>Ga0123338_10000505_pt1 | contig 39833 bp, 42 predicted proteins | sample grotaG_FD_89793 | JGI IMG/M metagenome (GOLD analysis project Ga0123338, IMG submission 89793) | Glacier valley bacterial and archeal communities from Borup Fiord, Nunavut, Canada, to study Microbial Dark Matter (Phase II) -... | ecosystem: Environmental > Aquatic > Freshwater > Ice > Glacier ...
ATGATTCCAAGTGCGATCGTTCGCTTGAAACAGGGATTCGGTCGCTTGATTCGATCCAAGGCCGATCGCGGATTGATCGTTCTGCTCGATGGACGAGCGCTTGGTATGCGCTACGGAGCAACGATCGTCGCTGCGCTTCCGCCGTTCAAACGCATCGACGATTTGCGCGAATTAGACGAGCTATTCGGTTAAGCCAATCACACTGTCGGCCGCATTTGCGCGGACTATGCGGATGCTCACACCGCTCTTCTCGTCGCGTGTCGTTTAATAGCATATGGAACGCATTCGCTTCGAACCGATCGACGACGGCACACGACCCCCGATCTGTTGGCATTGTGGAATCGTCCTTGCCGGAAAACCAAGCGAAGCGCGCTACTTGTATCGGCATGATGGCGAGCGCGCGATCGTCGAGGATTGGGTGGCTTGCACCTGCGGTGCATTTCAAAACATCCGTCGCCTCCACTCGATCACCGTCGAACATTTACCACACGAGTAATGTGAAAGACGATCTGAGCGGACGGTGACGAAAAGGGCCGAATGGTCGCACGTCTAGCCGCTTTCGTTTTGATCGTTCTGCTCGGGTCGGCAAGCCCGAGCTTTGCCTGGGGGGCGCTCGGCCATCGCTTGGTGAGCGGCACGGGGGCAGCGGCCCTGCCCACCTCGCTTCCCGACTTTGTGCGCTCGGCTACGGCGATTGCCGAAATCGGCGATTTGGGTCCGGAGGCGGATCGGCTCAAAAGCTCCGGCCGGACGTGGAATTCGGATGACGATCCGGGACACTACGTGGATCTCGCCGATGATGGCACGGCGGGTGGAATCGCACTTACCGCGCTGCCCCCCTCGCGTGAGGCGTTCGATACGGCGCTTCGTTCCGCCGGCAGCGATCAATATAAAATGGGCTTTCTGCCCTACGAACTGATCGATGGGTACGAGCAGATCACGACAGATTTTGCGTATTGGCGCGTCTTCGCATACGGCGCAGCGCATGCCGCGGATCCGGGCGATCGGGCGTTCTTCGCCGTGGAGAAGACGCTACGCGAAACCTTGACGTTGCGCGACATCGGCTATTGGAGCCATTTCGTCGGTGATGCAAGTCAACCGTTGCACGTGTCGATCCACTTCAACGGCTGGACCGAGAAATTTCCGAACCTCGCAAAAGATCCGCACGGTCGCTTCGAAACGACGCTCGTTCGTGCGGGCGGCGCAACGCAAGCGCGCGTCGCGGCGCGGCTCGCGCCCTACGCACCCTGGACGGGCACGTATGAATCGCACGTCGCGGCGTACTTGCGCACGACGCTTTCGTTCATGCCGCGCGTCTACGAACTCGACGCGGCGGGTGGAATCGATGGCGCATCACCCGACGCCGTCAATCTCATGCTCGATCGGCTCGCGGCGGGCGCAAGCATGCTGCGTGATTCGCTGGTGGATTCGTGGGCTGAGAGCGGCGCGAAAAAAATCGGGTTTCCCGCTGTCGCCGTGAATGAAATTGAATCCGGCGTTCGACCGCTCACCAAGGCGATGTTCGCCGGCGACTGAGCGAACGTAGCAACCCCTCCCCGCGTTTCCGCGTCCGCTCGAACGGGCATCATGCTCTTTGCTGGTAACAAAGACGGAGTTTTGATGAAGAAACAACTATTCGCGGCGCTCGGCGCCGCTGTTCTGCTCGGCGGCACGGCCTCCGCGCAGACGATGCCCGCCTCCTCGCCGATGCCGATGAAAATGCCAATGGCAACCGCATCGGATATGGCGATGATGATGCCCAACAGTGATGGTGAATTCGTCGCGATGCTCTCGCGTATGAACGAAGCGCAAATCGAAGTCGCGCGGGCCGTTCTCGGTCAAACGAAAAGCGATGCGGTGCGCACGTTCACCCAGCGAATGATCGACGATCATTCCTCGGCCGAAGTCGCCTTGCGTTCAGCCGCTCGTCCCGGGAAGTATAGCCTCCCGGTGACGGAGCGACGCATGGAGATGCGCATGGGGCGCATGTTGCTCGCCGAGGGTGAGCCGGCAATCGACGCCGATTACATGTCGATGCAGGTAATGGCTCAACGTCAAGCGCTCGCGATCATGCAGTGGGAGATCAAGAACGGTACCGATGCCGGTCTCAAGGCCTACGCAAGCGCACAGGCGCCGGTGATTGCAACCCACGTGAGCATGGCGCTCGCGTACGGTGCGACCAATGGACTGTCGACGCGCGTCAATATTGGTGGGCAGATTCTTGGTGCTGGCGCATCCGGTAACGGCGGCGTATCGGGCGGCAATGGCGGCGGTGGCCCCTTTCGTCCCGATGGCACGAGTAGCGGCAACGGTTCGCCGGCAACGGCTCCGAATGGAACGGCCGGGAATAACCCATCCTCTGCCTCCGGCGGCTCGACGAACGGCACGAACAACGGTAGCGGCGGCGTGTTGAATACGCCGGGCTCGAAGGCGACCACGCCGCCGAGCAGCAACCCGACCCCGGCTCCGAATACGGCATCGACGCCTTCACCGGCGCCAAGCCCAAACTAAACGCTTCGGAGAAAAGAAAGAAGGCCGATCGTACGATCGGCCTTCTTTTTAGTCTTCCTTGTCGGCGTGAGCTTTCGCGCGCTCTTGTAAGTCGAGCACCACCGTCGAATCCGCCAGGGTCGTCGTATCGCCGAGCGTGCGACCCTCGGCGATATCGCGCAGCAATCGCCGCATGATCTTCCCCGATCGCGTCTTCGGAAGTTCTTGCGTGAACGTGAGCGATTTTGGCAGCGTAAATTTCCCGAGCTTTTCGGCAACGTGATTTTTGAGTTCTTTTGCCAGCGCATCGCTCGGCTCGACATGGGCTTTGAGGGAAACGAACGCGCAGATCGCTTGCCCCGTGACATCGTCGGCTTTCCCAACGACGGCCGCTTCCGCAACGCCGTGGTGATCGACGAGCGCCGATTCCACTTCCGCGGTTGAAATGCGATGGCCGCTGATGTTCATCACATCATCGATGCGGCCCATGAACCAGTAGTTGCCGCGCTCGTCGCGATGGCAGCCGTCACCAGCAAGATACCGGTGCGGGAATTTTTCCCAATACGTTTTTTCGTAGCGTTCGTCATCACCCCAGATGCCGCGCAGCATCGAGGGCCACGGACGCGTGAGAACGATATATCCGCCGCCACCGAGCGGTTGCGAGTTGCCCGCCTCATCGACGATGTCAACGCCGATTCCCGGCAGCGGCGTCGTCGCGCTTCCCGGCATCGTCGTCGTTATGCCCGGCAACGGCGCGATCATGATCGAGCCTGTTTCGGTTTGCCACCACGTATCGACGATCGGCGCTTTGCCGCCGCCGATATGTTCGTGGTACCACATCCACGCTTCGGGATTGATCGGCTCGCCGACCGAACCTAAAAGACGCAGCGACGTGAGATCGTGTTTTTCGATATACTCCGTGCCCCACTTCATGAACGTCCGAATCGCGGTGGGAGCTGTGTAGAGGATCGTTACTTTGTAGCGCTCGACGAGATCCCAGAAGCGATCCTTGTCGGGGAAATCCGGTGTGCCTTCGTAGAGCAAACTCGTCGCGCCGCAGCAGAGCGGGCCGTAGAGCGCGTACGAGTGTCCGGTCACCCAACCCAGATCCGCCGTACACCAGAAGATGTCGGTCTCTTCTTTGAGATCGAAGACCAGTTTGAGCGTCGCGGTAACGCCGGTGAGATAGCCCGCCGTCGTATGTTTGATGCCTTTAGGTTTTGCCGTGGTGCCGCTCGTATACAGAAGAAAGAGGAGGTCTTCGGCGTTCATGCGTTCGGGTTCGCAAATCGAGGGCTGATCGCGCACGACATCATCCCACCAGTGATCGCGTCCGTCGACCATCGTAACCGGATCGCCGACGCGTTTTGCAACGATCACCGACTTGAGCGACGGCATACCTTTGGCGACGGCTTCATCGCACGTCGCCTTGAGCGGAATCTTCTTGCCACGGCGCCAGCCTTGGTCGGCCGTGATCAAGGCGACGCAATCCGAATCGTTTACGCGATCGACGATCGAGTCGGCAGAAAATCCGCCGAAGATCACCGAGTGTGCCGCGCCGATGCGCGCGCACGCGAGCATCGCAATCGGAAGCTCCACGATCATCGGCATGTAGATCGCGACGCGATCGCCTTTTTTTACGCCCAGCTTGCGCAGGCCGTTGGCGAAGCGACACACCTCATCGAGGAGCTGACCGTACGTCACCGTCCAGCGATCGCCGGGCTCGCCCTCGAAATAATACGCGATCCTCGCGGCGTGGCCGGCTTGCACGTGGCGGTCGAGCGCATTCACCGATGCATTGAGTTCGCCGTCGAAAAACCACTTGGCGAAGGGTTCGTTCCACTCGAGCACGCGGGTGAACGGCTTCATCCAGGTCAGTTGCCGCGCCCAATTCGACCAGTAGGCTTCAGGATCGCGCTCGGCTTCGGCATAGATGCCGGGCTTGGCGTTGGCTTGTGCGGCAAAGGCGGCGGACGGCGGAAACTCGCGGGCCTCAGTAAAGAGGGCGTCGATGGCACTTGGCGTTCCGGTATTCATTGAAAAGAAATTTTTAACGCCCGTCACCATGACCTTTCACCGTGCGAGCCGAAAACGAAAACATGAGCGAAGAGGGCGATGTCCGCTGGTTCGATGGGCTCTACGGCGGTCTACTCGCCGGAGCCGTGGTCGCGATCTTTTATGGGATCGTGAGCGTTGTGATTCTTCACGACTTTTCGCTTGCGGGATTCTTCGCCAATGTTGCATCGAGCGTGATCGGCTCGCATGCAACGGAACAGAACGGCATCGCTGTTGCCCTCGGCGTCGGGATGCACTTCCTGATCTCCGGGATCTTCGGGCTGATCTACGGCGTGCTCTCGCTCAAATTCCGTTCGATGTGGCATGCGCCGTATTCGGTCATCTGGGGCTGCACCTACGGATTGCTCGTGTGGGCGTTCATTGCCAACGTCATGGTTCCGGCGTTCGGAGTCGTGAACATCATGCCGCTTTGGGAAGCGCTCGTTGCAAACGTCGTGTTTTTCGGGTTCATCCTCTCCGAATACATCACGGTCATCCGATCGCGCAACGTAGCCGCTACCGCGTAGCTCTCGCGGCTGCTCTCCTCGGCGCTTTGCTGTCGGTCGGCGCGGACGCGCGTCGGCACGCCTCCGCAACCGGACTCTCCGGCGTGCGCTTCGACGCGCTGCCGCCGGACTTTAGCTTCGACCTCGGCGCGGGTCGCACGGCGCTCTCCGAACTTGCCGGGCGACCCGTTTTGATCAATTTTTGGGCGAGCTACTGCGAGCCATGTATCGACGAACTTCCCGCCTTTGCGAAAGTGCGGGCGACCTACGGCGATCGTGTCCGGCTGATCACCCTCTCAAACGAGGGCGACCACGCCCGGGAATATCTCAGCCGTCACGGCCTGGATCTGCCGCTCGTCGACGATCGCGATTCCGCCGTATGGAAGAAATACGGCGTGGGGGCGATTCCCGTCACGATCCTCTTGCGGGCCAATGGAACCGTGCGCTTCGTTGCGGTGGGCGAAACCGGCTACGAAGAATTGCATGGCCTGCTCGGTGCGCCTTGACCCTTGCCACTCCCAGTGGTAGTCTTAAGAGTAATTTTGGCAGTCCATTCTGCCGACTGCTAACACAACGATGACGGATAAAATCGAACTCGACAAGCGTAAGGCATTCATTCTGGCGACCGTGGTGTACGAATACATCGCTACGGCCGAACCGGTCGGCTCCAACACGCTCACCCAAAAGTACAACCTCGGGGTCAGCTCGGCGACGATCCGCAACGAGATGGCGGAACTCGAGGCCGCAGGCTATCTGGTCCAGCCGCATACCTCGGCGGGTCGCATTCCCTCGGATGCCGGCTACCGCACGTACGTCGATCAACTGATGGCTCCCGAGTCGCTCGCAGGCGATGAGACGCGGCGCATTCGCGACGAATTCCGCGAAGCCAGCCGTGAGCTGGATGGCGTGATCGAGCAGACCTCGCGGCTGCTCTCGGGCCTCTCGCGCAACGTTGCCTTTGCCATCGCGCCCGCTCGCGACACGCATATCTTCCGTCACATCCAGCTCATCTGGCTTGGCGAACGCAGCGGGCTTGCGGTCATCGTCACCTCGATCGGCGTTGCCTCGCAGACGGCGTTCGAGTGGACGAGTTCGGTAAGCGCCGATGACCTCACGCGCCTCTCCAACGCCCTCAACGCGACGTTGCAAGGCAAAGTCATGGGCGATATCGATCGCGGCATGCTTGCAACGGTTGTGGCCGAGCAGCGGTTAGGCGAGGATGTTCGGCTTGCGGTCGAATCAGCGTTCACCGGCGCCAGGCGTAGCGAAGCAACGGCGCTCGCAACGGCCGGCACGCAGAATTTGCTCGACCAACCCGAATTTCACGACCTACGCAAATTACGTTCGATCTTGCGCATCATCGAGGAGCAGAAGACCCTGTACGATCTCATCGCCGACTCGATGACCTCCGATTCGCCCTCGATCCGCATCGGACACGAACTGGGATCCGACGATATGGCGGAATGTAGCCTCGTCACCGTGCCGTATAAATTCGGCGACCGCGGTGTCGGCGTACTCGCCATCCTCGGACCGAAGCGCATGCCGTACGGCCGCCTGATGGCGCTCGCCAGCGGCACGGCCGCTTCGCTCGGCGCTTATTTGGAAAACGCCGAGATTCGTTGATGCCGACCGACTACTACGAGACACTCGGCGTCGCGCGCGACGCAACCGAGGCTGATATCAAGCGCGCCTATCGCGGTCTTGCGCGCGTGCATCATCCCGACGTCGCCGCCGATAAGGTCACGGCCGAGAACAAGTTCAAAGAGATCAACGAAGCCTACGAAGTGTTGAGCGATCCGCAAAAACGCTCGAACTACGATCGTTTCGGACACGCCGCACAAGGCGGCGGCGCCTCGGACTTCGGCGGGTTTAGTAGCGGCGAGGGCTTCGGCGATATTTTCGACATGTTCTTCGGCGCGGCACGCGGCGGCGCGGGCGCGCAGCAGCAACGTCGCAACGGCCCCGCGCGCGGCAGCGATCTGCGGTACGATCTGGAGATTACGCTTGCCGATGCATTCAGCGGAACGCAGCGCGAAATCTCGTTCAACCATCTCGCGTCGTGCGCGACGTGCAAAGGCAGCGGCGCCGAACCCGGCACGCTGATCAGCGCCTGCGATCGCTGCGGCGGTACCGGCGCGCAGCGCCAAGTCCGCCAGACGCCGCTCGGCCAGTTCGTCACGCAGACCGCGTGTACGAAGTGCGGCGGCGACGGACAGATGATTCCCACGCCCTGCCACACGTGCAGCGGCCGCGGGCGCACCGAAGCCGAAAAAACGATGACCGTGAAAATCCCCGCCGGTGTCGATGACGGCAGCCGTATCCGCATCACCGGCAGCGGTGAGGGTGGCATGCGCGGCGGCAAAGACGGCGATCTCTATATCTATCTGAGCGTCGCGCGCGATGCGCGTTTCCGGCGCGACGGCATGGACATCTACGTCGACGTCCCGATCGCTTTCACGCAAGCCGCACTCGGCGGCGAAATCAATGTGCCCTCACTCGAGGGCGAGTTGCCGCTCACGTTGCAGTCGGGAACGCAAACCGGTTCGACGTATCGCCTGCGCGGTCGCGGCATGCCGAGCGTACGCGGCCAACAGCGCGGCGACGAACTTGTCACGGTCCACGTGCTCGTGCCGCAAAAGCTCTCGCGCCGCGAAAAAGAACTGCTCGAAGAACTCGCATCGCTCGGCGGCAGCCGCATCGAAGATGAAAAGTCGTTCTTCGACCGCGTCAAAGACGCGTTCAAAGCCGAGTAGTCGCTGCGCGATCGTTTCTTCGTCGAAGGCGTCCACGCTCTCGGCGACACAGTCCCTCTGCGTGAAGACGACGCACGCAAGATAACCGTCGTGCTTCGGAAAGAGACCGGTGCGCGCGTGCAGATCATCGATTCTGCGGGCACGGCGTTTGCAGCAACGCTGACGGTCGATAATCGCAGCGTCATCGCCGAACTCAATGAAACGATCGATCGCGGTCCGGTGGAGTCGACGCTCGCCATTACGATTGCACAAGGCATTCCCAAAGGCCAGAAGATGGACCTCATTATCGAAAAGTGCACGGAACTCGGTGCCGCCGCATTCATCCCCGTGCGCAGTTACCGCGTCGTCGGCGAACGCACGGGCGAGCACAAAATCGAACGCTGGCAGCGCATCGCAAAATCCGCCGCACAACAATCCGGCCGCACGACGATCCCAAATGTCGCGGAGATCAAATCGTGGAGCCAACTTCTCGCAAGCTTTGCGAACTACGACCGCGTGTATCTTCCCTGGGAGCTAGCCGAACCGGCCGAACTGCGAACCTGGCTACCGGCCGAACTCGCGGGCGCGCACCGGGTACTCTTCATCATCGGGCCTGAAGGCGGGATTACTGCAGATGAAGTCGCGCTCGCACGGACCGCCGGCGCTACCCCGATCTCGCTTGGCCGACGAATCTTGCGAACCGAGACCGCCGGGTTAGCAATCCTCTCCGTCCTTGCGTACGTTCGGGGAGAGATGTAGTCAAGCGATCCTACGAGGAGCGTTGCGAACGGTAGCGCAGCTCTGCGTGCCCACGTGACCTAGCTGCGCGTTCGTACTCCAGTACGATTTGATAGTCCGGCTCAGCGCAAAAATCGACCCCGTCGAGAAGCCGTGCATCGCGCAGCGACCGATGCCGCCCATCCGAAACGATTTCTGCAAGTCCGTCCCGCAGCGCGTACGATCGGCTCGGGCGTTAGCACCGAGGTGAGGAGCGGAGGTGTCGGCGACGATGCGGTTTCGTCGATGAAAACGTGCGGGCGTCCTCACGGGTACCCCTCACCCGACGCTCGAGCCACACTGAACAAAGGAACAAACGAGAAAAAGTGATATCACCGTGATATCATGAAAAGAAGCCAAGGTGCCCCCGGACCGTTCAAGCGATGATCTGCGAGCGTTTGCCGCTCGACTCGAGCCCAAGCTCTACGAGGAGCTGAAGCGGAGAGCCGATCGGGAGCGCAAGAGCATGAATTCGCTGCTCAACGAAGCGCTGAACGGACAGTTTTACGAATTGCACGGGGCAAAAGAATTGCTCGTGCGGGTTTTGCGCGCAATTGCAGCCGACGAACCGGCAATTCGGCAAGCGCTTGACGAGCACGGCAGACGTTGATTTCACGGGAAAGCACCGCACGAGAGGCGTATTCGGACCGGTCCATGCCACGCACACTTGAAACTCTGACCCCGGGCACCGCCGTTTTTTGCGGAGAAACGCGCGTCGGCGCCGTTCGTGCCGTCTATGCGGAGGGCGAATCGCGCTCGGCTGCACTCATCGTCGTCGATTGGGACGGTCGGCCCGGTCCGATATCGCTCCCTGCAACCGAAGTGATGACGGTTGATGAGAAAGGCGTGACGCTGATGAACAGCGACGCGCATACGTACGCCATGCTCGTCGAATTCGAAGAGAGTCGTTACCCAACGGTGCACAAGCTCTCGTGAAATTCTCGCTCGTCGTCCCCACGTATAACGAAGCCGGCGGAATCGAACGGCTGATCACCACGCTCGACGAGATCTTCAAAGCGAACAACCTCGATGGAGAAATCATCGTGGTCGACGACAATTCGCCCGACGGGACGGGTGCCATCGTCGATCGCTTGGCGCAGTCGTATCCGGTGCGCTGTTTGCATCGTCCGGGCAAGATGGGTCTCTCCTCGGGCGTGATCGACGGCTGGGCCTTCGCGCGTCCGGAGTCCGAAGCCGTGGGAGCGATGGACGCCGATTTCTCGCACGATGCGAAGATCGTTCCGCGCATGGTGAAGGCGCTCGAGGACGGCTACGGTCTTGCGATCGGGTCGCGTTACGTGCCGGGCGGCGGGATCGAGAACTGGCCGCTCAAACGCAAAGTCACCTCGCTCGTCGCAATCGCGCTTGCAAAACCGCTGACGCCCGTGCGCGATATCACCTCTGGCTTCTTTCTCATCAAGCGCGATGCGTTGATCGGCGTCAAACTCGACCCCATCGGTTTCAAGATCGGGCTCGAAGTGATCGCGAAAGCCCACTACGGCCGCGTGATCGAGATTCCGTACGTCTTTACGGATCGTATCGTCGGCGAATCGAAACTCAATCAAAAAGAGATCGTCAATTATCTGCGCCAGCTCGGGCGCATTTACGCGCTCAAGTTCGCCGGGGGCAAACGCTAATGTCGATGCCCGAATGGCTGCGCCTGCGTCGCAGTCGCGACGTCACGACGCAAGACGCAGCGCTTTGGACGAAATGTCCGAAGTGCGGCGAGATGCTCTACCGCAAAGATCTTGCGGCGAATTTGTTCACCTGCGCCAAGTGCCAGTATCACTTTCGGATGCACGCCTTCGATCGCGTGAGCATGCTGGTCGATAACGACTTCAACGAAATCGGCGCGGATATCATGCCGGGCGATCCGCTCGGCTGGGTCGACAAGACCCCGTATCCGGCCAAGCTCGAACGCGACCGCGAGAAATCGCATCTGACGGAGGGCGTGGTCTGCGGCTTTGGCTCGATCGGCGGATTCCCCGTCGCACTCGGTGTGATGGATTTCAATTTCCGCGGCGGTACGATGGGAACCGTGGTCGGCGAACGCATCACGCTGCTTTTCGAGCACGCGCGCGACCGGCACGTGCCGTGCATCATCTTTACGGCATCCGGTGGCGCGCGGATGGAAGAAGGCATGCTGGCGCTCATGCAGATGGCGAAGACCACGCTTGCCGTGCGACGATTCATCGAAGCGGGCAACTATTACATCTCCGTCTTGACCGATCCGACGACCGGCGGCGTGTCCGCCTCGTTCGCCTTCCAGGCCGATATCATCGTCGCCGAAGCGCGTGCCGCGATCGGCTTTGCGGGACGTCGCGTGATCGAGCAAACCGTGCGCCAAAAGCTGCCGGACAATTTCCAAACCGCCGAATTTCTGTTGGAACGTGGGGCGATCGATCTTGTCGTCGAGCGCGCGGACCTGCGCGAACAACTCGTGCGGCTGCTCGACTACGGCTCGAATGCGAGTCTCGCCGCGAACGGGCGCGCGAACGGAGTGCACGTATGAACGTCATCGTCGAACGCGAGAAAGGCCTCGCGCAACTCGAAGAACGCATCGCCGACCTGCGCGCGTATGCGAAAGACCAGCCGGTCGATCTCTCGAGCGACATCAGCTCGCTTGAAAACAAGTACCAGCAGATTCTGCAAGAGATTTTCGGCTCGCTTACTGCTTGGCAGCGCGTCAACATGGCGCGCCATCCCAAACGCCCGATCGCAAGCGACTATCTCGCGGCGCTCGAGGCGTTCGATGAACTGCACGGCGATCGTCATTTCCGCGACGACCCGGCCGTCATTTGCGGTTTTGCAAAATTGCTCGGTCGCCGCGTGATGATCATGGCGCAAGAAAAAGGGCGCGACGTCAAAGACAAAGTCAAACGCAATTTCGGCATGGTCACGCCGGAGGGGTACCGCAAGGTTACCCGCCTGGTAAAATTGGCCGCACATTTGAAGTTGCCGATCGTGACCCTCATCGACACCTCGGGCGCGGATCCGGGCATTGCCTCAGAAGAGCACGCGCAGTCAGAAGCAATCGCGATGGCCCTCTATGCCTTCGCTGAGGCACGCACGCCCGTTGTCGCTACGATCATCGGCGAGGGTGGAAGCGGCGGAGCGCTTGCACTCGGTATCGCCGATCGTGTGATGATGCTCGAGAATGCGACCTATTCCGTCGCGTCACCCGAAGGATGTGCCGCGATTCTGTGGGGGGATGCAACCAAGGCCGACGAGGCCGCGGCGCGACTGCGTCTCACGAGCGACGATTTACTCGGATTCAAGATCGTCGATGAAGTGATTTCCGAACCTCTCGGCGGCGCGCATCGCGATCCCGCCGGCGTCATCGGTCGCGTCTTTGAAACGATCGACCGCGCCATCGGCACGCTTACCGCTCACTCCGGAGACGAACTCGTCGCCGCGCGCTATGCAAAGTATCGCGCGATCGGAAGCTGGCAGCACGATCGCACGGTCGAGGTCGCGCAAGCCCCGTGAAACGCGCCGCCGGGATCGCTCGCCTGATCGGTCGGATCGGTGCCGTTAGCGTCATCGGCGTTTTCGTCGCGCTCGTCACGTTGCAATTCGTTCGGATCGCGGGACAGAACGTCGCCCTCGCGCACACGTTGCGCGACGTCGAGAGCGATGTCCACGGGCTCGAAGCGAAGCGCGCGACGCAGCTTCATACGATCGACCGGCTTTCCGATCCGCGCGGCGCGATACCGGAAATCCACGAACGTTTGCATCTGGTCGGCGATCACGAAGCGATCATCTACCTCAAGCGCACGCATGCCCCCTGAACGCGTTCGGGGCCGCGTCATCAACGTCCACGGGCTCGGCGCGACCGTGCGACTCGACGACGGGAGACTGGCCTCCGTCCCGATCGGCGATGTGAATGCGAATCGCGCGACGTACACGCGCGCGCAGGACGAGCGAGAGCAAACGCTTCCGTTCGATCTGATCGGCGATGGCCGACATCCTTCGGTGGTTCTCGCTAAAACGCGCGCCGACGAACCGATCGTGCCGACGGCGATCGTCCCGCCGCTCGTCGATGCGAGCTTCGAAGATCAGATCACCGCCTATCTCAAATCGACCGAAGCCTGGGCGCCGGCGGATTTGCCGGCCCCCTTCGAGCGTCACTTGACGCGCAAGAAACGGCGTGCAAAAGTTTTCAAGACCGAATCGCCCTAAGGGGGCAAGCCAAGCGTTCGGCGAAACGCTCGCCTGTGTCTGATGTCCGAATCGAGCCCGTCAAAGTCCCGGGCAGCTTCGTCCGTATCCACGGGACGTATTCGTCGCTTCGCACTGCCGAGCAGCGCGTCGCAGATTTTATTCTCAAGCATCCGGACGAATTGATCTACCTGACCGTCACGGAACTTGCCGAGCGAACGAATACCAGCGAGTCGACCGTGGTGCGATTGTGCCAGAAAATCGGCTACAAAGGGTATCAAGAGTTCAAGATCATGCTCGCGCGCGACCTCGTCGAGCCGACGCACGAAATCTACGCGCAGATCGAATCGGGCGATTCGCTCACGACGATCAAGAATAAAGTTTTTCAAGCAAACGCTCAGGCGTTGCGCGACACCTTGGAAGTGCTCTCCGATAACGAGCTCGAGTCGGCGGTCAACGCACTCGCGCACGCGCGCCGTGTCGAAATCTACGGCGTCGGTGGAAGCGCGCCGCTGGCACTCGATGCGTATCATAAGTTTCTCAAACTCGGCATCAGTGCCGTCGCACTCTCCGATGGCGACATGATGGCGATGTCCTCATCGCTCTTGCAAGCAGGCGATGTCGCACTCGGTATCTCGCACACCGGCGCGAGTCGCGACGTCACCGACGCGCTCTCCAAGGCGCAAGCGACGGGTGCGAAGACGATTTGCATCACGCACCGCTCGACCTCGCCGATCACCAAAGTCGCCGATATCAAACTCCACACCGCGGCGAAGCAAACCGCGTTCCGTAGCGATGCGAGTTCCAGTCGGATCGCACAGCTGACGATCATCGATACGCTCTACGTGGGCATCGCGCTCAGCGACTACGACCGATCGCTCAAGATGATCGAAAAAACTCGCGAGGCTACGGCGAGTAAACGGTATTAGCGCGCGGCGCGCGCTGATCTCGATCGGCACCAACTCGACGCGGCTTCTGGTCGCCGACGTCACCCCGAGCGGAATCGCGCCGCTCGCGCACGATTCGCGCGGCACGCGCCTCGGCGCGCGCTTGCGCGATTCGGGACCGCTCGATCCCGAGGCGCGCGAGCGAACGCTCGAGGCGATCGATGCGTACGTCGCAATCGCACAACGGTACGAAGCGCCGATCTCCGTTATCGCAACGAGTGCGATGCGCCGCGCATCCGACGGCGCCGCGTTTGCAGCGGAAATCAACGCGCATACGGGAAGCGAGCCGCACATTCTCAATGGCGAAGAAGAAGCGCGCTACTCTTTCCTTGGCGCGACGGCAACGCTCGGCGACGGAGGCGAATCTGCCGTCGGCGTGCTCGATGTGGGCGGCGGCAGCACCGAATACGCCTGCGATGTTCCCTCGCACATTCGCGGTTCGCTTGCAACCGCGCTCTCGTTTGAAATTGGAGCCGTGCGCCTTGCCGAGGCCGTGCCTGAATTGCTCGGCGAATACGCGCTCGATGAGACACGTCGGCGCGACGTCACGCTGCGCGCCCGCGCACATGCCGCGAGCGTGCTCGCGTCCTTAGGCGCTTTGCCGCGCCCATCCACGATGCTGGCCGTTGGCGGCACGGTCGTCACGGCAGGTTTGATGCTGCATGGCCAAGGTGATGGTGCGATTCTCACCGAGGTGGATCGAAGCACGTTGATCGACGATCTGCTCGCGCGCACGCTCGCCGATCGCATCGAAATGCCCGGCATCCGTCCGCAGCGTGCCGACATTCTCGCTGCAGGCCTCATCATCGTCGATGAGGCGGCGCTCGCATTGCGCTGCACGACGTTGACGATCAGCTTGAACGATTTGCTCGCGGGCTATTTGCGCGCGACGGCGTGAGGCGATCGGTTTTTCGCCTCGAGGCGGGAGCGGGAGCACCGCGAGCGCGAACCAGCCGCACGTGGGATGATGGTGGAACTGGTAGACACAGCAGACTTCATTTGGAGCCGATCGGCTGGAAACGACGATCGGGATGCGCTCAAAGTCGGTGAACTCTTCGGCGGTTTCCGCCTGACAACGCCGAGCCAAGCGCGTCGCGAAAGCGGCGCGAAGGTGTAGAGACTGGACGGGCGCGACCTACCTGGAGCACGGCTTCACACGGTCAAGGCACAGTCCGGACTAGCAAACGCGCGCAAGCGCGGTGGCGAAAGCCATAGTGGTGCGAAAATTTGCCGCCCGTGAGGGCGTCCGAGTTCGATTCTCGGTCATCCCAGCTTGAATTACCGCTCCCGTATAAGGACCACGCTCGTTGGCAGCGAACCGACCGTGCGACTAGTGCCTTTATTGATGGTGACTTTATGTTCGTTTCCTTAGCCGGTCGGCTCTCATTAGCCGCAGCGTTTTTTTGTGCGGTGGTTGGGTTTGCCAGCGCCGATTCGCCCCAGCCCGCGACGAGTTCCAGCGTAGCCGTCACGCCCAAGGTAACGCCAACCGGTGCGCCGAGCCCCACCCCGTCCGCCGGGCCGACAAAAGCGCCGAAGCGCTTTTCGCTGCATGGCGATGGCTACCTCAACGCGATCAATCAGCAGATGAAAGGCGAAGGCCTGACGCCGCCCGAGGGTCCGGGATTCGCCGCCGGAAGCGTCATCGCGCCGAATAGTCCGTACGATCTCTATTCCGCTGCGCCGCTCGAAACGGGTTTCGGCTTTCACCAAGCGCTAAAAATCTCGGCCGTGTACTCGCTCTCGAAATTCGTCGATTTCACCGCCGTCGTCGGCTACGGATCGGTGAGCGGAAACGCAAATACCGCCGGCTATTGGGGCGAACAGCTGATGCCGACGCTCAACGCGCATCTCGGCTATCGGTCTGCATCCCTCCCCGTTGCGTTCGATACGCACAACGGGCAGCACGCGACGCAGGCGTCGCGCATTTCCGTTCTCTCGGGCACGTTCCTCACGCACGACGGAAACTCGGGGCTCCGCGCCGGCTATTTCGATCTGCTCCAAACGAACAAGTTCGTCTTTCAGAGCGCACCCCAAACCAATTCCCCGGCCACCCTCGCACCGGTCTTGCCCGAGTCGATCGGGGAAGGTGCACCCCTGATGGATGCGATGGCGCCGTTCTCGGCAACGCTGCCGCTGCATGGTATCGATGCGTTCACGAAGATCCGCGATACGACGATCGAACTCACCGATGCCGAATTGCCGGCGCTTCCCGGAACGCACGCGCGCGTTCGCACCGGATCGATCTTTGTCGATCGCGGTCCCGGAACGAAGTTTTCCTTTCAGTACGCGCGCGTCACCGAGGCCGGTGAACCGATCGGCACGACCACGCTCTTCGGCGGAAATGCAACGACGGTCGGTTCCTATCAAGGTCCGCTGCCGTTCTCGACGCTCAACGCGCAGCGCCAAACGCTCATCGGTGGATCGGCGCAATTTCCGTTGCCGAACTCGTTCGATGCGTTGCTCGAATATAGCGACTCGACGTACTCCGCGGATGGCGTTCTCGCTCCCGCAATCTCCAACGTTCACGGGAGTTTCGCTCACGCGCAGCTCAAGCGCGGTTTTGGCGCATTCGAACTTTCGCTCGACGGCTATCGCTTCGATCCGCACTATGCAACGACGATTCTGCCGTACGGTACGCTCGAGAACGTGTGGAGCTCGGCGTATTCCTGGCCCGGCCCCTGGCTCAAAGGCACCTACCAACTCGTCGATAACACCGCTATCGGCGTGAATCGGCAGGGGTACCGTATCAAAGGCATCTCGGCGTTCGGAAAAACGGATTTGCGCGTTTCGTATGCGGACTTTCGACAGATCAGCCCGCTCGATCAAGCGCATGGCTTTTCGACCGGATTCGTCGAGGGATTCTATCTGCCGCAATTCAGCGCGGGCGGATCCACGCTCGGACGCCAAAAGCAGATCGCTGCGTATCTTGCTCTGCATCCGGGATTCGCCGACGTCACGGTCGATTTCACCGATGACACCGAACATCGCAACGGTTCGACCGGACATCCCGAGGAAGCGGTGTCGATGGATTACCCGGCGTACGTGCTGACGTTCTCGCGTCAGCTGAACCCGCGTTTGCTCGGCGCAGCCGGGTACGGACGCTACGCGACCAACGGGTCGTTCAGTAAGAGCGGCGCCAATAACGCCGACACCGATCAGCGCGTCTATTTCCTTGGCGGCCAATTCTCAAAAGACGGCAAGAATGCGTACCACCTGCAGTACCGCTACTATGTGAACAACGGACTGGCGAACATCCCCGGGGCAACCGGCCCGCAATTCCACGGCGGCCAATTCATCCTGGAGCAACGCTTCAAACTCTAGATTTCGGCCCAGCCTTGCGCTGGGCCGAAATCGCGCCCTTTGGGCGCCTTTCTTTGGCCTGATTTTCCTCCGATAATTCACTCGACGGCCGACCTTTGGGCTCGCTTCAAGGATCGGTGTTGGGGGTTTCCGAAACAGGGTGGGTTTGGCGCGAAGACCCGGCCGACGGCTGGGTTTTCGTTTTCTCGCTTCTCGTAAGGAGACCGGTTCGCGTTGAAGATCGTCGTTACGGTCAAGCTCGTCCCCGACACCAGCGCCGACAAGCGCATCGACCCCGCGACCAAGCGCCTCGTGCGCGGCGGCGTTGAGACCGTGCTCAACCCGTTCGATGAATATGCGATCGAAGCGGCCCTGCAGCTCAAAGAGAAACTCGGTGAGGGCACGACCGTCACCATCTTCACGATGGCTCCCGAAACGGGCAAAGAAATCGTGCGGAAGGCGCTCGCTATGGGCGCCGACGATGCCGTGATGCTGTCGGATCCGGCCCTTGTCGGCTCGGATATCTGGGGCACGTCGTACGCGATGGCCGCCGCCCTGAAGAAAATCGGCTTCGATCTGATCATCACGGGCACGCAATCGACCGATTCGATTTCCGGCGACGTGCCGGGCATGCTCGCGGAGTACCTCGGCGTGCCGGGCCTCACGTATCTGCGCAAACTCGATGTCGAGGGCGGAAAAATCCGCGGACAGCGCGAGACGGACACGGGCTATCAAACCGTTTCTGCCGCGACCCCGGCGCTCGTCTCGGTGACCAAGTCGATCAACGAACCGCGCTACCCTTCGCTTAAGGGCATCATGGGCGCAAAGAAAAAGACGATCGTCGTTATGCCGCTCGCCGAACTCGGGCTCACGCGTAGCGTCGGCACCGACGGCGCAAAAACGGAACTCACCGACCTTGCAACGCCACCCGTTCGCGGAAAAGGTCAGGTCGTCAACGCGGCCGATGGAACCGACGGCGCACGTATCATCGTTGAATTTCTCAAAGAGAAGAAGCTGCTGTAATGAACGACGTCATCGCTTTCATCGAACACACGGCCGGCACGCCCCGCCGCGTCTCGCTCGAAGGGGCAACCAAAGCCAAAGACCTCGCGACGAAGCTGGGCGGGAAAGCCCATGCCGTCGTCGTCGGTGGCGGCGCAAGCGCGGCTGCCGAGATCCTCAAAGGCTATCCGGTCGACAAAATTCACGTACTCGATGACGCCGCGCTCGATGGATTTCTGATCGATCCCGCGGTCGATGCGCTCGAGTCCGTCGCGCGTGCTGCCGGCCCGGCACTGATCCTCGTCCCGAACACGATGACCGGCCGCGATGTCGGCAGTCGTCTTGCGGCGAGGTTGGATGCGGGCATGAACGCCGATGCGACTGACATCCTCGTCAACGGTACGACCGTCGCGTGCGTGTCGCCGAAGCTCGGCGGCCTCACGATCACGACGTGTGCGTTTAAAAATTCCGACTACGGCATCGTTGCGATTCGTCCGAACGTCTTTGCCGCACAAGCGCAAGCCGGTGCCGGCGAGATCGTCGCGATCGCGCCGAGCGGCAAAACCTATGCGATCGTCGTCGAAGAAACGATCAACGAAGCCGCAGCCGAACTCGGCGTGGAAGAAGCGTCGGTCGTCGTTTCCGGCGGCCGGGGCCTCGGCGGACCGGAACCGTTCAAAACGATTCTCAAAGATCTCGCCGATGAACTCGGCGGAGCCGTCGGCGCATCGCGCGCTGCGGTGGATGCGGGTTGGATCGGTCACGGCCATCAAGTCGGTCAGACCGGCAAGACCATCTCGCCAAATCTCTACATCGCGGTCGGAATTTCCGGTGCGATTCAACACAAAGTCGGGATGCGCACCGCATCGACGATCGTTGCCATCAATAAAGATGGCGGCGTTCCGATCGCCGACTTCGCGGATCTGCTCGTCGTCGGCGATGCATTTGCGATCGTCCCCGAGTTGACGCGTGCCGTCCGCTCTGCCAAAGCTTAGAGAGGAACCCGCGTGATCCGTTCGCTCCGTCTATTCTCACTCGTCGCACTCGTTTCGTTTGGCGTCGCGGCTTCGTTCGTCGCCTCCGCCGGTGCCGCGCCGAAAGCCACACCCGCGCCCGCCTCGAGCACGAGCCCTGCGCCCGCGGCCAGCGCCACGCCGGAGCCGCTCGATCACGTCATCTCGCGGCTCGAAGCCAAGTTGAAGGCCGATCCCAACGACAAGGCCGCGCAGCAAGATCTCGCGGGCGCGTATTTTCAAATCCAGCGTCCCGACCTCACCTTGCAACTGACGAAGAAATTACTCGCGGGCGGCACGAAAAACGCTCAGGTGTATTACTTCGACGGCGTCGCAAGTGCCTCGATCGGCGATACGAAAAATGCCGTCGCCTCGCTCGAGCAGGCGCGGAATTTCGAGCCGACCAACGCGCAAGTGCTCGGCACGCTCACCACGATTTACTTGCGACTCAATCAGCCGGCCGACGCCGAGCGCGTGGCGACCAAAGCCATCGCGTTCAACAAAGACGATGAGAACGCGTATATCAACTACGGTCTCGTCTTAGGCGCGGAGAAGAAGCCCGCCGAAGCACGCGTGCAATTCGAGATGGCAGCGAAGCTCAATCCAAAAGATGCGCACCCGGTCGTGCTCGAGGCTCGTTCGTATGTGGATGAAAATGCGATCGCGTTTGCTTCTTCGCTGTTCGACCGCGCGATTGCGATCGATCCGAACTCGGGCGAAGCGATCTACGGAAAAGCGAAGCTCTCCGCCGCGCAGCATAACGTCAAAGACGCCGTCGCAAATTACGAGATGCTCTTGAAGCTCTCGACCGACGATAGCGAACGCGCATCGATCGTCGATGAAGAAGCGGGGCTCTATGCTACCGAAAAAATGGCGGCCGAGGCCGATGCGGCGTTCCGTCGCGCCATCACGACGTATCCGAGCGTGCTCGGATCGCACGTCGCGTATGGCGACTATCTTGCTTCGAAGAAAGACCAAGTCGGCGCCGAACGCGAGTGGCTCGCCGGCGCAGGTGCCAATAAAGACAACCCGCCGGCGCTGGTGCGCCTCGGCCAACTTGCGATTACCAAGAACAAGATTTCCGAAGCGCTGGACTACTTCAAAAAAGCGACTGACCTCGCGCCGAACGATCCCCAGGCGCAATACACGCTCGCCCAACTCTACATGACCCAGAAGCAGTACGAAAAAGCGCGCGGCGCGTTCCGCACGTCGTTCGGCTTGCAGAAGACGCCCGAGGCGCTCACGGGTCTCGGCGCCGCCGATTTTGCCGCTCACAACTACCCCGAGTGCGCCGATGTCTTCGAGGCGCTCGACAAAGCGCCGGGATTTTCGAAACAAAATCCCCAGGCACTGCTCACGCTCGGGCAATGCGAGGCACGCGCGAACCGCACGGCAAAAGCGAAGAGCACGTTCCAGCGTTTTCTGCCGTATACCAAGTCCGGCTCGCAGGCCGAACGCGACGTGCGTAAGCTGATCGCGGATCTCGACCACCAGCCCAAACCCGCCGCGCGCAAGGCGACCCCCGCCCCGAAGAAATAACGTGATCGTCGCGTACGACGACGCGTTGCTCGCGCACCTCGGCGGCGTTCGGCACCCCGAACGCCCCGACCGCGTGCGCGTGGCTGCAGCCGCGCTTGCGGCCGCGGGCATGCTCGCGGATCGGGTTGCCCCGCGTTTTGCAACGATCGATGAGATCGCGCGCGTTCACCCGCAAACGTACATCGAACGCGTACGCCGCGAATGTGCAGCGCTCGAATCAGACGAGGTCTCCGATCTCTCGACGGGCGATACGACGATCGACGCCGGCTCGTACGACAGCGCGCGACTCGCAAGTGGCGCGACCCTCGCCGCGCTCGAAGCAACGCTCGCGCGCAACACCGCATCATTCGCACTCGTACGCCCGCCCGGACACCACGCCGAACCCGCGCGCGGCATGGGCTTCTGCGTTTTCAACAATGCGGCCATCGCCGCACGCGCCTTTCTCGCAAACGGCGGAGGTCGCGTCCTGCTCGTCGATTTCGATTACCACCACGGCAACGGTACGGAAGCCGTGGTCGGGAGCGGTCTCTCCTACGCATCGACGCACGCCTCTCCCGCCTATCCGGGAACGGGCGATCCAAGCGCAAATCGAATCACCCCGGGCGGCACCGTACTCGATCTGCCAATCGCCGTCAGCGGCATCTCAACCGAAGGCTTCGCCGCAATCTGGTGGCGCGCACTCGCGGGCCTCTGCGAGGCGATTCGCCCGGAGCTGATCGTGGTCAGCGCCGGTTACGATTATGCCGCCGGCGACCCGGTGGGCGACCTCGGCGTCGACGTACGCGTTGCAAGCGAACTTGGTGCTGCGATCCGCGCGGCAGCCGACGCCTATTGCAATGGCCGCGCCGTCTTCGTCCTCGAAGGCGGCTACGATCCGCAAACGCTCGCCGCCTCAGTCATCGGAACGATCCGCGGATACGAAGCGGGAGGTGGCACGCTCGGCACGGCCGACCTACGCGCAATTCCCGCTCACACGCGCACGCTGCTAGAAGCGGTACCCGCATGAACCCTGCGGTGCAATGGCTCGTCCTCATCATGCGCCTACTCCTGGGCGGAATTTTTCTCGTCGCGGGAATTCTAAAAATCACCAACGTCACGGCGTTCGCATCGGAAATCGCCGGTTTCAAAATTCTTCCAACGGCACTCGCCGCGCCACTCGCAGGCATCTTGCCGCTCGTCGAAATCGTCGTCGGAGCGCTGCTCATCGTGGGCTTCGCGACCCGAATCATGGCGTGGATCGCAGCCGGCCAAATGACGATCTTTACACTCGCCATCGCCTCAGCCGTCATACGCGGCTTGACGGTCTCATGCGGCTGCTTCGGCGCAAACGACACCACCAAAACCTCATGGCCGGAAGTCGCCCGCGACACGCTCTTCGTCATCCTAGCGATCGTCGTGGCCGCACGAGCGCCGGGGATGATATCCGTCGACCGCCGAATCGAGGAGACGCAATGAGTACGCAATCACGCCGCAAACCGCAAGCAACCGACCGCAAAAAATTCTACTTGTACGCGGCAATCGGCCTCGTAGTCATCATCGCAATCGTCGGCGTCGGCCTAGGGTCCCGGGTGCCCAAGGCGGCAACGGACGTCGCCACTCCAGCCGTGCTAACGGTCGGACAACCGGCCCCCGAATTCTCGGTCTCATCAACGAACGGCCCCTTCGACCTCGCAACGCAGACCGGCCCCGTCTTCCTCGAAGTGTTCGCAACGTGGTGCCCGCATTGCCAAGCAGAAGTGCCGACACTCAACGCCCTAAATGAAAAGTACAAGGGCAAAATCGGCTTCGTCGCCGTCTCTGGAAGCTCCCGAGCAGGCGACGGAACCTCACCGGAATCTCAAGCCGACGTCATCAGCTTCGCACAGCAACTGCACGTAACATATCCGATTGCGTATGACCACGATCTTGCGGTCGCAAAGAAGTATCTGGGTGGTGGTTTCCCCACATTGGTCCTCATCGACAAGAACCACAAGATCGCAAAAGTGCTCGAAGGCGAAGTCGCCCAAGCGGATCTCGACAAAGCGATCGCCGCCGTTCTCTAATCTCTCCCCCAGCCAACTCTAATACCGCGCTTATAACCATTCGGCGCGGTTTTTCGTAGGATAGGACATGAGAATGCGATTCGCACCCCTTGCCTTAGCGGCGTTCATGGCGGCAATCCCGCTTGCGTCACTCGCCCAGTCAGCCCCCGCAGCAGTCCCGGCTGCCGCATCGACGGATGCAAAAGCAGCCCCCGCCGGCCACCGTCATGGCCGTTGGATGAAAGACATCCAAGCGCTCAACCTAACGCCCGACCAGAAGACGAAAATCGACGGCTACGTAGCAGCATCGAAATCCGCCAACGCAACCGTGACCGATAAAGAAGCGCGCCACAACAGCATGAAAGCGCTGCGCACGCAAATCATGGGCGTCCTCACCCCGGATCAGCAAGCCCAACTCAAAGCCAAGATGCAAGCCGAGCGCGCGGAAGCTCCGAAACCTCAATAACGATGATCTCGGTTTGTATTTGCACGAATTGAGCATCGTGCCGGGTGGGTGGGGAGTACCTCACCCACCTGTCAGGGTTGTATCAGAACTACGGAACAACACTCGCAGCAATTGCCGCGAGTTCTTTTATGTCCAAATCGCCGACGAGAGCGAAGGCAAGATTGTGTTCGCGCCATGCGAGCAACGTCGTCGTACCATCGTTGACAAAGTTTCCGTCGTGATCTTCGAAGTGGATTTTTTGCGGCTTGAGCGTGCCGAAGTCCGCTGCTGCGCTTCCAGCATTCTCAAAGAGCGAGAGATCGCGTACGCCATCGGAGTAAAGTAAGTGGAGGCTGCGGATGTTGCGTATGTCGGATACATTGGCGCTTACGAGTGCAAAACCGTCGGGCAAGCGCTTCGGCGTCATCGGCATGAAACCGGCGTTTTTGATCGTTGCTTCGAAGTCGGTCGATGGCTGTGCATAGTTGCGGCCCGCGACGGAGATGTAGCCGGCGGTGTCGCGTGTGAAAACGCCGCTTGGGATGTCGTTCGTCATGCGGATATCATCGAAGCGTACGCGCGAGATCAGCGAGCCGTCAGCGTGGTAGATTTCTTTTGCGAGGACGATGTGCGATTGCGAATCGATCCACATTCGCACCGCGCGCACGCCGGTGAATTTATTAACGAGCGAAACCGTGTTGCTCGATCGGCCCGCGACGGATTCGTCGGGACCCGATATCGCGCGATAGTTCGCCAAAAGCAAAACGATGTTGTCGTTTTCGGCGACGGGATTGCTGCTCGCGGGGTTTTGCGAGGTCGTCATGGTCTTTTTTTGTGGGTCGAAGAGATACGATACGGCGCCGTGCGTGATTAGGTATTGGCCGTAGACGGAGGGCGGCGCAAGATACGTCTTGCGCGTGTCGTCCGGAGCACGGTGTTCGAGGCGCGTGACCGTTGAGGTGGCGCGGCTCGGTCCCCAGCTCGTGGTTTGGAGTTGACCGACGTATGAGACGTGGCGCGGCGCGTCGATGGCCTCGCGGACGAGGGTGTCTGCGGTTTCGGCGCTGGCGATTCCGGCCATGCACGAAACGAGCGCCGCGGCTGCGACGCTCGTCTTGACGATCGTCCTAGTTCGTCGCACGGGTTTGAGAGATCGTCGCGGAGTTGATGATGAGCGGCGTCGTCGACGATCGCTCATCGGCGTTGTTGACCCGTAGCGTTCGGTCGGCCAGCGGGTTGGCTTGGGCCTCCGCAGCATGTTCGTCGAGGTAGTACGATGCCGCAACGCCCGGCGGTTCTGCTGCCGTGAAGCCGTTGCGGGCCGCGGGTACGCCGAAGAAGCCGACGACCAGGAGCGCTGCGGCGACGGGAACGGCGTAGGCCGGGCGCAGGTAGCCGCGCAGGGTCGACAAGAGCGTCGGTTGTTCCGTGCGGATCTTGGCCCAGATCTGGGCTTTGAGCATCGGCGGGAGTTCGCGTTCCTCGGCAATGGCCGAGCCTTTGAGTGCTTCGCTGAGGGCGAGCTCTTGGGCGTAAGCCGCGTGGCAACCCGTGCAGGTGGCTACGTGGGCGTAGAGGCGCGCGTCCTCGCTCGGAGCGAGTTCGCCGTGGATGTAGTCGATGAAGTCTTCTGAGGTGTAGTGCATCACTTTTGTTCTTGCTGTGCCCGCAGGACGAGGCGGCGGAGGAGCGCGCGAGCGCGGTGGAGTCGGGAGCGGACCGTACCGATCGAGCAGCCCATCATATCGGAGATTTCTTGGTAACTATAGTCTTCGATATCGGCAAGAACGATAACGCTTCGTTGCTCGCTCGAGAGCTGCTGGAGGGCCAGTTCCATGGGTTCGCTGAGTTGCCGAGAGACATAGTCTTCGATGGGGTTGGTCGCAAGGGGTCGGCTTCCGCCGTACTCTTGCGGAGCGTTGTCCTCGGGTATCTCTTCTTGGAAACGTCCTTTCTTGCGCCGAAGTTCATCTCGGTGCAAATTCGTTACGATCCGATAGATCCACGAGAGGAAGGAGGTGCCCGGCTGGAACGATCGCCAGGCGCGAAACACGCGTAAAAAGGCGTCCTGCGCGAGGTCGCGAGCGTCCGCTTCGTTGCCCGTGAGGCGGTAGGCAAAGTTATACGTCGCCTTGCCGTATTCACTGATGGCTTTCTCGAGAAAAGCCGACGCCTCCGGAGACGGCGGTTCGGCTTGCTTGCGCGGCACTCCCATGCAGGAAACGGGGTTTTCGCCGCGAGGCGCAGCGGCCTCTCGCTGAGGACCGAAGACCGCAGAAGCAGGCCTGAATTAGGGGCACCTACTATACCTAGTAGGCTCTCCAAACTCCTGAAGGAAGACGCGTTGGCCACGATTCCCGCCGAATCCATCCGCCCGACCCCAACGAAGAAGAAATGGGCGCTCTGGCGTTATCTGGCCGTCGCGGGACCGGGCCTGATCGTTGCCTTTGCCGACACGGAAGCGGGCAGCGTGACGACGGCCGCGACGTCGGGCGCTCAATTCGGAATGAAGCTGGTGCTCTTGCAGCTCTTGCTCATCGTTCCGCTCTTCGTCGTTCAAGAGATGACCGTCCGCTTGGGGACGGTGACGGGCAAAGGGCACGCTCAGCTCATTCGGGACAATTACGGCTTGGGCTGGACGTGGGTGTCACTGGGCACCATGCTGGTGACGAATCTGGCCGCGCTCGTGACCGAATTCATCGGGATCGCCGGCGTTGCGCTCATTTTCGGATTGCCCGCAGCCCCGCTCGTCATCGGCGCCGCAGCGATCTTGATCGCGGTAAGTTTTTCCGGAAAATACAAACGCGCGGAGTATATCGCGATGGCCCTCTGCTTTCTCGAATTGCTCTTCATTCCGGCCGCCTTTGCTGCGCATCCCAGCCCCCATGATGTTATTATGAACGGCTTGTTCGGCTCGCAGCCGCTCGGGAATACCACGTACTTGCTTTTGATTGCGGGCAATATCGGCGCGGTCATCATGCCGTGGATGATTTTCTATCAGCAGTCGGCTGTGGTCGATAAGGGCTTACAGGTCAAAGATCTCAAGTACGCGCGCGTCGATACGGCAATCGGCGCGGTTTTCACGCAAGTGATCATGATCGCCATCGTCGTGACGACCGCCGCGACGCTGTTCGTTCACCACCAAAATGTTTCCGATGCCGCCCATGCGGCCCTCGCCCTCGTGCCGCTCACCGGCTCCAGGTTTGCGGGCATCGCCTTTGGTGCGGGGTTACTCGGCGCCTCGCTCATCGGGGCGTTCGTTGTTTCGCTTGCAACGGCTTGGGCGTTCGGCGAGGCGTTTCGGTGGCCGTGCTCGCTCAATTTTCGCTGTACGCAAGCCAAACGTTTTTACGGTTTGTATGCAGCGATCGTGGTAATCGCGGCGGGCATCGTCCTCATTCCGAATTTGCCGCTGATCAAGATCACGCTGTACGTCGAGGCGTTTAACGCCTTCGTGTTACCGATCGTGCTCGGGTTTTTGCTCATCATGGCAAACGACAAGAAGATCTTGGGCGATCGCGTGAACAGCGCGCTTGGCAACATCGTCACGATCGGGCTCTCGACCGTCGTCGTCGCGCTCGGCGTGTGGATGGCGTTCATGACCTTTACCGGTCAGAACGGGTGAGACTCGCCGTCCTCACCACCTGCGCCCTCGTCGCGACGGCCGCTTCGGCACACCCCGGTGCCTGCGAGAAAACGATCGACCTTCCGATGCCGGGGCATTGGAAAGCCGACGTTCACATCGCGGCGACGGGCGGTAAATCCACCACGTTGACGTTGCCGTTCTTCGTCGATTTCGCCTGACCGTCAGCGCCCGCTAATGCGGAAGCCAACCTCGACGCTGCGCGGGCGCGCATAGTGATTTCCCTGTGCGTTGAGGTACGTTACGCGGTAACGATCGTTGAACAGATTGTGGATCGTCAGCGTCAGCGCGCCGCCGTTCGCAACGCCCAATCCCTTTTGGAAATCGAACGTCGCATGCGGCGGGCTCTTGCAGGTACCAGTGACAGGCTGGCATCCGGCCGACGTCAATCCGCTTCCATATTCACCGTTGAGCGCAAGCCAACCGCCGCGTGTGTCATTGAGGAGTATCCCGCCGTTGAAATCCACGCGCTGATCGTGATCGGAGGATGTCCAGTCGGTGGCCGGTCCGTTGAAACACGGGGCGAGCAGCTGCGTCTCGCAGTGGCGAACGACGGAGTAGGTGTGCGTTGCAGAGACGTACACGCGCCCGCTGCGCGCGAGACTATGCTGAAAGAACGCGGTTTGCGTGGCGACGCGGCCGAGCTTGTAATTGATGTCCTGATGGAGATTGGTCGTGCCGACCTGCGTGTCGTCGACGACGTCCGTTGCATCCTTCTGCATGACGCGCAAGCCGAGGTCGCCACCGGCAAGGGGAAGATGCCCGCCGATTTCATACACCGAGTCGCGCTGCGGTAGGAGATCGAAATCTCCGCTTGCGGGATTGAGCGCGCGCGCCGTCGCCGGCGAAACGTTTTCGAACGAATATGGCGTGAAGAAGCGGCCGTAGTAGGCATAGAGGCTCGCGCGCGAGCCGATAAAACGGGTCAATTTGATGCGTGGGCTGAGCGCGAACGATCCGGATCGGAATTGGGTGGAGGCCAGCTGGAATGCATCGGCACGCAGACCGTAATCGAGTTGATACCTCGTTCCCATGCGCCAAGTATCTTGGAGATAGGCTTCTTGCGTGTGGCCGGTATTCGGTGCGTTGTCGATGATTGTCGCCGGGGCGAGCGAGGTTGGATTGTTCGGCTGAAGACTGACCGCATAGTTTTTGGCGATCGTCGTCAGATCGTAAATACCGCCGGCTTTGATGTCGTGGTGAAGACTTCGCAGATCGTAATCCAGGTTGAAGCGGTAGTCGAGCGACGTGCGATCCGCAAGTACCGAGTACGAACAGGTGGTAACGTCGGCCGAGCAGTCGTTTCTGCCCGTCGTCGCAATTCCGGCCGTAATGTCGTTTGCATAGTCGGGGAGATCTTGAATGTGCGAGCGTTTGATGCTCGGTCCAAACGAGATCGCGCCGTGATCGCCGATTGCGTGGCGGAACTGGAGCGATCCGAAGAGATCGTCTTGGCGTTCGTTGTCGTTTTGCGCGGGCGGCGCACCGGCCAGGAGGTCAGGCGGAATTTGATACGTCTGCAGCGAGTGGGTGAGCGTGAAGTTCACAAAGTCCGTCGTGCCGTGCGGCAGCGTCAGCCGGATGAATTGGTTGGCGTCGCTTCCCGCCGCATGAGGCGAGTCTTGATTCGGCGGATCGAGCGCGCGTCCGTCGCGTTCGCTCCGCACGGCAAGGCTAAGCGAGCCTTGCCCAACGGGCGCGTGATAGGCAACGGTTCCATCGTACTTTGCATAGCTTCCGCCGGTTGCATCGATCGAGAAACCCGGCGCACCACTTCCGCTACGCGTCGAGAGATTCAGAACCGATCCGAATTTCTCGCCGTATTGCGCGGGATACGCGCCTTCGAGCACTTCGGCAAAAGCGAGATTGCTTGGATCGACTTCGCTTCCGATGACACGGTTGAGGGCTTGCGGAAGCGACACGCCGTCGACGATGTAATTGATGTCGCCGTGATCGCCATTGATGTGAACGGCACCGTTCGCACCGCGAGCGGCACCGGGCAGTTGCAGGAGCAACTCCGGAAAGTTTCCTGAGGCGGGCGAGCGCGAGAGCGTTTGCGTCGTGAGCGTGACGTCCGTTCCCCCGCCGCGTACGATCGCGCGACCGGTTGCATTGGTGCGCCCGATCGTCTTGATTTCTTTTTGGACCGCGATATCGAGATTTGCACCGCTCGTCGTGAGATCGACGCGCAACTGCGTGGTTCCGGAACTCGAATCGATCGCCAGATCGTACGATCCGATCGAGAGTGCATTGAACGCAAATTTCCCCGTCGGGTCGGTATGCGTGCGTAAGGTAAGGTTGTTACCGGTTAAGCTGACGGCAGCGGCTGGAACGGGTTTTCCGTCGGCAAACACGGTGCCCGTGAGATAGGTCGTCGCGGCGAGCGCCGGCGCGTCGGCGAGCCCGAAGAGCAGGGTGAACGCCACGACCACGGCGGCGATTCGTTGCATCGGCTGATGCACGAGCGTAAACACAGAACGGATCCTCTCAAAAAAATCGGAAAGCGCGGCGCGAATTGCCGAGCGAAATGGAAGCCGAAATGAGCGAGACGTTCGGTGGCGGGCGGTTTGGAACGAAAAGCGCGTAGTGGAGCACGCGGGTAAATCGCGGCGTATTCGCATAGCGTCGCGCGACCCGAACCGAGCAGCGCGTCTGACGGTCGCGGGTGCAAAAGTGCGCGAGCGATACGGCCAGCGCCACGAGGGGCGCCGCACCGGCGTTGATCGCAACGGCGCCAAGCAGCGCTGCAATCAGCGCGCAAAGCAGCGTCGCGGCGGATGCAAGCGGCGTGAGCGCCGTGCCCTCGAGCAACAGCGTCAATGCTGCGAAACCGAGCTGAAGGCAAACGGTGATCGCCGCAAACGCGGTGCCGCGCCCGCGATTTGGCAAGTCGGCAAGAAGCAGCGTAAGCGCGCGCCGACGCTCATGAGCAGAACCCGACTGGCGCGCGAGTGCAAAAAGCGTGACGACCGAGACGGCCAGCAAAGCCAATAAATAGCCGTGGCGCTGCGTGAAGTCGGCTTGTAAGCCAACCCCAGCAAATTCCCAGATCACGTGGACGGCGATGCCGAGCGGCATCAAGAGAGCCGCAAGCAGTCCGACCGCGCGTACGCGACGCGTCGATATCATCGACCCCCGTAACACCATCTCTCTGCCTCTAGTGGCGATGGAGCGGCGGGCGTAGTCGAAGGAAGAGCTGGCCGCCATATTCGACACTCTTCCCGGAGACGCCGCGAAGCCGCGGAGGGATTGCATCGAGCGTCACCTGGCCTCCGATCCCCGTCTGCATCGAACCGCTCGAACGTCGCAAATCGTGCACGAACCCAAGCGTATAGGCCCCGACTACATCGACGACCGCATCGGCGCGCGCGAATCCCGGCTGCAGATGCTGCGGTACGCGACCGTCGAAACCGGTACCGGACACGATCGTGAGCGCACGCCCGAGGCCAAGATCGTCATCATCCTTTTGTACGCGTTCGGCGCGCGCGTAGAATGTTTGCGACCCGACGCGCCGTACGGCTTCGGGCAGATAGGCGTTCTCGGTTGGATAGTGGGTCGCGGCATTGCGCCCCGCAATCGCCGCCACGTAGACGTCACCATTTTGCGTCGGGTGCTCGAAGAGAACCGACAGACCGGTGTTGTGTCGGCTATTTCCGGGATGCGTCGATTCGGGTTCTTTGATCGCGGCAAACGAGGCTTGCGCGGCAAGAATGCGGCTTGGATTCCACGAGAGTCGCGCGCTGTACGAGTCGAGGTGGACGGCATTGAAATTCGTCCGAACACAACGACACGCACGACGTTCAAGGTGCCGTCGCTTTCTCGGTCTGCCGAACGTCGACCTCGGGCTTGCACCGTGCTAGAGTGGCGCGATCAGGCGAAGCGTAATCGTCGTGCCTGCCGCCCATTGAGCGGTGTTGAAACCGTTGTTGAATTTCAAGAGATAGCGGCGGTTCGTCACATTGGTAAGGTCGAGCCCTACGCCAAGGCGGTGGAGAGCGGGTTCACGACCGAACGCGGCGTCGACGGTGACATGCGGCGATAAGCGCCCGCCGGTTCCGTCCAAGAACTGGACGGGATAGCCGGTCCCGAATTGCGGTTCGAGCGTAGCGTAGTATCCCGATTCGCCGAACCGTCGCGTATACGCGCCGTTGACCGTAAGCGTCTGATCGTGGTCCTCGGGTTGAAAGCCGCTCGCGTTGATCGCGGCGAGTTGCGCTGGTGCGATGAGGAACGTGCCGCCCGAAATGCCGCTAGCCTCCGAACTCGAGAGCGTCGCGGAGAGGAAGAATGAATCGCCATTTCTCGCGCGACCGTCGAGCCGCGTCTCGACGCCCTGATCGCGTCCCAAGGTCGAATTGTACACAGCAAACACGGGTGTGTTCGCGAGCTGCGTGGTGTCCAAGACGTTCGCTACGTTGCGACTGAAATAATTTATGGAACCACGCAGCGTTGAGCCGAACGTGTGCGCCACACCCATCTCATAGTACGAATCGCGCTGCGGCTGCAGGTCGTAGGTCGGCAGTGGACTGCCGCTGGGATTTCGCAAAACGAGTGCGTTTGCATCGCGGCGCGTGTCCTCGAGCGCGGGCGCGGCGTAGTTGCGTCCGTAGAAGAAGTGAACGACGTTGCGCCCGTCGGGCGCAAGATTGAGCTCGATTCGCGGGCTGATCTGATTGCCGCTCGTGAACCCCGAGGAGCGATCGTAACGAATGCCGGCGTTGAGGGTCAGCGATCGCGAAGGCGACCATTTGTCTTGGACGTACGCACCGAATTGCGAGCCGTGGCGTTGCGCGTTGTCGAGCAGATCCGGCGGCGTTCCGGTCGTGATGAACGAATTCGACGTGAAGTTTTCGCCGGAATAGTCGATCCCGGCCTTGATCGCGTGATGATCGCTTGCGTGAAAATCCGCGATGCGCAGCCCGCTATAGCGCGCGGTCCGATCTTCGCGCAGACCGGCAAGATTGCCGGTCGGCGCGCCCGTTGCATCAACGGTGACCGCCGCAATGTCATTCGCCACGTCACCGGCGTATGCGATGCGCGACGTGCGAACCCACGGAATGATTTGCACGAACCCTTGGCCGTCGCGCGAGGTGCGCGTGAAGGCAAGCGATGCCGTACGATCGTACTCGCGCTGCACGTCATCCGTTCCGGCCGCGCTGATGACCGGATCGTTTGGGTTGAACGTCGTGTTCGTGGGAATCTGAAACGCCGAATAGTTGTTCGAATAATTGAAGGCGAGCGTGGTGTTCGGGGCAAGCGGCACCAACACGCGCAGAAACTGATCCGAGAGATTCGATCGATCGTGATTGGGGAGGTACGTGGGCGAATCCAGTCCGCGCCCCGAGTGCGCTTCGCTTGCGCCGACGAAGATGCGCGCGCTGCCAAACGCAAGCGATTGCGCGAGCCGCGTTCCGGCCGTTCCATACCCCCCGACCTCGAGCGTGAGCGTTCCGGAGGGTCGCGCCCCAAGATCGCTCGGCCGCTTGGAAACGATATTGACGACCGCACCCTGGCGCGAGCCGCCGAACTCGGCGGGGAATGCGCCGGTGAAGACCTCGATGGAGTCGACGTTACGCGGATCGACGATCTCGGCGAAGTTCGAACTCGTCGATTGCGGCAGCGGCGCGCCGTCGAGTTCGAACATCAGTCCGTGGAAGCCGTGGGCGACCGGTTCGTTATACGAGAATTTCACGACACCGGGGGCCGTTTCAACGAGCGCTGCGAGCGACTCGGGATTGGGCAGAACGGCGATCAGTCCGGCGCCGATGGTGCTCTGCGATACGGGCGCTCCGCTCGCACCGCGCGAGCTTGCGTTAACGCGACCGATGACGCGCTCGCCGGGGACGAGTAAGGAGACGGTAGCAACAGCGCCGCTTGCCACGGCAATTTCGATTGCGGGCGCGATCCGGCCGTCGGCTGTCTTCGCCGCAAGGTGATATTCGCCGAAGGGTACGCGCGCAAAGGCAAAGCGTCCATCCGGACCAGCCTCGGCTGCGAGCGTGAGGGTGTTTCCGGCTAGGATGACGTGAGCGGCAATCGGGCGGCCATCCCGCGAAACGGTTCCACGGACGAAGCCGACGGTATCGGCGAGGGCGGGGGAAAGCGTGGCAAGCCCAATGAGCGACAGGCCGATGAGCGGCCTGACGAAGCGACGAAACATTCGACCCTCCAAAAAAATTGAACGCATGGCGCAAGCGCCGGAGCGATCAGCTTTGCGGAGGTGCCCGGCCGAAGCGTGTTTTGAATCCCGCCCGGCCGGTATGCACGGGTCGTGTGGAAGAGACGGGGGCAAAGACGGTCGATGCTGCTCCGGCGAGCCGGTAGAAGAGGCGACCGTTCGCGATCGCCACGCCGAGGTCTGCGAGCACGCGCGTGAGTCCCAGAGTGCCGACGGCCGCGCATGTCGATACGATGGCGAGGATCGCACTGGGGAGCAACACGTCCGTCAAGGCGCCCTCCACGACGAAGCCGTGCTCGAGGGTTTCGATCCCAAAGTAGATGCCGATCGCTCCGATCGCAATTGCACTCGCCCAGGGCACGAAGCGGCCCGAGCCGGGCAAGGCATCAACGAGTCGGCGCGCGAGGATCGATCCGGAGGCGCACGTACGGGCCTCGCGGACGACCAGCCACAGGGCGGCCAGAGCAAGAGACACAAGCGATGCCACGGCAAAGCCGACCAGGGCCTCATTGCCCTCGCCGCCTAGTGCGTGATCGTCTCCAAACCGGACTTGGTGTGCCAAAAGCGCGCTCAAGACGGCCAGGGGAACGACCGCAACTGCCTTGCGGATATCCACGCTCATAGGATTCCCCGGGCCCGAATAACGTCCCCGGTCCGCCAAACTCCTCGCAGGTGGCTGCCGAGCCGTGGTGCGAAGATTGCGCGCCCCCCAAACCCGTTCCCGAAAGATGTGACTCCCGTGCCGACCCCACGCGCCCCGTTTGAGTCCGCCGATACGGTCAATCTGATCGTGGCACTCCTCGTGCGCTTCCCCGAGCTCTCGAGTTTACGCTCGCGACCGGCGGTAGGGCAAATCACGCTTTCGTATGCGATCGCGGGCGCGCTCTCAGCGGAAGAGCAGAGCGGCGCGAGCGCGTCGCTCGTCGACCACATCCGCGCGTTCCTCGACTTCGGCGACGAGCCGTTGCAGAAGTTATCCGTGCGCTGCGAGGTCGACCAAGCGCTCTCGTTCGTCCACGTCACGCGCGACGTGAACTCGTTTTCGCGCGAAGAGCTCTCGTTACAAGTCGCACTTCTGACGGAACGGTTTGCCGAGCGGCTCGTCAAAAATGAGACACCCGATGAATCGATCGATGACGATCCGGCCGCACGCGACGAGCTGGTCGAGTACGCGATCGACTCGATGCGCGACCCCGCGCAGCAGAAGTCCGTCGTCGGGTTTCGCGAAGAGAAGCGAGTCTTGGTGTATTTCCTGAAAGCCGGCAAAAGCGGCAAGGCCCGGGCGCGATCGTAAAAGCGGCCATCAACGTTCTGATCATCGGCGACGTCATGGGGTCGCCCGGTCGGGACGTTCTCAAGAAACATCTTGCGCTCGCTCGCGAGCAGCATCATATCGACGCGTGCCTTGCGAACGGTGAGAATGCCGCTGGCGGATTCGGCTTGACCGTGCAGACCGCCGATGAGATGTTCGCTGCCGGCGTCGACTTCATCACGAGCGGCAACCACATCTGGGACAAGCGCGAGTTCCGTCCGCACTTAGATGAGACCGACCGCATCGTGCGGCCCGCGAACTACCCGCCGGGTTCGCCCGGACGCGGGAGCGGCATCTTCGAAGTCGAGGGCGTCTTCATCGGCGTCGTCAATCTGATGGGCCGCGTGTTCATGCCGACCGTCGACGATCCGTTCCGGGTCGGAAAAGAGTTGGTCGACGATCTGCACGCGCAGACCGACATCATTTTCGTCGACGTCCACGCCGAAGCGACGTCCGAAAAGATGGCGCTCGGCCGGTTCTTCGATGGCAGAGTCTCGTGCGTCTATGGAACGCACACCCACGTCCAGACCTCGGATGAAACGATTTTTGCGGGCGGAACCGCCTACCTCACCGACGTCGGGATGACCGGTCCGTCCGATGGCGTCATCGGCATGGAGACGAAGGCCGTATTAGATCGGTTCACCAGCGCCACCTCAGAGCGATTCAGCGTGGTCAAAGATGGAGATAGACAGTTCTGTGCAGCCGTGGTGTCGATCGACACCGCGAGCGGCCGAGCCCTCGACATCAAACGCATCAATCTCCGAGGCCTCGCATGATCGATCCCCCGAGGACGCCCGCAACGAGCGTTCTCAAAGTCTCCGCTCACTCCAATCCGAATTCCGTCGCCGGCGCTCTCGCCGGCGTTTTGCGCGAACGGCCTGGTGCCGAGCTCCAAGCAATCGGCGCTGGCGCGACGAATCAGGCCGTTAAGGCGATCGCCATCGCGCGCAGCTACCTGCGCTCGAGCGGCGTCGATATCGTTTGCATTCCGGAGTTTACCGACGTGGAAATTGAAGGCAACGTCCGCACCGCGATTCGGCTGATCGTCGAACGCCGTGCGATCGCGCCGAGCACCGAGCCACCGCCGGTCGATCCCGCGTGATCGTCGACTTTCACAGTCATACGTGCGAGAGCGACGGGACGCTTCGTCCGGCCGAACTCGTCGCGGCCATGCGCAAACGCGGCGTCAGCATTTTCTCGATCACCGATCACGATACGCTTCAGGCGTACGAGTCGATCGGCGAGATCGAAGGCGCGCGCGTCGTGCCGGGGATCGAGATCAATACGACGTGGCGCGGCGGTGAAGTTCACATCTTGGGCTACGGGTTGCCGCTCGACGAATCGCCGCTCACCGCGACGTTAGAGAAGAACCGCACCGAACGCCGTAGTCGCGTCGAGCGGATGGTGGCGGGGCTTTCCAAAGCCGGTTACGCGATCACCTACGATGACGTCGTTGCCGAGTCGGGCGGCGGCGATTCGCTCGGACGGCCGCACGTTGCCAAAGCCTTGGTGCGGGCAAAATTCGTCAAAGACGTCCAGTCGGCGTTTCGCTCGCTGCTCGCGCGCGGCGGCCCCGGCTACGAGCCTTCTCTTTATATAACGCCGTATGAGGCGATCGACGTCATCGCCCGCAGCGGCGGTGTTCCGGTGCTCGCACACCCCGGCCGTCTGAAGGACGATGCGATCATCGACGACCTGGCGATGCGCGGTTTGCAAGGCATCGAGGTCTTCTACGGAACGCACACACCCTCGCAAGTCGCACGCTACCGTGGGTTTGCCAAACGTCACGGTCTCGTCATGACGGCCGGCTCCGATTTCCACGACATCCGCTGGAACGTAAAGGGGGTTGGGATGGACGTCGACGAGGACGACCTCCGCCCGTTTCTCGAACTCGTTGCCTAACACATCACTAGTAAGGAAGCATCAGTACAATGACCGATCAAGAAGTTCAACCCTACGTCGGCAAACCGGTCCGCGTGACCCTCGCCGACGGACGCATTCTCGCCGGCACCTTGCATCTCGATGACGGCCACGGTCACGGTCACGCGCACTACGCGGTCGTCTCGGATCCGATCGTGAAGGGCGGCGAAAAAGTGATGGAGATGATTCACGGCGCCGCGCCGATCACGCAAATCGAAGATGCCTCGAACGACCCTGCCGCGGTTGAGTAAACGACATCTTTGGATGGTTGCCGCGGCGTTTGCCGCGGTGACCACCCTTCCGGCCACCGCCGCGCCGCCGGCGATCGACGAAATGCAAGTGGCGCTCGCGAAAATCCATCAGTTCAACAACGTCGCGATCAGCCCCGATGGAAAGCGCGTCGCGTATCACGAAAGCTACGACGGGTTCGCACTCGACGGCAAACCGCAGAAACACTCGGCGCTCTTTATCAGAGACGCCGATGCCTCCATGCCTTCCGTGCGCGTGAGCGCGTGCGGTACGGATGTGGGCTGCGATGAAACCGGATTCGTGTGGTCGCCCGATGGAACGCGGTACGCATTTCTTTCGACCGATCCGAAAGGCGAGCAAGCGCAGATCTATCTCGGCGGCGACGGCGCTGCGGCGCGCAAGCTCACCGACATCAAAGGCGATCTGCACGATTTGCGTTGGTCGCCCGACGGCAAGTCGATCGCCTTTCTGTTCATCCCCGACGCGCAAAAACCGGCTGGCGCGCTTGCCGCATACGCGCGCGATGCGGGCGTAGTCGGTGAGAAGATCGACGAGCAGCGCATCGCCTTGCTCTCGGTTGAGGCAGGCGCGTTGCGACTCGTCTCGCCTGCCGATCGCTTCATCTATGAATTCGATTGGTCGCCCGATGGGACCAAATTTGCCGCAACCGCCGCCAAAGGTGATGGCGATGCGAACTGGTGGATCGCCGATCTCCAACTGATCGACGTGCGCACCGGTACCGCGCGACCGGTCCATCATCCGGCGCTTCAAATTGCCTCGCCGCGTTTTTCCGGCGACGGCAAGTCGATCGCCTACATCGGCGGCATCATGTCGGATTTCGGCTCGACCGGCGGCGATCTGTTCGTCGTTCCCGCAACCGGCGGCGACGCGATCAACATCACGCCGCGCATTCATGCATCGGTCACCTCGTTCACGTGGAACCGTCGACCGGACCGCATCACGTTCACGGAACTCGTCGGCGGAAACATGGCGATCGCGACGGTCGACGTTCTCGCAAAGGATGTCACCACACGCTGGACGGCGCCCGAAAATATCGGCGCGAATCCGGATGTTGCGATCAGCCTCTCGCGCGACGGTTCGGTCTCGGCGCTCACGCGGCAATCGTTCGATCTGCCGCCCGAAGTCTATGCGGGACCGGTCGGCGGTTGGCGCGCGATGACGAACTCGAATCTGAGCGTACGTCCAGCCTGGGGTACGGCGACGTCCATCGATTGGAAGAGCGACGCGTTCACCGTTCAAGGGTGGCTACTCTATCCCAAAGATTACAACGCTGCGCAGCGCTACCCGATGGTAACGATCGTGCACGGCGGTCCGTCCGCGGCAACGCGCGCGAGCTTTGCGGCAAGCGCAGCGGGGTTGCTCGCATCGCAAGGCTACTTCGTCTTCTTGCCAAATCCGCGCGGCAGTTACGGCCAAGGGGAAGCGTTCACGCAAGGCAACGTGCGCGATTTTGGCGGCGGCGACTTGCGTGATATTCTCGCCGGTGTGAAAGCTGCGGAGAAAATCGCGCCGATCGATGACGCGCGCGTCGGCATATACGGCTGGAGCTACGGCGGCTATATGACGATGTTTGCGATCACGCAAACCCATCGCTTCAAAGCGGCCGTCGCCGGGGCGGGGATCGCCAACTGGCAGAGCTACTACGGACAAAATCGGATCGATACGTGGATGCTGCCGTTCTTCGGTTCGTCCGTTTATCTCGATCCGCCGGTCTATGCCAAGAGTTCACCGATCACGTACATCAAGAACGTGAAGACGCCGACGCTCGTCTTGCATGGCGAGCGCGACTCCGAGGTTCCGGCACCGCAAGGCTACGAATTCTGGCGCGCGCTCAAAGCGTTCGACGTTCCGACGCAACTCGTGATCTATCCCGATGAGGGCCACGGATTTCGCAAAATCGAAGATCAGCGCGACCGCGACAAACGCATCGTGAGCTGGTTCGATCAGTATTTGAAGTAGCCGACGCGGTAAAGTTCTGGAGAGATCGGGCGTGTGTGCGCCCGATCTCTTTTGTCTTTCCGAACAAAGGTGCTACCGTTGTCCCATGTTCCGCAACCTGGCCGTAACCGTCGCCTTGATCGCTTGCTTCCTTGCCGCGCCGGCCGGTGCCGCGCAAAAGAATTCGATTATGCTCGCTAGCGGTGGCGCGTTTTGGCTCGTCTCCGCAACCATGACTCAAGGTGCGCCGGCGAGCATTCTGGTCGTTCGCTGTACGCCCAACGTCTGCGGCGAGAAGTTCTCATCGTGGTTCGAAAAAGACCGAATCTTCGCGCATGGAACGCTGACCTACGGCGGCAGTACGCTTTCGCTCGAAGACGTTCGCTTTTTCGAACTCCATAAAACCGGCGGTTCGATTGAAGCGGTTCTGCATGTAACCCGCGTGACGCAGGCCGGCGGCCAGAGCGGCGTCGACTCGCAACCCTTTTGACTTAGCTGATCGCTGCTGCCACGCGCGCGCGAATACGCGCTAGCGTTTGCGGCGCGTCGTGCTCGCAGTCGACCAGCACGCGAGTATGCTGCGCCACGAGCGCAGCGTTTTTCATATACTTGTGATTGACGCGGACGTTCAAGGCACTCGCGTCGAGAGCGGCCATCGCAAAATCGGCCGCGCAGCCCAGGTCGGTTGCGAGATTTGCGTTTTCCAGATCGAGCGCGCGTTCGGCAAGGGCTAGGAGTTCCGCTGCGAGATGGACGGCAGCCAGCGGTGCGGCAGCTGCTTGCGCTAAAGCATCTTGCAAGCGAGCGGTTCGGACGATCGTTTCTTCGTCCGATTCGCGCGGTAAGGCCATTGCGGTGACGACCGCTGCGTATGCGGACTCGTCGAGCGTCCGCGCTTCGCCGAACCGTGCGCGCAGGACATCGGCCGCCGCGATGAGCTCGTCAGCGAGGTGGTGGCGCTCGCTTTTCTTTGGGCTCTGGCGCGTGATCCGCGCGACCATCGCGACCAGCCCTGCGCCCATGGCGCCGCAAATCGCCGCTGCGCTCCCCCCGCCGGGGGTTGGAGCGGCTGAAGCCAGGCGATTGAGATAGTCATCGAAGTCGAGCACGAGCGGGCGTTTCAGGCCCGGGAAACCGGAAGCCTGGCTCGCGGTGTCGAAGCAAACAGATGCGACCGTTTAGAGATTGTTTCAAAGATCAGCGTGTCAGCATACACACCACGACATTCGCCCGCATGACTTCATGCGGGCTAAACGGAGTATGACTTGCAACTGATCGATAAACCGCGCGGCGACGTCAAGGACCTCGCCCTCGCGGATGCCGGCCGCTCGCGCATCGAGTGGGCCGCTACCTTCATGCCGGTGCTCGCGCAGATTCGCGAACGTTTTGCCAAGACCAAGCCGCTCGCGGGCGTGCGCATCGGCGCGTGTCTCCACGTGACGACCGAAACCGCAAACCTCGTGCTTGCTCTGCAAGCAGGCGGCGCCGAGGTCGAACTCTGCGCATCGAATCCGCTCTCGACGCAAGACGACGTCGCGGCTGCACTCTCCGTGCACTACGCGATCCCGACGCACGCGATCA
>Ga0123338_10000510_pt1 | contig 39642 bp, 42 predicted proteins | sample grotaG_FD_89793 | JGI IMG/M metagenome (GOLD analysis project Ga0123338, IMG submission 89793) | Glacier valley bacterial and archeal communities from Borup Fiord, Nunavut, Canada, to study Microbial Dark Matter (Phase II) -... | ecosystem: Environmental > Aquatic > Freshwater > Ice > Glacier ...
TACGTGGCGGACAACGGCGACGACCAAAACCAAGGCACCAGGCAGTCACCGCTCAAGACACTCGATCGCGCCGTCGCTGTCGCCAGCATGTCCATCTCCGGCGGCGTGGCCCAGCGTCGATACGTTCGGGTTTCGAACGCGAGGCCGGTGGCGATGCAGTCGGCCACGCTCGCCGCCGGCATCTCGATCTATGGCGGCTACGATGCCGACTGGACGGTGAATCCGCAGCATCAAACCGACGTGATCGTCCATGGCCGCGGGCTGGTCTTCGATTCCGGCACGCTCGGCAATGAGCTGCGCGACCTGACCCTCGTCGGCGACACGGACACGGACACCTTGGTCGAAGCGCGTGGCAACGCCACCCTGACCCACGTCGCGCTGGCGTGGAACATGCGCGCCAATCATCCTTTCGTCAGCCGTGGTGGCGACGTGAGCATGACCGACACCTTCGTGACCGGAGCCGGCGTCGCCGTCGACATCCAGGGCGGCAACCTCACGTTCGACAGTGGTGGCGTCGACGCCATGAGCCCGACGATGGGCGGCGTGGTCATCGGCCTTCGTTATGAAGGCCAGGCAGGGCAGCACTTCATCCTCCGCAACGCCAAGGTGTTGGCCACCGACGGCAGCGATATCGCCGGCTTGGATCTCGGCGGTCAGGCCGAGGTCGAGATCGAACGGAACACCATCGACGTGCAGGGCTCGGTGGATTCCATCGCCACTGGAATCCGGGGTAGCGCCGCGCATGAGAACGTGGTCGGAAATCTGTTCCAGATACGCGGCGCTGTCACCACCATTGGCCACAGCGTCGGCGCATCTGGTCAGGCGCTCGTCAACAATATCTTCGCGCTGTCCAATGTCACGGCCGTCCCCACGACCGCCCCGATTGGCATCCTGCTCGTGGCACCCGGCCAGATCGATCTGGTGAACAACACGGTGACCATGCGCAATGGCGGCGTTGCTGTCGACGGCGACGGCAGGGTTCGGCTGTACAATAATCTACTCATCACCACCGACGGCGTGGCGTTGCACTTGACGCCTGCGTTGGGGGCCTCTTCGTTCCAGCTCTTCAACAACGCGCTGACGACGTCGCAATGCGCCTTCCGCGTGGGCGCCGACTGCGTCAGCGACATCGACAGCTGCGCATTCACGGGCTGCAAGCACGCCTCGGCCACGCTGGTCGGCGATTGCCAGGCCAGCGTCGACCTACATTTGCCGTCGAGCTCGCTGTGCAAAGGGGCCGGCACTGACCCCAAGGCCGTCGTTCCGCGAACGATCTTGGATTGTGACGGCCAGGCGCGTCCGCTCGGCGCCTGGGACATCGGCGCCGACGAAATCCCCGACTGAGCTACTACTGGAAGTTGAGCGTGCCCGTCGTGACGTGGCCACGGGGGCTGAACTGCATGGGGGAGAAGTCTGCCGTGCCGTTGCGCGTGTTGACCCGGACATAGCCCGACGATCCGCCGCCCGAGCCGGAGATGCCGGTGGAGCACAGCGACCCGTTGCTGCCGCCACCACCGCCGCCGCAACGGGTGGGTGTGCCACTGCAGAAGCCGCCGAGCGAGTCGCCCGACGGGGAAGTGCCGCCGTTGGAGCCGCCGCCATCGCCGCACCCGCCGCCGCCGCCCGACGTGCTCATCGCCGACGAGATGCCGAACGACACCGTGGGCGCTTCGAGCAGAATGGCGCCGCCTGCGCCGCCGCCCCCCGTCGAGACCCCCGAGCTGCCGCCGCCTCCGCAGCCGCCGGCATTGACGAGGCCAGCGGCGCCGATCGAGATGCCAGTGGTGGATACGACCTGGACAGCGCCACCGCCATTGCCGCCGTTGACGGTGCCACCAGCCGACGTGCCGCCGCCGGAGCCGCCGCGCAATAGAGTGATGGTGTCGTCGCCGTAGAGCGAGCCGCCTGCGCCGCCCGCAGCGCCGCCGTTGGCGATGCCCGCGCCGCCAGCAGTGAAGTGACCGCCGCCGCCCGAGCCGGCGCGGTTGGTGGTGGCGATGACGGCGCCACCATGGCCGCCACCTGGTCCCGCGCCGTCGGGCGAGCCGGGGGCGGCGCCGGCAAAGCCGCCAGCGGGGGGCGTGCCGACGCTGCAGTTTTGCAAGGACAGGCTATTGATGCTGACCATGCCTTTGCTGACGATACCGAGTGCGTTCTTGCCGATGATGCTGGGCGAGCCGGTGTCGACGCCGTCGAAGATGAAGACGCCGGTCTGCGAGCCGATCGGTCCGACGACGTGGAAACCGATGCCGGAGACGACTTCCAGGGCCGCCGGGTTGGAGTTGCCGGCCCTGACGCCGCCGATGGCACCGGTGTCGGTGTTCCAGGTCGACGTGCCGGTGGTGGCTCCGTTGATGAGGCCGACGACGTTGAGATCGCTCGGCGGGATGGCGCCGGTCGGCGTGAGGAGCTTGCAGTGCGGGGACGGTGTGGATGCGCAACCTTCGGCGCAGGTGACGAGCTCCCGATTCACGCCGTCGGCCGCGCAGCGCCTGAGCTCGTTGGCGCCGGTGCAGGTTTCGCCGACCAAGGCCGGGCAGCCCGCGTCGGAGAACGCGAAGTCGGCCCCGCTTGGCGTCAGATCGGCCGCCGCGAGATCGAGGATGACGCTCCCGTCGGTGGCGCTGACGCCGAAAACGATGTTCATCGTGGTGCGGCCGCCCGCAGTGACGTCGGCCTCGCTGCCGGCACTGGCCAGCGTGGCGCCGTTGGCATCGAGGGCGTCGACGGTGAGGACCAGATGGCCGCCGAGGCTGGCCGGAATCTGCAGCGCGAACATCGTCGCTGGCGGCAGGTTGATCGGGGTGGCCAGCGCGTTGGTGTGGACCGACGACTTCCCGCCGATGGAAGCATTGGTGCGCAGGGCGGCGATGTTGGCGACGGCGGTGGAGGCGTTGAGCGTGACGACGACAATGCCGTCGCCATTGCCACAGGCCGCGAGCAAAAGTGTGAGGAGGATTGGGCGCATTAGAAGGGAAAGGTTCCGAGTGCCGTCTGGGCGCTCTGTGGTGAGGGTTTGAGACCGAGACCAAGACCGACGCCGAGTCCGATGCCGACGACCCCGACGACGATGGGCGTCCAGAAATACCAACGTTTGTAGACCGGCGAAGGCGGAGGCGGCGGTGTGGGCGCGACCACGATGACGCTGGCGTTGCCCGGGTTGGCCGCCAAGGTGTCGTGCGGCTGCGAGATCCGGGCGCTGCGCTCGTCGGTGATGGCGCGCTCGAGCTTGGCGATGGCGTCCTCGACTTGGACGCGGTTGGCCACATTGGGCAGCTTGGCGAGATAGACGCGGTAGAACCGCACCGCTTCTTCCTTGGCGCCGAGCTGACGGTGGCATTGCGCGATGTTGAAGAGGATCGAAGGCTCCTCGTAGTTGCGATACGCCTCCTTGAAGTCGTCGAGTGCCTGCTTGAACTCGGAGAGATCAAAATGCTGACGACCACTTTCGAACATCTTGCGCGCCTTTACGCGATCTTCGGCGTGCGCGCTCGACGTCAAGGAGACCACTGCGACCAAAGCCAGCAACCACTTCATCGCGGCATCCTACCCCAGCTTGGGGGATCTCTTGGTGCCTGGCGGGGGTTTTGACGTCGATCGCGCTGGCCAGGACCACAACCCCTAGGCGGGCTGCGGAGATCGGCGTGGATCGGCGCTTGCAAAACCAGTCTCCATGCGGCGAACGAGCCGCCTGGGGGTCCACCATGGGAACGCAAGCTGCCACGATCATCACCGACGACTACTCCGACATCGAGACCGAGATCGACGAGCTGCAGGACTGCCTGCAAGAGCTCGACGACACCGACGCCCAGCTGTTGTCGTTCCACTATGTGGAGGGTCTGAGCTGCAGCGAGATCGGCGAGCTACTCCAGATTTCGGACATCACCGCGCGCCAGATGTACTCCGATGCCGTCGAGAACCTGCGCGTCGTACGCAATCGCCGTCGCTAGAACGTCACCCTGAGGCCACCGAGCGAGGCGTTCACTTGCGGCTTGACCACCCAGTGCTTGGCGCGGTTGTTGCGCACGCCACCGACGATGGCCAGCGGCAGGCCGATGGCCGCCAGGATGGCGCCGGTGATGGCGAACGGGGTCGAGTAGAACTGTAGTACGCCGTCGTCGTTCCTGGTGGTTGTGAGATGCCAGATGCCGAGCGCGCCGGAGACGGTGAGGGTGAGGCCGGCAGCGCTGAGGAAGACGATGCCCGGGATCATCACGCGGTTGGCGGCGCGGGCCTCTGTACCGTCGGTGACCTGGACGGGCGTGCCGGGGCTGACTTTGCCGGCGACGGGCGGTTCACCGTCGAGAAGACGGGCAATGACGCGCTGGAGGCGCGAAGCCACAGTGAGCCCTACGGCGCGTGGCGACAGGGGCCCATCGAGGGTGAAGGTCTCGGTGGTGTGATCCCAGCTCAGCGACACCAGCGCTGCGCTGGGTCGACAGCGAATATTGGCATGGGCGCCGCCTGGTGTCGGCCCGCCCACAGCGACGGCGAAGCTCGCCCCGAGCTCGAGGCCAATCTGCTCCGCGAGTGCGGGTGAATCGAGCTCGCTACAAGCGACGGTGTCGACGGTGACGGCGATGGGCGTTGCGGCGTTTACGGGATGGGCCTGCGCGAGCAGCAGGGTCAGAACCAAAGCGAATGTAGTTGAGCTCATCTGGTGTCTCCTCGCCTGGAAAGAGTCGCAGGCCGGCCAGACAAGCTCACAGAATTATTTTTGAGCCGATCACGCTACCGTGCGGCTCCTAGACCTAGCGTGCAGGTGCGACCCTCCCAACCGATTGCGGCCATCAATCCCTCTGTCTCCGACGAGCAGTTGGTGGCGCGTGCCCGCTCTGGCGACCGCTGGGCGCGGGCGGCGCTGTTTCGCAACCATGCACCTCGCCTGTTGCGCACCTTGATGCGGCTCCTTCGCAATCGTGCCGACGCCGAGGACGCCTTGCAAGACACGTTCGTACGCGCCTTCGAGCACCTCGACGTCTTGCGCGAGCCGGCTGCTCTGCCGGGGTGGTTGACCCAGATCGCGGTCCACCAAGCGCATCGGCAGTTTCGGCGTGGGACGGTGCGGCGGCTGTTTGGCCAGCGGGCGCAAGAGGCCCTGCCGCTCGGCGAGCTGGTCGACGAAGGGCTCAGTCCGGAGGCGCACGCCGACCTCACCTTTGCCTCACGCGCCGTCGGCAAGTTGCCGGCCAAGGTACGCGTGGCATGGCTGCTGCGCCATCTGGACAGCCGAACGCTGGAAGAAGTCGCCGACGCCTGTGACTGCTCGTTGGCGACGGCGAAACGACGAGTGGCGGCGGCCGAAGAGCGCTTGCGATCACTGCGTACCGACGGAGATACCGATGCGTGATGATCGGTCGCATTTGGCGCTCGACGAGCAACAGCTCGATGCGCTGTGGGGAGGCGTGGACCAGCGCCTTGGACGTCGCCGTCGCCGTCGTCGCGCAGGCGTGGCCATCGGGGCCGTGCTGAGCATGGTGGCAGTGGTGTGGGTGGTGGGTGGTACGCGCATCGCCGGGATGTGGCGGAGCCCGGTGTTGCATCTGGCCAGCGGTGCCGACGTGCCGGTGCGTACCGACGGTGCCCTGGTGGAAGATCTGGCGTTCTCCGACGGTTCCACGGTCCATCTCGCGCCGACAGCGCGGCTCGAGCTGCTCGAAAATGGCGCGCACGGCGTCGGGCTGGCGCTGCGGCAAGGCACCATCGATGTCCATGTGCAGCCGGGTGGCGAGCGGATGTGGTCCATCGAGACCCGGTTGGCGACGGTGCAGGTGGTGGGGACGCAGTTTCGCGTAGAACATCTGGATCATGCGGTGCACGTCTCGGTCACGGCGGGTGTGGTGATCGTGCGCGGCGAGACAGTGCCGGGGCGGGTGCGACGACTTCAAGCCGGCGACGAGATCTTGGTCGAGGAGCCGGTGGCTGCGCCCGTCGTGGTGCCCATGCCACACGCCCCAGCGGCACCTCGGCCCGCAGCTCCCCTGAGGCCGGTGGCTCCGGTCGTCCCTGCGACGCCCGTAGCGCCGGCGAAGCCTCCCGTCACAGAGGATCCACCACCGACACGCGCCAGCCTCATGTCCCGCGCCGACCAAGCCCGACGTCAAGGAAAAATCGCCGAAGCGGTCGCGCTCTACGGAGAGATCCTCACCGCGTGGCCCCACGATCCGGAAGCCGGCGTGGTCGCCTTTACCCGCGCACGTTTGCAAGCGGACGATCCGGCCGCGGCCGCACGCGGGTTCGAACAGGCGCTGGCGCTCGGTCTGCCCGCCGCCCTCGTCGAGGAAGCCGCCTTGCAGCGCTTCGAAGAGTGGCGCGCATCGGGCGACATCAGCGCCGCGCGTCGGGCCGCGCTCGACTATCTCCTGCATCAGCCGCACGGCGAGGCACGTCAGCGACTGCGCGCCTGGCTCCTCGCCGACAAATAGCTACGTCAGAAAGCGATGCTTCAGCGCCTTGAGGCCCCAGCCCAGCATCTGGAATTTACTGAGCGTGGCGAAGCGGGCCAACTCACAGCCCTGACAGGGGTCGGGGATCTGGCCGGACTGCAATTGCGCGCGTAGCAGCGTGCGGTTTTGCAGAATGGTTTCGGCAGGGGTCTCTCCGAGCTGACCGAGCGCGTGGTTGGGATTCTTGATCATGCAGCAGGGCGTGACCTGGCCGGCGTTGTTGATGAACAACCCGGAGTCGAGCCACGGACAGCGACGCTGGCCTGGCATCCAGCCCTTCATGAGATCGTCGAAGAAGCCGGCGACCGGGGCCCGGTTGCGGTCGATGGTACGCACTTGTTTGTCGGCTCGAAAGCGCAGCCAGACCTCGTCGACAGCGGCGTCGTCGAGCATCTCCGCGGTGATTTCTTCGGGATAGCTGTCGGTGTAGTCGGCCTTGCGCTCCAGCGGCTGCATGGTGATGCCACCGTCGAGGCCCAAGGCTTTGTAGAGCGCGAGGATGGGCCCGAGCTCGTGGCGGGTACGGTTGAGAACGGTGACCGAAAAGCCGACCGCCGGGCGCATGAGGCCGCGGCGATTGCGCTCTGCCAAGAGCGCGCGGATGCCCCGCTCCACCTTTTCCAGCTTGCCGCCGCGGATCTCGCGAAAGCTTTTGGGATCGGCCGATTCGAGCGAGATGGAGATCTTTTCCAGCTGGGCGTCGAGGATCTGCGTGACGGCAGCGTCGGTAAAATGACTTCCATTGGAGATCAACGACACGCGAATGTTGCGCGCGCGCAGCATATCGACCATCTCGAAAAACCGCGGATGCATGAGCGATTCGCCTTCGCCCTGCAGCTCGATGTGCTCGAGGTCGGGGAAGGCATCGAGCGCCGCACGAAAACGCTCGAGGGTGAGATCGGCTTGCGGCATCGATCGTCCGGCGCAAAAGCCGCACTTGAAGTTACAGCGGGTGGTGGGCTCGATCTGCAGCAGTCGAACGCTGGACATGCGTTCGGTCTAGACAGGGTCCGCCGTCGTGCAAGGCCCGATCTGGCGGACCTCGGTTGGTCTGGCGGTTGCAATGAATCCCCTCAAACGCGCGAGGAGACGCCATGCAACCGAGAATCGAAGTGTCGGAAAATCAGGTCGTTTCGGATCAGCCCACTAGCCCTGTCACGTCGACCATGTTGTCCGACTGTGTCCAGGCCTGCGTGGAGTGTCAGCTCGCTTGCACGGCGTGCACCGACGCGTCCCTGGCCGACGACCACGTGGCCGACATGCGGCGTTGTATCCGCGTCGGGCTCGACTGCGCCGAGATCTGCGGGCTGACCTCGCGCATGCTGATTCGCTTCGTGAATTCGGACGTCGCCTTGTTGCGCGCGCAGCTCGCCACCTGTGCGCGCGCGTGTGTCACATGCGAGGCGGAGTGCCGCGCCCGCACCAGCATCCACGGCGACGCCTGCGCCGCTGCGTGCGCGCGTTGCTACGAAACCTGCCGAAACCTTCTGCGCCAGCTCGCCGCCACCAACTGATTGTCAAAATTTGGGGGCGGTGGCCAGATGGCCCCATGTCTGTCGTGATCGATCCGCGCGCTCTCGAAATTTTGAAATCACGCTATTGGTCCTCCAAGGGCTGGAAGGCCGACCCGAGCTCCACGCCGGCTGATTTCGCGTACGGGAAATCCAAAGGGCTGCTGTTCGACGATGTCGACCTCACCCATGCGCAGGCCAACGCACAGCTCCGCAAGGCCGTCGACGGTGTGACGACCGCCCAGGTCGTCGATGCCTTCGTCGCCAGCCTGAGCACCAAGCGGCTGGATTGGCGCTCGGCGCTGTCGAGCTGGGTCTATGGCCGCTTCATCAAAGAGCACATGTTGGTCCCCTGGGAAACGAATCGGCCGGGCGGGATGTGCCGCGTCTGTGGGGAATATCCCAACAACGATCACGATCTGAGCGTGCTGTCGTTCGAGCGCCATCAGTGGGGCGGTGTGCGGCACGACCAGCCGGTCTATATCGCACTCGATCTACGCCAGCTGAAAAAGCTCGGCGCAGGCGAGCCTACCGACGAAGACGCTGCCCTCCTCGGCCGCATTCTCGACGCTGCTCGCAGCATCAAGGCCAGCGGCACGCACGCCGACCTCAACCGCGCCCTCGCCCCCATCGTTGGCGGCAGCGCCACCATCCGCCGCAACCTCCTCGAGACCTTGGCCCGCGCGGGAGTCCTGGAAGATCCCGCCCACCCCGGGTTCGCTGTTCGCGGCATGGACCACTATGATCTCAACCAAGCCGGCGCACCACGTCGCGGCGATATCGGCTATCCCCTCGACTGGTGGCGCGGGCGCCACGGCGTCAACACCGCCAACCTGAAACGCCTCTTCGCCCGTTTTCTCTAATCCCTATTTGATTCAGATGTGAGCCGAATCACTTGGCTGAAGGTTCTTTTGTTGGATAAGAGAACCCTAGCGAAGAATAGAGGTCATTCTATGAAAGCTGTCTTGGCGCTCGTGATGTGTCTTGCTCTTGGTGCGTGTGGCGACTCTTCACTGCCGGTTCCCAATGATCAAGGGCCACCCGATCTATCCCCCACGGATCTTCCACCGACTTACGATTTCGCCCATCCCCCGAATGACCTGGCCACCTGCGTGCCGTCGGCTGGGCTGAGCGCCAAGATGGTGGCCAAGGCCATCACCTTGCCCAACAACGGCAACCCCGCGACCAAGTTCAGCTACGACATCAACGGTGACGGCAAGCCCGACAATCAGTTCGCCTCCATCGTCACCGCGCTCGGCGCAGCAGGCTCGTCGGGCCCCAACCCGCAACAGTCCACCGACAATGCCGTCGCTGCCGGACAACTGGTGCTCCTGTTTCACGAGACCGGCGCGTCGCTCAGCAGCACCACGTGCGCCGAGACCGTCCTCCAGGAAGGCGTCCAGGCCAGCGCGCCCCCCAAGTTCGACGGCACCGACACCTTCATGCTCGACAACACCGCCACTGCCGGGACCTTCCTTGGTCCCATCGTCGGCAGTACCTTCACCTCGACCGTGGTGCCAGCCGGTGGCACGCCAGTGAGCGTCAGCGCCCGCTTGCAGCTCATCGTCGGCAGCACGCCCGTCCCGATCACCATCATCGGCGCCCGCACGACCTTCACCAAGACCGCCACCGGCGCCACTGCCGGCGTGCTGCATGGCGCCGTCAAGTACTCCGAGGTCCAGGCCAACATCGTGCCCGCGCTGGCCGACGCCTTTACCGCGTCGGAGCAGAACGATCCCTCGGGCACGTCCGGCACCATCGGACAGCTCTTCGACACCGGCGTGGGCTGCAAGGCGGGAGACAAGAACCGCGACGGCACAACGGCGGCAGCCAGCGACGGCAAGGTCGCCGTCTGCGAGGTCGTCAACAACTCGCTCATCAAGTCCATTCTCGTTCCCGACGTCCAGCTCTTCGACAGCCTTGGCAACTGGGCGCCCAATCCGGCCAATACCAAGAAGGACGCGATGTCGATCGGCTTCGGCTTCCAGCTCGTCGACGCGACCTTTTAAGGCCGCACTTCGAGGCGCAGTCCGAGACCGGTGGTGTCGTTGAAATTGGCGCCGTTGGGTCCGACTGCAAACGAAAGAATATCCCCGCCTAATACCGCGATCTCCCCCGTAAATATCTGCGTTCCTGTCGGATCTGCTTGTGAATGGAACGCCGCAAATCCGCCATACCCGTCGACGATTCCGTCGAATAGAGGACGCGCGCCGAGCCAGACGTGAACATCGGTCGTCGAATGACGAAAATGAATGCCTTCGAACGTCGCTTGAATGAAATAATGACCGGCCTCTGGGGCAACGAACCGCACCACGGCGAGCTGTCCACTGGCGGCGCCCTCCATCGCCACCTCATGCGGGCGCACCGCCCAGGAGTTTGTCGCATCGACCCGGGCCAGCGCACTGGAGTTCCAGGCGACATACGGATAGTAGGTACGATCGTCGGGATGCCACAGCCCCACCACGTCGCTGGGGTCGGCATGCGTCGACGCCACGAAGTCAGCCGGATCGAGTGAGCCCGCCCGCGTAAAGCCGACCTGCCAGGGCCCGTTCGGATTGGCCGTCAACGAGAAGCTGCAATTCAGATCAAAGACCATCGCCCCAGCCAAGATGGGCGCCAGATCGTCGCAAGAATCCGGCGCAGCGACGGGAGCAGGCGGGCTAGCACAGGCAATCAACAACGTGCACAAAAGCCACGGACGCATCGGCCGATCATGTCATGCGGGCCCAGGAAGGTCCGACCAATTCGTGTGTATAGTGCCCGCATGCCAAAGCAAACGTTCTCCAGCACGCTCGGAGTCCGGCTCGAGACCGGCTTTGGCAAGGGCGGGCTCCTCGTCACCCGCGACGGCCAACCGTTGCCCGGCTCGACGTCCGATCCGGAGACCTTGGTCAAGACCGCCGGCGCCATCGTGTACTTCCTGGCCGGCTTCAACCTCCTCATCGGCATCCTCGCCTTGGCCTTCGACATCAAGTTTCTGCAGGACAACTTCGGCTACGACCCGCTCGTCGTCGGCGCGATCTTCGGCGTGCTCGGCTTCTTCAGCATGAAGCGCTCGATGGTGGCGCTGATCATCGCCATTGTCCTCTATTCGGTCGACGGCGTGCTGACGCTGGGCATACAGTTTGCGTCGACTTCACGCGGGCACTCGCCGAATATCGGCTTCATCTTCATGCGTGTCATCTTTCTCATGGCCATGATCCGCGGCGCCCGCGCGCTCAGTGAGCTGGCCGCCCAGCGACGGGCCGCGACCTGATGCCGACCGGCCAAGACGATCCCCAGCAACTGCTCGACGCCGTCCAGTTTCTCACCAAGCCGTCGCTACGGCCTTTTCTGACCGAGCTCGGCGTGCCCGAGCGCGTGGCCCGTGATCCGTCGCCACTCACCGAGATGGCGACCTGGTTCGATCAGGCATGGAACACGTTTCTGGAGCAGAACGGCACCGACTTTGAGCCGGTCTTCGTCGGTGCGCGCGAGCGTCTGGCGGCCATCACCGATCCAGAGACAGCCGACGAGCTGTGGGACTGGATCGACCTCCATATGATCCATGGCGGGTCGCGCACCATTGGCTATTGGGACCAGGCGCTACGCGGGCCCAGAATAACGCCGCCGCCGGAGTCGATCGCCGCCGCTGTCGACACCGCGTGTGACCGGATCGACTACGCTGGCGAACACAAGTTGCTCGAGAGCTTCCGCCAACGACTGGTGGATGCAGCACTGGAACCGCGCGACGCGCTTTTTGCGGAAGAGTATTACGCCCAACGCCAGGCACTCGATGCCCTGGCCGGGCTGGCCCGCCTCGATGCGCCGTCGCAGGCCGTCTTGCTGGAATGGATCACGCCGCTGTTCGAATCGGCTGGCCATGGTTCCGAACCGTCGCTCCGCGCGGGCTGCGGAAAGAGGACCGTCGAGATTCGACTCGATTTGACGAAGACTGACGAAGACTGACGAAGGCGCCACCGTCGATCTCGGCGGCCGGGCTCACAATGACGTTGGTTCGATTCGTGCTGTCTGCCCCGGGGCATGACGACCCGATCGACCGTTTTCCGAGCCTTTCTCATTTCCTCGCTGTGGCTGTCGCTAGGCTGTAGCGGCGGCCCACCCGCCAGCGACGATATGTCGGCGATATCGCCCGACCTCACCGGCGCCCCGCCACCTGACCTCACCGGCGCCGACCTGACCGGCGTCGATCTCGCCACGCCGCCAGATCTGACGCCGCCACCCGACCTCTACGGCAGCCCCCCAGTCTTGCTCTCCAGCGCACCGGTCTCCGGCGCCACCGCCGTCCCGCTGACGACTTCCATCGCCCTCACCTTCTCGCAGCCCATGAACACCAGCCAGACCAGCGCCACCCTCAGCCCGTCGGTGGCGCTCGGCGCCGGCGTGTGGACGGTGGGCGACACCGTGGTCACCTTCCAGCCCTCCGTGATCCTGACCGCCGGCACCAACTACACCGTCGCAGTCACTGGCCACAACAAGCTCGGCGGCGTCTTGCCAGCTTCGTCGGTCACCTTCGGCACCTCGCCCATCGACACCACCGCACCGACGGTGATCTCCACCATCCCGGCCAACAGCGCCACCGAGGTGCAGCCCAATACGCCCATCTCGATCAAGTTTTCGGAGGAGATGAACCCGTCCACCACCTCGGTCAGCCTCGGCGCGACCATCATCGGCACCGCGCGCACCGTCCCCACCTCGTTCGGCGTCTGGTCCGAAGGCTTCACCCGCCTCACCTTGACCAACCCGCCGGCTCTCCTCGGCGACGCCACCTACACCGTGACCATCAACGGCAGCGATCACGCCGGCAACGCGCTCGCCACCACCGTCTTCACGTTCCTGGTCTTCGAGACCCCCGGCATCGCCAAGCGCGACGAGACCGGCTTCGGCTTCGACTACATGCCGCACTACGGCCCGGTCAGCAACAGCGTCGCTGGCACGCAGATCGGCCTCTTCTTCACCAAGGCCATGAACCACGCCGCCACCGAGGGTGCGATCACCATCATCGATCAAGGTACCAAAGGCACCGGCAATACGCCGGTCACCTGCGCCTGCACCGCCAGCGGCTGCTCTGGCAGTGGCTGGGTCTGGGCCGACGACAACAACAACAATCCGTTCGCCGCCAACCGCGTCACCTGTGGCGCTTTCATCTCCGGCACCGGCGGAATCTTGTCGCCAGCGCGCACGGCCGGCCACATCTACCAAGTGACCATCACCAACGCCGCCACCGACACCACCGGCCATGCCATCGTCTTCGACAACAAGGCCACCAGCTTCTCCTGGCAGTTCGCCATCCAGAGCGCCACGCCGCCAGCGGACACCACTCCACCGACGGTGGTCTCGGTCAGCCCCGCGCTCGACGCCATCAACCAGGCCGCCAACCCGCCGGTGCCCTTGGTCATTACCTTCAGTGAGCCGATGGATACGGCAGCGACGGCAGGCGCCTTCACCATCTCCGCTGGCGGCGGCGGCACCATCGCCTGGACCAACAGCAGCACGGTCATGACCTACACCCCGCGTACGACCTGGCCTTACGCCACGGGTGCCGCAAACAACATCACCTTCACCATCAGCACCAACGCCAAAGACTCCGCAGCGACGGAAAATGCAATGGCGGCACCGTACCTCGGCGGCTTCCGCACCCTCTACTCGCACACGACAGCGCTTGCGGTCGTCACCACTTCCACCGGCACCGGCTTCGTCTATGACGCGCCCTTCGTCCCCGCCAGCGCGCTCACGGTGTGCGGCCTGCCCATCCAGGCCATCCTCGGCGACCCAGTCGTCGGCGCATTCTCCAACGCCGAATGCAACGCCGTCTTCGGCTTCATCGTCGCTGAACAAGCCGCACGCGGCTTTCTGCTCTTCGACGTCACCGCGCTGAAGCCGGTCCTCAAAGTCACCAACGCGCACCTCGATCTTTTCATCAACGAGGTCGACGGCGTGCCGTCCCAGCTCGGCACGCTCAAGGTCTACAACGTCTGGAACGCACCCGGCGGCGCCATCGTGCCCGCCTCGTACACCGACGCTCCCGTCGGTGCCACTGCCGCCGACTTTCCCATCGCCACCACCTCGGGCCTCAAGGTCGGCGACGTCACCGCGGTCGTCGGCCCCGCTTTGGGACAACGCGCGGCGCAAAATCAACTGCTCCAACTGCGCCTGCAATGGACCACGGCGACACTGGGCCTGCCGTTTCAGAACACCGGCTACAAGACCCTCGCCGGCAGCACCTTCCTGCGCCTGACCTACGAATCCGATCAGCCCTAACCGTTAGTCGACCGTCGGCGCCCACTCCGAACAGCTCGAGCACCACGAGGTCGAGCCAGCCATGAAGCCGCGACGCAAACGCGCCGCTTGGCTTCATGGCCGGCTCACCTCACCGGTCGAAAGATCGACAGATCAACGGGTCAGTTGATTGGCTTTTCCTGCCATTCGTTCATGGCCTGCTTGCCCGGCCGATCGATATGTACCTTGTCGTCGACGGAGCGGACCCACGCTAGCGGAATGTAGTGATGCACGCCGCTCTGATCTTTGGTGAGCTTGACGCTGTTGCCCTCGATATGGTCGACGATGGCAAACTGGCCGTCGTTGGAGCATACGACCGGCATATGCGGCTTGATCTGCTCCGGTTTGACAGCAACGGCGTTCATGTTGTCGGTGATGGCCTCGTTCATGGTTGGCTCCTTTGTGTGTGACGGTGTAAGGAGCTTGCACATAGCGCGCCGTCCAAAGCCCTGTGTGGCCGTGAAGTCTGCCGACGCTGACGTAAGCCAGCTTGTCCCACTACGTCAGAAAGGCACGCCACGTCGCGCCCCCACGGATCCCTGATACGATCGTCCCGTGTTCCCCTTCGTCGCTGTGTCGGCCGTGGTGCCGTCCTTTCTCCTCATCTGGTATTTCCACGCACGGGATCTGAACAAAGAGCCGATCCGCGTCCTGTGGGCGACCTTTGGCCTCGGGGTGGCCACGGTCATCCCGGTGTTGATCGTCGCCTTGCCACTCATGAAGCTCACCGGCCAGATTGGTCAGCCGGCCTTACGGGGCCTTTGCGAGGCGGTCTTCACCGCCGCCATTCCCGAGGAGTTTTTCAAGCTGTTCGTGGTGGTGGTCTATTGCTCGCGGCACAAAGAGTTCGACGAGCCGATGGACGGCGTGGTGTATGGCGCAGTGGCATCGCTCGGCTTTGCCACCCTCGAGAACATCATGTATGTCGCCGGCGGCGGTCTCGGCGTGGCCGCCTTCCGCGCCATCAGCGCCGTCCCCGGCCACGGCTTCATGGGCGCCATCATGGGCTATTACGTGGCGCAGGCCCGCTTTGGCCCAGTCACCGAGCGCACCCGAAATCTAGTTCGCGCCTATTTCATTCCGGTGCTGTTGCATGCCGCCTACGACGCGCCTCTACTGGCCAACAAAGCCACCCATGAAAGCGGTCATGCCGCCGGCCTCGTCGGCATCACGGTGCTGGTCAGCGTCGGGGTCTTGATCTTCGAATGGCGCTGGACGGTCCGGATCGTGCGTCGCCTGCGCGCACAGCAAATCGCGGTCGTCCGCACGACTGCCATCGCTGTGGTGACTCCGGAGGTCATCGCCACCGAGGTTGTCCAGACGATAGAAACGCGCCAGGCCTATCCGCCGCCGCCCATCAAACACCGCAGCGCCTGGTCCATCGTTTGGCTCGTCATCGGCGCGCTCTTGGCCAGCGTCGGGGGCCTGGTGACGTTGGCGGTCCTCATTGGTACCATCGCGTCCAGCCAGCACGGCAAATCACAAAACGTGGCCGCCGTCATCGTCGGCACCCTCCTGTTCGGGGTGCTTCCTCTGGCCGGCGGCCTTCTGCTCTTCCGGCTTGGTCTCCGTCGCTGGTCTACTTGACGCGGCTCTGAACGCAGGCTGTTGCCGTCGCTGTGCCACCGGTCAGCGTCGCGCCATTGCTGGTCCCGGTCACCGCATCGGTGCCATTGGCCGAGGTCGACACCGACACGCTGGTGGTGGGAGTGGCATTGTCCCAAACATTTCCGGCAAACGTCGGCACATTACCGGCCGAATAATTGAGCACCAGATCGTACCCATTACCCACGCCGCCAGTACCTTTGGCATTGCAATAGATCTGATTGCCGTCCGTGCTCGTTCCACCCGAGCTGAAGTCGAAGGTCGCCGGCGGCGCACCGTCGATGGCGATGCCGTTGTCGTTGTTGTTGATCTGATTGCCGTGCGCCTGCAAGAGGCCGCCGCTGAGCCGCAACGCAAAGCCGCTCGCCACACCCGCCGCGGTATCGGCCGCCGTCGTTTGCGAGATATTCACGAAGACGTTCTGGTTCAATTTGGCGATCACCGCGCCACTATTGGTCTGGATCCCGATACCCATCGGCATCGGCCCAGCGGCGCCATTGAACGTATTTCCCAGCACTTCGAAATATTGCGCCTTCGCCGAGACCAGGACCATGCCGCGCAGGCCACTGTTGAACTGGTTGACATTGATCGACTGCAACGAGCCACAGCCCTGGCCAAAGACATCGATGGCGGAGCCGGTAAACGTATTGCCGTGGCCGCTCTGGCCGTCGCCGATCTGCGTCGACGCCCACGCATTGACCGGATTGGCCGTGCCACAGGCGCCGGTGCCGATGCCGACATTGCAGCCAGTGATGAGGCTGCGGGTGATGATCGCGTTGCAGGCGGTCATCTGCGTCGGCGCCGAGCTGGTGATGATGCCGCTGTCGAAGTTGGGCCCGACGGTGACGCTGTCGATGACGAGGTTGGCCGCGGGCAAAGGCGGCACTGGCGTCGCGGTGGTACCGCCATTCGGCGCATTGCCGGCCAGACACACGATGCCGAGATAGCCAACCGTCGGCGTGGTGATCGTCGACGCCGGCAACAACGTGAAGCCGCGGAGGTTGCTGACGCCGGTGGTGTCGCCAGCGACGATGCTGACATAGTGGGTGCCGGTGTCGAAGATCGACATGGTCCCGGCCGTGGTGAAGATCGCCGACGAGCCCTGGATGGTGGTGCTCGAGGCACCCGCACCGACGATCGAGCGGCCATGGTTGACGATGAGCGGGAAGGTCTCGTTGGCGCCGTAGCTGCCGGCAGCGACGGAGATGGTGGCGCCGTCGTGCGCGCTGTCGGCGGTGGCGGCCAAAGCGGCGGTGATGGTCAGAAGCGGGCAGGACGCCGCGCCGCCGTTGTTGCTGGAGCTGCCGGTGGTGGCGTTGACATACACGGTCGTGCCGACCGCGCCTTGACAGGGGTTGACCGGCGTCAGATCAGCCGGTTGCAGCAGATCGTTTGCCGTCGACAAATCGGCGCCAGGCGTCGATAGATCGGGTGCGTCTGCCTTCATGTCCGTCGCCACCGTGCTGTTCCCGCATCCAACCGCCAGAATCGCCACCGCTGTCGTCGCTGCACCTTGACGCCGCCTTTTCGGTGCCTAGACATCTAGCTCCTGCCTTCATGAACGTTGCGAGCCTGTCGGGACGCGCGTTCGAGCTATCTCACCAATCTGGAGAATTCAATGCGTTACGCACTGCTGTTCGCAGCGACCGTCATGGGTCTATCCACGGCTCTGACTTCCGGGTGCGCCACCTCGCGCGAGGAGCAGCGAAGCGCGCTGATCCACCAGCAAAACTCCGACGTCGCGGCGACGAATGGCCAGTACGGCATCGCCGGCTCAGAGCAGCGCAAGGCGGAGGACGCCCACCACAAGGCGGTCAAAAAGGCCATCGACGAGGGCAAGCCCATCCCGCCGCAAACGAAGCCAGGCGACCCAGTTCCGCCCGATCCCAACCAGCGCTAAGCTATCTTTGAGATAGTTACTTAACAGTCGAAACCATCATACGAGAGCCAGCTCGCTCACGTATGATGGCTCGATGAACTTTCGCGTGGTCGCGGCCATCTGTCTGTGTGCGGCAGTAAGCCATGCGGACTCGTCGGTGACAGAGCTCGGCGATGAAGCTTCCATCCTTTCGGTGTGTGAGACGTACCGACGGGCGATGGAGGCGCGCGATGCCAGGGCGCTCGTCGCATTGGCCCATCCGTCGTACTACGATGACGCAGGCACGCCCAACACCGACGACGATTATGGCTACAAAGAGCTCGGCGCGTTTTTACAGAAACGCTTGGATGCCGTATCGGGCGTGAAGCTCAAGATGATTTATCGCAAGACGAGCATCAACGACGGCCACGCGACCGTCGAGGTTCTCGAAGAGAGCAGCTTTCTCTTGAAAGGCAGCGCCACCTGGACGCCACACCGCGACACCGTGTTCATCAAGCTCGAGCGCAGCGGTAAGCGCTGGCTTATCACAAGCGGGATGTAATCTCATGAAGCGTCTGGCAGTCGCGGCAGCCGTCAAAAAAGTCCTCGGCGTCGAAGCCTACATCCGCGCCGTCAAAGCCGACTAGCACCCGCCAAAAGAAAAGCCCCGAGTGCCTGTCGGCGCTCGGGGCTTCGGCGGTAAAAAGCCGAGTTACTTCTTGTCGGCGGCAGGCGCCTCTTCCTTGGGAGCCGCGTCCTTCTTCTTGCCCTTGTGGGCCTTCTTGGCCTTGGGAGCCGCGTCAGCAGGCGGGGCGTCCTCGGCGAAAACCGGCGCGGCGAACGAGGTGAGAGCGAAGGCGGCGACAACGGTGAGAAGAATGGTCTTCATGTGGAATTCTCCGTAGGTGGTTTGTGGCGGCGTGTTGCTCTGAGTGCGTGCACCGTCCGTGCCGCTCGGATCGCCGCGGAATTCCTAGACCTGATTCGCGAAGTCGTCGAATTGTGTGGCGGTCCGGCGTCGCTGGCTTGACCAAAGCGCCACAAGGCTGGGTGCGTCATGAATTCCGGCATTCCACTGCGGATGTAGATTTCTTGAAAGCTAGTCGTCGTCGCCGACGCGATCGACAGCGACTCGTTGGTCCGATCGCGTCATATCGTAGCGCGGAACCCTGAGAGGGTTCCGCACCTCCGACGCTCCGCGTGGGCACAGCCACGCTATTCTACGGACGTCACAACGATCGCAGCGACGACAATAGCGCGGTGAACGTGCGCACCTTCTTCGCCAGCCGATCGAACCTCGGCGATCCATGGTGCGATTTCAGGAATGGTATCAACAGCTCCTCGACGAGATCGAGGTCGTCGTCGCGGATTGCCGCCAGCCATTGTTCGAAGCCATTGCAGAGCTGCTCGGCGGCCGCCTCGTAGTCGAACTTGGCCCGACCCGCCGTCTTGGGGTTGAAGCTCGAGCTCATGATGAAGGCGGTGAAGGCCCGCTTGGCCCAGTCGCGATGATGGGTATCGTCGCGCACCGCCATCAGCAAACACGCCCACTGTAGATCGCGTTCGACCTTGTCGCGACTGGCGTCGTACGACGCCGTCAAGACTTCCTCGATATCGCCCGTTTGATATGGGTCGCGCATCAAGGCCGTGAGTGTGTGCGTGCTGCTCGACGGTCGATCTGCCAACATCAACGCCAGCCGAAACCGCGATTTGACGATCGGATCACGCGCAAGCGGAGAATCATTGGCGGCAAATCGCAGGATATAAGAATCGTAATATTCGGCAGAAAAGAATAGATCGCCTTTCTTTTTTGCCTGATTTTCTCGATCGGCCCTATAGACGCGATCGACCGCTTGCAGCTCCAGCGCTGGCTCGCCAGTTGGCGGATACGGCGCGACCAAACGCGCCAAGCTGGCATATGGCCCGTCGCTGCGTAGCATGGCCGCCACGGTCTTCCGCCAGCGCTCGCCCAGCTCTGGCTCGGCCTTGGCCGCGGCTCCGCGCACGGCGAAGCTGGCAAACCTGACGTCATTGTCCGCGCGCGCCACACCCCCAGCTAACACAACCATCACCAAAAGTCGCCGCAGCCTCACCTCTTCTGTTTACCAGCTATGATGTTTCGTGGCGCGGACAAAACGACAGGAAGTCGACCGGCTCCTGCACGAGGGAAATGTGCTCGAGTTCCCGCGCGTTCGTGGGCAGAGCGCGTGCGCGATCGCTCACGTCGAAGACGAGCAGCGACGGGCGGCCATTCGTTTGTACGATGAGGCGATTGCGCTCGATCCGACGGTGGGCGAAGCCTGGCTGGCGCGGGCCAGTGCGTGGCGCAGGCTCGGCGAAGACAAGAAGTTCCGCGCCGATTCGAAGAAGGCCATCGCGTTTGGCTTCAAATATCCGATCGACTATCTCCGGGCCAGCTTTGGCTACCGTGGTGCGTCAGAGCGACGACTTCTTGCCACGGGCGCGCGACTTGCCAAGCCTGGTAGTGGGGATCACTTCATGCTTTGTGTGCATACCGTGCATTCGTATTGGTATGAACGCCGATATGACCTGATGCTGCGCGGCGCCCGACGCGTACAGGTCATACATCCCAACTTCATGCGCGGCAGAAACGGCGCCTACCTGGTTACTCTCGAAGGAGATGCGCTGGCGGCCTTGGGCCGTTTTGCCGACGCAGAAAAAGCCTACTGGCGCGGTCTGTCACCGACCTGGATGCCCGACATCACGGCGACGTTACTGGTCATGATGCGCGTTTACCGCGGCGATCTCGACGGTGCCCGCATGGTGGCGCGCAAAGTCGGAAAATATTGGGACAAGCTCAAATGTGCGCTGATGGATGCGTATCTCGATGCACTCGGCGACGGACCGATCCGATGTCCGGCGTGGCTTCGACGCAAGTTGCATTTGCTCGCGGCCAAAAACACCGTCGGATATTTCGGCGGCGTTGTCCTCTGTCGGCTGGCTGAGCGCGCGCTCGTGGAGAAAGAACTGCGTGAAACGGTCACCCGGTGGCGCGGAAATGCGCTCGAATGGGGCGTGACGTTTCGCTGGGAGATCGCCCAGCTCGAACGGCTATTGGGACTTGATGGTGGAGCGGCCGCGCCGATGGCACAAAGCTCAAAGCCGAAGATGCGGAAACCACGACGCATGAAACCTAAAATCAGACGGTGATCTAGCGCCCGGCCTCGTCGCTGCGGCGGGCGTGCTCCAACAAGACGCCGGTGAGGCTCATCGGTTTTTCGTCGCCTTCGACGGTTTGGGCCACGAAATCGAATTGGCCGCGTTTCCAGTCGAGGACGATGTAGATGCGCTCCGAGGCCGGCACCGGCTCATTGAGCTCCACCCGCAGGAGCGCGCCGTTGCGGATGGCGAGGCGCGCGCGACTGCGCCCGACGACGATGAGCTCACCGGTCAGCTTCTCGCCCTCGATGAATGACAGCAGCGACCCGAGCGTGACCTGATTGAGATCGCCACGCAGCGTCTTACGCTCGTTCTGCGCGCGCGCGGTGCGATGCATGCGGGCCACCAGCCGGTCGACGCGGGCACAGAGCTCGTCGGGCTTGTGTGGCTTGGAGATGTAGTCGTCGACGCCGAGCTGGTAGCCCATCAGACGGTCTTTTTCGCCCGACAGCGACGTGAGAAACACCACCGGCACGAACGCCAGCGACGGGCGCGCACGGATCATACGCAACAGCTGCCAGCCGTCCATGCGCGGCATGGTCACGTCGGTGAGGATGGCATCGGGCGCTTGCTTGAGACACAACGCCAGGCCCTCGAAGCCGTCTTCGGCGGTGTGGACGTCGTCGCCACGATCGTGAAAGATCTGCGCGACGCGCTCCCGCGACGAATAATCGTCGTCGATGATCACCAGGCGCAGCTTGCGATCGACGGTCACCGCCGGCAACGGCTGGGCCGTCGACGACAGCTCGACGATAAAATCTTCGAAGATGGTCAGGGCGTCGCCCTTGAGATCCAGGAACTCCAGCGACATGCCCATCACGCCGCCCTGGCTGGCGGCCAGGTTGCGGTCGCGGATGCTGGTCACGCGGCAGACCACGGCAATCTCGCCCGCGCCCTGGGGCAGCTCCAGCCACAGTCTGACCTCGGTGCCGACGGGCAGCGCTTCGTCGGTCTTGACGAAGGCGTTGCCGTGCGACAGCGTCGCGTCGTAGGCGATGATCAGCTCGTCGACGGTCTGATAGCGGATCCGAAGGTCCGCGACTGGCTCGAAAGAGGACAAGAGAAGATCGAAGCTACAGCACTGTGAGCGTGTGTCAACGACGGCTCAAGCTCTGTCGCATTTGGCCGATTCATGCTGCGAGGCCCATGATCGAGATTATCTACGAGAGCAGAGGGTCGTTTCCGTTCGGGCCCGACGATCTGCACGCGATGTTGGCCCAGGCCCGACAGCGCAATGAAGCCAGCGGCGTGACTGGCGTCATCTTGTATGACCGCGGCGTCTTCCTTCAGGTCCTCGAGGGCGACGACCTCGCCGTCGAGGCGACGTTCGCCCGGATCTGTCGGGACCCACGGCACCGCAACCTCTTCGTGCTGCGACGCGCACCGATCGCGCAGCGCAGCTTCGCCGACTGGCGCATGGGATTTCTATCGGTGTCTGCCAGTCCCAAGGCGCTGGCCGGCTTCTCCGACTTTTTGCACGCGGGCGTCCTTGGCCTCGATCTCGACGCGGGCTCCGTGGCCCGCATCGTTCATGCCGTCCGCGATCGCGGCTTCCGTGCCGCCATTCGCTAGGTCACTGGCGGCGGGTAGTCCTTGACCACCGGGCCCGCCTGACATTTCGACGCCTTGCAGGTCATCGACTGATCGCAGTCCGCGTCGACCTTACAGACCTCGCCCGCTTTGGCCTTGGCCTTGGCCGGCGGCTTGGTCGACTGATCAGCGTGGGCAATCCCAAACGCGAGCCCCACCGACAGAGCGGCAGCGCACAGCGCAGACACCAGTTTGCGATTTTGCATGCCGCATCATGACATAGTCTATACGTGAACAGCATGTCACCTCCGCATTGGACCCAACTCTCCGGCTGGGGCGCCAACCTCCGCGCCGACTGTGCCTTCACCGAGCCTGAAGACGAAGCCGAGCTGCGCCGCGCCGTCGATCACGCCGGCACCATCGCCCGCGGCCTCGGTGCCAGCTACGGCGACGCGGCGATCAACGATCACCGGCGCGTGCTCGGCACCCGGCGCTTCGACCGCTTCATTGCCTTCGACGACGCCACCGGCACCCTGACCTGCGAGTCGGGCGTCAGCCTCGGCAAGATCATCGAACACTTCACGCCGCGCGGCTGGTTCCCGATGATCACGCCGGGCACCAAGTTCGTCACCGTCGGTGGCTGCATCGCCAACGACATCCACGGCAAGGCCCATCATGCCCAGGGTTGCTTCTCGAGCTCCGTCGACCAGATGACGGTGCTCTTGGCCAACGACCAGGTCGTCGTCGCCAGCCGCACCGAAAACGCCGACTTGTTCTGGGGCACGTTCGGCGGCATGGGCCTCCTCGGTATCGTGCTCACCGCGACGATTCGGCTCCGCAAGATCGAGACGACCTACTTCCGCCAGAAGGCCATCCATGCCAACGACCTCGAGAGCATGCTGGCCGCGCTCGAGGAGCACGATCAGGTCTTTCCCTATTCGGTGGCCACGCTCGACGTCTTCGCCACCGGCGCCCGCCTCGGCCGTGGGGTGTTGGTCGTCGGAGATCATGCCAAGCTCGACGAGCTACCGGCCCACCTCGAGCCACTCGGCATCTCGGGACCGCCCAAGATCACCGTGCCGTTCGAGCTCCCCGAGCTGGCCCTCAACCGCGCCAGCATCCGCCTGGTCAATGCCGTCATTCAAAAGATTCAATCGCGCGGCTTGCCATTTGCCCATTATGAACAGTTCGTTTATCCGCTGGATATGTTGGCACACTGGAATCGCGGTTACGGCCGGCGTGGCTTTACCCAATATCAGTTCGTGGTGCCATTCACCGACGGTGCGCGGCATCTGCGCGAGATCTTGACGGCCATCTTGGGTTCGGGTGAGCTGCCGTTCTTGAATATCTTGAAACGGCTCGGTAAAGAATCGGAAGGTATCCTGTCGTTTCCGCGCGCCGGCTATACCTTCGCCATCGATTTCCCGATCCGTGCCCATACCATCGCGCTGGTGCGACGCCTCGACGCCATGGTGCGCGATGCCGGCGGGCGCATCTACCTCGGCAAAGATTCGTACGTCGAGCCGGAGATGTTCCGCGCCATGTATCCGGCCATCGATCGCTGGCTCGGGATCAAGGCCAAGTACGATCCCGACGGGGTGTTCACGTCGGATCTGGGACGGCGCGTCGGCCTGGCTACTCGATCCCGCGCGTAAACCCGCTGCTGATCCGCACCGCGCCGCGGTCGGTGAGCATCTTGGCCATGGTCCGTCCGGTCTGCGCGGCATAGCCGTGCACCAGAAATTCGCGGATGGTGGACCAGGCGCGGTGGGTGCCGAGGGACTTTTCCAGGGCCGCATCGGGCTCGAGACTACAAGTCACGATGAAGCCGCGCTCGAAGCGAATATGGTGCGGTTGGATGAGGGGCGCGATGGGGCCGAGCCATTCCTTCTTGTGGCGCTTGAGTAGCTCTTTTTCGCGCTTCTTGCCGGCCGCGTCGAGCGTGCCGCGATGACGGGCCATCTGCAGCGCGATGAACTCTCCGCGCGGATCACCTTTTTGCGTCAACAGATCGGCCAGCACCTCGCGCGGGCCGTCGTCGTCGGGGTTTTTCCAGACGTCGGCGAAGAGGGCGTCGCTGTTGATCTGGCGTTGCTGGGCGGCGGCCTCGAGCCGAGCCAGCAACGCGTCGACGAGCTCGAGCTGGGTCTCTTCGTCCGCCGTCGCTGGCGACACCGGTCGCGCCGCGATCTTGGGGATTAGCCGATCGAGTCGCGCATCGAGCCATTCGCCAAAATCGTTGGCGCGCTTGCGACCCGGCGCAGCCTTCAACACCCCGATATATGTCGCATTGGCATGCTCCTCGAGCCATTTGGCGAGCGCGGTCCAGAAGGTGCGATTGGGTGCGGAGGTGTAAGGGATCTCGGCCTGCGTGGAGCCACGCATCGCAGCCGAGGCAAGACTGGACCCTTTGCCGTCGATGGTGACGATCCCCACCAGCGCGTCGACGATGCGTGGGTCGGCCGGGCGCTGGGTGATGAGCCCGAGACGGACCTTGGCTTCGGCGCAGGTACCGACGGTGAGCGTCTCCAGAAGCCGGTCGACATCGAGTGGATCTTTCGCTTTCTCGATGTGGAGCCAGGCGGCATGCAGCTCGCCTTTTTTGATCCCGGTGATCTTCTCGCGGTCTGCTGCCGCCAGTCTGGAGGCACGGCCGGCCAGCAAGACCAGCTCCGCCACGGGATGCTCACGCCAGGCTTCGATGAGTGCCTCCGTCGCTGCGGCGGGATCGGAAGGCAAAGATTGGACGGCAGTCTCGAGCGACATGGCCGCCATCTTACTCAAAGTACGTTCATGCAGGCCATGTACGTGCCGTTGCAGCTCCCGGCCACTGCCTGCTGGACGCAGGCCACGCAGGCGGCGCCGCTGCACTGACTCATGCCCGCGTCGGAGTCGCCTGGACAGGACGCCCACCCGCACTGCAGCAGTCCGGCCAACGCCGTGCTGCCGTCGCTGCTGAGGCCCGATGTGCACAAAGAAACGCAGCCCGCGACGAGCTGGCAGCTCATGGCGCAATTGAATGCATCGAGGCAGCGTCGACCACCTGGCGGCGCCTCCAGCAAAGCCAGATCTTTACTGACGGCCAAGGACCCCACCGCCGTGACATAGCGAACCGTCTTGGTCACATTGAACACGCCGGGCAGAAACATCGGGCGCGTGGTGCGCGCGGTGCTACCAGCCTCGGGAAAGCTGGTGATGAGGCCGTTGAGGGACGCCAACGCCAGCTTGCTCGTGGGATCGATGAGCTCGGTGGTCTGGTTGACGTATTCTGGAACGTCGGGCCCAGAAAAACGCAGCCGACCGACGACCATGGTGAGTCCTTGTCCACCGGTGACGAGCTGGGCGGTGGCGGGGTCGGGCAGGGCCACGAACGGTGTGGCCTCGGTGTCTGAAGCCGCGGCCAGCCCCTGCTCGATCTTGGTGATCGGACCTTTCGGCATGTTGGCCGTGTTACCGCAAGCGGCGAGCACCATCGTGAGCACGAGCCATTTCATTTCAGTGTCCCCGATATGAATTGGACGATCAAGGGTGCCAGGGTGTCGTCCGTGGTGCCAAAGGTCAGCACCATGTCGTCGTGGCTGTGCCCGGCGATGACCCGATAGGGGGCGCCGCCGAGCGCATCGCGGGCGCGCTCGGCCTGGGGAATCAAATATGGATAGTCGACGCTGCCGACGGCGAGAAAGAACGGGTGCGAGCTCTTGCCGAGCTTCGACAAGGGCGAATGAGCCGCCCAGTTGGCCGGATCTTTTCCGAATACGGGATAAGTGACTCGCTCTTGAAATGCCGCGTCTTGCGTGGCGTGCATATCGGCGATGTCCCAAACCGCGGATAGCGCGATATATCCCGATATCCGCGACGGCTGGATGTCTCTACGCGTGAGCTCGCTGTCGTCGCTGCCGAGGGTGGCGACGAGATGGCCGCCCGCGGAATGGCCCATGAGATATAACCGCTGCGGATCGCCGCCCGATTCGGCCACATGCGTTTCGGTCCATTTGACCGCCGCACACACATCGTCGAGCTCGCCGGCGATATCGGTCTCCGGGACTAGCCGATAATTGGGTATCACCACCACCACCCCGAGCGCGGCGAGCGCACGCCCGACGCTGCCGTATAGCCCGGTGATGGTCGGGTGATAGTCCTTGTCGCCTCCGACCCAATATCCGCCATGCACGAACACGATGACCGGCGCATTCCTGGCGCCACTCGGTGCGTAGACATCCAGTCCATGAAGCCGATTGCCGTCGCTGAGATAGGCGATATCACGGCGTACCACCGCGTCGGGCAGGTGACGCAGCCGGAGGACGGTCTGGTGTCGGGTGACGAACGCGCCGGTTGCCACCGCCACCAACAGGGCTAGCCCGACCAGCCCTTTCTTCATCAGAAAGAGGCGAAAAAGCGCCAGATATTGGCCGCGCCGTTTTGCGGAATTTGATGTCCCATGCCCGGATAGATGCATTGCACCACGGGTGCGCTGCAGCCGTTGTAACCGAGGCACGGCGATTCGGCGGCGGTGGTCGTGGTGTTGCAACCGTGCCGCCCGCGATAGAAATCGGTGACCTTTTGCACATCGCTCACGGAGTAGTTGCCGTCGGCGTCGCCGATGGTGATGCGCAAGGCTGGCGCCTGGGTCGGGCAAGCGGCCTGCCAGTTGCCCCAGGCCGTGCCCGAGCTCGGCGCGACGGCGCGCAGCAGATCGCTGCGGCAACAGCCGTAGGCGATGGTCATGTCGGCACCCCAGCTGAAGCCAGTGGCAAAGACCCGCGTGGTGTCGATGCAGTGCTCGCCAGCGACGGTGGTGTAGATCGCGTCGGCAAAGCGACTGTCGTAGTTGCCGCAGCCGATTTCCCAGCCGACCGCGCCTTCGCCAGGATAAGGCAGCGCTTGCGGATAGACGAAGATGGCGTGTTGCCCGGCGTCCTTGGCCGCGCCCTCCATGCCATAGCTGCGCGCAGCGTCGATGGTGCCATCACGGTGATGGAAGACGAACACCAGCGGCAGATGTTCCGACGCGCCGACTCCGTCGGGGATGAAGACGCCGTAGCTGCGATCGACATTGTCGATCTTCATGGTGCGGACGCTGTAGCCCGGCGTGACCGGTTGGCCGCAGCCGGTGCTGCCGGAAATGGCCGCGTCGAAGGCGGCCCCGTCGCTGGCCGAACGTGCGAGGTCGGTCGCGCCACCGTCGCTGACGGCACTGCCATCGGTGCCACACGCCGAGAGGACGACGAAGCCGATCCACAGGATGCGCGCCATGCAGCCAGCATACTCCGAGTCGAGGGTTACTGCTCTGGGCGTGGCTGTAACCAGCACGACATCCGAAGACGCCACCCCCAACCACCAGCCAACCGCATCATGAGCAATAGGTTTTCAGGCGAAGCAACAAGTGTGATGCGGCATTTTTCGCTCGCCAGTCAGGCGAAGGCGGATACTGCGATCGTGATTTGCTTCGAGCTGACGCGGAATGGAAAGAAGCTGGCCCTGGCCGGTGTGGACGGTCTCGGAGTCCTATCTGCGACGATGACCAACCTCACAGGCGTGCCCCATGCACATCTGGACTTCAACCTCGGCGGCCTCGAGTCGGGCCCTGATCGAGGTGAGCAGCCGCACCTCGGCTGGGCGCACGGCCCGGCTGAGGTGGGCGACCGATTCCGGTACCGGATCGTGATGCGCGACGTCGTCGATCCGCCCTGCCATCGCAACGGCTCACCTTCCACCAGTCGTCGCCGGTACACCCCGCTCCACGCTCTCCGTGACGAACAGGAAGAAATGAAGAAGATGCGGCTCGCACTCAAGCGGCAAATCCCCATCGATGAGAAATGGATCACGAGCGGCGTGCCGGTAGCCAAGCCTACCCCGTTCATCTGCTTCGAGCTGTCGCTCAATGGTCAAAAACTGGCCGTCGGCGGCATCCCTGGTCACGCGGTGGTCAGCGTGCACCTGCACTGCGCGCTACGCGTGCCGCGACCCGGACGCAAGAGGCGAGACCCTGCCGAGCTGCGTCTCAGCCTCGGCGGCATGGACTTCAACCGCCACTACGAAGACGCCCCACAGCTCAGATGGGTCGATCAAGCCGTGAAAGTCGGCGACCGCATCACCATCCGCATCCTTCGACGCACCGAAGCAGACCCACCCAAGTCGCGCCGGTTCTGGGGCAAGCCACTTGTCGACTACAGCGACGAGACTCCGCGCGCCGCCCTACGCCGTCATCGACGCCGTCTCGCCACCGTCGACAAACAGCTCGCCAAGCTCGCCGTCGAGATCGCCAAGCTTCAGGCGGCGGCGCGGAGCTCGGAGCTGCGCACTGGCGTGTAGACCGGCGGGCCGTCGATGTCCAGCTGGCGGCGCACCTCGTCGAGCGGCAATGCCAGCAACGTCTCCCAGGGCTGGTCGATGAACCAGGCGGCGCGGCGTCCTCGACGGTAGCCGTCGAGAATCACGCGGCGGGCCTGTGGTTTGCCCACGGTCTTCATGAGGCCAAGCCCGACGATGAGCGCGATGCCGGTGTTCCACGACTGCGCCAGCGTGAAGCCGAGGATCGCCGCTTCGCCGAGGACATCGCCGCGGTAGCCAGTCAGGGTGTGCCAAAGATCGTGCGTGTCCCGCAGGCGGCGACGGAGCCAAGCTTCACGCGCCGACTCGACGCGCGTGCCGTCTTTATGGTCGGCAGCGACGATGCCATCGGCCGAGATGTTCTCCGACTCGACGAAGTCGAGGTAGGCCCGGCCTACCGAGCCGTCAGGCAGGCGACGCAGCGCGGCGCGATCGGACAACAGCGGCACGATGTTCGGCTGCTCGTCGAGAAGTCGGCGACCGTTGTCGGTGCCGCCCACGCGCCGCTCGAGGCGCGGCAGACTGGAGAAGGCGTCGATGATGGTGAACACCTGGGGCAGGTCATCCGGATCAGCGAGGAGCGCGGACAGGGCACGAAAGGCACGACGGAGCTCGGTGAGAGTGGTCATGTGGGCTCTCCTGGTTACTTACAATCATGTAGATAAGGCCTAGTGACAACATTGTCAACAAGGAATTTCTCCTGGCCAGATGCCCGTCGGATGACGATGATGGCTGGCGCTGCCTACATGACGAAAACCGCCGCCAAGAAGCCGTCGAAAAAGCCCGTGGTGAAAGAGCCCGTGGTGCGGCGTCGCCGCACGGCCGAGGCTGCCCGCGTCGCCATTCTCGACGCTGCCGAGCGGCGCCTCGTCACCTCCGGCCCGGCCGGCATTCGGCTACAAGAAGTGGCCGCGGATGTCGGCGTATCCCATCCGACGGTGCTGCATCATTTTGGCAGCCGCGAGGCGCTGGTGCGCGAGGTCTGTGAGCGACGGTACGCACACATCCGCGCCGACGTCGTCACGGCCCTCGTCGGTAACACCGGCGGCCCCGAGCTCGTCGGCGAAATGCTGGAGTCGGTGTCGGGTGTGCTGCGCACGACCGGGCACGCGCGCGTGGTCATGTGGTTGGCGCTCGAGGGCCTGTTGGGCCAAGGGGTCGAAGGACCCCGGCTCCTCGACGTGGGACGCGCCGTGCACGCGCTCCGTCGTCGCGAGCGCCCCAACAACCCAGCACCGATCGAGGACACGCTCCATGTCGTTGCGCTGACGACGCTGGCGCTGACCGCCGAAGCCGTCATGGGCGAGGTGGTCCTCCGCGATCTGGGCCTCGGCACCGGCGCTGGCGCACGCTTCCGCGACTGGCTGGCGCGCCTCCTGGCCGATCACCTCGCCAACGGGCCCCGCGCAACTTAGCTCCTTTCATGGCAACATGAGGCATGTCCATCCTCTCGAAGCGTCCTTGGGTGTCGTCGCTGTGGGCCGGCGCCTTGTTCTTCGGCATCGCGCTCGGCGCGGCCAGCTCGCGCGCTGACTCGACCGCGCCGCCCAGCGTCGTCAAAGAAAAAGAGAAGCCGGCCAAGGTCTGCAAAACGACCGCCGACTGTGATCAATCTGGCGGCCGCACCGTCTGTCGCGACGCCAAATGCCAGGCTGATCGCGTCCCGCCCCCGACCTAATTTTCCCGACAGTGGGCTCGATCGATCGCGCGGACGGCCATCTAGAAGAGGCCGGATCTTGGAATCGCGCCTGCCGGCATATCGCGCTGTTCTTGTGGTGGGCGGCCGATCGCGACCTGGCCGCGCCGCTCACCGACGTTGCCCAGCTGCGAAAATCACCGGTGAAATATTTCACCAAAGAATGCGATGGCAAGCTGCACCCGGATGATTTCACCGACGACGGCGCCGCGTTTGCCGATGCCGAATATCGCGCTTACACTTTTGCCGTCGAGGCCTACGCCAAAAAGCTCGGCGTCGGTGATTTTCTCATCCCGGCCAACAAAGCGACGCAGACCTACTTCTTCGCCTGGCTCGACGCGCGCCTGAAACTCTGGCGCAAAAGACACCCTGTCCCAAAAGCGCCAAAGAAGCCCGCCACGCCGCTCAAGCTCCCCTTCTTGCTCGGCCGAAAGCCCCAGCCGGATCCGCTCTTTGGCCCGCTGCTCCTCGATCCCAACCCGCAAATCCGCGCCGATGCCGTCCAGGTCTTGGTCAGCGTACGCCGCAACTGGTCCCGCCTGTTCGTGCCCCAGCTGCGCGCCCTCGTCGAGCTCGATGCGCAAAGGAAACGCCCGACGCTGAGTCTAGGCCCCGCGTTTCGGGCGCTCGGCGACGCCCAGACCGACGAGGGGCTCAAGGCCTTGTTGTCTCTTGGCAAGGCCGGCTTTGCGATCCCGCTGTATCGCGTGTGGTGGCTTACCGCACTCGGCCGCTATCGCGCGCCGGCCGCCAAGCGGATCTTGCAGTCGTTTGCCGAATCCAAAGATCCCCAGCTGCGCCTCGCGGCAAACGGAGGTCTGGTGCGCAATGGTGACCGGCGCGCGTTGCCCCGTTTACGTGCGTTTCTCGACGGAGACTTCGAAGAAGCCTCTGACGCCTCACGCGATATTCACTTTGTCCTGAACACGCCTTTTGCCTTCACCGAACAGCAGCTAGCACGGCTCATTCGCTGGTGGGACAAGCATCCCGACGTGCTCCTGAAACGTCTGTTGACGCTCAGTGCGCCAACATCACGCTGAGCTTCGGATCGGCGCGAATTGGCCGCAAGTGTGCCAAGATATGGCCATGCGAATCTTCTGTATTGCCGCCCTCACGTTCGGACTTTCCTTCGCCGCCCAGGCCGATCAATCGGCCAAGCCCGACGCCACCAAGACCAAAGCCAAGACCGGCGACGCCTGCAAGACCAGCGCGGACTGCGACCAGTCCGGCAACCGCCAGGCGTGTCGCGCCAACAAGTGTCAGCTCGAGCCCATCGCCGTCCCCACCACGTAGCTCGTGGTCGGCACCAACACAGGCTGGCTCAAAGATCGTCCGTTCGATCTGACGCTCATCGTCGGCATCACCGTGCTGGCGAGCGCCATGGGCTTCGCGGTGGCGCTCATGCCGTCGCTGTTCTTGCCGCTGCTCGCCTTTCACACCTGGTGCTTCGGCTTCGATCACGTCATCGCCACGTTCACCAAGCTGGCCGGCGCACCGGAAGATCGTCGCCGCAATCGCTTCCTGATCTGGGGCCTGCCGTTCTTGATGCTGGGCGCGACGCTGCTCATCGGCCAGACGGCGGGCCTCGGCGTGTTGAACACGACCTATTTTCTGTTCCAGTGGTTCCACACCACGCGCCAGAGCTGGGGCGTGGCGCAGAGTTATCGTCGCGCGGCCGGGGGCCTAGCGTGGGATCCGCCATGGCTGTCCGAGGTAACTCTATGGTGCATCCCCATCGTGGGCATCTTGCATCGCTGCCAGCAACAGCCGACCGAGTTTCTGTACATGGATCTGTACTTGCCGAAGGTGCCGCAAGCCGCGGTGCTGGTGGCCACGATCGTCGCTGCGGTGCTCGTCGGCTATTTCGGCTGGACGCGTCTGGTGGCGCTGCGACGGGGCCAGCTTTCGCTGCCGCATACCCTTTATATGGGGACCCATTTTTTCGTGTTTGCGGTCGGTTATCTGGTCATCGACAACCTCATGGCCGGCTGGCTCCTGGTCAATGTCTGGCACAACGTGCAATACCTGGCCTATGTGTGGATGCACAATCGGCGCCGCTTCGACGGCAACGTGCGTGCAGATGCGCGGATCTTGTCGTGGATCTGTCAGCCCGGCTGGCAGCGCGGCGTCGGCTATTTCGTTGGCTGTCTGGCCATCTCCACGCCGCTGTTCGCCGCCATCTATTTCCTGACCGGCCAGGCTGATCAGTGGATGGGCGGCAAGCTCATCTCGCTGACGGTGGTGGTCGCCCTCACCGTCAACTTCCACCACTACATCGTCGACGGCATCATCTGGAAACGCGGCCGACCCGAGCGTGTATAACCAGCGCTTGGCGACCGAACACGTCCGACTCGATCAGGCCCAACCCACCGACTGGGAACGGCTCATGGCGCTCTTCGAGCTCTATGTCTACGACTTCAGCGAGCTGGTCGACATCGATGTCGCCGACGACGGCCGCTTTCGCACGCCGCCGCTCGACGGCTATTTCACCGACGCCCGCTGGCATGCCTTTTTCATTCGCGTCGACGGAAACCTGGCCGGTTTCGCGCTGGTGCAGCAACGCAGTCGTCTCACCGGCGACGAATCGGTCACCGATATGGCCGAATTCTTCGTGCTCCGAAAATATCGCCGTCAGCGGGTCGGTGAGCGTGCCGCGCGCTGGCTCTTCACCCGTTTTCCGGGTCGCTGGGAAATCCGGCAAAAGCCGAACAACCAAGACGCCACCACCTTCTGGCGCCGCATTCTCACCGACTACGCCTACGAAGAAGAGCTCCTCGACGACGAGCGCTGGCACGGCCCGGTGCAACGCTTCACGTCTTAGCTCGCGTCGCGGCGGACGGCGTATTTGCCCGAGCCCAGCATGGCGATGATGACTGCGCAGGCAAAATAGAACAGTTGCAGCTCGAGCGCGTAGCCACCGCCTTTGTTGAGGTGAAACAGGTCGGCGGAGTGGGCGAGATACACCGCGAAGACCATGTTGAAGGCGATGATGGCCGCGGCGTAACGCGTGAAGAAGCCAAGCAGCACAGCGACGGGCGCGACGACTTCGCCGATGTAGACGCCATAGGCCACGAACGACGGCAGACCATGGCTGACCACGCCGTCGACAATCCCGCCGACGCCGTGACGCAGCTTGGAGATGCCATGCAGTAGCATGAGCCCAGCGACGAGAAGACGAAGAAGCAGCTTGGCCAGATCGATGCGCATCACGGCTGCATCATGACACGTCAGAAGCCGATGCCAAGACCGGCGAGACAATAGGGCGTGTAGGTGTCGACCAGCGTCGTGTCTGGATCGTTGCTGCGATAAAACGGCAGATGCATCTGCGCGAATAGGTCCATCTCGAAATTGTAAAACCGCAAGAATCGGACGCCGGTGCGAACCACTGCAGAAAACAGCAAGGTATTGGCCGGCGTGGCGTCGACCGTGCCGAGCTTGCCCTCGAAACGCAGATAATGCAGGCCGACGCCTCCGCCGATATAGAACGTGGTATTGGCCCGCGCGCTCGTTTCATACAAGACGCCCGCGTCGGCACCGACGAGCGCGCGCAAAACCAGCGTATTGTCGGCCAGCGACTTTGGCGAGCCGGCGGCGCTGAGGCGGGCAAACACTTGCAGATGATCGATCCCGCGGTTGAAAGCCAGCGACGCACCCGAGGCAAAGATGGCATTGCGCCCGCCAGCGCCGATGAGCTCGAACATTTCCAGGCGATATCGATTGCGCCCGTTTTTTACCAGGTTCGCGCCAGCGCGTAACGACGCATTCAGCCGCGACAGATCTTCGGACAGATACACCGGATCGTGCTGCAACACCTGACGCAGCGCTTCGCCGATCTTCTCGTCGATGTCCCGCGCGGTCTTGACCCCGAAGCGGATGGGCACCTCGCGATTGGCCCGCACGGTGAGATACCGTGCACCAGCGACGGCAAATAACTCGACGCTCAGTCTGGATGCGCAGCCCTCCTCGACCACTTGATGCGTTGGATGATGAGCCAGTTGCTCCAATACCAGCTTTCGTAGACCCACCTCGTCGGCGTTGTCGGCGTGCACTTCGAGACACATGGGCACGGTGGCGCCAGCCCGCGCCGATATCATGACGAGCGCCACCACCCAGAGGCGCATCGGGCGCATTTAGAACAGCATACCCAGCGTCAAGCTCGCGCCGGGAAACCAGGCCTTGACCGGGTTGGGCCCATCGCCGTTCTCGATGGCGTAGGCCGGGACCAAAAGCGCCCCTTGCAGGAACAACTGCGCGCGACTGGCTCGCAGGAACTCGACACCACCGACGAGATCGATATCGAAGCCACCCGCGGCGAAGGTACTGCGCGAATTGGCCCCGCTGTTGATCTGATAGAACCACAACACCTCGAAGCTGCCGCCCGCGCCGAGATACCAAGACGTCAGCGCGCGCGGATTCAGATATCGCAAGAAATGAATCGCAAAGCTGACATTTCCGCCATAGTCGATATTGCCACCCTGCGAGTTTTCGCGTAAGCCGGTCTTGGCCGTGCCGATCGAGAGCCCGACGATCGTCTCCACCGCCCAGGCCTCGAATTTGCCGCGATACCCGAGGCTGATACTGATCGGCCCAAACGCGCGCACACTGTCACGGGCGCTGCCGTCGGATTGCGCCGTGGGCAGCGCGGTCGCCAGACGCACCTGCGTCCCGAGGCCCAGCAAGAAATGGCTGGTGCCGCGGATGCGCTGGGTGGCGCGCTTGGAATCGGAGCGCAACACGGTGTCGCGCAAAATGGTCGTACTGATCGGCTTGTCATAGACGAGCGCCAGCACCACACGCTCGGCAAACTGGCTCAGCTCGTCGCTGGTGAGGGTATCGACGCGCTCCTCGCGCCCGGTGCCGCTATAGCGCGCAAAGGCGGTCCAGCCGTCTTGCAAGGGATACAGCTCCACGTCGACGTGCTCCGCACAGCCTTGCTGTACGGCCACGAAGCCTTTTTCGTGCGTGATGAAATATTCGAGAAGGCGCTTCAGGTATGACACCGGATCCTGACCGATGGGCAGATTGAGATCGGCCGGGATGGCGCGCGGCTTGGGCGTCCAGGCGCGCGGCTTAGGTGTGTCGTCATCGTTGAAGATGGGCGCGATTTGCGGCGTCACCGTCGGTGGCTTCGCCGCGCCTTCGCGCGAGATGACAGAGACACACACCGTCTTGTCCGCGGCTCGAGCCGCCGTCGCCGCGAATGTGATCCAGATCAAAACTGCCAGGTTTGCTCGCATTCCTGGCGCCTCTCGCAAGTCGCGCGCCAATGACGAAGTCCGCAGCGCGCCGTGACCTTGGACCCAAAGCCGTCAGAAAGGTGGCCCAACCGTCGAACCTTGGTCAGCTCTAGCGAAAGACCAACCAGGTGGTCATACCGACCGCGGTGCGATCTGATTCACGTACAGACCCACCACGACAGGCTGGGTGCCTTTGCCGACCGGAGCCGGCGGACAGCTAGGCGCGGCGGCGTGGGCCGCAAACGGCAAGGCCAGCCACAGCGCGACCACGAGAGAGCGCATCGGCGCGACTACAGGCCTGCTTCGAGCACTTTCTGGATCTCTCCGTCGGAGAACGCGCCGCTCAGGCCTTGTGCGTACGCACAGCGCAGCTCCAGCACGCCGCCCGCAAACCGCAGCGACTTGGCCGTGAGCTCCTTGACGTTGGTCAGCGTGATCTTCTTGAGTCCCCCTTTGACCGCGTCTTTGCCAAGCTGATCGTGACAGATTCCGCGCAAGGCCATGTTGATGCGGTGACACGACACATTGTCGATGAAGTTGAGCGCGTCATATTCCTCGAGGCTGGCCCAGTCGACGACATAGACGATCGGCGCGCCGGAGATCTCCAGGAGCTCTTTGGTCCGCTCGGGAAACACGACGTCCTTCAGCTCTTGCAGCTTGCGTTTCTCGTTGAGACCCATGCGGCCAGCATACACGGCTGACTCGGCGGCGCGCCACCTGACGGACCTCGGCTAACAGCGCGTCGACGTCGAAGGCGCGTCGAAGCGGGCGTTGACACCGTGGCGGGGGCACGGTCCTATGCCGTCATGCCCCTCTGGCCACTAGACCCGTCGCTGGACAGCGCACCACGTGCGCCGGCGGTGTTCGTGGGTCGGGCGACGGAGCTGGCCCATTTCGAGCGCGCCACCGACGAGCTCCGCCTGGTGCTGGTGCTGGGTCTCGGCGGCATGGGCAAGACCTCGTTCATGTTGCGCGCGGCGGAAGGGCTGGCGCAGCGACGACGGGCGCGGCGGGTGTATCATGTTTGCCGGCCTGGCGAGAGTGTGGCCACCATGGCCGCCGCCATACTGGACCAGCTGGGGGTTGCCGATCGGACCGTCGGGCCGCTCGAGGCGTTGTTGCGGGCGGCCGAGACGCAGCCGCTGGTGATCTGCCTCGACGATGCGCAGCGCGTCGGCGAGAGCGCGCTCTTCGAAGGTCTGGTTTACCTGGCCACGCGACGCCGCCCGCTATGGATCTGCGTGGCGTCGCGCGAGGCGCTGCCGATTTCGCCGGTGGTCGTGGACCATCTGGTGTTGCGGCTAGCGGGCCTGTTGCCCGACGAGACCGGCGTGCTGTGGGCCGCTCTCGAGCAGCTCTATGGTCCGCCGGCGGTCCCGCTCGACGGCGAAACCGCTACGGGTAGTCCGTTCCTGTTGAAGCAGGCCTTCGCCGGTCCGGCCCATGCACCCGGCGATCCTCTCGGCCTCGATGGGCTCGGCGAGCCCGAGCGTGAGCTGTTGGTGCAGCTCTGTGCCTTTCGTCGCCCGATGGCGGCGAGCATGCTCGGGACCACGACTGCTGCGCTCGTCGATCTCCAGCGCCGTTTTCTCGTCGACAGCGATGCCCGCCAGACCTTGGCCGTTCACGATCTGGTCCGGGAGGCAGTGCAAGCCTCGGCGCAGCCGGTGGGACGACGCCACCATCTCCGTTGTCTGCGCTACTACCAGCCAGTCCCCGACGACGAGACCGTCGAGCTCGAGCTGTTGCATCACGCCGTCGAGGCAGCGGTGCTCGGTGATCCGTCCGAGACAGGAGCCGAGCTCGACCTCGCCTACCACGTGCTCCGTCGCCACGCGACCCATCTTCGCCGTCTCATGCCGGCCAGCGCGGTCGTCGAGCGGGAGCTGGCCTTCGACATCGATCGCCTGGCCACGCTCGGTCCGTCGCCACCCTGGCTGCGTCTGTTGCGCCTGCGGCTCGCCTCGCGACAGGGCCAGGCCGCGGCCGTGTGCGACGAGATCGCCAGCATCGCCGCCGACGGTGAGCCCCTCGCCGCGCTCGATCACGGCGAGATCGCCTTCATGCTCGGCCGTCTCGATGATGCCGAAAGCTCGCTCCTGCGCGCGGCGGCCGACGACACCCTCGGCGAGATCGCCCAGCTCTGGGCCCTCGGCATCCTGACCGAGGTCCATCGCGCCCGCGGCGAGTGGGATCGCCTCGACGCAGCGCTGGCCGGCGCGGCCGATCTTCTGCACCGCACCGGCTTTCTCGGCACCCTGGTGCGTAGCTGGAGCCAAGGTCTCGTCGCTGACGAGTGCCAACAGTATACCGAAGCCGCAGCGGCACTGGCCGCCGTGCGACGCGCGGTGGGATCGGTATCCGGCCTCGGCGCCAAGACCGAAATGATGCGCCCGTATGAGCGCGCGGTCTCGGCCGCGGCCGGTAAGCCACTCGGCGCTATCGACTCCGACGAGATGTTCGACGAGACGCTGTTCATGCGTCTGGTGGCTCGCCTGTTGCGCGTCTGCGAGCTGCGCTTCTTTGGCCAGCTTGCCGAGGCTGCGACCCTGGCGCGGGCCACTCGCACGGCAGCGGAGGCGTGTCACCTCCGGCCCATCGCGCTGTGGGCGTTGTGGCTAGCTGCCGAGGCCGAGAGCGTGCTTGGCACCCACACCGACACGGATACCGTCGCTGAGCTCGAGAGTGCCGGGCAGGCGGCGACCGAATCAGGCCACCACCGCATGGCAGCCCGCATTCGTGCGGCTTGCGTGCGGACCACGTTTGCGCTCGGTCACCACGAGCTCGCGCTCGACGGCGCCCTGGCGCTCGGGCCCAAGCTGACCCGCATGCCGGGCGTCGCGGCCCGCATGCGCGCCCTCGGCGCTCTGGTCCATGCCAGCGCCGGGCGCGCCGAACAAGCCGTTGCCGCGATCGGGACCGAAGAGAGCGCCCAGGGCTACGACCTGGCCGAATGGCGTCTCCTGCGCCTGGAAGTGTTGCTCTGGGTCGGTACCGACGTGCCCGAGGTCGTAGAGTCTGCCTTGCGTCTCTGTGATGCGGCCACGGCAGCGGGCTGGCGCTGGATCGCTTGTCGCGCGTCGCTACTCGGCGCCGAAGCCGCGTTGCGTCGCGCCGATCTCGACGTGACCATCGATGAAGAGGCGTGCTCCGCCTATCCGTGCGAGCTGGCCTTCGCCGGCCTTCTCGTCGCTGCGGAGCACTTGTTGCGCGGTGACCGGCAGGCTGCCCAGCAACAGCTCGAGCGCCTCGTCACGCGAACGACTCCAACCCGAGAGCGCCAGACGGCCGAGGCCGCGCTCGCGTTTCTGAACGGCACGAACATCCCCGACCACCACGGCAGTCGGCTGGCGCGCCGCCTCCAGCTCATTGCCCCGCGCCCGCACCAGCTGACGCTGGCGGCCGGCACCTTCCACCTCACCGACGAGCAGCTCGCCCACCTCGATGCCGGGACCTTCGTGCTCGTCGTCGACGCCGGCCAGCGATCGGTCCGTCTCGGCGCCCGCACCGTCGACTTTGCGCGCAACGGCACGCTCTTCGACCTGGTCCATGCGCTCGCACGACCGCCAGGTACGCTGGTGGCCACCGACGTGCTGGTGCAGCGCGTGTGGGGCATCGACCATCATCCGTTGCGCCACCACAGCCGCGTGACCATGGCCGTCACCCGGCTGCGACGCCTCATCGGCGCCGAGCTCCTCGAAGGCACGCCCGCCGGCTACCGCCTCGTCGCCGCCGGCACCTGGGCGCTCATCGAGCCACGCCCGACCTGACCCATGTGGCCGGATGTGGCCGAGGGTTTCAGAGTCTCGTGATTCCAGGGTGTTACCTGAGCGAAGACCTTTCGCCAGGAGCCCCAGATGCGACCCTTGTCTTTGCTCTCTTTGTTGTGCGCGCTGACTGTCTGTCTAGCGTCCCCCGCCTACGCGCAATACGATGCCGAATACGCGCAGGCATCAGCGCGCAAGTACGA
>Ga0123338_10000512_pt1 | contig 39530 bp, 33 predicted proteins | sample grotaG_FD_89793 | JGI IMG/M metagenome (GOLD analysis project Ga0123338, IMG submission 89793) | Glacier valley bacterial and archeal communities from Borup Fiord, Nunavut, Canada, to study Microbial Dark Matter (Phase II) -... | ecosystem: Environmental > Aquatic > Freshwater > Ice > Glacier ...
GACTCAAAATCCTCCGTCCTTACGGGCGTGCGGGTTCGACTCCCGCCCCGGGCACTCATCCCCTGCATCTAGATGCACATTGGCTGGCCGGTGCAGAAGCCGCCGAGGCAGACCGACAGGATCGGGTGCGCCAGGTGGCAGCGTGCATCGGCGCCGCAGATGAGGTTGGCCTGGCATGGCACGCCGTCGCAGGATTCGCCTAGGCCGACCTCGGTGGCCGGGGCGCAGGTGCTGTTTTTACACGTCAGGCTGGCTTCGTCGCAGCGGTAGAGAGTGCTTCCCGCGTCGCTGGTGGAGACGGAGCAGGGGGCGCCGGTTTTGTAGACCGGGACCAGCGCTTTGCAGATGGCGGGGTTGCCGGCGCCATTTTCTACGCAGAGTACCTGGCCGCCGAGGGCTGCGGCGTTGGCCTGCGCGCAGGTGGCCACGTTGGTGCAGGCGGTGCCTGGCGCCAGTGTGCCGTCGACGACCACGCGGCAGTCGTAGGACGCCACGGCCTCGGCGGCGCGGGAGCAGTCGTCGGGTAAGCCGTCTAGCGCCGTGGCACAACGGCCGGCGGCGGCGCTGTCGTAGACCTGGCCTTTTTGCATCTGAGCGGCGAGGCCAGCCTCGATCTGCGCCCGCATCGACGCCACGCAGCCGCTGGCCGGGCTCTGGCCGTTGTCCTGGCAACACCGGCTGGCGATGCGGCAGTACGTGCTCGCAACGCGAGACGCGAGATCGGACACGCTCAGCGGCGCAGCCGGCGCACCCAGGCACGCCGCGAGACCGATGGTTGCCACGAAGCAGGCTGCGCGCATCTCAAGGTCATACGCACGCGGTGGGTCGGCGCTAGGCTGGTCGTATATTGCGTGTCTCCGTTGCGCGGTGGAATTGCTAGGCGGCGACTGACTCGTGCGACGCGCCCTTGGGGATGTCGGCGGCATCGGTCGCTTCGGCAGCCTTGTCGGCGTGGTGATCCTTGGCCATGAGGATGTACAGCGACGGCACGATGAACAGGGTGAAGAGGGTGCCGATGGTCATGCCACCGACGAGAACGATGCCGATCGAGTTACGGGCGACGGCGCCAGCGCCAGTGACGAGGGTGAGCGGGAAGTGACCGACCACGGTGGCCACGGTGGTCATCAAGATCGGCCGGAGACGCGTGGTGGCCGCGGCGCGGATGGCGTCGAGCTTGGACATGCCGGCTTCTTGCTGCGAATTGGCGAACTCGACGATGAGGATGCCGTTTTTGGATACCAGGCCCACCAGCGTCACCAGGCCCACCTGCGAGTAAATGTTGAGCGTGGTGGTCCAGCCTTCTGTGAGGCCAAAGGTCATGCCTGGCGGTCCGGCGAACTTCAAGAAGGTGAACATGAGCGCGCCGAACATGGCCAGCGGCACCGAGCCGGCCAAGATGACGAACGGATCGCGGAACGAGTTGAACTGCGCCGCCAGCACGAGGAAGATCAACACCAACGCCAGGCCCATCGCCGGCAGGAACTTGCCGCCTTCCTGACGCAGCTGGCGCGATTCGCCGGTGTAGTCGACGCGATAGCCGGGTGGCAGGCTCTTGGCGGCCAGGTCTTCGAGGAGCTTGAGCCCACCCTCGAGGGAGCGTGGGGCGAGGCCCGAGATCTTGACAGCGTTCAGTTGCTGGAAGCGGTTGAGCGTGCGCGGCTCGACCCCGCTGCGCATGGTGGCGATGGCGCTGAGCGGAATGACCTGGCCGTTGGGCCCGCTGACGTAGATGTCATTGAGCTCGTCGGTGGTGAGGCGGCCGGCGCGCTCGATCTGCGGGATGACCTTGTAGCTGCGGCCGTCGATGTTGAAACGGTTGACGAAGTTGCCGCTCAGCATCGACGACAGATCCGAGCCGACCTGCTGCATCGACAGGCCCATCGAGGCCACTTTGTCGCGATCGAGAACGATCTCCGACTTGGCCTGGTCGATGCGCACGTCGCTGATCGGCGGGAAGGCGAAGAGCCCACTTTTGACCGCTTCCTCGACGATCTTCGACGAGAACCGCAAGATTTCTTCGTGGCTGGCGGTCGAGGCGATGACGAACTCGACCGGGAACGTGCCCGCCGACGGCAACGCCGCTGGCAAGAACGCCGGCGCCCGGATGCCGGGCACGGCGCCGAGCTTCATGAACATCTCGCCCTGGATGGGGAAGATGCTGCGCTTGCGCTCTTCCCAGGGCTTGACCAACATGCCGCCGAAGCCGCCCGACGGGAACGTGATCTGAAAGCTGTGGTCGAACTCCGGCGTCTTCATGAAGATGTCGTTGACCATCTTGGTGTGCGGCGCCAGTTGCTCGAGGGTGGCGTTGGCCGGGACGTCGATGGCGCCGAAGATGACGCCCTGATCTTCGTAAGGCGCCAGCTCCTTGGGCGAGAACATGTAGAGCGGGACGACGAGGATACTGAGCGTGATCCAGACGAAGTAGACAGCCGGGCGGGCCTTCAATGTCCCGTCGAGAAGGCGGGTGTAGGTGCGTTTGATGAAGCCAAAGCCGCGATCGATGAGCCGGGCCATGAGGCCCTGGCTATGCTCGGCTTTGAGCAGGCGCGACGACATCATCGGCGACAGCGTCAGCGCAACGATGCCGGAAATGAAGACGGCGCCGGCGAGGGTGAAGGCGAACTCGCGGAAGAGCGCGCCGGTGAGGCCGCCTTGGAAGCCGATGGGCGCGTAGACCGCGGTGAGGGTGATGGTCATGGCGATGATCGGCCCGACGAGCTCGCGGGCGCCGGCATAGGCGGCTTGTAGCGGCGTCTTGCCTTCACGGATGTTTCGCTCGACGTTCTCGACGACGACGATGGCATCGTCGACCACGAGACCGACGGCGAGGACGATGGCCAACAGTGTCAGCAAGTTCAGCGTGAAGCCGAACGCCTGCATCAGAAAGACGGCGCCGATGAGTGAGACGGGGATGGCGACGAGAGGCACCAGCACCGTACGCAAGGAGCCGAGGAACAAAAAGATAACGACGACGACGATCAGCACCGTCTCGAGGAGCGTGTGCTCGACTTCCGAGATGGCGTTCTGGATGTATTTCGTGGAGTCGAAGGCGACCTCGGCGGTCATGCCCGTCGGCAGCTCTTTCTGGATGCTGGCGATCTCCAGCCGAACGCGGTTGATGACGTCGAGCGAGTTGGCGTTGGGCAGGACCCACACGCCCATGAAGACCGCTTTTTGGCCCGAGAGCCGGACGTCTTGATCGTAGGTGTCGGCGCCGAGGACCACGTCGGCGATGTCTTCGAGACGGACGAGCGCGCCGCCCTGCTGGCGAATGACCAGATGACGGAACTCTTCGACCGACTTCAGATCGGTCGTCGCCGTCAGGTTGAGCTGGACCATGGCGCCCTTGGTCTGGCCGACGGCGGAGAGGTAGTTGTTGGCGGCCAGCGCTTGCCGGACCTGCGACGGGCTGATGTTGAGCGCGGCCATCTTGCCGGGTTTCAACCAGGCGCGGATGGCGAAGGTCCGGCCGCCGAGAATGTCGGCGCGCTGCACGCCTTCGAGTGCCGACAACCGCGGCTGCACCACGCGGATGAGGTAGTCAGTGACCTGGTTCTCTTCCAGAATCGTCGACGAGAAACTCATGTACATGGCCGCCAGCACCGAGTCCGAAGGCTCGATATTGATGGCCGGCACCTCGGCCTCGGGGGGCAGATCGGCGCGCACCTGATTGACGCGGGCGCTGATGTCCGAGAGCGCGTTGGCGGCGCTGAAGTTGAGCTTGAGGCGGATGTTGATCGTCGACAGGCCCTGCGTCGACTGCGACTCGATGTAGTCGATGCCGTCGGCTGCGGCGATGGCGCGCTCGAGTGGCGTGGTGATGAAGCCGCGCACGAGATCGGCGTTGGCACCGACGTAAACCGTCCGCACGGTGACGGTCGCGCTCTCGAGCTTGGGATATTGCCGCACGTTGAGCGTGCGGATGGCTTGCAAGCCGGCGATGATGATGACGAGGTTGACCACCAGCGCCAGGACCGGCCGCCGGATGAAGATATCCGTGAATTTCATCAGTGGTTGTCCGGCGTCGGGTTCAGCGACGGGGTCGCGGCGATGTCATTGCGGATGATGACGCCGGAGCCGTTGCGCAGCTTGAAGGCGCCGGAATTGACGAGCTCCTGGCCGGCTTTGACACCGTCGAGGAGAGCGACAAAATCGCCGCGTGCGGTGCCGACACGGACGAACTGCTGGCGGGCGACCTTGGCCGGTTTGCCGTCGGGGAGCGTGACAGCGGTGCCTTCGGGCGTCTTCTTGTCTTCGACCACGAAGACCGAGTCGCCGTACGACGCATGGACCACCGACGTGGCCGGCGCCGTGACCACCTGGTTGCGCTTGGCGAGCACGACGGAGACGTTGACATACATGCCGGGTCGCAGCTTGTCGCCCTTGTTGGGCACGCTCGCGCGCAGCTTGATGGTGCGGGTGTTGCTGTCGATGGTGGGGTCGACGGCGGCGATCACGCCGTCGAGTGCGACGGCCTTCACGTCGGCGACAGCGCCAGCCAACGTGACCCTGACCGGTGTGCGCACCGGGACGTCGGCGAGCGCCTGCTGGGGCAGCGAGAAGTCGACATAGACGGATCCCAGCGACTCGAGGACGGTGATGGCGGTGCCGGGGTTGAGATATTGACCCAGATTGACGGTCCGGATGCCGAGGCGGCCGGCGAACGGCGCGCGCACGGTCTTGCGATCGATCTGGGCCTTGAGCGCCGAGAAATCGGCCTTGGAGGTCTTGAGCTGCGCCTCGTCGTTGTCGAGCTGCGCATTGGAGATGGCGGCACTGGCGACGAGCTTGCGCGAGCGATCGGCGCTGACGCCAGCCAGCTCCTTGCGGGCCTCGGCAGAGGCAAGCTGGGCGCGCTCGACGCTGGTGTCGAGCTCGACGAGGATCTGGCCGGCGCGGACATAGTCGCCCGATTCGAAATGGATGGCGGTGACCACGCCGGGCGATTCATTGCTGACGGTGACGCCCTTGGCTGCGGCGATGCTACCGACGGCGGTGAGTGTGCCTTCCCAGGTGTCCTCTTTGGCGATGGCGGTGCCGATCGACTCTGGAGGTGGGCCGGCTTTTTGGCCGGCTTCGCCCGCCTTGATGAGGCCGGAGATCTGCTTGAACTTGATGGTCACGAGGGCGCCGACAATGACGACGACGAGGCCGATGGCGATGAGATAGCGCATGGTGGGGATCCTTGCGGGGAGGAAAAGTTCAGGCGCACTATAAGAACGGTTTGGGAAGGCGCCAGGGGCATGCCCGCCGTAAACTGAAATGCGTCTGTCAGGTATTGCGGACCTGGCCGGTTCGGACGCCACTGTTCAAATAAGCGACACGCGTGTGGGTTAATTTGCCAGCAGTTTTAGGTAATTGCCGTTGGCACTCAGCTTGCTTTACCCCGCGGCATGACCCGCTCACTGCTGGTGATTCTGGCTTCGGCTGTCGCGATTTCCGGCTGCGGTACGGCTGACAAAGGTGCGGAGTCTGATCCGCTCAGCTCGCTCGACGACGCTGAAAAGGCCGACTCGTTGTCCAAGCCTACTGACCACGGCGCATTGCAGTTTGGGGTCGCGGCCACTGCGACCTTGGCCACCGGCGCTGGGTTCCACGCCTGGAGCTTCACCATGCAGGGCTCGGGCAAGGTCCACATCGCGACCCAGGCTTCGTCGGGGCACGCGGTCGACACCGTGGTCTATCTCTACAAGAAGGGCGCCACCACCTGGGGCAGCTACATCGCCAAGAACGACGACGCGTCGTCGTCGACCGTGCTCTCTGCCGTCGACAAGACGCTTGAATCGGGTCTCTACCGCGTGGTGGTCAAGGGCTACAAGGCCTCGGATCACGGCAAGTTTGGCCTGCTCGTCACTTGCGCTGGCGCGGGTTGCGCGGCGCCGCCGAGCTGCTTGTTTGGCTCCACCTTTGGCGAGATCGCCGGCACCAACGGCCTCATCGTCGGCTCACACCAGACGTTCACCACCTCGGCTGGCTTCTCCGACATCGACATCCAGCAGGCCATCTTGGCCTTGCACGCGTCGACGCACACCGACGTCACGACCATCGAAGCGGCCTTTGCCGCCGCCGACCAGGGCGAGCTCAACAAGATCTCGATCTATGACCCAACTGGCGCGCGCTCGTTCACGGCGTGGGAGTACGGCGCGGGCGACAACTCGTACGGCGCCATCTTCGCCGCCGGCACCACCACCGAAGTGGCCCAGGATCACGACACCGACATCATCGAGTGCACCGTCTCCGTCCGCAGCTGCCTGTTCGGCTCGACGTACAACGATGCCAAGACCTCGGGCGCCTTCACCATCGTTTCGCAGGTGGTCATCACCGCCAAGTCGACCTTGACCACGGTTGGCAAGAGCCAGCTCATTCGCGCCGTGCAGGAGTCCAATCCCGCCGTCACCACCGTCGCTGATGCGTTCGACAACGTCGACCAGAACGAGGTCAATGTCGTCCAGCTCACCCACAAAGCGAGCGGCAAGAAGTTCACTGCGTACGAGTTTGGCGCGGGCGACAACTCCTACGGCGCGCTGTTCAACTACGGCACCGCCACCGAAGCCGCAGCCATCCACGATGGCGATTTGTACTCCTGCACGGCTTTCTAAGTTTTTAGCGGCTGGTCGCGGTGGTGCCGGCTGAAATATTGCCAGCTCCATCGACGGCGCAGACGCGGTAGGTCTGGCTTCCGCCGGCGGCGTTGTGGGTGATCGTGAGGGCGCTGCCCTGGTAGAGGAGGTTGCCGGTGAGGCAGCCTGCCGCCGCGTTCGCACCCCAGGTGACACGGTAGCTGGCGACACCCGACGTGGCGTCGGTGGCGGCGGTCCAGCTGATGGTCGAGTTGGCGCCGGTGAGCTTGGCGGTCGGGGTCGGGTTGGTGGGCGCGACGGTGTCGAAAAGGATGCTGGCTTGGGTGGCTTGTGGGGTGACGTTGCCCCAGAAGTCGCGTAGCCAGACGGAGACGGTCTTCGTGCCTTCGCCAGAGCTGAGCGTCCAGGTGGGGCTGGCGGTGTAGGGCATCCAGGCGGCGCAAGCACCCGTGTTGCTGAGACACATGGCGCCGATGCTGCTCGCGTCGGTGGCGGTGATGGCCACGGTGACCGCGGCCGTGCGGGTGGCGGGGAGACCGCCATTGATCTTGACGCTGCCGATGGCCGGCGGCGTCGACTCCGGCGCGGGCACAGCGCTGGCGGTGGGGCCGACGAGGACATTGCCGACATGATCGGTGGCGCAGAGCCGATAGTTGTAAGTCGCGCCGTTGGTGAGATTGCTGTCAGTGAAGCTGGCGCCGGCGCCGGAGTAGAGTGGGGTGCCAGTGCAGGTCGGCATGCCCGCCGTTGACGAGAAGAGCTGGTAGCCGCCGATGCCGCTCGGGTCGCTGAAGCCGGACCAGGTCAACAGAAGCTGGCCCGAGCCGCCGCGGGCGGCGCTGAGGATGCCGCTCGACGGCACCACACGATCGAGGATGGCGGTGGCCATGGCCGGTGTGGTCGAGGCGTTGCCGGCGGAGTCTTTGAACCAGACCCGGACGGCATAGGTGCCGTCGACGCTACCGAGGGTGGCGGGCTTGGAGGTGGCGTAGGGTTCCCAGGTGGTGCAAGTGGGGATGGCGCTGGCGCAGTCGGAGATGGCGACACACATCTGCGAGACCCCGGACGGGTCGCTGGCGTTGATGGTGAGTGTGGTCTGTGGCGTGCCGATGTAAGGCGCACCGGAGCCGATGATGACCGAGCCTGTCGGTGGGGTGATGTCGCCGTTGACGCCGAGTGACGCCGCCAGATCGAGGCGCGGGGTGACGATCTTCGATTTGCCGTCGACGACGGACTTGCCATGGCTGGTCATGCGGGCCACGGTCTGTGCAGCGGTCTCGGTGGGATACGCACCACGCAGGACGGCGACTGCGCCAGCGACGTGGGGCGCGGCTTGCGAGGTCCCGCTCATGGTGACGCCGGCGGCGGTGATGGCGACGCCGGGCGCGAGCAGCGTCAGGAAAGAGGCGCTGTTGGAGAAGCAGGCCACTTGATCGGCGGCTGTGGTCGCGTCGCTGCAGTTGGCGGTACTGAGCATGCCGAGCGGCCGATCATAGACCGCGCCGACGGAGACGGCCGACGGCGCACAGGCGGGCGAGGCGAGCTTGTCAGAGTAAGCGTCGTTACCGGCGGCGACGACGGGGACGATTCCAGCCGTGCGGGCGCGGGCAAACGCGGCCTCCATGGGGTCGGTGCTGCAGGGCTGGGTGGCGCCGCCGCCACCGAGGCTGAGGTTGAGCGAGACGATGTTGTACGTGGTGTGGTTGGTGACGCACCAGTCGACGGCAGTGAGGAGATCCGAGGTGTACGCAAAGCCGCCGCGAAAGACATCGAGTGCGATCACGCGGGCTGCAGGGGCGACGGCGAGCACGATGCCGGAGACGTTGGTGCCGTGGCCATTGTCGTCGACGTTGTTGTCGTTGGTGGCGATGTCGGCGGCGTAGACGATCTTGCAGGAGCCGCCAGGCGCCTTGCAGGAGCCGAACGCGGCGCGGGTGTAGTCGGCACCGGTGTCGAGCACTGCCACCGACGTGCCGGCGCCGTCGTGTCCGGTGGCGATGGCGTTGGGCTGCCCGATGAGGGCGAGGTTGTCGGAGGCGGTGAAGGCCTGGTCTTCATGGAGCACGATGTCGGTCAGCAACGAGAGCGTGGCCAGCTCGGCGCGGCTGTGCAGCCTCACGACCATGATCGGCAAAGACGGCAGCGTATGCACCAGATCGACCGACGGAGCCGCCGCCATCACCGAGGCCTTGGCGTCGGCGTAGCGATCGGGCGACTCCTGCATCGCCGGATCGAGCAGCACCACCGCCAGCGGCTGTTCACCACGGGCGAGCGCGTCGGATAGGGGCCCTGGCAGCGGCGACAGCGACGGCAGCGCCACGTCGGTACAGGCCAGGAACAAGCATCCAGACAAAGCACAGCCCAAGAGCCGCGCAACGTTGCGCGGCACACTGCGAGATCGCATCGCACCCTCACCTGTCGTTGGTCGTTAGAAGACAGTTCGGTCAACGCGCGCAGACCTTGAGATGCGTTCGCGTCGGGGTCACCGCGCGAGAAGATCGCTATAGTAGGGCGATGAAGCTGTGGATGTGCGTGTTCCTGCTGGCGGCATGGCCGTCCGTGAGCGTGGCGCGCGCGCTCCATACCGACGGTGGCGTGCTGCGGGATGAAGCCGGCGGCATGGTGCTGTTGCGCGGCGTGAACGTGGCGGGTAACGCCAAGGTGCCGCCTTTTTCCGCGATCCGCGACGAGGCCGACCTCGATCCGCTGGCGCGTTGGGGGATGAACGTGGTGCGCCTCTTGTTCATCTGGGAGGCCTATGAGCCGACGCGTGGCACCTATGACGCTGGCTATCTGGCGTCCTACCGCGGGGTGGTGAAGGCGGCGGCGGCGCGCGGCCTCTGGGTGATCGTCGACTTTCATCAAGATGCGTTTTCGCGGGCGTCGCTCGAGGGATGTGGCGAGGGCTTCCCGGCGTGGGCCATCGACCCAGGCTTGGCACCGACGGTGATGCCGGCGACGCCGGACAACGGCGCCCGCTGCGTCGACTGGGGACCGCGCATGGTCTCGGATGCCGGGCTACGCGCGACCTGGGCTTCTTTTTATGCCGACAGCGACGGCGCTCGCACCCGGTATCTGGCCATGCTGGGCTCGGTGGCGGCGGCGCTCGTCGACGAGCCGGGCGTGATTGGCTACGATCTTCTCAACGAGCCGGGCGGCGACGAGGTGACCCAGATAGGGCCTCTCTATGAAGACGCAGCGCGGGCTTTGCGTGCGGCCGATCCCAACGCGGTCCTGTTCGTCTCGCCAGGCGCGCTGACCAGTGCCGGCACGCAGACCCATCTGGCGACGCCGACCTTCGGTAACAAGGTCTATTCGCCGCACTTTTACGATCCGCTGCTCTATGTGTTGAAGGCGTACAGCGGCGGCGACGAGGCCGATGTGTTCACGCAGATGGCGTCGGTGGCCCAGGCCTGGAATGCGCCGATGTTGCTCGGCGAGTTCGGCGCGAATCCGTCGGTGGATGGCGTCGACGTCTATCTTGGCGCGATCCACAAACAGCTCGACGTGCACCTCGCCTCTGGCACCGCATGGGCCTACACCCCGGGCTGGACGTCGACGGCCAAGGACGGCTGGAATCAGGAAGACTTCAGCATCGTCGACGACAGTGGGCTTTCGCGCGCCAATTTTCGGCCGCGGCCGTTCGTGCGTCGCACGGCGGGGACGCTGACGGCGGTGACGCTGAGCGACGAGCTAGTGCGCGCCAAGAATGAGCTGGTCGTCGAATGGCTACACGATCCAGCGACGGGGGCGACGGAGATTTCGGCGCCGAACGACTACTTCGCGGGCCTAGTTTCGGTCGAGGCCCGAGGAGACGTACGTTGTACGGTGGCGTCGGAACGCGTGAGCTGCACGGCGCCGACGAGCGGGATAAAACGGGTGCGTCTCGTCGCTGCGCCGCGCTGCGGCTTGACCGGTGCGGAGTGTTTGCTGGTGCTGCTGGTCACAGCATGGAAGAGGCAATCCAGGCGCAAGCACAGACGCCGCTGAGCCACCAGATCGTGCGCAGATACGGAATGCCAGCCAGGTAGGTGAGAAAGTAGGCGACGCGGGCCCAGAAAAAGACGGTGGCGCCGAGCGTAGAGCGTGCGCCGCTGTGGCCGGAGAGATGGACCGCGGCCACGATGGCGGTGAACATCACCATGTTCTCGAGCATGTTCTTGGCGGCGCGATCTGCGCGGCCACCGACGGCAGGGACGCCGCCGGGGAGCGGCTCTTCGCGGTTGCCGAAGCCGTAGCGGGCGCCTTCAGGCGTCCATGATTTGCCGCGGATGGTGCTGGCGACCATGATCATGACGAAGGTGAGAGCGGCAGAGGCGGCGAGGGCCAAGGTATCGGTCATCATGTCGGCAGAGTACCGCGTGAGATCGTCAGCGCGTAGTTTCGTCGCTGCGACGAAGCTGACGCCATTTGGTCGGCGTCTGGCCGGTGAGCTGCCGAAACAGCTGGCTGAAGCTCTGGGGTGAGGCGGCGCCGACCTGGAGCGCGATGGCCTTGATGTCGAGGTTGGTGGTCAAAAGAAGATTCTTCGCCGCACGTACGCGGGCCTCGGTGAGCTCGGTGCGAAACGCGATACCGGCTGCGCCGAGTCTTCGCTGGAGGGTCCGCTCGGAGACGCGCAGCGCCGTCGCCGCGCTGGCGACGGTGAGATCGGCGTGGTGGGCAACGAGGAGCTCACGCAGCGCGCGAACCAGGCCGTCCTGGCTCCGCTGCTCCTCGACGAGGCCCTGCCAGATCGGCTCCCAGTCGGCGGCGCGTTCACCAAATCCGAGCCAGCCGAGGCCCTCTGTGACGTCGGTGAAGAGGCACGTGGGAAAGCGCTGCTGCACCACATCGTAAAAGCCGGCCACCATCATGCCCACCGAGCCCGCCGGGCGGATCAGCGCTTCTTTGGTGACCAGCTTCCCTTGCGCCGCTTCGTGCTCCTGCATGAAGGTGGCGATGCGTCGCACCGACAGCTCGTCGGCGCGCTCGATCCGCTGAAACTGCACCAGCGACGCGTGCGGCGCCACCCTGAGCATCTCCTGCGCGGTGAGCACGGTGACGAGCTCGGCTGCATCGGTCTCGTCCACCTGACCCCACACCAAGACCGAGTAGAGGTCTGGTTGCATGCAGCAATAAATGAGCTGCCGGCCGACGTAGTAGGCCTGCCGCGGATCTCGAAATAGCGCCTCCGGTGTGGCCGCACGTCGCACGCGGCCAGTCTACTACAGCCATCACGACCGGCTTTGCGCCGTTGGCAGGGTCAGCAGTCGGTCGCCCGAGGCAGCAACGCATCGAGCGCGTGCTCGAGCGCGTCGAGGCCGGTCGGGTGTGGCGGCGCGGTGATCTTGAGGATGCCGTCGCCGAGCGGCAGGACGTCGGCGACGGCGCGGAGGGCATCGAGGTCGCCGAGGCGCGCGGTCAGATCAGGGCCGAGCCACAGCGGGCCATGGTCGACGCCGCGCAGATAGCGGGTGAGCCAACTGCGACTGAGCGTGTGCGGGCCCTGGATGCCGCAGATGCGCTCGTAGGTGGTGCGCTGGAGGTTGCCTCCAGAGCCCCAGCGGGCGAGCAGTGCCTGGACGCCCCGGCCGCGGACCATGAGATCGTCGAGCGTGGCCTCGACCATGGCCAGTGTGGCGTGGCTGGCGGTGCCGAACCGTAGGGCGAAGGCGGGGAGTTGCTCGTCGCTGTGCGCCTGGGGGACGAGCGAGGTGCCGAACTCGAAGCCGTGGTGGCCGTGCTCCGCATCGGTGCGGGTGGCGGTCACATAGGCTTCGTCGACGAGCTGGCGGCTCAGTTTTTGCCAGCGCAGGCTGTTCCAGAAGTCGATGCCGCTTGCCAGATCGCGATCGGGTGTGGAGCCGTTGTGGCGAAAGACGGTGAGGCGCCAGGGGTCGTCGCAGTGGCCGAACAGCGACGACAGCCCGGTCAAGGTCGACTTGCAGAGCCGGGCGGCGTCGGTGCGCGGCAGATCGAAGGTGATGAGCCCCAGCGCGCCTTCATCGGGTCGAGTTGACGGAGCTCTTCGTCACAGGCGAGCGCGTGGCTGCGCAAGGGCCGGCGGGATTGCGTCGCGTGCATGCGTCCAGCTGAGCGTCACGCCCGTCGCAGAGCAAGCCTAGACCAGGTCCTGGCGCCGCCGCTGACGCGATTGGCGGTTTTGGAGCAGCAAAGGGTAGCTCGGAAGCCCTACGGCTTGTAGCCGATACGCAAGACGCGGCCGCCGAGATCGTCGGAAACATAGAGCGCCTGATCCGGCCCTTGTACGACGTCGACGGGGCGAGCGCTCCATTGGCCCTGGCGGAGCTGGCCGCCGTTGTTTTCGCCGAGGATGGGTGCGACGGACAGGACGGCGCCGGTGGTGTCGCGCTGGACCCGGGCCAGGACGCGTCCCGTCGCTGGCGTGCGGTTCCAGGAGCCGTGCGAGGTGACGAAGAGGTCGCCGGCCCAGGGCAGCGCGTGGCCGGTATACTCGACGACGCCGAGCGGGGCCCAGTGGCCGGGCATGACCGCTTTGGGTTTTTGCACCTTGCTGCCGTCACGACAGTCGACGTCGGTCATGCGGAGACCGGCTGCGACCTCGGCCGACTGATCGGCCCACTGCGTCGTCGCGCCGAGGCCTCCCGACATCAACATGTTCTCGCTCCAGCACAAGGGATAGCCGTAGAAGCGCACGCCGCCCGCGTTGAGGAGGTTGATCTCCTCGCCGGGATTGTCGTTGTGGATGTCGAAGTTGAAGTCCGGATCGGACAGGTCATCGCGTCCGTTCTCCACGCCCCATAGGTTGCCTTTGCTGTCGTAGGTGAGGCCCACCTCGTTGCGTAGGCCGGAGGCGACGACGGTGCCGGTCAGGTAGGCGATGCCGCCGGTGGGGATGGTGGCGGGGATGGGGAAGCTGCGCACCAAAGAGCGCTCGTCTTGCGCGGTGTCGACGTTGCTGGCCGAGCCGACGCTGACGAGGAGGTTGCCCTGGGGATCGAAGAGCAGGGTGCGGGTGACGTGGCTGCCGCCGCCCGGGATGCCTTTGACGACCACTTCGGCGGTGGCTGTCGACGGGGTGTGCGTGCCGGTGTAGGGCCAGCGATAGACGGTGGTGTCGCTCGAGGCGTAGACCCACGCGCCGTCGTGGGAGATGGCGACGCCGTGGTTGAGGCCGGCTGCGGAGGCAAAGGTGAAGCGCTCGGTGTTGCCGGAGGTGCCGTCGCTGTTGCTGTCATAGAGCACGACCACGTTGCCGTCGGAATGGAGGTAGATTTCGCCGTTGGGGGCGACGGCCATCTGGCGCGCGCGGCCGAGGCCAGTGGCGTAGGTGACGACGCACAGCTTGGCATCGGCGACCCAGACGCCGTTGAGCGCCGTGCCTTTGCATGTGTCGCCGGGCTGCACGAAGGCGAGGTCGGGCTGAGGCCCGCTCAAGTCTGGGATCGACACGCTGAGGTCGGGCGTGTCACCGCCGTCGCCGATCGGAGGACTGGCAGTTCCGTTGTCGCAGCCTGCACAGGTCAGGATCGCGGACAAAAGGAAGGCATAGGAGGTGCGCATGGGGTGATTGTACGCTCCTCGGATGAACCTGCTAGGGAGGGGGGTCGCGCTCGAGCCGTTGACGGTCGCGCGGGTGCCGGAGCTGGTGCTGGCGGCCAGCGAGTCGCGGGCGAGCTACGGCTTTGCGGTGGTGCCTGTCGACGAGCCGTCGATGCGCGCCTGGGTGGAGACGGCGCTTGGCGATCCGCGCTCTGTGCCGTTCGTCACCGTCGCTGACGGCCGCGTGGTGGGCTCGACACGGTTTGCGGTGCTGGAGCGTTGGGACACGGGCGCGGTCTGGGACGGCGTCGAGATCGGCTGGACCTGGCTCGCAGCCTCGGCGCAGAGGACGGCGGTCAACACCGAGGCCAAGCTGCTCATGCTGACCCAGGCCTTCGAAGGCTGGGGCGTGCGCCGGGTGACCCTCAAGACCGATGTCCGCAATGCGCGATCCCGCGCCGCCATCGTGCGGCTGGGGGCCAAGCTCGACGGTATTCTGCGCGCGCATATGCCCGCCTCCGACGGGGGCGTGCGCGATTCGGCCTTCTATTCGATCCTGTCGGACGAGTGGACGGCCGTGCGGGCGAACCTCGAAGAGCGATTGAGAATTTTGCGTTAACGCTTACGACAAAATTCGTGCTTTCTAATGCGCATGGGGGAGTTGCGCGTAGGCATCGATCTGGTCGAGATCGCCGGTCTGGCGGAGTCTATTGCGCGCTTCGGGGAGGCTTTTTTACAGAAGGTCTTCACCCCTGCCGAGCTGGCTACCTGCGACGGTGCGCTGCCGAGGCTGGCGGCGCGTTTTGCGGCCAAGGAAGCGGCGATGAAGGTGCTGCGGCCGAGGCGCGACGATGCCCTGCCGTGGAGGTCCATCGAGGTTGCTGCCGTGGTCGGTGGCGAGGCAGCCGCACTGCTGTTGCACGCGGAAGCCTCTTCGTTGGCCGCGCGCGAGCGTTTGTCGTCGCTGGCTGTGAGCCTCACCCATGAACGTCACTATGCCGCGGCAGTGGTCGTGGCCCAAGGAGAAGCATGACGACCCCCAACGCGGATGATATCCGCGCCATCTTGCGCGAGCACGGCCGCCTTTCCGGTGACGCCAGCGCGCTCACCGACGACAGCGACCTCTATCAGGCAGGCATGACCTCGCACGCCAGCGTCAACGTCATGCTGGCGCTCGAGGGCAAGTTCGACGTGGAGTTCCCCGATCGCATGCTGAAGCGCAGCGTGTTCGAGACCATCGCCGCCATTCGCAGCGCGATCGAGGAGCTGCAGCGTGGCTGATCCGGATCTACTGGCGCGCGCCGATCGCGTCGCTGCCATCGCCGCGACGTATGCCGCCGAGGTCGATCGCGACGCCCGCTTTCCCAAGGAAGCCATCGCCGCGCTCAAGGCCGAGCGGCTGCTAGGCGCCGCGGCGGCCGTCGAAGACGGCGGTTTGGGACTCGGGATGGGCGACCTCGTCGAGATCGGGCGTCGGCTCGGTCAGGCCTGCGCGTCGACGGCGATGATCTACGCCATGCACCAGATCCAGCTCGCCTGTCTCGTGCGGCATGGTCGTACGGTGCCGTTCTTTCAGGCTTATCTGCGCGAGCTGTGCAAAGAGCAGCTCCTCGTGGCGTCGGTGACGTCGGAGGTTGGCACGGGCGGTGACCTGCGTAGCTCGCGGTGCGCCGTCGAAGTCGAGGGAGACGTCCTCAAGCTGCGCAAAGAGGCGACGACCATCTCCTACGGCGAGCATGCCGATGCGCTTTTGGTCACCTGTCGTCGGGAGCCGGCCGCGCCGGCCTCGGATCAAGTGCTGGTGCTCCTGCGTAAAGGCGAATTCACCCTCGAGCGGACCTCGAGCTGGGACACGCTCGGCATGCGCGGGACGTGTAGCCCAGGCTTCGTCATGACCGGTCACGGCAAGGCCGAGCAGGTCCTGCCGTCGCCGTTCGCCGACATCGCCGCGCGGACCATGGTGCCGTACTCGCACATCTTGTGGTCGGGCACCTGGCTCGGCAATGCCACCGACGCGGTCAACCGTGCGCGCACCTTCGTGCGGGCGGCCGCGCGCCAGACTCCGGGCACCGTGCCGCCGGGGGCTCTGCGTGTGGCCGAGGTCGCCGCGCTCTTGCAGATCATGCGGGCGCAGGTGCTCGAGGTCGCCGAGGAATGTGATCGGCTCATGACCGCCGGTGACGACGCGCTCTCGACGGTGGGCTTTGCCCTCAAGATGAACAACCTCAAGATCACGGCCTCGCAACAAGTGACCCAGATCTGCGGCTTGGCGCTCGGCATTTGCGGCATGGCCGGCTACAAGACCGACAGCAAATTCTCCATCGGGCGTCACCTGCGCGACGCGCACTCGGCCGCGCTCATGATCTCCAACGACCGCATTTACCAGACCAACGCGTCCTTGATGTTGGTCCACAAGGACGCATGACCCTCCCCGCCGCCACGCCCGCCGAAGCCAAGCTGATGGACGCTCTTCTCGAAGCCAAGCTGCTCGTGCCGTCGGGCGTGCCCGGCGTGTTCGGGCGCGGCGCCGTCTTCGAGGACGTCATCGAGCGCTTCGATGCCTTCATCACCAACAGCGCCTCCCCCGACGGGGCCGAGCGGTTTCGGTTTCCGCCGGTCTTGAATCGCAGCGACTTCGAGCGCAGCGAATTCTTGAAGTCGTTTCCGCAGCTGGCCGGCACCGTGTTCAGCTTCGCGGGCACGCATCAAGAGCACATGGCCATGCTCGATGCGATCCATGCCGGGCAGCCCTGGGCCGAGCATCAGAAGATGACCGATGTGGTGCTGGCGCCGGCGGCTTGTTATCCGCTGTACCCCATGGCGGCGGCGAGCACGTTGCCCGACGCGGGGCGGCTCTTCGACGTCTTCTCCTATTGTTTCCGTCATGAGCCGTCGCCGGATCCGGCCCGCATGCAGATCTTCCGCATGCGCGAGTTCGTGCGCATCTGTCGTCCCGACGACGCCGTACCGTGGCGCGATCTGTGGCTGGAGCGCGGCCTCAAGATGTTGCGCGCGGTGGGTCTGCCCGTCGAGTCCGACGTCGCCAACGATCCGTTCTTCGGTCGGGGCGGTCGCATGCTGGCAGTCAGTCAGCGGGATCAGAAGCTGAAGTTCGAGGTGCTGATGCCCATCGCCGCCGACAATCCGACGGCCGTCATGTCGTTCAACTATCACCAAGATCACTTCGGCGGCATCTTCGGCATCAAGACCGCCGACGGCGCAACCGCACATACGGCCTGTGTGGGCTTCGGCATGGAGCGCATTGCGCTTGGCCTCTTCAAGACCCACGGCCTCGAGCCCAAGACCTGGCCGTCGTCGGTGCGGGCCATCTTGTGGCCGCACCAGCCGTAAATGCCGTCGCTGTTCCCGATCACTGCCGACGGGTATCGGCCGCATCCGCTGCATGCCGGCGAGCGCGACTGGCCCGAGGCCAACTGCTACGCCGATCTGTGGATCGAAGTGCTGCACACCATGGGGCGGGAGCCGTTGGCCTGTCTGGCGTTTACCGTGGCGGTGGATTTCGAGTGTGATCAGTGGACGTTCTTCAAGCCGCCGCTGGCCGATTTGTCGAGGCTGTACGGCATCGAGGTGCAGGAGCTCAACGTCTGGGATCGCCTGCATGAGCATGTCGCGGCGCAGATTTGTGGAGGCCGACTGGCGCTGGTCGAGGTCGACTCCTTCTGGCTACCAGACACGGCGGGGACGAGCTATCGGACCCAGCACACCAAGACCGGCATCGGCATGGCGGCGATCGACGGCGAGACGCTCGGCTATTTTCACAACGGCGGCTATTACGCGCTTGGGGCCGAGGATTTTCGCGGCATCTTTCGGCTCGACGACACGGGCACCCATCTTCCGCCTTACGTCGAGTTGGCGCGGCTCGATGGGCCGGCGGTCTCCGACGAGAATCTGACTGCGGAGGCCGAGGCGCTGCTCAGGTTGCATGTACAACGTCGGCCGCGCCGGTCGCCATTCGAGGCCTTTGCGGCGTCGCTGCCGGCGGAGCTTTCGCGGTTGCGTGCAGAAGGCCTGGGGCGGTTTCATCGCTATGCCTTTGCCACCCTCCGCCAGGCGGGTGCGGCGTTCGAGCTCGGCGCGGTGTTTCTGCGCTGGCTCGGGTCACGTGGCGTCGACGGTCTCGGCGAGGCGGCGACCGAGCTGGCGTCGATTTCGACGACGGCCAAGGCCATGCAGTTTCGGCTGGCGCGGGCTGCTGCCGGGCGGACGGTCGATGTGACCGAATCGCTGGCGACCATGGACGCGGCCTGGCAACGCGGGTTGGGCGCACTCCGGGCGCGGTACGGCTGAGATGACGCGCTGGCTCGATGACAGCGCGTCGTCACTGGGCGCATGGGAGCTGGGGTCGGGCGATGCCTGGCGACCGGCGACGGTGCCGGGGACCGTCGCTGGCGTGGTCGGCGCCGTGCCCGAGCTGGACGAGAGCGACTGGTCGTATCGGGTGCGGTTTCCACGCCCCAAAGCGACGGCGCCGCGCTTGCGGTTCGGGGGCCTCGCGACCATCGCCGAGGTCTGGCTCAACGGCGTGCATGTCCTCGATTCGACCAACATGTTCGTCGAGCATGTGCTCGAAGGACTTGAGTTTGCCGACGACAACGAGCTGTTGTTGCGCTTCCGTGCGCTCGGGCCCGAGCTGAAAAAGCGACGGGCGCGTCCACGCTGGCGCACCCGCCTCGTGCCGCATACGGGCCTGCGCTGGTGGCGTACGACGCTGATGGGCCGCATGCCGGGCTGGTGTCCGGAGGTTGCGCCGGTGGGACCGTGGCGAAAGGTCGAGCTGGAAGATGCGGCGGGTGCGCCGAAGTCGCTGTCGCTGACGGTGTCGCTGGAGGCCGGCGACGGGGTGGTGCACGTTTCGGGTGTCGTCGACGCCGAGCGCGCACGGCTGGTGGTCGGCGACGTGACAGCGGAGCTCGAGATCGCGGATGGCAAGATCAGCGGATCGTTGCGCCTGCCAAACCCGGCGCTGTGGTGGCCGCATACGCATGGTTCTCCGTCGCTGTACCCGGCGCGGATCGAGCTCGTTGGCGCGCGGACCCGATCGTTTTCGTTCGCGCCGATCGGCTTTCGCTCGCTCCATGTCGACGTCGGCGAGGACTTTGGCGTCTCGGTCAACGCGGTGCCGGTGTTCTGCCGCGGCGCGGTCTGGACGCCGGACCTCGTCATGCTCGATCGCTCGGAATCGGATCTGCGCGCGTCGCTGCAGTCGCTGTGTGATGCGGGCATGAACATGGTGCGCGTGGGCGGCACCATGATCTACGAGTCCGATGCCTTCTATCGGCTCTGCGACGAGCTCGGCATCTTGGTGTGGCAGGACTTCATGTTCGCCAACATGGACTATCCCGTCGACGACGCGGCCTTTCGCGCCAGCGTCGAGCGCGAGGCGGCCGAGGTCTGTGCGCGCCTGGTAAGTCATCCGTCCTTGGCGCTCCTGTGTGGCGGCTCGGAGGTCGAACAGCAGGCGGCCATGCTGGGCCTGTCGCCGGAACAATGGCGCGGTCCGCTCAGCGCCCAGATCTTGCCCGCAGCGACGGGCGAGCTGGCCTATGTGCCCTCGACACCGTGGAGCCCGGGCACGTCGCTGCCGTTTCGGGTCGACGTCGGCGTATCGCACTATTTCGGTGTCGGCGCCTATCTGCGCGACTTGCCCGACGCGCGCCGGGCAGGCGTCCGGTTCGCCGCCGAGTGCCTGGCGTTCTCGCATGTCCCCGACGACGACGGCATCGATCGCACGCTCGCCGACGGCCAGGCGCCCGGACATCATCCGGCCTGGAAAGCCGGCGTGCCCCGCGATGTCGGCCCGGGATGGGACTTCGAAGACGTCCGCGATCACTATGTCGAGCGTCTGTTCGGCGTCGATGCGCAGGCCCTTCGCGCGGTCGATTCCCGTCGCTGGCTCGAGCTCGGGCGGGTGGCCACCGGCTGGACCATGGCGCGGACGTTCGGCGAATGGCGCCGCCAGGGCTCGCCGACGCGCGGCGCCTTGGTGTGGCTGTGGCGCGATGTGCGGCCAGGCGCCGGCTGGGGGCTCGTCGACGAGCTGGGGCGACCGAAGCCCGCTTGGTGGATCGTGCGGCGTGCGCTGCAACCGCAGACGCTGCTTGCCACCGACGAGGGGTCGAGCGGCGTCAGGCTGCATGCCATCAATGATCGGCCGTCGCCTCTCGTCGCCAATCTGGTGGTGTCGTTGTATCGCGATCACGAGACCATGACCCTGCGTGGGGAGCGTGCACTGGTCATCCCGCCACACGGTGTCGTCGCTGTCGACGTAGAAGACGTCATCGGTCGCTTTTGCGACAGCGCCTGGGCCTATCGGTTTGGGCCGCCGGGTCACGATGTCGTGGCGGCGCGTCTGCTGGTGGACGGACGTTGCGTCGCCTCGGTGCTGCACCTGCCGCCGGGTGCCGGCGCGTCCCGGGAGGCGTTGTCCATCGACGCCGAGGTGATTGCCGTCGCTGAGGGGTTCGGTGTGCGGATGAGCTCGGCGCGCTTGGCGTTGGGCGTCGTGTTGACTGCGCCGGGTTTTACGCCGGACGACAACTATTTCGATCTCGAGCCCGGCATCGAGAAGATCGTGCGGCTGCGCGGTGCAGGGCGTCCCCAGGTGACGCTGACGCCGCTCAATGCCCGCGTGCCGTCGAAGGCGCGCCCATGATTGTGCAGCGACCGCTCTATCTGGCTGTGCCACAGGTGCCAGGACCGGCGTTTGCCTGGTATCACCCAGCCGCACAGCCTGCGCCCCTCGGGGTGGTGCTGTGCGCGCCGCATGGCTCGGAGCTCATGTGTTGTTATCGCGCGCTGCGCATCCTCGCCGAGACGCTGGCCAAGGCGGGCATCCCGGTGATGCGCGTCGACTATCACGGCACCGGTGACAGCGCCGGCGGCGACGAAGATCCCGATCGCGTCGCGGCCTGGCTCGGCAGTATCGACGCCGCAGTGGACGCCCTGCGACACCAGAGCGGCGTCGGTCAGGTGAGTCTGGTTGGGGTTCGGCTCGGCGCGTTGCTGGCGGCGGCAGTGACGGCCCGCCGTGACGACATCGCCAGCCTGGTTCTCTGGGGCGCCTGCCGGAGCGGCAAGGCCTATGTCCGCGAGCAGCGCGTCTTGCGCATGGCCGAGGCCAAGCACGCCGGCGGCGACACGGTTCTCGACGGACAGGGCAGCACCGAGGAGGCGGCCGGCTTTGCCCTCACCGGCCAGACCATCGCCCAGCTCGGCACACTCGACTTCGCGACCCTGACGCGCACCGCGCCCAAGGTGCTGTGCATCGCCCGCGACGACTTTGGCCCCGACAACAAGATCGTCTCGGCGCTCGGCAAGCACGGCGCCGACGTCACATCGGTGGAGTGGCCGGGCTTCGCCAAGATGATGCTGGCGCCGCACTATTCGATCCCACCGGAGTCGCTGTTTGCCGCGCTGGCCGGCTGGCTCACGGCCCAGCCTGGTGCCGCGCCCACCGTCGCTGTCGCTGCCACGACAGACTCCGCGACCTGGACCGAGCCCCACGGTGACGTCGTTCACGAAGAGGTCATCCGGTTCGGCGACGGGCGCCTGGTTGGGCTCGTGTGCCATCCGCCCGATCTGGCCCGCGGCACCGTCATCCTTGCCAACACCGGCGCCAACCACCATGTCGGCCCCAACCGCATGTACGTCACCATGGCCCGTCGCTGGGCCACGCTTGGGTTTCGTGTCTTGCGCATGGACACCTCCGGCATCGGCGACAGCGACGCACCGATCGGCAGCATCGGCAACCGACCGTACACCGTGCACGGCGTCAGCGATCTCGGCGCCGGGCTCGCCGAGCTCCAACGTCGCTGGCCGACCAAGCGCGCCATCGTCATCGGCCTGTGCTCCGGCGCCTATGTCGCCTTCAACGCCAGCCTCGAGGGCCTGCCGCTCGACGCCCAGATCTTGGTCAATCCCCAAACCTTCTACTGGAAGGAGGGCGACACCATCGACGTGGCCCCCGGCAAGATCTACGACGGCGTGCAGTATTACCGCCGGTCGCTGTGGAAGCTCGAGAGCTGGAAAAAAGCGCTCACCGGCCGCATCCAGTATCGCAAGATCGCCTCCTTGCTCGGTGCCCGCGCCCGCATCGTCGCCGACGGTGCCGTCAAGAAAATCGTCCGTCGCCATGGTCGTCGCTTCGGCCTCCGCACCGGCGACGATGTCGGCGCCGACCTCGCCACCATCACCGACCGCGGCATCGATACCTTCATCGTCTTCTCCGCCGGCGACCCGGGCATCGACTACCTCGTGCGCCATGCCGGCTCCGAGCTGGAACGGCTGCAGCGACGGCCAAACTTCAACATGGCCTACATCGACGGGGCCGATCATACGTTTACCGCGCTCGCCGCTCAGGAGCGCCTGTTCGAGCTCGTCACCCAGCATCTCCTTGGCCAAAAGTGACCGCGCGTCGCAAGAACTTGGTCCTCGACGGCGACACCGGCGCTGCCTTGACCATCGTCCAGAGCCTGGGGCGTGCCGGATATGACGTCTGGCTGGCTGGGCCCGAAAACGCCAAGCCTGGCAAAGCCTTCACCTCGCGCTTCGTCGCCGAAAAAGCCTTCTATCCCGATCCGCTCGTCGACAAACGCGCCTTCACCGACTGGATCTTGGCGTTGCAGCGCACGCAACAATTCGCCCTCATTGTTCCGCCCAGCGAACGCACTCTGACCCCGTTGCACGAGATCCGCGCCGACCTCGGTTCGGCAGCGGGCGCGTTGCCGCCCGATGACGCCTACGCGCTCGGCTTCGACAAAGAGTCGATGCGGCGGCTGTGTGAGTCGCTCGGCATTCCGGTGCCGCCCAACCTGACCATCGCCGCGCTCGCCGATCTGTCGCTGCCGTCAGCGACGGTGCTCGATGATTGGCTCCGAGACGGAGCCGTGGTCTGCAAGAGCGTGCGCTCCAAGGCCTGGCGCGGCGAGCGAGCCGCCGAGCACGCGGTGCAGATGGTGCTCGATCGTGCCACGCTCACCGACGTCGCTGGCCGCATGCTGGTCGACGCCGAGGTGCAATTGCAGCGCTGGGTGCCGGGCCGCGGTGTCGGTGTCGAGCTACTCGCCGATCATGGTGAGGTCGTGCTGTTTTTCGCGCACGAGCGCGTTCATGAGCTGCCGCTGACCGGAGGCGGCAGCTCCTATCGACGCGCCGTGACGCCGCCGCCGAAGATGTTGGAAGACGCCAAACGACTCATGCGCGCGCTCAGGTGGCATGGAGTGGCGATGGTCGAATTTCGCCGTGAGCTCACCACCAGCGACGGCGACTATTGGATGATCGAGCTCAACGGTCGTTTCTGGGGTTCGTTGCCGCTCGCGCAGTTTGCCGGCGTCGACTTTCCGCTGGCGCTGGTGGAGCTAATCCTCGACGGAAAACGGCCGGCGACGCCGCGCCCGAAACGGGTCTATGCCCGCCAGCTCTCGCGCGACGTGCAGTGGCTCAAGTCGATGACCCGCGTGCGCATCGGCGATCTTCGACGTCTGGTGCAGCGACGGCCAGCACCGACATCACGGCGTTTGGTTCTGGGACGACCGCTCGGCCAGAGCCTGGTGGAGTGGGGTCGGGTGCTGCTTGGGCGCGAGGTGTGGGACGGTGCTGCGCTCGACGATCCGCGCCCCATCTGGACCGAATGCAAAGCGCTTGTGGAGCACGAGCTCGGCGCGCTTTTCCGTCGCGGCGAAGACCGTCTGTTGGCCCTTGGGGCCCAGCGCGCCTGGACACGCCCCCTCTTTGCGGACACCACCAAGATCTTGGTCCTGTGCAGCGGCAACATCTGTCGTAGTCCCTACGCCGCTCTGCGGCTGGCCCAAGGTGGGCGCTTCGAGGTCCGCGGCGCAGCCCTGGTCGGTCCGGCTGGCAACCCGACCCCGGACCACGTCCAACAGGCCGCGCGCGCCCGCGGCATCGAGCTCGGCGATCACTGCGCACGGCTCGTCAGCGACGACGATCTGGCCTGGGCCGAGCTCATCCTCATCATGGACGCCGGCCACGCCCGGCGCATGCGTCAGTGGCCCGAGGTCCGCCACAAGGTCCGCTGGCTTGGTGCGGTCGAGGCCGGACAGTCGTCCATCGCCGACCCCATCGACCTCGATCTCGCCGCCACCGACGAGGTGCTCGCCCAGATCGACCGCGCGGTCAAAATCATTCATGCTACCGTCCATGAAACGAATCCTGGTTGCACTCGACGGCTCTGAACGGCAAGCCCTGGTCTTCCAGACCGCCCTCGATCTGGCCGAGACCCTGAAGTCGGAGCTGGTCGTGTTTCGCAGCGTCGCCGTCCCGGTGGATCTGCCGCAAGCGGCGCTCTCTGCCCTCCCGGACGAAGTCGGCAAGATCCTCGTCGACGGCGCGCGCGGCAGCCTCGAAAAAGCCATCGCCGCCGCCCCTGCCGGCCGTGTGCGCGAGATCCTCGTCGAGGTCGGTACGCCCTGGTACGCCATCGTCGAGGCGGCCAAGACCGTCAACGCCGACCTCATCGTCATCGGCTCGCACGGCTACGGCGTCATCGATCGGCTGCTCGGCACCACCGCGGCCAAGGTCGTCAACCACGCCGACCGCTCGGTTTTGGTGGTCCGCTCGCCGATTACCTAGCTAGCTAGGCTTTTTTCGGTTCCCGCACCGTCAACACCGGCACCTCTGACGTCCGCACCACCTCCTCGGCAATCGATCCCAGCAACAAATGCCGCCAGCCCGTGCGGCCATGCGTCCCCATGATGATGAGGTCGAAGCCGCCTTCGACGGCCACTTGCACGATGGTGCCCGCGTCGGTACCGAGCATTTTCTTCGTCGATAGTGGCACCGCCGGATCGGCCAAGAGCTGACGGTGCCGATCGAGATCGGCGCTGACCGCATGCTCGGTCTCGTCGACGACCGACTGCGTCGGCGCAAACGCCGCGCCTGGCGGCCGTGGATACACCGGCGGAACCCAGGCGTGCAGCAACGTCACCGACGCGCCAAGCTCTTTGGCAAACGCCATCGCATAACGCGCAGCATGGAGTGCGCCGTCGGAAAAATCGGTCGGGACCAGGATCGTTTTGATTCGGCTCATCAGACCCCGAGTGTAACTCCCCGATGTAACAGGCTTGAAACGTAATACGATCCCACCGGGGAGGTGTCGGCGTGCGTAGACAAGCGGCGGTGCTGGCGTTGGTGGCGTGTGGTTGCGGTGGCGGTGGTGGTGGGACGCCGATGGCGGGCAAAGGCATCTTTCCGAGCTCGTCGCCCTGGTACACCGACGTCTCCAAGGCGCCGTTGGCCAGTGACTCGGCGACGGTGATCGCCGGCGTGCAAAGTCATGGCGGCTGGGGTCTCAACAACGACTTCCGCATCGACTTCAGCTTCGAGGTGCTCGCCGCCGACGCGGGGGTCGCGCGCAAGACCTTCACCCAGACCGGCGACTTTTACGATCCCGACTGCGATCCGGCGCCGATCCCCTTTCCCAACGGCGGCCGCGTCGAGGGAGAAACCGGCTATCAGTGCACCCAGGACGGCGACTGCCACCTCATCGTGGTGCAAGGCTCGCGCCTTTACGAGATGTGGCGCGCCAACCTCAACGGCGGCACCCTCGAGGGCGGCTGTCAGGCGGTCTGGGATCTGACCGAGGACGTGTGGGCAGCGGCCGCGCCCCCCAGCTTCAGCCGGGGCGACGGTTGCTCCAGCGCCGACGCTGGCGGCCTTCCGATCACGCCGCTCCTGTTCAACGCCGACGAGGTAAAGGCCGGCGAGGTGGCCCACGCCATCCGCTTCATCCTTCCCAACGACCGCATCCGCGACAAAAAGTATGTCCACCCGGCGACGCACTCGACGCAGCCTCCCGGCGGAGCCAAAGGCGGCGACGAGAGTCCGCCCTATGGCGCCCATTTTCGTCTGCGCGCCGACTTCGACGAGACCAAGCTACCGTCGGAGGGCGCCCGGGTCGTCGCGCGCGGCCTCAAAAAATTCGGCATGTTCCTCGCCGACGGTGGCAACGTCGCGCTCACCGCGCAAAACGACACCTTCACCACCGCCAAGTGGGCCGGCCTGCTCGACGCCCACGATCTCAAATCGATCAAGGTCACCGACTTCGAGATGGTCGACAGCGGCACCGTCTACACCTGGGGCGTCAACGGCACCACCGACTGCAACCGCGCTCAAATTTCGAACTGAGACCCTGAGACCTAGCTACAGCGCGTCTTTGCCTGCCTGTCCGAGCGGGCCCGCCTGCTGACTGGCCCACACGAACAGATCGCGGTGTTGCTGATCGCTCAGCTTGCGCACGTAGGCCACGCCGCGCGCATTGTCCGACGAGACGGCGCTGTTGGCGGCAAAGACGGTCAAGGCAAGGCGCTCGTCGGTGGACAGCGGCGTCAACAGCGCGTCGGGGACCGCACCTTGGCCACCGTGGATGTCGGCGACAGCGGCGGCAAGGTTGGGCGGCACCGGCGCCACCACCGGCGGATACGCGTCCGAGACCAGCTTGGTGCGTGTGAGCTGCTCGAGCTCGGGCAACAGATGGGTCCGAAACGACGGCAGCGGCAGCCGAAGCTGCATCTGCAACAGCCCAAAGCCGCTCCACCAGACCTGCGGATACATGTAGAAGCCGGCCTGGTTCCACAGCTTGTCGACGAGCACCGTACGCAGCGCTTCGTCGGTCGTGCTGCTCATGATCCGCCGCACACCCGAGTCGTCACCGACGGCGAGCAAGAGCTCCACGGCCCGCCCGAGCCAGGTGGGATCGAGCGCGCCGGCAGAGATGAGTGGCTCGATCGCCGCCGCGGCCTGCGCCGACACCAGCTTTTGCAGCTCCATACCCGCCTGCACAGCGACGGGCGCCGGCGCATTGGCCAAGAGTGAGCCGAACGTCGACGACAGCCACTCGCGTGGCATGAGGCCCCACAGCGCGCCCGGTGCCCGCGTGTCACCGTGGTCCGCAGCGTCGAGGAGCACGGCCACCACCTCCTGCTTGTCGTGCTCTGACCAGCCGTCGGTGTCCCCGAAGTCGAGGTATTCGTATTCGCGTGGGTTCCGTCCGAGCTCTTCTCGGACGATGTCGAGCGGGGCGCGAGGCAAGGGGCGTTACTTGATGTTCTTGAAGACGTCGTCGACGGTGACGTGACCGGCGATGCCGGCGTCGACGCGCGCGATGAGCATCGGGCCGCCCGCAATGCCGTTGCCATCGACGGTCACGCTGGCGGTCTTGAAGACACCGGCCGAGGTCTCCATGCGAAGCTGGACGACCATCTTGCTGACGCGGCCTTCCTTCATGCCGTCGGCGACGCGTGGTAGCTCGTCGTCGCGGAAGACCGAGCCGTCGAGCTTGATGACGCCGGCCAGCTCGGCCTTGTTGGCCTTGGCTTGATCGGTCGTCCAGCCCTTGGTCTTGACGAACTTGCCGACCATGTACGGAAAGCCGATGTCGACGAACGCGTTGACCTCGCCGGTGAAGGTCTTGGCGTACGACCCCGAGATCTGCGACCACCACTTGCCGGCCGCGCTGCCCCAGTACGGGATCCAGTGCTCCTTCTCGGCTGGGTCTTGCGGATCGTTGGCCACGCCGTCGAACAGGCTGCCGATGAGCGTGGTCTCGAGGGTGCGGTAGGTGATGCCGTCTTTCTTGTCGTTGCCCGCCTGCGTCGCGCCCTCCGCCCGCTGACGGCCGGTCTGTGCGCCGCCACCTGGTGCCGGATTGTTGGTGCGGCCGGTGTACAAGGACCCGCCGCCCGCCGACGCTTTGTCCTCGGGGAACAGCGTCTTCAGATCGTTCTCGAGCTGGGCAAGAATCGCAGTGCCCGCAGCCGCATCTTTGGACAAAACCGCCGAGCCCCACTTCTGGTACCACTCGGCCTTCTTGCCCTGAATCTTGGCCAGATCCTCGCCTTTGCCGCCTTTGCCAGAGACCTTGGCCAAGCACGCGGCGAAGTTGGTGTCGTACTTGCCGGACGATTTGGAGAACTTGGTGACAGCATCGGTGGCGCTGGAGGAGGTGTTGGCCGACAGCTTGGAGGTGGTGTCGTTGATGCTGCCCGGCGTGACCTCGGCCGGCTTGTTCTTGTTGTCTTTGGCGCGCCAAAGCTTGGTGCCGACGCCCTCGAGCTTGGCGGAGATCTCGGCGGCCGGTTTCTCTTTGGTCTCCTCGCCTTCTTTGCCCTCGCCCTCGTGCTCTTTGCCCTCGGCCTCGTGCTCGCCGCCCTTCTTGTCTTTGTCTTTGCCGCCCTTGTCTGGGCCGCCCTTTTTCTTGTCCTTCTTCTTGTCGCCGCCCTCGCCGCCTTTGGAGTCGTGGAGCTCGTCGGCGACCTTGTCACCGACGGTGTCGGCCTCGACCTCGGCAGGCTCGTGACCCTGTGACACCTCGGCGTCGCCCTTGGACTCGCCGCCCTTTTCGTCTTCCTTGCGGTGAACGCCGTCGGTGGGCTTGGAGGTCTTCGAGCCCTGCACGACGTGGGTCAGCTCGTGGGCCAGCAGCCGATCGCCCTCTTTGGTGCCAGGAGCGAACTGTCCGGCGGCGAAGTGCACGTCGCTGCCGACGGTGAAGGCGCGCGCGCCATAGTTGGACGCCGCCTGCGCCGACGAGCCGGCCGTGTGGACCTTGACGCTGGACAGATCGGCGCCGAGCTTGGGCTCCATGCGCTGACGGACATCGGCCGCGAGTGGACTGCCGTTGCCCTGCGGGATCTCGCCTTTGCCGGCGCTGCTACCGTCGGCTTTGCGCATGATGCGGCTGACCGCCGCCGACGCTGCGCCCTTGCGCTCCGACTCGACCCGGGCCAGCGGCGACGTGGCCGCGGTCTTTTGATCGGAGAATCGATGGGCGACCTCGCCCATGAAAGAGTCACGGCTGGGCTGTGGCGGCGTAGATTGCTGAATGGTCTCCGCTGGCTTGGGAGGCACTTCGTTGCCGTCACGACCCCGTTTCCCTGCGATATCGCTCATCTAGTCCCCATTTTACGCGCAGACCCAGGCTGAGGGAAGCACGTGTTCTGGAGGTTATCGGCTACTCAGCCCCAATAGTTGTGTTGTTGTGTGGCAGTACATCTTCCCATGCTTGTCCACGTCGCGCCGTGTCGCTCCGACGAAGCCTATGTGATAGGCAATCTGTATCCACTGTATCTGCATGATCTGTCAGCATATTCCGGCGACGTCCCCAACGCGCACGGCGTCCTCATGCCCGACGAGCCCGACGCCCGCGTGGGCGACGCCTACACGCCGCTTTACGACTTCTGGTGGCAACACCCCGACGTCCTCCGCCCGTCGCTGATCCGCGTCGATGGCCGTGCGGCCGGCTTTGCCTTGACGTCGACTCCGTCGCTGGGACAACCCCACTGGGACGCGGAAATCGTCGAGCTGTTCGTCTGTGCCGGCTATCGCGGTCGCGGCGTGGCCCAGCAGGCACTCGGGCAGATCTTGCCCAGCCTCGGCGGCGTGGTCGGTCGTCGCGGCGTCCGGGTCTTGGCCGGCAACCAGCGCGCGCTCGGCTTCTGGCGCTCGGCGTTGAAGGCAGCCGGGCTCGAATTCACCGTCGAAGATCGGGTCATCGAAGGCAATCGCCTGGTGCTGGTGGTCTTCTAGCGGCGCTTGACCCGTCGCGCCTGATCGCGCTCGCGGTCGCGTTTGCGCTCGTCGGTGCGACGCTCGCGCTTGCGATTGCCGCCGCCTTCGGTACCCTTCAGCGACGACAGGGGCCACAGCGTGTGCTCCACCTTGGCCAGGCCCGCACCGACGACAGCGGCGATGACCTCCTCTGCGCTTTTGTAGCAGGCACTCGACTCGTCGAGCGGCACTTCGCCGTCGAGGTTCACCAGAATGCCGTCGCGGCGATACTGCTCGTTGACCTTGAGCTGGTCGAGCGTTTTTTCCGCCGCCGAGCGCGACATGCGCCGGCCCGCGCCGTGGTTGACCGAAAAGCCGCTCGCCGACGCGCCAGGCAACGGACGCAGGATGTAGCTGAAGTCGCGGTTGGACCCGGGGATCAACACCGGGTGCCCGTCCTTCTCCCACAGGGTGCCGGCCAGCGACGGGTGACCACCGGGGAAGGCTCTGGTTGCGCCTTTGCGGTGCACCCACACATCGCCAAACTCGGGGTGCGTCTCCGCTTGCACGAGGTTGTGGCTGATCTCGTAGACCAGCGACAGCTCGGCACGGAAGACCTTCTTGAAGGCGGCCGCGATCTCCTCGTAGATCACGAGGCGATTCAAGATGGCAAAATTGCCGCCGGCAGCGACGGCATTGAGGTAGTCGTGGTAGTGCGGTGAATCGGGCATGAAATAGCCCAGATCGATGTCGCTCACCTCCGGCCGCTCGGCCTTGGCCATCGCGAAATAGTTCGTTGCCAGGCCATGTCCGAAGCCGCGACTGCCGGTGTGGACCTGCACGAACAGGGTGTCGGTCTCGACGCAGCGCTGCAGCTCGATGAAATGGTTGCCGCCGCCGAGGGAGCCAAGCTGCGCGCGACCGCGCTCGGGAAAGCCCGGCCCACCCCAGGGCGGCTGCCAGCCGTCGGAGACCGGGATGCGATGCCGCTCGGCGCGGGCGCGGTCGATGCCCGAGCCGTGTCGGGACACATAGGCCTCGGCGCCGCCGTGGACCAGATCGAGAAAGCTCCGCGCGTCGAGCTCCGGAAAGCGAACACTGTGTCCGCCGGCGCCGAGCGCCACCCGCGACATGACCTCTTTGTGAAAGGCGAGCTTGCGATCCGGCGTGGCGCGGTCGACGGGCACGTCGCTCGACGCCGACATCATCCCGCAGCCGATGTCGAACCCGACCGGGCCCATGGCCACCGCACCGTCGCTGCGGCCGGTCAAGATCACCGAGCCTACCGGCACGCCGTAGCCGTAGTGCGCGTCGGGGGTGATGGCCACCATCTTGACGCCGGGAAAGCGTGCGGCGTTGACGATCTGTTTGTACAGATTCGGCTCGGCCGCGGACAAAAGCGCGTCGGTGAAGAAGAGCCGGACCGGCACATCGCCGACATCTTCGGTCTCGAGACGCAGATAGCCTTCGGGCGTACGGCGGGTATGACGTTTCCAGTCGGCTTCTTGCAGCAGCGGTTCGATGTTCTCCTCCAGGTGGTGGGTGAAGAGTACCATCCGCGCCGTGCCCGCGATTCTGACCGTTCAGCATGTAAACAAGAGCTTTGGATCCCGCCGCGTCCTCGAGGATGTGTCCTGCGCCATTCATGATCGCGACCGGGTGGGCCTGGTGGGTCTCAACGGTGCCGGCAAGTCGACGCTGCTGCGCATGATGGTCGGCCCGTCGGAGTCGGACACCAAAGACTCCGAGCCCGACTCGGGCCTCATCACCCGGCAGCGTGGCCTGACCGTGGCCTATGTGCCTCAAGAGCCGCGCTTTGCCGACGATGCCACCGTCGCTGGTGCGCTCGCCGAAGGGCTCGGCGCCGATGCCGACAGCCGTGAGTACGAGGTCCGGGGGCTGTCGGCGGCGCTGGCGTTGCCGCCTGGGACCTCGCGGGTATCGTCGCTGTCGGGCGGTGAGCGGCGGCGCGTGGCGCTGGGGCGGGCGTTGATCAGTCGGCCGCAGCTCTTGGCGCTCGACGAGCCGACCAACCATCTCGACGGGCGGATCACCGACTGGCTGGAGCTGCGGCTACGCGCCCACGACGGTGCGCTGTTGCTGGTGACCCACGATCGCTATTTTCTCGATCGGGTGGCGACGCGGATCTTGGAGGTCGATCGCGGCCAGATCTTCAGCTACGACGGCGGCTACACCCGCTTCATCGAGCAGCAGGCCGAGCGCCTGACGACGGAGTCGGCCAAAGAGCAGGCGCGGCGATCGTTCATTCGTCGTGAGCTCGACTGGATCCGCCGCGGTCCACAAGCGCGGGCCACGAAGCAACAGGCGCGCATCGATCGGTTCGACAACCAGGTCGCGGCGGCGCCGGGCATCGACGACGTGCGCGGCGACGCCATGCAGTTGCGTTTGCCGACGGGCGGGCGGCTTGGCAAGACGATCTTGGAAGCGCGCGGCCTGTCGCAGTCCATGGGCGGTCGGCGGCTGTTCACCGGGCTCGACTTCATCATGAAGCCCGGCGACCGCATCGGTGTCGTCGGCGACAACGGCGTGGGCAAGACGACGCTGGTGCGGACTCTGCTCGGTGAGCTTGTGCCTGAAGAGGGCACTGTGGTCATGGGGCAGAATACGAAAGTCGCCTATCTCGACCAGACCCGCGCCACGCTGCGTGACGACAAGACCGTCTTACAGGAAGTCTCCGACGGCAACGACCATGTGTTCTTGGAAGATGGGCCGATCCATGTGCGCACGTTTTTGCGGATGCTGCGCTTCGACGATCGCTTTGCCGACACGCCGATTGGCGTCTTGTCCGGCGGGGAGCGCAACCGCGTGCAGCTGGCGCGGCTGTTGCGGCGCGGTGGCAATCTCTTGGTGCTCGACGAGCCGACCAACGATCTCGACCTCATGACCATGGGCGTGCTCGAAGACGCGCTGACCGATTTTGCCGGCTGCGCGCTGGTGGTGTCGCATGACCGCTGGTTCCTCGACAAGATCGCGACGGGGATCTTGGCGTTCGACCACACCGGGGTCACTTTCTACGAGGGCAACTATTCGTCTTATCTGGCGCGCCGGCCGCCGGTGCCGACGCTGAATGCCGACGGGGAGCCGATCCGGACCAAGAAGCAAGCCGCTGCCGTGGCGGCCAAGGCCAAGAAGCTGACCTGGAAGGAAGAGCGGGAGCTCGAGGGCATGGAAGCCGCCATTGCCGTCGCCGAGGCGGAGCTGCAGCGCCGCGAGACCGAGCTCGCCGACCCTGACATCTACAAGACGCGTGGTGCCGAGATGGCCGCGCTAGCGACGGCGCTCGACCAGCAGCGCACCACGGTGGAGCAGTTGTATGCCAGGTGGCAAGAGCTGGAAGCCAAGGCGAAGTAGCTAGCGTGTGCGGCCGAGATCCACGGCGACCACGCCGTTGACCTCGGTCCACAGCGACGGCGTGTAGCTGGGGGCAAGCACTGCGCCGGCGTTGGCTTGCAGGGCGAGCCAGACGGGGCCGGCGCGTATGCCGAGCCAGAATTCGAGCAGCAGCGGGAAGCGGGCCTCGGGAATGCCCGTGAGGCGGACTGCCGACGGAGAGACGGCGCCGAGGGCGACCTGGTAGCGGTTGCGGCGCACGCGGCCGAATAGAGCGAGGGTGGTGGTCAGCGCGAGGCCGGGGCGCAGCGTCGGGATGTCGAGGCCGCCGGCGGCGAAGGCGTCGAGACCCCAGCCGCGCTTGCCTTCGACGAGGGTCCAGCGTCCGCCGACCGAGGCGCCGACGGTGTCGGCGGGAAGACGGAGCTCGACGGCGATGCCGAGGTGGGCGGTGATGAAGCCGCCGGCGCTGACCGACGCGGAGCCGCCTGAGACGGCTGGGCCTCGGCCAGTGTCGAGACCGCGGAGGATGAGTGGGTCGGCGCTGGCGACGCTGGTCAGCGCGAGGAGGACGGCGAGGTGCTTCGGCAGGGTCATGGCGACAGCGCGACGCCGTCGAAGGGCTGGGCGAGGCGGGCGGCGGCGCTGGGGTCTTCTTGGATCTGGGCGCCGAGCCAGGTGTCGAGCAGCCGGAGGGCGTCGCGGCGGGTGTCGGCTTGGGGGCGACCGGGCGTGCCGTCGGAGCCGAGCTCGCTGGGCGAGGCGTCGTCGGTCCAGTCGTAGTGGATCATGCCGTCGACGACGCCGAGGAGGCGCGGCTGCTCGAAGGTCTCGAAGCCGGCGCGCACCTGGGCGGGGAGGGCTTTTTTGTCGTTGCTGCCGACGAGGGACAGGACGGGGCGGCCGACGCCGTCGTCGACGGGGTCGCCGTCGGCGGGATAGGCCGCCAGCAACACGAGCGCGGTCAGGTCGTGGCTCAGCCACTGGCGCACGGCGATGACACCGCCGAGCGAGTGGCCCATGGCGATGATCTTGCCACTTGGCAAGATCGCGCCCGACAGCGTGCCTCCGGGCGCGGCTGCTTCGTCGCGTACGGCTTGCAGGGCGAACCAGGCGTTGTCGGTCTCGAAGATGGCGAGGTCGAAGAGATACTCGGCGGCGACGGTGACGTAGCCTTGCGTCGCCAGATGTTCGGCCAGCCAGCGATAGCGGGCGCGTGGGACGAGGCCGCCGTGGACGAAGGCGACGGCGGGGTAGGGCCCACCATCTAGACGGCCGACGGCGTCGGCGGGGAAGGTGACCTCGACGTTGATGCCGTCGCTGACGCGGGCTTGGGCGCGCAAGGAGACCCGGGCGGCGCCGTGTGGGCCACGGAGGCCGTCTTGGCCGGCGGCGGCGTCTGGTGCGACCACCAGGGTGCCGGGGCCAATGGGGCGACAGGCCGCGAGGAGCGCGCAGAGGCAGAGGACGAGACGCGTCATGGCGTAGTGCCAGGTAACTTGCCAGTGGCAAGATCGAAGCCCGATGCATCCATCACCCGTTGCAGAAGGTAGGACCGCGGCGGCACCGTCAGCTGGTCCTCGATGGTGGTGGCCAGCGAGCAATACGGATCGATCTCCATCGATGGGACACGCCCCTGTCGCTGGGCATGGATGGCGTGATTGCCGAGCACGTAGCGCAAGGCATTCCGCACTTCGGTGGGGGTGCGCAACACATGCGCGTGATACCGGCCGGCAAAGACCGACCCCCGTCGCTGCATGAGGCGATTCAAGGCCTTGGCCATCCGAATATTGAGGCCCTGCATGCCCCGCGACAGCTCGGTGTGATCGCCCGCCTCGACGATGAAGTGCAGGTGATTGCCCTCGACGGCGAAATGGCATAGCCGGAAGCCAAACCGATCCTTGCCGGCGCGGAAGGCCCGCTGCAAAGCCGTAAAACAGCGACGAGAACGAAGATTCCAGACATGGGAGCGCAGGCGCAACGTCACGTGAATGGACTGCTTCCGAAATCGAAGGCGCATCCGGTGTTGCACGCCGGAGCCCTGCTGCTTCTTCGCACCTGCGCCCTTGCGTGGACCACCCCAACCCGAGGTACTCGGCAGCGCCAACTGCTGCGGAGCTCGCTGCCGCCGACCCGACCCGCTTTTTCGCCCCGGCCTGGACATGAAAACGAGGCTAGCATAATTTCTGCCCCTGTCAAGACATTTACGTGGTTTGTCGACGTGGACGGCTCTCGGACGCAGTGGATTTGGCGGCTTGTGTACACGCGTTGAATGGCGTCGGAGGGTGGCTTGGCGTGCACACAAGCCTTGGAAAACACCCCGACGCACGTGAGCTCAGAAAGAGCTCAGACAGCCGGAACTGCCTCGCGAAAAGGCGTTAGCCGATGGGGTCGATGCAGGACGAGATCTGCAGGATCAGGTACTCGAGGATCTTCTCTTGGGCGATCATCGTCGACGGGGTGGAGATGCAGTAGCCGGGGAACTTGCTGCTGCCGAAGATGCCGCTGGAGCTGCCGCCGCCTGGTTCTTGCGTGTGGTAGGAGCTCCACAGCACCTTGCCGCAACTGTTGTAGTCGTAGGTGACCGTCATGGGACGATCGGTGCCGTTGGCCGTGCCGTGGACCCACGTCGTCGACTTGTACCTCGGGTCGGGTGACGTCGAGAGCGCGAGCGCCCAGGAGCCTTCGATGTCGACGGTGCCGTTGGTGCTGGCGTTGGCGTCCTTCATCCACTCGGCCAGGTTGGGGTCGCCGATGGTGGCCGTCAGGGGGTCGCCGCTCCAGACCCATTGCGCGGCGCCGAGCGGCTGCGGCTTGTCCATGTCCCCGCCACCGTCGAAGAAGATGTACGGCGCGAAGGCCGAGACTTGCTCCATGTAGTCGTACGACCAGTCGGTGACGTAGAGGCGGCCGCCGGCACCGACGTAGTTGCCGATGTTCATGCGGGCCAGATACTGGTTGCTGTAGGTGTCGAACGTCGTGTTGGTGCAGTTCACGAAGACCAGGTTGTACTGGTTGAGGGTCGCGGAGTCGTAGACCAGCGACTCCAGCGACGGCTTGCCACCCGCGTTGTCGTAGAGATGCACGGCGCCGGGGCCGGTTGGGCCGGAGAACTCGGAGTCGTCGATGCCGATGGAGCGGAGCACGCATTCGATCTGGTCGTAGTCGCCGACACCGACGGCCATCTTGGGTAGGTCGCCTTCTTTTTGGTTCTTGGGGAGGCGCGCTTGATCGATGCTGATCTTGTTGTCGACGCAGGCGCCGACGTCGAATTTGATCTGGCGGCGGAAGCGGCCTTTTTGGATGACGAGAGGCACTTGCGTCGTCGCTGGCACGTTGGTCAACGTGAAGCTACCGTCGGTGGCGGTGGTGGCGGTGACCAGTGCATTGGAGGCGCCATCGCTGCAGATTTCGCACGACACGCCCGTCGTCAGCGGCGCGACCACGCCAGCGGGGACGTAGACGACCGCGCCGTTGACCGGGTCGAGGCCGTTCGGTGCGGTGACCTTGCCGGAGATGGTCGTCGATCCGCCGTTGTTGCAGGCCACCTGAAAGCAACTGAGGCCCTGGCAGGTCGGGTCGCCAAGGTCGCTGCCGCCGCCCCGCCCGCGACCGCCGCGATTGGTCCCGCAAGCCGTCGAGAAACCGAGTGACAAGGCCAGACCCAAGGCCAACCAGCGCGACATCGTGTACCTCCGCTTCAGAAGCCGGAGCATACACATGGGGCAACCGGGGTTACGCTTTTTTGCGCGTGGCGATTCGGTACAAAAAGGCGGCCATGAGCGCGAAGAAGCCGACGCCGAGGAGATCGTAGCCGTGACCCAGCGACTGATTGAGGCTGTGCTCGACGTTGAGCTTGGTCAGCAAATTATCGAGCCCAGGTGAGCCGCCTTCCTTGGCAGCGTCGGCGGCAGACATCAGCATCGCCACCAGCACCCCCGCCAGGGCTCCGCCCGCGACGAGACCCGTCGAGAACAGGTTGCCGGGGCCGAGCTCTTCTTCGGCTGCAGCGGCGCCGTGATCGGCCGACTTGACGCCATTCTTGGAGTCGGCCGCCCAGCGGACCACGCCGCCGGCAAAGATGGGCAGCGTGGTCGACAGCGGCAGATACGCACCGACGGCAAAGGCCAGCGAGCGCACGCCGCAGAGCTCCATCGTGACCGAGATGAACACGCCGACCAGCACGAACTGCCAGTCGAGATTCTGCGCCAACAGGCCCTTGATGAGCGTCGCCATCAGCGTGCCCTGCGGTGCGGGGAATTTCTCGCTGCCGATGGCGTGGTGGATGCCGTTGGCCAGCATGTCGCCGGTGGGACGATCGAGGATCTTGATGGTGATGCCGATGGCGAACGACGCGGCGACAGCGCCGATGAGCAGACCCAGTTGCTGTGATCGCGGTGTGGCACCGACGAGAAAGCCGGTCTTGAGATCCTGACTGGTGGCACCGGCGTTGGCGGCGGCGATGCAGACCATGCCGCCGACGCAGAGCGCCATCGGCTGGTACATGTCGCCGGTCCAGCCGACACCGACGAAGATCAAGCAGGTGGCCATCAGTGCGGCGATGGTCATGCCAGAGATAGGATTGGAGCTCGAACCGATGATGCCGACGATGCGACTCGAGACGGTGACGAAGAAAAAGCCGAAGGCGACCATGAGGACGCCGAGTAGGGCCTTGGACAGCACGCTGGCGCCGGGGATGAACGGCAAGAGCGCCACGATCAAGATGAGGCCCACTGCACCGCCAGCGACGACAGAGAGAGGCAGATCGCGCTCGGTCCGGCGCGTGGTGGACCCAGCCTTCGCGCCCGGCGCGGCTTTCATGGAGCCCATCGCGCCTTTGAACGCCGACACGATGGTGGGGATGGTCTTGATGAGGGTGATGAAGCCGCCCGCAGCGACGGCGCCGGCGCCGATTTGCCGGACATAGGCAAAATAGATGGCGCGGTTGAGCTCGACGAAGTCGTGGGTGGTCGGGTTCCAGCCGAACTTGCCGGGCAGATAGCCGAGCTTGATGAGCTGGGTGGCGATGCCGTCGGCGGGCACCAGCGACGCCAAGAGGGGAATGAGGCCGAGCCAGGCGAGAACGCCGCCAGCGACGAGCAGGCCCGCGTTGCGGATGCCGAGGATGTAGCCGACGCCGAGATACTCTGGCGTGATGTTGGCGTTCACCGTCGCTGCGGGGAAGACTTTGGACTTCATGTTGGACACCCAGGTGGGCGTGTCGGCGATGAGCTTTACGATCTGCTGGAGGATCGCGTAGACCAAGCCGAAGCCAAGGCCGGCATACGCAGTCCGGGCCAGCGTGCCGCCTTTTTCGCCGGCGATGAGCACCGACGCGCAGGCCGTGCCCTCGGGATAGGGCAAAACGGCGTGCTCCTTGACGATGAGGGGGCGGCGCAAAGGGATCATCATGAGGACGCCCAGCACACCGCCGAGAAGGGCCAGGGTGAAGATGGTCCAGTAGCTGAAGAAGGGCGCGCCGACGCTGTTGTGCGTCGATGGGTCGATGGCGAGAAAGAGAAATCCAGGCAGGGTGAAGACCACGCCGGCGGCGATGGATTCGCCGGCCGAGCCGATGGTCTGCACCATGTTGTTCTCGAGGATGGTGGAGCCGCCGAATTTCTTGAGAAGGCTGATGGACAGGACGGCGATGGGGATCGACGCCGAGACCGTCAGGCCGGCGCGGAGAGCGAGGTACACCGTCGAGGCGCCAAACAAGATGCCGAAAAAGGCCCCGAGCATGATCGCCTTCGGGGTGAACTCGGCGACCTTCTGTCCGTCGGCGATGTAGGGGCGGAACTCGGGTTCGGCTTTGTCTGGTTGCGGGTCGGCCTGGGACATGTGGGCCGGCATCCTAACAGAGGTTTCAGCCCCAGCGGACGGTGCCGACCAACCGGTTGGCGGCGAAGCCGTGCAGCGCCGGCGCGGGCTGGGCGTCGATGTCCAGCGTCGGGATGTTGCCGCCCGAGGCAGCGACGGTGACCTCGACATAGCCGGTGTAGCAGCCGCGGAACCAGTCGACCGCCAGCGACGGGACGCGGTCGACCTCGAAGCGGACGGCGTAGGCGTCTTCGCTGAGCACGCGCACATCGCCGAAGTCGAAGTACTTGGACATGACCTTGGGCAGGCGGGCTGCGACCATCTTGGCCGTGGTCAGCTTGAGGAGGATGCGATAGACGCCGTTGAGATCGAGGTCGGCTTGGTGTCGGCCGCGCATCTCGACGAAGTCGACGAAGCGCATGCCGAGCGAGCGGGCACAGGCATGGCCGGCGGCGGCGAGCGGCAGGAAATCGTGAAAGCCGATGGCCAAGAACGTCTGGCTGAAAAAGGTCCTCATCGTCGGTGACAGGAGGGCCAAGAAGGCGGGTCGCTTGCCGGGGAAGTGTTTGTCGACCCAATCGAGGTGGCCGAGATAGGCCACGCCCTTGATGTGAAAGGGGCTCTCGCCGGGCGCCACGGGCGGTGTTTCGCCGAGTGATGCGAGTGCAGAAGGCGGAGGCATGTCAGCCATCGTACACCCTCTGAGATCGGCCGTGCTAGCGTGCGCGCATGGTGCCGTGGAAA
>Ga0123338_10000513_pt1 | contig 39486 bp, 41 predicted proteins | sample grotaG_FD_89793 | JGI IMG/M metagenome (GOLD analysis project Ga0123338, IMG submission 89793) | Glacier valley bacterial and archeal communities from Borup Fiord, Nunavut, Canada, to study Microbial Dark Matter (Phase II) -... | ecosystem: Environmental > Aquatic > Freshwater > Ice > Glacier ...
ATCTGGCGAACTGCAACTCATCCATATCAGTAATGCTGTTGAAAATGTGAATATTTTGTTTTTCATTGGCGATTAATTTCTGGTAAAATATATCTAGGTCGATAAGATAACCTGAACGTGCTTCATTTTATTAGCACCTTTTTTGTAGTTTCAATTCATAATTAAATACTAATTTACTGAATTATGTACTACCACCATCTTGGCCAGATTCCACCAAAACGTCATACACAATTTCGTCAACCTGACGGAAGTTTATATAAGGAGGAAGTTGTTAGCTCAGAAGGCTTTTCGGGAATCTATTCCATTCTTTATCATATCAATTCTCCAACCCGGATCAAGCAATTGAAAGATCCAATAAAATACGGACCGAAGAAACTGGAAGAGTACGGACTAAAGCAAACTCATTTAAACACATCCAACGTCGGAATTACCGGAGATGACTATCTCGATGCAAGAAAGGTACTGCTAATGAATAATGATTGTTCGATGGCAATTTGTTCGCCAAAGATCAGGAAGATGGACTACTTCTATAAAAATGCTGAAGGAGATGAAATCTTGTTTATCCATGACGGAAATGGCAGACTTATCTCTCAATTTGGTTTGCTCGAATTCAAACAGGGAGATTATGTGGTGATACCGCGAACAGTAATTTATAAACTTGAATTTGATGAAGGCCCGCTGCGTTTATTGATCATTGAATCTGTCTCACCCATTGAAACTGTAAAGCGATATCGTAATCAGTTGGGGCAACTATTAGAACATTCGCCGTATTGTGAACGTGATATTCGTCCACCAGTTGATATGGCGCCTGATACTACGAAAGGCGAATTTTTAATGAAGATCAAGAAGCAAGGTCATTTACATCAATACATTTATGATTACAGTCCCATCGATGTGATAGGTTGGGATGGATTTTTATGGCCGTATGCTTTTTCAGTTCATGAGTTTGAACCGATTACCGGTCGAATTCATCAGCCACCGCCAGTGCATCAGACATTCCAGGGAAGAAACTTTGTGATCTGTTCTTTTGTGCCACGATTGTTTGATTATCATCCATTATCGATACCAGCACCCTACAATCACAGCAATATCGATAGCGATGAAGTTTTGTATTATGCAGAAGGAAATTTCATGAGCCGTCGCGGGATAGAACGGGGATCATTCACGCTTCATCCCGGAGGTTTGCCGCATGGTCCGCATCCCGGCACTGTCGAAAAAAGTATCGGAGCAAAAGAAACGAAAGAACTGGCTGTGATGCTGGATACATTTCATCCATTGTATTTGACAACCGACGCAACGGAATATGTTGATAAAAATTATCCTATGAGCTGGACGGATAATGAGGGCGGGTATAACGAGGTGAATACTCCTTAGCTGATAAACGAAATTTGAAACTTGAAATTCGATGTCTTCAAATTTCACTTCACTTATTCCGAAAAAATAAAAGATAATGCAGTCATTCTCCCTCCCTATCCAAGTCCGTTGGTCTGACATAGACTCGAACCGACATCTACGCCATTCCGTTTATTACGACTATGGCGCAACCGCGCGCATAGCATGTTTTTCAAATCATGGACTTACTAATTCACGATTGGAAGAATACCGGATTGGTCCAATTGCTTTTCGCGAAGAGGCAATATTCAAACGTGAGATAAAATTTGAAGATAAAGTTACCGTTGATGTTGAAGTTATAAAGGCAACACATGACTTTGCCCGATGGAGTGTCCGACACCAGATCCTTAAAGATGACGGAACACTATCGGCCATACTGTATCTCGATGGGGCATGGATCAATCTCGATAAACGAAAGCTTGCCATACCAGATCTGTATATTCAAAAAATATTTGATGATTTCCCGAAAGGCGAGGATTTTACTTGGAATGAAAAATCAGTTGGTTGATTTGGTTATTCGTTGATCAGACTACGAATAACCGAATCGACGAATTAGCTAAGAATCCATTTTTCAATCACCACCGGATAATGCTCATACTCCAATGCATGCACTTTGTCAGCAATCAATTCAACAGAGTCTGTTGCTTCAATATGTTCTGTTGCCTGAAATAAGATTTTTCCTTCATCAAACTGATCATTGACTTCGTGGATGGTAATACCAGTTTCCCTTTCACCTGCACGTTTTACCGCTGCATGTACCCGCTTTCCATACATTCCTTTACCAGCAAACTTGGGTAACAATGAAGGATGAATATTTATGATCTGATATTCATTGATGAGATAGATTGGAATCAACCACAAAAAACCAGCAAGCACGATATGAGTAACTTCATTCTCACTAAGGATATCCATGATTTCATCCTGCTGCTCAAACTGAGTCTTGTCAAATATATAGGTAGGAACATCGAGATTATCTGCCCGTTCAAGAGCCTTTGCCTGAGGATTGTTACTCAATAAAACAGATACAGCAATTGACGTATGTCCGAGGAAATATTTAATGATAGCTTCCGCATTAGTTCCGTTTCCTGAAGCAAAGATGGCGATGTTGAATTTCTGGTGCTGCATGAAATGCAAGATTAAAAACTTTCCCGCAAATCACCACGGATTAATTTATTCATAAAAATGCCATACTTAGAATTCCTGCTACCATAATCACTTTACAAAACTGGCTCAATTGGTAGAAATCCTTTCTTGTATCAGCACGTACAAGCCATCCCGCAAGGATAGCCATCGGCATAAAGAGTGTCCATAAAAAGAATTGCATCGGAAGTTGCGTAATCCATTGATGCAGTACAATTACAAAAACTGAAAACAAGATCATTAAGAAATAAGTAAAGACTTTCGTTCTACGAATTCCCCACACGATCGGAAGTGTCTTACATCCAAATGTATCATCACCACGAAGGTCTTCAAGGTCTTTAATGATTTCCCGAACAAGCGTTATAAAAAATGCAAATAATGAATAAATGATCACCAATATCAGAATCGGTGGATAAAGAAAGTTAACAATCAAGATTGAAAGCCCTGTCATCAATGCCACAGTAAAATTTCCAATGAATGGTAATCGCTTCAATGCATTGGAATACAACCACAGCAAAAACGCACAAAAGAAATTCAGTATACCAATTCTCCAATCAAGTAAAACTCCTAAACCTGTTCCTGTAACGGATAAAACAGTATGAAGAAGTATCGCATAACGCCGTGTAATCCCTTTTCCGATCACAACGCGTGCAGGTTTATTAATCAAATCAATTTTAACATCATAATAATCATTGATGATATATCCAGCCGCTGCAATAAGAATAGTTGAAATAACAAGCAAAAAAAGTCGCGGATCAAATATCGCTTCAGTAGAAATTAAAAACCTCGCTGTACAATACTGCGCCAGTCCGATGATCAAAAGATTCCAAAAACGGGTGAGTAAGAAAAGGGAACGAACCGGATTCATCGTTGTAAAAGTAAGAAGGATAAATCTGCTCTCATGAAAAATTTTACTCTTCAAAGAATGCTACTGAACCTCCAACCCACGTTTTATTCATGTTGAACTTTACGCCGATCATTTCTCCACGACTTAACCGGGCAAGATTTGTCATCAATTGAGGACGTAGTTCCCCGTTCTCCCAGATAAATAACATGCGAAGCTCGACTTTTACCATTCCTCCGTCAGGAGCCTGAACAACCGGTTCATATTGAACTTTTCGTTGTAGCATAAATTCATATCGTTGCTCATTTGAAATAGAAGTCAAATCATTTTCAGTAATATTGAAGATCACACCACTTCCTGAAAAAGAAAATAACGGCTTCAAAACATAATTCTCAAGATCTTTCGGAAACTCTTCATACTCTGAAAGAAACTTACATTCCGGTATGTATTTACTCTTTATCAAGGGCATTGTGTATTTGCTGATGCGGTAAAACCAATTAGGATGTCCTGCCCACTCCACATCCACATTGTCAGTAAGATTATACGACGACGACATAAGATCATCTCTTTTCAACAATTCATCAAAGATGACACGATTATAAATTCGTTTAATGTGAATTTTTACTCCGTCTTTAAGGTAGAACAGCTTCTTATCTTCCCTAATCACATCTCCAATATGAACAGGCTCTATGCCAGTGATGTCCTTCGTTATTAAAAAATCAATCGAAGTATTTTGTTTGATCGGATCAATCTCCAGCAATATTACATTCTCAGGCTTATGACCATTGAGCAATGCTCTTTTCAATTTTTCGCGATAATTGGATGATGAAAGGCCAAAGTGGCTTTGCAATTCTGGTGGAACAGTAAAATACGTGCGATATTTTTCCGCAATTACATCCTGCCATCCGAAAAGAGAAGGAAAGCCTTGCATCTCAATTAATTTCGGCTCAAGCTCACCGTCTTCCTTTACGACTGCAAAGTCCAGTGCAAGAAAAAGTGTGTGGTCTGTTTCATTCGGGACAATCAGGTTGGCAGGGATTGCCTTTTCAGTAAGCTTGACTAGATCTTCCTTCGTCAGAAAATCAATAATATCATCCGATGCTTTGATAAGTTTTTCTTTAAAGCCACGCCCCACGAATACTGGAGTCTCTGCAACTCGGAATGTGACTTTGTGATTATACATCGAATCAATGTCGGCAAGGAAAGCTTCATACTTGCTTTCGGTAAAATCCTTATTGTAAGCCGACCTGACGCTAGGTATCATAGCATTACGGCACTCATCTTTGATTGAAGTGCTATTTTCAAAAATCCAGGAACAACTGTCTTGTAAGTCAGTTTTATTTTATCCGGTTCATTGAGGTATTGAAGCATCTGATAATATTTTTTCTCACCATGATTTTCAATCACATCCTTCTTCTTCTGATCTGTCATTAGATACTTGTACATGCCATCCGAATCCGCTTCGGCGTGAAACTGTACGCCAAAGAAAGATTCATCAAACCGAATTGCCATTACGGCTCTCTCCAACCCAACATGAGGCCTGTCCTTTTCGATGCAAACAATATGACCACCACCTGACCAGATCTTACCTTCATTCGGTTGAACAATCTGATAATCGCGAGAATCAACTGCATAAAAAGGATTTGGCAAATTTTTCAGCAACACTTCATTCTTACCCTCCTTAGTTTTGTCGATCTGCATTACACCAAAAGCTGTACTTCGTCTTTTCTTAATCTGTGCATATCCGTAATTGCGACAAAAGATCTGAAACGAATGACAGATAAGAAAAACTGATTTCCTTTCAAATGGATTTTGCGAATTGAACTTGCGAATTCCGTCAATCAATCCGAAATAATTTTGCTCCCAATCCGAGCCCATCGATTCAACTGGGCTTCCCGGACCACCGGAAGAAATGTATACATCGTAACTAAGATCAGCTATTTCCTTTTTTAACCTGACATCAAAAATATCATACACCAGATCTAACCTGTAATCATTTTTGAATTGCCGAACCAATTGAATGATGCACCGCATTCCTTCATTTGCTTCTCCTTCATACAAGTCCAGAATTGCAACTTTAATAGCCATAGTTAATTCGTTGATTTGTTAATTATCGATTCATTAATTTTATACGCCTGCAAGCGTTTGATCAGTAATGTAATCCACTACCCTTTCAAGGCTGTGCGTTTTTTCAAATACTTCCAACTGACGATCGGCACCGGTGCCCTGCAAAAGGATCTTTTGAACTGAATTTATCGCGTCTCTGCTTCCTAAATCATCTACTACATCGTCAATAAAATCAAGAAGTTCATTGATCAATAGTTTCGTATCAACTTCTTCCTGTTTTCCAAAATCGATAAGCTTTCCATGAATACCATAACGCGAAGCTCTCCATTTATTTTCACTTATCAGTGCGCGATTATAAACGATGAAACTCATGTTCCGCAATCTTAGTTTATACAACTTAACCGTTAATGCCTGAAGAACAGCCGTGATGGCAATGGTTTCTTCAACATTCATCGGTACATCACAAATACGAAACTCAATCGTGTCAAAGAACGGATGCACCCTTACGTCCCACCATATTTTTTTTGCATTGTCGATGCATTTCGTACGTATCAAAAGATTGACATAATTTTTAAAATCATCCCAGTCATTAAAATAATCCGGAAGACCAGTTCGTGGAAACTTATCAAATACTTTCGTGCGAAATGATCTGAATCCTGTATTTCTGCCTTCCCAGAATGGTGAATTAGTAGAAAGTGCGTAAATGTGTGGAAGAAAATATCTCACGGTATTCATGATGTGAATCGCCATGTTCTTGTCGGCAATACCTACATGCACGTGCAAGCCAAAAATTAAGTTCGATCGGGCGGCTTCCTGCATTTCATTTACGATCTCATCATAACGCGGATTCGGCGTGATGAGCTGTGTGCTCCAATGAGAAAATGGATGTGTGCCCGAAGCACCAATCTTCAATCCGATGCTCCGCGCTATTTCGCCGACAGTCTTACGAAGTGACCTAATTTCATAATCCGCCTGATGAACATCTTTGCAAATACTTGTTCCAACTTCAACAACAGCCTGGTGCATTTCCGCTTTGACACTTTCGCCAAGAACCTGGGAAGCGATATCTACAATTTTATGCTCGTGCGATTTTAGTTCACGTGTAACAGGGTCGATGACCATGTATTCCTCTTCAACTCCCAATGTGAATTTTTCCATATCCTCTCCTCTGATCGTTACTGATTATTGCTTTATTTTTTTACTGTTTTCTTAATCGATGGTTTCTTTTCTACTTTTGGCTCTGCACCAACCTGGTTGTTATCAGACTTTAAGAATGATGCAGCGCCACTTGAAACAAATGTTCCCCAGGTAAGATTATCCTGGCCATCTTTCTGAGCTTTCGCCCGTTCAATTGCCATCTTCGCAGCATTCTCTACGACCCATTCAAAATTTTCCTGACCAACAGAAGCGAGGTCTGCATCCGGCGCAGGATTACAAAAGTCAATTGCATAAGGAATGCCGTTCCTCACTGCCATCTCTACTGTATTAAAATCATAACCCAACGCATTGTTTAGGTCTAACACATAATCATGAACAATCTTCAACAACTTTGCCGAAGCCGGACCTTTCTCATGCACATACCGAAGGTGGTGTGGATTGCGCGGCTCATATTGCATGATGCGAACCTTTTTTCTTCCAAGACAATAGCAACGAAAGTAATCATCAAAAATAATTTCCTCTTGCAGCATCATTACCAATTGAGCAGTCTCACGATAAGCTTCGAAGAATTCTTCAGGACCGCGGAGTTTGTAAACACTTTTCCATCCTCCGCCGGAATGTGGCTTCATGTATGCCGGCCATCCGATATGTTCAAATATATGATTCCATCCCAATGGAAATTTCAAATTAGCAAACGATGAATCCTGCGTGTCAGTTGGTTTTTCATGGGATGGAAGAATGACAGTCTTTGGAACTGGTACTCCGATCTTCACGGCCAATGCATTATTAAAAAACTTTTCATCGGCACTCCACCAGAATGGATTATTCATCACCGCTGTTCCCGAGATCGCAGCATTTTTTAGATATGCACGATAGAAAGGAACATCCTGGGAGATACGATCAAGGATTACCGCATAGCCCGTTGGCTCAGCCTGTGATACCCTGTCGATCATGACAGGCTCCGCCGAAATATCCCTACCTCCGATCTTATTGATCCGTTCAACAAATGCCTCTGGAAAAGAACGCTCCATGCCGTGTAAGATTCCAATTTTTTTCATGTGTCAATTTTAATTTTTGAGTGTCCTGTTTGCAATTATTACCCGCTGAAATTTTCCCGAAGCGGCTGTGGGTAAATTATGCCCATAACCAGTAAACCAAAATAACTCCTTTTTTTCAGCTTTTAACATTGTAAAATACTGCTCAGTCAATTTGAAATAAGTCTGATAGTCCTTATCGCCAACCAGAAAATATATCGGGCACTTTATTTCTGGGGCAACTTCAAAAAAATTGACTTTGGATGCTTCCAGCGTAAGGGGCAACCATTTCGACGACCAAGACTCGACAAAGGATCTTGAGGCCGGCTTTGATCTCATCTCTGTAACTACCCACTTGCGATGATAATAAACATCATCACTATTTTTGAACGGAACATCTACTCTTTCCAATTCTTCCATCTCAGTTTTGTTATTGCTTTTTCTTGCCCTTGCCTTGGCCCACGCCAGTGAAAGCTTTTCGCTTTCATCTTGCCAGATCATCGGACTCACTGCGAAGTATGCTTCTAAAAGTTCTGGATGATCGTTAGCAACCTTCAAACCTAAAAATCCACCCCATGAATGACCAACGAGATAGATTTTATTCTGTGAAAATCTCTTTCGCAAATAATTGATTAGTTCGACAGCATCGTTTTCCATCAATTGGGCAGTTATCGGCGTATCGGACAAGTTAAGCTTTGCCGTTCGCTCAACATCACGCTGGTCCCACTGAACCACAAGAAAATATTTCTGCAATATTTTTGTGAATTTTTCATCATAGCCCATTACTGAATTACCGGGCCCGCCATGCAGGAAAAGCAGCACAGGATTTTTATCGTTAGCGCTTTTGATTGTTATCCATTGATTGATACCTCCAATTGAAACAGCCTCCTGAAGGTAAATCCATCCAAAACTTTTAAAAACCAATAAAAACAGAATACCCACTAAAATAAAAGTTTTTTTCATAAATATTTTTTGTGCGATTGGGATGGAAAACTAGCGGATCAATGATAAATAATGCGGGAACATTTGTCTCCAGGCTGGCCAATCATGTGGCGCATCTTGTCTTACATCAAGCCAATGATGAATTCCTTTATTGCGAAAAATAGAAGCCATGTGCTCATTGGCGCTCCAGCACATATCGTGCGTGCCAGTTCCTAATACAACAAACATATCATTGAAGTAAGGATTTTGTGCACTGGGAATAAAATCGGGTGGATTATTGAAATACGCGTTATTATCGTAATAGCCGTCAAGCTGATCTTTGATATCAAACGCAGCACCCATATTGAATACATACTTAACAACTTCAGGATGCTTGAATGCAAAATTTGTAGCGTGATATCCGCCAAAGCTACAACCCGCAGTTGCAATTCTTCCTACGCCCGTCTCGCGCTGCATCAATGGAACAAGCTCTGTTACTAAAAAATTGTCATACCAGATATGATTCATTACACGTTGTGCAGGATGAATACTTTTGTTATACCAGCTTAACGAGTCAATTCCGTCAGGACAATAAATTTTAACAAGTCCTTCATTCACAAACCACGCAACGCTATCCAGCAACTTAAAATCTTTGTTTTCATAGAAATGACCCATTGATGTAGGGAATAACATAACAGGATAGCCACGTGTGCCAAAAGAAAGCGTTTCAATGTCGCGACCAAGACTTGGAGAATACCACTTATGATAATGTTCGTACATGAAATTCTCCGTTTAAGAAAGATGATAAATAAATAATTCCATCAGGTAAGTTAACCCTCGTTATTCTATTTTTGCAAGCACAAATGCCGGAAGAACCAAATAAAACCGAAGAACTCTCTGCCCCAGCTGAACCGGCATATTTCTACGATTCTGAGAAGCTGAGCGATATTTACACAAAATTGCTTCAACGCAATGTGGAAGTAGAGATTTTTACACCTCCCGGCCTTGATAGAAATAAAAAATATCCTCTTTTGATTCTCAATGACGGACAGGACAGCGCCGCAGTGAAAGTGAAAGAAACTGTTGAGAGACTAGTCGTTCAAGGATCGATTCCCGAAATAATTATCGTTGGCGTTACTGCCGCAGATCGCATGCAGGAATATGGTGTCGCATTCAGAACGGATTATCACGGTCGTGGAAAAATGGCGAAAGCATATTCCGATTATATTATAACTGAGCTTGTTCCCTATCTCACATATAAATATCCGATAAGCTCTTCACCTGCTTTACGAGCGCTAGCCGGTTATTCTCTGGGTGGATTATCTGCAATGGATATTGTTTGGAACAATCCGCAGGTATTTGGCAAAGCAGGGATCTTCAGCGGATCATTCTGGTGGAGAAAGCGCGATACAAAAAGTATTTTCTACTCTGATTATCGCGATCGTTTAATGCACTTGCAAATAAGAGGAAGTAAATTCAAACCTGGAATGAAATTTTGGTTCCAAACAGGAACGCAGGATGAACAAAGTGATCGCAATAAAAATGGAGTCATCGATTCAATTGACGACACAATGGATCTTATCACCGAACTTTCACGTAAAGGCTACCGTCCATTTCATGATATACACTATCTTGAAATAAAAGACGGCAGGCATAATCAGGAGACATGGGCTCAGGCAATGCCAAATTTTTTAACATGGGCATTTGGTAATGGATACTAAAATTATTTTTAAGACGCCTCGATTGATTCTTCGTGAGTTCATTTCTGGTGACGCAGTAAACATGTTTGAACTTAATGCCGATCCAACGATTATTCGTTTCACCGGCGATGTGACATTTAGATCTGTTGAAGAAGCAAAGGCACTTATTCAAAACTATGATCAATATAAAAAGTATGGTTATGGTCGATGGACAGTAATTGACGATAGCTCTTCCGAGTATCTTGGCTGGTGTGGATTGAATTATAATAAAGATTCCAATGAAACTGATCTCGGCTTTCGCTTTAAGCGACACGTTTGGGGAAAGGGTATTGCCACTGAAGCTGCGAGCGCATGTATGGTTTATGGATTCAATCAGTTGAAACTTTCTAAAATAATCGGACGTGCCATGAAAGAGAATAAAGCTTCGATTCGCGTTCTCGAAAAAACAGGAATGCGATTTGAAAAAGAGTTCGATGCCCCCGGTGGAAAATGTATTCAACTTTATAAAGCAAAATAATTATTACATATAATAAATCATGCAAACAGCAGACACAATCATCTTTGATTTGGGAAATGTTCTTATCGATTGGAATCCAAAATATTTGTATAAAAAAATATTTAAGACGGAGGAAGAAGTAGATTGGTTTCTTTCCAATGTCTGTACACATGAGTGGAATGAAAAACAGGATGCCGGAAGAACTTTCGAAGATGCTACGAAAGAACTGCTCGATAAATTTCCGGAACACCACGTCCCGATCAACGCATGGTATGGTAGATGGCAGGAGACTATCGGAGGACCGATTCACGATACCGTTGAAATTCTAAAAGCAATTAAAGAATCGAAGAAGTACAGACTCTATGCGCTTACCAATTGGTCAGCAGAAACATTTCCATGGGCTCTTGACAACTTTGAATTTTTACATTGGTTTGAAGGAATTGTAGTAAGTGGTATTGAGAAAACACGCAAACCATTTCCGGAATTCTATCACATTTTATTGGACAGGTATTCAATAACGCCCCAGAAATCTATCTTTATTGATGATAATCTGAATAACATCGCTGCCGCGAAAATGATTGGGATCGATGCCATTTCATTTATTGGAGCTGAAGATTTAAGAATACAACTTGACAAAAGAGGAATAATCTTGTAGTCGATTTGCAACGAATGTCTTTCACCACAGAGAGCACGGAGTGAAAGCACAGAGGATCTTAGATTGGATTAGTAATCGAAAGTACCACCTCCTGCGCCACTCGCTCCGCCGATGCCAAAGCGCCATTCAACATTCCAGCCTGACCAGTGATGTCTGTTGCTTCACCCGCAAAGAATAGTTTTCCGCTTACTGGTTTGCCAAGGTTTTTGCGATCTTCATTGGTTGCACCCGGCAATGGATAGGAATATCCTCCAAGAATGTATTCACGCTTAGACCAATCATCGAAGATATAGATCGTTTTTAGTGTGTCAACATTCTTACGCACAAACTGCGATGCCTGTCCGTTATAGATTGAATCAAGATCTGCAATAATTGCCTTGACTGTACCTTCGTCTCCCAGTGCAGAAAATTGTGCGGCCTTGTTGCCATTTACAGTGATTGAAAGTGTTTGATTAAATCCACTTGCAATTCCAGCACTTAAGTATTCAGGAACTTTGGTTGATCCATAAATAAATCCAGTCGATTGCCCCCAGAAATTCTTTTTGAATTCAAGGATAACACGAATGGATGCCCCGAAACCAAATTTTGCTACTGCATTGGTATTCGTTGTCGGAAGACCAGGATTAAAAGAAATTGCTCCGCTCTTTATGATACTGATGGGAACAGTTACAATTACTTTATCAAACTCGTACGCTGTATTATCTTTTGATGTAAGAACTATCTTGTCTCCCCCATAATTAACTGAAATTATTGGAGTATTCAGATTCACCAGAGTTTGAATAGCACTGAATCGTGAAATCAGAATATCTTGCACTGGGTTGGAACGAAGCAATAAAACTTTCCTATCTGTTGGATTCAGCTTTTCACCTTCCGCTAATGCTCCGAGTCCGATCGTATCATTGCTGCTGCCATAATGGTTTCCTACAACTCCGTTCACCATTCCTAATCCTCTTGCTCCAACTACTGCTTGCGCTTCTGTTTGAACAGTTTGAGAATTCCCCGTATACGTATTTAATGCATTGATGAAATTTTTTGCAGAAGCATAATCGGTATCTCCGATCCATTCTGCATCTGATTTTGCAGTGCTATCAAGAACGAACGTATTTGAGTTAATTTCGATAGATGTTAAAAGATAATCTTTATAGATCTTACCAAGTATGGAATCAGAACCAGTAATTGTCTGTGCACCAAGCTCGATTGGAAAATCAGAACTCAATTGTGGTGCGAACGGATATGCAACATTGGATTGATTTCTCAACGAACGAACTCTTCCACCCAACTGTTCGCGGGCTTCAAAGACTGTTACATTAAGTCCTTTTGTATGAAGAATATCAGCTACATATAGTCCTGCCGCACCAGCTCCTATCACAGCAATTTTTCCGCTAAATACAACCTCCGGTCCCGGATCTTTACTGGCACATGAGTCCAATATAGAAGGCAGGAAAATTCCTCCTGAAAGTCCCCAACCAATTTGCTTTAATGCTTTACGACGCTTCACGCAAATAATTTAACCTGAAAGATAAGGAGACATCATGGCTTATGAAAATCGTGGAGAGTAGTATGTCTTTATATACTGTCCAATTAGCGTCTTTTCTGGTATCTTGCAGCCTGAGACATCATGTTAGCATCTCCTCCACATTCTTCACACATCAAAAAAGTAGCAATCGTTGGTCCGGAATGCACCGGTAAAACCGACCTTTCTAAATACCTCGCTTCTTATTTTAAAACCGAATGGGTGCCAGAATATGCACGTGCCTATATTGATAAGCTCAACCGACCTTATGATAAATCTGATCTGACAAAAATAGCGCATGGTCAGTTGCGCGTGGAAGATGAATGGATGCAAACTGCCAATCAGGTTTTGATTTGTGATACCAATCTTATTGTATTAAAAGTGTGGAGCGATGAGAAGTTTGCAGATACAGAAGCGGAGATTCTTACTGCAATGAACAATCGTCATTATGATTTATTGTTATTAACTAATATTGACATTCCGTGGGAAGAAGATCCTCAACGCGAGCATCCTGATAAACGTGAGTATTTCTGGAACATTTATAAGAAAGAAGCCTTTAACTCGAAAATTCCAACTATTGAAATTTCAGGAGCACAGGAAGAGCGAAGAAAAAAAGCAGTTGAAACAATTCAAAAAATTCTAGGTTGATCATTGTATGAGTAATAGTCCATACGCCGTGATGAAAATTCGCGACTTCAGATTATTTATCAGTGCGAGATTTTGTGTAACACTTGCAATTCAGATTCAAGCTGTTGTGGTTGGTTGGCATGTATATGAGATAACAAAAGATGCTTTGTCACTTGGGCTTATTGGTTTAGCAGAAGCGATCCCTTCGATCGTTGTCTCATTGTATGCAGGGCACCTTGCAGATGTTATTAAGAGAAAGCAAATTATTGTTATCACGCTTTTCACATTGTTACTATGCTCCATAGCACTTCTCTTCTTTACAGTCGATATTGGCAGTTTTATTTTATTGCATGGAATCTATCCGATCTACATTGTCATTTTTATTAGTGGAATAGCAAGAGGCTTTATCACACCGGCGATTTTTTCTTTTATGCCACAGCTTGTTCCCCGCGAGTTGTATCAGAATGCCATTTCATGGAACAGCACGTTATGGGAAATGGCTTCTATCGGTGGACCACCAATCGGTGGATTAATCTATGGATTCTTTGGAATAACCGCGGCGTACGCTGTCGATGCTTCATTAATGTTTGTCGGATTGACATTAGCAATGACGGTTGCTGACAAACCATTGCCTGCCATTACAGATGAACAAGGAATTATTGATAAAATAAAAGCAGGTCTTCAATTCGTTTTTCAAAACAAAATCATTCTGAGTGCAATCTCGCTTGATTTATTTGCTGTGTTGTTTGGTGGCGCGGTAGCGCTGCTTCCAATCTTTGCCGATCAGGTTCTTGGAGTTGGTAAAGTCGGACTGGGATTTCTTCGTTCGGCACCAGGAATAGGTGCAGTAATGATGGCAGTGTATCTCACTCATTATCCGATCAGAAGAAAAATGGGTAAAATTTTGTTGTATGCGGTCGGTGGCTTTGGCGTATGCATGATACTGTTCGCTTTATCAAGCAGTTTCTGGATTTCCATGTGTATTCTTGCATTAAGTGGGGTTTTTGATTGTATCAGTGTAATTGTGAGAGGAACATTGCTTCAAACGCTCACACCGGAAAATATGAAAGGAAGAGTTTCAGCAGTCAATAACATCTTTATCGGTTCCTCAAATGAGATAGGCGCTTTTGAATCTGGTGTGACAGCAAAATTCTTCAAGGTTGTACCTTCCGTACTCTTCGGTGGTGCAATGACATTATTGGTCGTTGGTATTACTGCCTGGCGGGCTCCCGCAATCCGAAAGTTGGAAAATGTAAATTAGCAAGGTCTTTGTCAATTGTTTTGATTTGTCAACTGTCAATTAAGCATCATGCAGATATCTATTAACACTCCCGCATTATTATTCCCCGCAATTACGCTGCTCATGCTGGCTTACACCAATCGTTTTCTCGCACTTGCATCTCTGATCCGCAAGCTTCACGCGGAATATAAATTATTGAAAGATGACAAACATCTGGTAAAAGCCCAGATTGTAAATCTTCACCGCAGACTTACATTGATCAAACAAATGCAGGCAAGCGGAATTATAAGTTTCTTTCTTTGCGTATTGTCAATGCTATTCATTTACATTGAACATGAAACGGGAGCTTACGTAATTTTTGCATTGAGCTTATTGTTTTTGCTCCTTTCTCTCGCGCTTTCGCTGAATGAAATTTTTATCTCCACAAAAGCATTGGAAATTGAGCTTCGTGATATGGAAGAATAACATTTTACAAAAATAATCCTCTATTTCTGTTCAATCTCCTTTCATCACATTTTTTTATTAAGTGGAGTTGATATTTTCTATCTTTTTATCATAATCGCTCATCTATGATCCGAATCGTACTCAGTACATTTCTATTCCTCATCTCCTGCAAAACTTTTGACGAATTAAAAATCAAAGGACTGCAAGAACCCGTTGAGATCATTCGTGACACATACGGCGTAAATCACATCTACGCAAAAAACGAACATGATCTTTTCTTTACTCAGGGATATGCAGCTGCGAAAGACAGGCTCTTTCAATTTGAAATCTGGAGACGCCAAGCCACAGGAACAGTTGCGGAAATCCTGGGGCCGCGCGAAACGAAGCGCGATATTGGCGCTCGTCTCTTTAAGTTCAGAGGAAACCTTACCAAAGAATACAATCACTATCACTCCAATGGGGAAGCAATCATTAATTCATTTACTGAAGGAGTGAATGCATACATCGCTGAAACCGAAGCGAACCCCGGCTTACTTCCATTGGAATTCAAATTGTTGGGAATAAAAGCTCAGCGATGGACGTCAGATATTATTATTTCACGTCATCAGGCATTGCTTACAAATCTTGCAAAAGAAGTTGCCATCGCTCGCGCTATTGCGACTGTAGGAATTGACAAAGTAAAACAAACGGACATCTTCGAACCTGGCGAGCCAGATCTTACAATGGATCCAAAAATCAAAAAAGAATTATTGCTCGACAGTGTTATTGAGATTTATGATGCTTATCGGAAACCATTGCGATTTACGCCAACCGATCTTGTCGCAGAAGTAAATAATAACTCAAACGAATATAATCAGCTGGCTACCGTTAATGAATCCGATTATTCGAATCTCATAACAACTGAACGTCAAACGATCGGAAGCAATAATTGGATCGTAAGTGGCTCAAAAACTAAAAGTGGGTTGCCCTTACTTGCGAATGATCCACATCGCACAATCGCAGCACCATCATTGCGATACATGGTCCATTTGAATGCACCAGGCTGGAATGTTGTAGGCGGTGGCGAACCAACAATTCCCGGAATTTCTATTGGACATAATGAATTTGGCGCCTGGGGACTTACCGTGTTTCCACTTGATGCAGAAGATCTTTATGTCTATGAACTTAATCCGCAGAATCCCAAACAATACAAATACAAGGATGCATGGGAAGATATGACTGTAATCAAGGACACGATAAAAGTAAAAGGCTCGACCGATGTTATCGTTGAACATGCATTCACGCGTCATGGTCCTGTTACATTTTCTGACATAAAGAATAACGTTGCATATGCAGTACGATGTGCTTGGCTTGAGCCAGGTGGCGCTCCCTACATGGCAAGCTTGCGAATTGATCAGGCAAGGAATGTGGATTCGTTTCGACAAGGTTGTTCCCTCAGCAACATACCTGGTGAAAATATGATCTGGGCTGATAAAGAAGGAAATATTGCATGGCAGGCAGTTGGGATTGCACCGATCAGAAAAAACTGGACTGGCCTCGTCCCGGTAACCGGCGATGGGAAATATGAGTGGGAATCCTTTCTGCCGATAATGTCCCTTCCCCATATAGAAAATCCTTCCAACGGATTTAAGGTAACGGCAAATGAAAACTTAGTTCCAAAAGGATATGAACATCGCGATGCCGTTGGCTGGAATTGGGCCGATCCATTTCGTGTTGATCGGTTGAATGAAGCATTGTCAGAAGATAAAAAATATACTGCCGAAGATATGATGAAGCTGCAATTCGATTACATGTCGCTACCCGCAAAATCGTTGGTGCCAATGTTGAAAAATATTTCGTCAAAAGATCCAACAGTGGAGGAAGCTCGCAAAAGTTTACTGCAATGGAATTGCATTCTTGATAAGAATTCTATCGATGCTACAATTTACATAGCCTGGGAAAAGAAAATCACCGCTTCGATGCTTGCTAAAGTTGTTCCGCTTGAAGCGAAAAAATATATCAGAACTATTCCGTTAAGAAAAGTCATCAACTGGATCACAACAGCCGATCCCGTTTTCGGAAAAGATGCAAAAAAGTCACGCAATCAATTTCTCTTAATAAATCTTGAAGAAGCCGTGAAAACAGTGCAAACAAAACTTGGTCCTGATAAATCAAAATGGATGTATGGTCAACCCTCTAATCATTATGTATTAATAAAGCATCCTCTCAGTAACGCCGTAAATGACAGCACCAGAAAATTACTGGAAGCTGGGCCGGTTGGAAGAGGAGGTTCAAGCACTACCCCCGGCGTTACCGGCAATACCGATAATCAGATTGCGGGTGCATCGTTCAGAATGGTAAGCGATATTTCTGACTGGGATAAAACAATGTTTACGAATGCACCCGGACAAAGCGGTAACCCGTCAAGTAAATTTTATAAAAATCTATTTGAGCTATGGGCAAATGACACGCACTTCCCTGTTTACTTCACAAGAGAACGTGTAGAGAAATCAGCGAAAGAGCGTGCAACGTATAAGCCTTAAAGAAAATTATAATACGCTCAACGCAGCATCATAATCCGGCTCTTCTCCGATGCTACGGACGAGTTCGGTGTGCTTTACTTTCCCATCCGGACCAACGACAACAATCGCACGTGCTAAAAGACCATTCAATGCACCATCAATCATTTCAACACCATATGCCTTTGAAAAGTCTTTGGTTTTGAAATCAGAAAGCAATACAACGTTGTTAATTCCTTCTGCACCACAGAAACGTTTCATTGCAAATGGAAGATCCTTTGCGATGCTCAACACAACTGTATCCACCAAAGACGTTGCAAGCCTATTGAATTCCCTTACAGAAGCCGCACACACATTTGTATCAATGCTTGGAAAAATATTTAATACAACAGTCTTTCCTGAATATTTTGTAAGACTAACATCTTTTAAGTCTACTCCAGTAAGTGTGAAGTCAGGAGCTTTTGATCCTACTACCGGAAGTGCTCCGGATATATTAACTGTACTTTCGCCTAATTTAGTTTGTGCCATTATGTTATAGTGAGGTATGAAAAGTATTTACATTTTAAAGTATTACCTGATCCGATCTGAATCACGAACAATTTTTTCGTCTTTTCTGATAAAACGATTTGCAATCAAGTTACTGACCATTGCTACTGCAGGAAGCCATAATCCAAAATCATAGGCACCTGCAAGTTGGTTTGCTTTTATAAGTTTCGTTGCGAAATAAACAGAAGATCCAATCGCCAGCATCATGATAAGCGAGTTCAATGCCGCCATTTTTAACTGAAGCAATCTGTTCTCAAATTTTCCTATTTCTATGAATGCAATTGTGGCCGCTGCAATGGAAAGTATTGCCGTCAATGCGTATGGAAAATAATTTGCAACGCGCGTTACTTCAGCCCCTGATGTCGTCTTTATCGTATAATGAAGAGGGTAAAGCATCTGCATCTGATTGCCATCCACCACACTCCAGATCGGGAAAAAATTAGATAGAGCCAGACATAAAATTGTCAGTCCGAGGAATATTGTCTGCTTTCTTTGCCACATAAGGGGGTTGCGCTAACTTGAGTCGTTTTTCAACGAAAGGTCAAAAGTATGAATTTTTGCCTTTGTTCGTAACCATCTCTCATCGCTTCTATGGAAACAGCCTATATAGTTGATATTCTACGCACCCCGATTGGAAAGTATGGCGGCTCGCTTTCGTCGGTCCGGCCGGATGACCTTGCGGCGCATGTTATCAGCGAATTAATCAAGCGTACTCCATCACTTGACCTCAATCAAATTGAAGATGTGATTTTTGGTGCTGCGAATCAATCAGGTGAAGACAATCGTGATGTAGCGCGTATGGCATCACTCCTTGCGGGATTACCAACAAGTGTCGCAGGAGTCACTGTTAATAGATTATGCGCATCCGGCTTACAAGCTATTATGGATGCTTCACGCGGAATTATGACAGGTACAGGAGATTCTTTTATTGCTGGTGGAGTGGAAAGCATGAGTCGCGCGCCATTTGTAATGCCTAAATCAGAAGAACCTTTTTCGCGCAAAGCAGAAGTATATGATACTACGTTAGGCTGGAGATTTATCAATCCTGCGTTATCGAAACTGTATTATCCGTATACAATGGGGGAAACAGCAGAGAACGTTGCGGAAAAATTTAAAATCACACGCGAGCAACAGGACCAGTTTGGATTATCGTCTCAACAAAAATATTTCAAAGCAGAAGCAGCGAATAGATTTAAAGAAGAAAGAACTTCTGTTTCCTATAAAAAGGGAAAAGAAATTGTCGCCTTGGATCGGGATGAGTATCCACGCGAGACATCGATGGAAAAACTTGCAGCACTCAAAACGCCATTCCGTGAAGACGGAAGTGTAACTGCAGGAAACTCGTCTGGTATCAATGATGGAGCAGCAGCATGTATCATCGTTAATGGCAAAATACTAAAACAGTTAAACGTAAAGCCAATGGCACGTGTTGTGTCAATGGCTGTTGCTGGCGTTGATCCTGCCTTCATGGGAATTGGTCCTGTGCCTGCAACTCAAAAGGCATTGCAACGTGCAGGATTAAAAATTTCCGATTTAGGATTAGTTGAATTGAATGAAGCGTTCGCATCACAATCACTGGCCTGCATTCGTGAACTTGAATTAAATTCGGATATCGTTAATGTCAATGGCGGAGCAATTGCTATTGGTCATCCTCTCGGATGCAGTGGTGTTCGCATCAGCGCAACATTGATTCATGAAATGATAAAGCGTAAAGTGAAATATGGTTTGGCAACGATGTGTATTGGGGTGGGACAGGGCGCTGCTGTGATTTATGAAAATTTGAGAAGTTGAGGGCAGAGGAATGAAAATCTGAATTCAACCGGTCACGTTTCCATACACATTGAAATCGCGAAGATTCGCACACATTTGAAATTTTGTCGTAAAAACCAGTTAATTACGAAGACGACAAAAACATCCAAAGAACTTATCGTATGGCAGAAAGCTGATCAATTCGTTTTAAAAAACCTATAGCTTTACGTCAAAATTCCAAAAGAAGAGATGTACGGGTTAACTTCTCAATTACGCAAAGCAGTCTCAATCTCCGCTAACATTGTCAAGGGCTACGGAAAAAGAACTGCGCCAGATAAAAGAAGGTTTTTGAATATCTCACAAGGTTCGTTGGAAGAATGCAGATACTATTTAATACCAGCCCGCGATTTGAACTTTAACAGTGACTTTGAACCCGATAAACTACCCGAAGAAGTCAGTCGACTCTTAAATTCCTATTCGAGAGCCAGCTCTAAATCTTTACTCCAATGAGTTTGAATTCTCAACTTCTTAATTCTCAACTTCCTTAATTTCTATTGAAGCAGATGCGCTACTTCTTCGAGATCTCCTATAACGGGAAAAACTACCACGGCTGGCAATCGCAGCTAAACGCAATCGGTGTACAACAACGTGTTGAAGAAACGATGACGAAAATACTTCGTGAAAAGATAGCAATAGTAGGAAGCGGCAGAACAGATACAGGAGTTCATTGCAAGCAACAATTTTTTCATGTTGACATTCAGAAAGAGTTTGGTGCTGATGATCTGGTTCTTCGACTCAACTCCTTTTTACCCAAAGACATTGCGATACGCTCTATTCGTAAAGTAAAACCAGAAGCAAGCGCGCGATACGATGCTTTCGAAAGGACGTATGAATATCACATTATTAGGGCAAAAGATCCACTCAGAGAAGGTCTGGCATTCTATTATTTTAAAGAAATTGATGTACAAACATTACAACAAGCATCTACGTTATTGATTGGCAAACAGGATTTTGAATGTTTTAGTAAAGTGAAAACAGACGTAAACCACTTTATTTGTGATATAAAGGAAGCTGAATGGAATCAAAAGGGTGACTTATTGGTTTTCACGATCATAGCGAATCGTTTTCTACGAGGCATGGTAAGAGCAATTGTGGGTACTCTAATTGATGCTGGCACAGGAAAAATCACACTTGAGGAATTTAAAAGCATTCTTAAAAGTAAAGACAGGAAAAAAGCCGGAATGAATGCTCCCGCGGAAGGGTTATTTTTGACGAGTGTAAAGTATCCGAAGACAATATTTATAAAATAACTGTATTATATCCTTCTCTTGAAGGATAAGTTCTAGGTGTGGGTATGGAAAAAGAGAAAGTAAGCAGTGGAAATATTATTGACTTCAATGTATTGAAAAGGATTTTTCAATACATAAAGCCATACCAAGGAAGATTTTATACAGTTATTATTTTAACATTTTTTCTTGGGTTTCTTACACCTTATAGAATCTATCTCACACAGGTCATACTGGACGATTACGTTGTCTTTGGGAATTATCAGATGATGGCTTATCTCACGTTGGCAACGCTTGGCCTTTTATTCATACAATCAATCATTCAATATGTTCACACCTACTTATCCGGAAGAATAGGCCAATACGTAATTCGGGACATTCGAATAAAGCTTTACGAGCACATTGTTAATCTGCGGCTTAAATTTTTTGATAAAACACCGATCGGGAGATTGGTGACGAGAACAATTTCCGATGTAGAAACTCTTGCAGATGTTTTTAGCGAGGGTCTTGCCGCTATGATGGGGGATCTTCTTCAAATCGTTTTCATCTTAGCCTTTATGTTTTGGGAAGATTGGCGGCTTGCCCTGGTAAGTCTTTCATGCATTCCATTAATGTTCCTGGCTACGTATGTCTTTAAAGAAAAGATAAAAGTGGCTTTCAATGGAGTTCGGAATGCGGTCTCAAATCTAAACTCGTTTGTTCAAGAGCATATTACCGGAATGAATATTGTCCAGATTTTTGGAAGCGAGAAACGTGAATTCGAAAAATTTAAAGATATTAATAAAGAACATCGTGATGAGAATCTAAAATCAGTTCTATACTATTCCATTTATTTTCCAGTGGCGGAAGTTATTGCCGCTATGGGAATTGGTTTAGTGGTTTGGTACGGCGCAAAAGGTGTCTTAAATACAGAGGAGACAGGATTGAAAATCGGAACACTCACAGCATTTATAATGTACATTCAGGCGTTCTTTCGCCCAATACGGATGATTGCAGATCGCTACAATACGCTTCAGATGGGAATCGTAAGCACTTCAAGAATTACTAATCTGCTTGATAGCACAGAAGACCTCATGACAAACGGCACACATCAACCAGTTGTAATGAAGGGTGAAGTTGAGTTTCAAAATGTCTGGTTTGCGTATAATGATGCGGATTACGTATTGAAAGATATCACTATTGATATCAAGCCTGGTGAAACCATTGCAATGGTTGGCGCAACAGGTGCTGGTAAGTCATCTATTATAAATCTCCTCAATAGGTTTTATGATATCAACAGAGGTTCCATTAAGATCGACGGGGTTGATATAAAAGACTACGATCTCAGCTCACTGAGAAAAAATATTGGCGTTGTACTACAGGATGTTTTTTTATTTTCTGATACGATTCGTAATAACATCACATTAGGCAATGAAGACGTTACCGATAAAATGATTCTTGAAGCAGCCGATCGTGTTGGTGCACGAAAATTTATTGATAAGCTTCCTGGTCAGCTTGATTACAACGTGATGGAACGCGGAGCAACTCTTTCAGTTGGTCAGCGCCAGTTGTTGTCTTTCATCCGTGCGATGGTGTATGATCCAAAGATCCTTGTCCTGGATGAAGCTACTTCTTCTGTGGACTCAGAAACAGAAGAAATGATCCAGGAGGCAATAGGCAATATGATGTCGCATCGAACTTCCATTGTTATTGCTCACCGGCTTTCTACCATCCAAAAGGCAGACAAGATCATCGTTCTTGAGAAAGGCGAAATCAAGGAAATTGGTCGTCATGAGGCTTTGTTGGAGCAAGCTGGATTCTACGCCCAACTCCACAGAATGCAGTATAAAGAGATAGTCTGACAGTCTGGCCGCTGTTTCAGCTCTGTTTCGACACATTATTGCAAAAGCGCTATATTTGCTTCAATGCGTTTGTCCAAATACAACCTGATTCTGGTTTTCTTATTCATTGGAGCTGGCAATGCGCTTGGTCAGGCCGGCAACAAAAGTCGCAAAAGCTCAGGTTTTAGTGTGCCACGTGTATTTGGAAATAAGGCACGTATCATTTGCCCCATCTTTAAGGAAAGTCGTTACCCATACCAGGGAATTGGGATCAAACTCGGAGATCCGTTTGCACTTACCTACAAGTTCTACGCATCCAAACATTTTGCATTTGCTGCTGATGTTGGTAAAGCTGCGAGTGGATTATACAATCGTTACTACAGGGATAAGTTCGTGACCTATCTGCCTGACACGTTAAAAAAAGATCAAAGCATTACTTACCTGACACACAAGGCTGTTTCAGATTTATTCATTGAAACAAAGTTCCTGTACCAATGGGATGCCGATAAGATTTCAAAAGGACTTCAGTTTTATGCTGGGCTGGGCTGGCAATGGCGCAACACAGAATTACAATACGATTATAATTTCAACGACCGCAAGTTTAATCAGGATGATGGAAAATTCGGAAAGCTTAACAAAACACGCTTTACGTACGGACCTGTCGCTGTTATCGGTTTCGAATACTCCTATTTTTCGCTTCCGGTTTCTGCCTTCATAGAAATTCAAGGCTTCACCGATGCCCTGCTTGATCCCGGCTACACACGCTTTCAAGGGGGTATTGGTCTACGCTACGTTTTTTAATCAATAATCAACATGTTGGCAAGAGTCCTCCTTATTTTTTTTGTACTCACGCTGATCCAGGGATGTTCTATTCAGAAACTTCAGCGAATGCAGCAACAAGTTAAAGCAGCTCCATTTGAACAAATCGATTTTCATTCCCTTATTAGGAGGTACATGAAAAAAGATAAGGTGTATGAAATTGAGGGTATTTATTCTGTCTCTGCAGATGTTGTGAAAAAGGGGAAAAGATTTCTATCATCCATAGAAAAAGAAAAGGTCATGGATCATAAGGAAAATTATGCAAAGGTCGCAATCATACGTGATGCAGGAGCAACAGGTCGCGAATACATTGAAATATCTCTTAACAAGGAAAACATACCAACCTATTCTATTGTAGGGGAATTCAATTCAACTGAAGGCGGGAGTCTTTTGCTATACAAGCATATGGAGGGAAATGGCAAGAGTAGCTCCTATACTTTCACAACGGATACAAACTTTGACATCATGGAGGGAGTCCGTATTGAAAACGAAGGCAACACTACTGCTACGTACAAACTGACGTATATAAAATTATCATCTCAATAAACTTTTAACTCTCTACTTCATCTGTTGACATTTGTTTATCGTATAGTTCGCGATATGCCCCATTGAGTTCCAATAAAGCTTCATGCGTTCCTTCTTCTGCGAGAACACCATCCGTTAGAACTATAATTTTATTCGCTAGCTTCGCTGATGAAACACGATGTGAAATAATGATAGTTGTACGATCCTTCATAATACGCTTCATGCTATTAAGAATTGTATTCTCTGTTTTAGTATCTACTGCTGAAAGCGCATCATCCAACATTAGAATTTTGGGTTCACGCACAATAGCCCTTGCAATTGAAACTCTCTGTTTCTGGCCTCCCGAAAGCGTAATTCCGCGCTCTCCCACTCTTGTTTGAAACCCCAGCGGGAAGTCCATAATATTCTGATATACATCAGCATCTTTGGCTGCTTTCAAAATTTTCTCTTCGTCAGAAACAGGCAGGCCAAAAGCTATGTTATTGGATATTGTGTCGCTGAAAAGAAAAACATCTTGCGGAACATAACCTATCTGACTTCTGAGATTTGTGATATCAAAATCTTTTATGGGAAGCCCATCTATTTGTATCTCACCGGCCGTTACATCATACAAGCGCGATACAAGATTTGAAATGGTGCTTTTTCCTGAACCGGTACCACCAATAATTGCAAGCGACTCACCAGGTTGAATTTCAAATGAAATATTTTTCAACGCGTTAATTCCTGTATCCGGATACGTGAATGAAGCATTCTTAAATTCAATTTTTCCTTCAATGACATGTACGATGCTTTTCTCAGAAATAATATCTGTCTTGGTATTTAAGAATTCATTGATTCTTTTCTGTGAAGCTTCCGCACGCTGAACCTGACTGCTTGTCCAACCCAAAGCTGCTACAGGCCAGGTAAGTAAGTTCACGTAATAAATAAACTCAGCGATATTACCGAATGTAAGTGAACCATTGATAACCTGAACACTTCCTTCATATACTGTTAAAATTGTACTCAACCCAATCAATCCCATTATTAGTGGAAAGAAAAGCGACTGCACACGTGTTAACCGCAATGACTGTCTCTTATATTCGTCATTTTCGATTATAAACTTCCTAACAGATTCTTTTTCCCGTGTGAACGATTTTAATACCCGAATTCCGGAAAAGGCCTCCTGCACAAAAGTGCTTAGCCGCGACTGGCTCTTCTGAATTTCTTCTGATCTCCGTTCAATAATATTATTAACGTAATAGATGCTGAAAGAAAGGAACGGTAATGGAAGAAGAGCGAATAACGTAAGCTTTACGCTTATCATAAACATAAAGGGAACCAACATGAGGAACAATGTAACAAGTGTAAGTCCATACATGATAGAGGGGCCGATATACATTCTCACTCGACTTACATCTTCAGAAATCCTGTTCATAAGATCTCCTGTATTATTTCTGCGATAGAAGCTTAACGGTAAAGTCTGATAGTGTTCAAAAATTTCATTTTTCAGATCGTACTCAATTAACCGGCTCATAACGATCAGCGTCTGACGAACGAAGTATAAAAACAGACCTCGCAGCAATGCCATCAAGAGTATTAGAACAGCAAAAATTAATATGCCTTTTGCAAAAACATCAAAAAAAGCATCCTGCGCCTGACTTTTTCCAAAGGAACGATAAACTGTGATGTTGTCCATCACCAGATCGATTGATCTGCGTACCATGGCACCCGGAACAATCTGAAATACGTTGGAGATCAGGATAAAAATCAGGCCCCAAAACAAATGCCATTTGTATTTCCAAAGATATTTATTGAGATAAGAAAGTTCTTTCATCGACAACCAGTGAGAATGGTGTTTAAAACGACACCGCCAAATTTTAGTTCAAATCAACCAATTATCCTGTACAAAATGTAACTTGCGGTTCTCTTTTTTACCGTTCCTTGCCATGCTCAACAGACGTACCCTCAGAATAAAGATCATGCAAAGCTTATTTGCCTATGAGCAATGTAAAGAAGCTGATTACCAAATTGCCCTTGAGCATATTGAAGCTGTGTTCCAACCTGATCTCAATTCGATGCAAGTTCAGGATAAAGCTCTTCTGAAAATTCAACGTCACGCTGCAACAAAACAATTTGAAAAACAGTTTCTCGAACAACCCTTTAAGGAGAATGCTGATGCCCGTGTCAATAAAGTTGTGGATGAAGCTTTTTCGCTCAATCAAAAACTGTCGAAAAAGGATTTTGATTTTTTCAGAAAGAATATTGTTCTTGAAGTTGAAAAGATCAACCTGTTCTATTTTTCTGTATTGAATCTTGTTCCTGTATTTGCAGCAGTCGCAAGTCAGGATAAAAAAATCTCTCCAAAGAATTTCAATTCAAACCCTTTAATGATTGCTCTTCGTGACAACGCTGAGTTAAAAAAGAATACGTTGAGAAGTGGTGGGAGCTGGGATCAAAAAAATGATGTTGTTCGTGGGTGGTTTAGAGACTGTGTGAAGCCTGATAAAGAATTCTTACGCTATGCAGCACTTACAGATACCGATCTTGATGCTCATAAAGCTTTCACTAAATATTTAATTCGTAAAATTATTTTAGGAGATACTGCCATCAATGCTCATTTTGAAGAAGAAGATCTGCGTTGGGCAGAAGATCATGAAATCGTAAAAAGTATGGCGGATAAGACACTCAAATCACTTAACGAAAAAACAGGAGCTATTGAGATTCAGAAACTATCGCTTGACTGGGAAGAAGATAAAATATTCATCGAACGACTTTTCGTTGCCTCGAGTAAGCTTGAAAAACCATATCATGAATTAATTGCTAACAATACTAAGAACTGGGAAGTTGATCGCCTGCCACTCACCGATAGAGTTATCCTGGAAATGGCCATCGCCGAGATGATAGATTTTCCAAATATTCCGGTAAAGGTCACTATCAATGAGTATATAGAGTTGGCTAAACAATACAGCACGCCAAAAAGTCGTCAGTTTATCAACGGTATCCTCGACGTGATCTCCAAAGAGCTCAAGCAGGATGGAAGAATTAAGAAGAGCGGACGGGGATTGATGGACAATAAATAATTGACTATTAGCTTAGTATAGCGACCCTTGAGTGGCGCAAAATCCATAGCAAAGTTCCAATAGCCAGTATTTCGACTATCAATTGAATGAATTATCTTTGGGTCTTAACTATTTGTCATGAGTAAAAAAAGCAGCAATACATTGATGGCCTTCCTCGCAGGCGCCGCCGCCGGAGCTATTTTAGGCGTTTTATATGCACCTGACAAAGGTTCTAATACGCGTGAAAAACTTTCTTATCGCTTAGATAAATACAAAAAGGTGTTGGAAGATTTTCTCGATGACCTGGTGTCAGGAAAGGAAACGCCACTTACAACGGAAGCAAAAGCACAAGGTCAAAAAGTGGTATCGGAAGCAAAAGGTAAAGCAGAGCGCCTTTTGGAGGATGTGGATGATTTGCTTGAGCAAATACGCGGCAGCAAAAAGAGTTAATGTTTTGTTAATGACTGATTTCAGTGAATTTTTATAAATATTTTTACAAACAGAGGTTTTAAATTTTTATGTATATGAAGAGGACGATTTTATCGCTGGTAATGATGGCCGGAATTGTGCTGTTATTAACCAACTGCTCTGATAGAAAAGCAGAAAAAAGAATTGCCGAACTTGAGAGCCGACTCGCTCAACTAGAAACCAACAAAGGAGCAACCGCTACTCCGTCAGCGCTCACACCTAGTCTCGATGCAACTGCTGCTCCCGTGGCGGAAGAAAAACCAGAAGGACCGCTTCCCATTGCTCAGTTTGATAAAATTGAGCATGATTTCGGAACTGTTAACGAAGGAGCTAAAGTATCTTATGTTTACAAAATAAAAAATACCGGTGAAGCTCCTCTGATCATTCAAAATGCACAACCTTCATGCGGCTGCACTGTTCCAACATGGACAAAAGAGCCAATACCCGTTGGCGGATCCGGATCTGTTACGGCAGAATTTGATACTAATGGAAAAGGTGGAATTCAAAATAAAACCATCACTGTTACTGCAAACACATGGCCTAAGACGACAACGCTTCGTTTCAAAGCGATGGTTACTCCTAAGGACCAGCAAAACGGTCCTACAAAATAATTTTTCAAAAACCTTCAACACCAAAAGTCTCCTGTTAATAAACGGGAGACTTTTTTATGGTTACTATTCCCAGTTCAAAAACCCCTACCTTTGACGCGCTAAAAATTTATTTATGATTCCTACCATTATTTTGCAAGCTCAGGCTCCAGGTTCAAGTATAAGCTTCTATGTCATGATCGGCCTGATGATCGTGATCTTCTACTTTTTCATGATCCGTCCTCAGCAAAAGAAAGCGAAAGACGCCAAAAAATTTGTTGAAGAAATAAAGAAAGGCGACCTCGTAGTTACTATCGGCGGTGCACACGGACGTGTCGCAGAAATTGAAAGCGATGCTTTTATTCTCGAGTTTGAACGTGGAGTACGTATCAAATTCTCGAAGTCTGCTGTCTCAATGGACTCAACTAAAGCGGCGGCTACAGGCAAGACAACTGCCTGATAGTGCCGATCACCAAGCCATGAACTTCTTTCGTGCGCTCAGCAACCTACTTCGGTTTGACCGAACTAACTGGAAAGCACTGACCCTTTGCGTTTTCGCGGCCGCGGTATTCTGGATCTTTAATGCATTGAATAAAAATTACGCGACCAACGTGAAGATTCCTTTGCATTTTGAATTCAACAAAAAAAAGTTTGTTGCAGTAGATCCTTTGCCGGCTACTCTTTCATTAAACGTAAGTGGCAATGGCTGGGACCTGCTTCGCAAAAGCCTTGGCGTAAAAGTTCCAGCAGTTTCAATGCCGCTCGAACGTCCTACTGAAACAGGTAAGATCGTTGCAAGTTCACTCGCCCCCATCGTTGCAAGCCAGTTGGGTAATCTCAAAGTAAATTTTATTGTAACCGACACTCTAAGATTAAAAATTGAACCTATCGCAAGACGTAAAATGAAACTTCGCGCTGATCTTAGTGGAGTCTCTTTCAAAAAAGATTTCGGAAGAATAAGTTCTGTAGTCATTCAACCTGACTCGGTTTTACTGGAAGGCCCCAAAAGTTTTATCGAAAGCCTTTCCGACACCTTATTTCTTAGAGTGAACTCATCGAGAGTCGACAGTAATGTGAAAGAGAGTATTGAGGTAATCGTGAATAATGATCTTGTGAGCCGTAACCCTCCTGTAGCAGAGGTCATGTTTGAAGTTGGAACTATAGAAGAGCTTATACGTTATTTGAAGTTGATTACCCCAAAACCTCCATGGGGAACAGAAATAAACGATGACAGCGTAAGATGTATTTTTTTAGTTCCCCAAAAAGAACACACGCACTTTTTTTCTGAAAAAATAACACTCTTTTTATCGCTTGACAAAATTATCCTTGTTAAAGGAGAAACAAAATCCTTTTTACCAACTGTTCACGGGGTCCCTGAATACGCAACATTAGTTCAGGTAGATTCAGTCAGGATCAAAAAATATTAAAATATGCATCCGCTCCAGATTGGAATTACAGGCGGCATTGGTTCAGGAAAAAGTATTATCTCTACTATTTTTAAAACATTAGGCATTCCTGTTTATGATTCGGATAGTCATGCCAGAAGTTTGATGACAGAAGATGCTCTCCTTGTAGATCTGATAAAAAAGGAATTTGGTGAAGAAGCTTATACTATAAATGGTTCGCTCAACAGAGCCTTCATAAGCTCTCAAACATTTGGCAAAAAGGAGAGACTTGAAAAATTGAATAACCTTGTTCATCCGCGTGTTGGTGCGGATTATGCAAACTGGTCGGATCTTTATAAAACATTTCCTTATGTATTGAGAGAGGCTGCCTTGATGTATGAATCAATGGCCCACCTGACAGTTGATAAAATGATCATGGTTTCAGCTCCAGAGCAGCTCCGGATAAAAAGAATTTTATTACGTGACCCTCATCGGAACATCGATCAAATAAAAGCAATTATTTCCAGTCAATGGCCGGAGGAGGAGAAGTTAAAGAGAGCAGACTTCGTAATTTACAATGATGACAAGAAGATGGTTATTCCACAGGTGCTGGAACTTCACAAAGAGTTTTTAACGATAGCCAGATAAATATTTTAATGTTTCAGGATGCAGGTTTCAAGCACTTCGTGTAAGCCTCTTAAAAAATCTGAAGCTTACTTACCACTTATCGCAAAAAAGGATGTCTCTTAAACTCCTTCGCTTCGTCAAATAGCTTTCTATACGTAATATGTCTCTTTGAAATATATCCACCAACCTGCTCAACTACCTGGATCATTTTTGGATTGAAATCTCCAATCCAATTCATTTCATAATCAATATATGGCATCTTGTTGGATTGATATAGCTCACGTGCAGCCATGATCAATGCTCCGTCAACTCCAACGCCCTGATGCTCGGGAACTACACCAAATAGAATTCCAAATGCTTTTTTATTGCTATTGGTTATTTTCATCCACAAAAATTTTAGCTTTCCGATCAGATCAAGTTTTCCATTTACATGCTTAAATATTTGATTGATCTCAGGGAGTGAAATGAAAAAAGCAACCGGATCTTGCTTATAGAATCCAAACCAGAGTAATCGCTCATCAATAATTGGCTTCATCTGTTTTACCAGGAGCACAGCCTGCGCGTGGCTAAGCTCTGGATTTTCTGCACGATTGGCCCATGCTTTATTATAAACTGTTCGTAAATACTCCGGAAGTTTATCGATCTCTGATTTCGGAATAAAACGAAAACTGTAATCCGGATCGCGCGAAATCAATTTTGCCTTCTTATCAAGTTTTTCAGAAAGTGGCTCCATTACCTTGCGGGCAAAAGTCAGTTGATTGAAATACAATTGAAATCCGTACAACTCAAAAAATTCCTTGTAGTAGGGAAAGTTATAGTTGCATTGATAATTAGGTTCGTTCTCATAACCCTCCACCAGCAATCCCCACCACCGATCACGGCTTCCGAAATTAACCGGGCCGTCCATTGCCTCCATTCCTTTCTCTATAAGCCATGATTTACAGCGATCAAACATCGCATACGCAACCTCTTTATCATTAATGCATTCAAAAAATCCCATTCCCCCTGTAGGTTGATCATTACCTTTGTGAATGCTTTTTTCTACAATGAACGCTGCAACTCTTCCAATTGTCTCCCCTGCATCATTTTTGCAAATCCACCGGATACAATCTCCATGTCGATACGCTTTATTCTTCTCTTTGTCGAATACTGACTCTACATCCTTATCCAGTGGGCGAATCCATTGTGGTGTTGATTTATAAAGTTGCACAGGCAACATTATAAATTGCTTTATATCATCCAAACTTCTTACTTCTTGTATTTGCATAGTCCTCTCAAACAACAATGTATCAGGTAGGTTGCTGATTAAGTAAAGTGATCTTAAACGTTGTTCCCTTACCTAACTCGCTTTCAACCTTTACAGTTCCTCCAAGTTTTTCAATAGCGTTTCTTACAATATAAAGACCAAGCCCGCTTCCCTCTGATTGATCGCTTGCCCTGTAAAACATCTCAAAGACTTTCTCCAGGCTCGCTTTCTCAATTCCAATTCCATTATCCTTAAAAGTAATTGAACAATGCTTAACGTCCACCATGATATCTGCCGATATAAAGGTCTCAGAATGATTTAATCTTCTATATTTTATTGCATTTGAAACCAGGTTTCGAAAAATTTCAGCGACCCGCCACGGATCACTGTAAAAATCAATTCCTGTTATACTGATTCGTTTCTGGACCTCCTCAACACCAGTGAGATAATTAAGATCACCAAATGCCTGGTCTACTATTTTCTGAAGATTGACTTTCTCAACCATCACATCCATCTTAAGATTTTTTGAATGACTTAAAACATCACTGATAAAATGATCAAGTTGCTCAACTTTTTGTCCCATTAATTTAATATAATCAACAAGGTTATCATCATTGCCAGGAAGAGCGGCAAGATGCGCTAATCCCAAAACAGAAGATAACGGAGCTCTCAGATCATGTGAAACTTTATAAACAAAATTATCAAGCTCCGTATTTCTGATTTTTAACTCCTCTTCAACTTTCTTTTGACCAGTGATATCAACATACATTCCAAAAATTCCTATTGTTTGATCCTGAAGTAAAACCGGAACACCATAAATGATAACCGAAAGTATGGACTTATCTTTACGATAACGGATTGTCTCGGTACGAATAACACTATTGCTGGAGATCAGGTTATTGAGATCGTTTCCTTCTTCTTTCAAATCATTAGGAACGATAAATTGATTGAGACTTTTTCCACTAAGCTCTTTCAGTGAAAAACCGAATAACTCTTCAAATCCCTTGTTGATCTCAACAACATTCCCTTCTTCATCAAGCTGCGTAACAGCCAATGGACTGTTTTGAAAAAGTTGGAAGAAGAGAGTCTCTGTTTTTTTTAAACTTGCCTCTTTCTTTTTTCGTTCAGTAATGTCACTGAAGATAATTTGTACTGCGGGTTCGCCTAAATACGTATGAGGTTTCCCTGAGGTTTCAACGTTAAGGACTGTCCCGTCCAGTCGCACATATTTCTGTTCGATGAGTGAGGTAGATTCTCCCCTGAGAATCTGTTGCGATCTTTCTTGTATTTTTTGCAGTGAATCCGGATGTGCAAACTTCATAACATCCATTCCAATCAATTCATCTGCACTCGAAGCTCCCACCATCTTTACTGCGGCAGCGTTAACAAATTTAAGTTTGCCCTTTGCGTAAATAATTATACCCAGCGGAAGTTGCTCAACAAGTTCTTTATATCTCTGTTCGGTTTCCTGTTGTTGTTGTTCTATCTTTTTTCGATCTGTAATGTCAAAGAAAATCCCACTGTAAACCACTCTTCCATCATCTGATTTGATTGGGAATCCCTGTGCCTGAATCCATAAATAGCCTTCCTCACTTTTACACCGGCCTTCCCATTTCCACTGACCTAACGTTTTATAACTCTCACTCATACTCTCGTTAAAATGTGGAAGATCCTCAGGATGAATAAAAGGACTCATGGAAAAATTTTCACTCATGAATATTGATGGATTAATTCCAAGTAATTCCTCTGCCCGGGGATTTATAAAGGTAAAATCCCTATGACCATCCGGGAAAAATGTATACTCATACACAACAACCGGAAGTTGGTCAATCAATCGCTGTAGGCTTTCTCCCTTATTTTGTATCATGAATGGCGGCAAACGAATAAAGATAAACGTTAACCGATTTATTTAAGCGCACATGTAATAAAGTACTTTAAATTTAATTATTATACCCAGGTAAGCAGGCCTTCGACAAATTACAATCCCAAATTGACTAAAAAGCAGGCTTTATATCGATTGCATGATATCGCCTTATTAACTAGTTATTTAACTTCCAGCACGAACTGCTAATAAAATCCATATAAAAGAATTGCTCATCCGTTTTGGTCAATTTGTTCTGCTCTAAAATCCTCTTCCAGTCCGGAAGTTGTTGATTTGAAAGTCCTGTGGTAAACCGAAAAAATCTATACATCACATATAATAGCAATATCTGCCAACATGGTCCTGAAACAAAATCAACTATCAGCCAGCGAGATCCAACTCTGGAGGAGTTCCTGATTTTTGAGACCACTTCCGTCAATATTTTATCCGGAAACAGATCGAGATAGCAATACATTATGATCGCATCAAAATAATTAGTTTCTGTAATAACGTCTTCCGTCCCAATCCTGAATTCAATACGATCACTATTATTGGAATTAATTCTGGCCAACGCGATCATTCTTGCCGACTGATCAATGTACGTAATCTTACAATTAGAATTAATACGCAGTAATTCACTTAACCAATTGCCTGTTCCTCCTCCCAAAACTAAAATAGTGGAGCTCTTTGAAATTTTATGCAGGTAGTTCAACTGAGCACGTCTCATGGACTTACCAAATACCAAGTTGACGAGTTGATCGTAATACCCGGCAACAGGATCAAATCCATTGTTACCAGGCATGAAGAATCAAGTAAGGTAAAGGAAAAAGAAAGATTGTATCACCAAGTAATCTGTACCACTCATCATTCTTGGATTTACTAGGGGAAAGATAGAGTAGCAACAAAACGAAATTCATTAGTATCAAAATGAGTGCTTCAATTCTGTAATCTGAATGAATAATGAGTGTTAAAGAAAAAATAGCTTGAGCTGAGAAAAGAAAAAACAAGATTTTCCTCGTAGTACTTTTTCCGAAAGAAGTAACAAACGAAGATTGAATTTGCTTTAAATCATTTTCAACATCAAACATTGAAAATAATACCAAATTGATCAGTGCCGTCAATGTGAAGATCACAATCAGAAATATAATGGGAGTTGTGACTGATTTCATTTGAAGAGATAGCGCCGGCAATAGAACACCGGTTGAATACAGTATTGCACCCACGGCTTCTTTAAAAGGACTCAGCCATCGCTGTAAAAGCAAGTAAAGAACTACCGCTCCGGCTAAAACCAATCCCCAGCCAAAAACAGATCTTCTCACATGCAGAATCATGTAGATATTAATTATACCTGCTATGATCAGCATCACACGTAATGCATTGAAATACGTTTGATGAAACTGGTGCCGGTACGTTGATGCTTCATTTTTTAATCGGCGTGAATCCAATAAATGGTCTAGTGTATAGATCATCCAAACGGTGATACCCAGTGAAGCAATGCCATAAGATCTTAGTTGCGTTTTAAGAATGGCAGCAAAAAAACAAGCACCAACCATCGCCCCGCAAGCAACATCAATACTGATCAGGTTAAGGAACCGGTAAGCCTTCAATATCATTTCATTATCGCTAAATAAAAAAAGCCTCTCGCTTACGCAGGAGGCTCTAAATTTATATTTTTTTTCTGTTACACCGATTTTAGCGCTTCCGCTCCAGCCACAATTTCGAGGATTTCCGTCGTAATCGCTGCCTGACGTGTGCGATTGTACATAAGCTTAAGATCTTTCAACAACTCACCAGCATTCTCATTTGCCTTATCCATGGCTGTCATTCGCGCACCATTTTCAGAAGCATTGGAGTCCAATACAGCTTTATAAAGTTGAACTTTTAATGACTTTGGAATAAGTCCTGTAAGAATTTCTTCCTGGTTAGGTTGAAAAATATAATCGATCTGCGATGCCGCCTGATTGCCAGAAGATTTTACTGGAACAACCGGTAGCCATTGCTCTGCATTCAAAATCTGAGTAGCAACATTTTTAAATTCATTATAAACAAGTTCGATCTTATCACACTCTCCTTTTCGATATACGTTGATAAGATAATCTCCTACTTCCGCAACCTTGTCAAAAGAAAGTCCCTGGAATACTCCTACAAATTCTCCTATGATTGGAAATTTTCTTTTGCCGTAGTAATCCAAACCCTTCTTACCGAGAGGAAGAATACTGATATTTCCTTTTGACAGTTGTGACGCGTACTTAGCATGGATCAGTGCATTAACTCCTTTGAAAACGTTCGTATTAAAGGATCCTGCCAATCCGCGATCGGAGCTTATGACAACAATCAATACTTTCTCTTCCGGTCTTACGTCATTGTACCACGTATCACCATCACTACTTCCTGATGAAAGATTCTGCAAAATAGAAGTCATCTTTTGCGCGAACGGGCGCATCTGCCAGATCCTGTCTTGTGATCTGCGCAACTTCGCCGCCGCAACCATTTTCATGGCTTTGGTAATTTGCTGCGTGCTCGTCACCGAGGTGATCCGTGTTTTAACTTCTTTTAAACTTGCCATAATTATATTTTAATCAAAGCGAGAGCCTGAACCCTCAGCTATAATTTTCATTTCAATACTTTGAAGCTAACTCAGCAGATAGCTTTTTCAGCATATCAATATCCTTGTCTTCAAATTTTCCTGCCTTGAAATTATCCAGGATACCTTTGTACGATATTCTCAATAAGCCTAAGAAATCCTTTTCGAATTCTTTTACTTTTTCAACCGGAACTTTATCAAGATAGCCACGAGTCGAAGCCGTAAGAATTGCAACCTGCTCTTCAACTGGCACGGGCTGATATTGTGGCTGTTTCAAAACTTCTGTATTTCTGCGACCACGTTCGATTGTAAGCTTAGTCGATGCATCAAGGTCAGAGCCGAATTTAGAAAAGGCTTCTAACTCACGAAACTGCGCCTGATCCAACTTCAATGTGCCTGCAACTTTCTTCATTGACTTGATCTGTGCAGAACCTCCCACACGTGATACCGAGATACCAACATTAATCGCAGGACGAATACCGGAGTTGAACAAGTTTGTTTCAAGAAATATCTGACCATCGGTAATCGAGATCACGTTTGTTGGGATATAAGCAGAAACATCATTCGCCTGTGTCTCAATGATCGGAAGAGCAGTCAATGAGCCACCACCTTTTACCAAATGCTTGATAGAAGCTGGAAGATCATTCATTTGACTTGCCAGCTTATCATTATTTATAATCTTAGCCGCTCTCTCAAGAAGACGAGAGTGAAGATAAAATACATCACCTGGATACGCTTCACGGCCCGGAGGTCTTCTTAACAACAATGAAACTTCACGGTATGATACAGCCTGTTTTGACAAGTCATCATAAATAACCAAAGCAGGACGACCGGTATCACGGAAAAATTCACCGATCGCTGCACCTGTAAAAGGGGCAAAGAATTGCATTGGAGCAGGATCAGAAGCTGATGCTGAAACAATAACAGTGTAAGGCAACGCACCAGCTTTTTCAAGTGTATTGGCAACAGAAGCAACAGTAGATGCCTTTTGACCGATCGCCACGTATATGCAATAAACAGTTTTACCTGCTTCGTAGAATTCCTTTTGATTGATGATCGCATCAATAGCGACCGCAGTTTTACCCGTCTGACGGTCACCGATGATCAACTCGCGCTGACCACGGCCAATGGGGATCATTGCGTCGATCGCCTTGATACCAGTTTGAAGTGGCTCACTTACCGGTTGACGATAGATTACACCAGGAGCTTTGCGTTCCAATGGCATTTCATAAAGTTCACCTGCCAATGGTCCTTTACCGTCGATTGGCTTTGCAAGTGTGTCAACGACCCGGCCTAAAACACCCTCTCCGACTTTTACAGAAGCTATCTGGCCTGTGCGTTTTACAATCGCACCCTCTTTAATGCCCTGAGGGTCTCCAAGCAATACAGCTCCTACATTATCTTCTTCAAGATTAAGTACGAGTGCACGTATTCCGTTTTCGAATTGAATCAATTCTCCGGCTTGTGCTTTTGTTAAGCCATAGATACGCGCAACACCGTCACCAATTGTGAGTACCGTGCCGACTTCTTCTAACTCAGCCGTTGTGCGTGCGCTTGAAAGCTGCTCACGTAAAATTGCTGATACTTCTTCTGGTCTTATCTCTGCCATATAATCTTGTTAATCGTTGTCTGTTATTTGTTACTAGAATTCCTTGATAAAATAATTTTCGTTGAATTTCATACTCAGTGACTTCAGCTTACTCTTGATGGACGCATCAATCTGACGATCTCCTACATTAAGAATAAAACCCCCAATGAGGTCTTTATCAACCCTTTCATGAAGCTCAACTTGTTTCTTGTCGCTTAGCTTTCTTACAATCTGTTCAACCGCTTCACGCAATTCCTTATCCATTGGAATAGTGGTTGTGATATAGGCTTTACCGATTCCTTTGAATTCATTGTAAGCATTATGAAATTCTGTAGCAATTGCCGGTAATAGTGGCTCACGGTTCTTTCTTGTAAGAATATCGATGATCGCCATAGTAAGTGCATTCACTTTACCAGCAAAAATTTTCTCAAGAATGGCTCTCTTCTTTTCATGACGTATTACCGGGCTGCGAAGCATAATAGCAAAATCACGATTCCCTGATGTTACTTTCGAAAATAACAGCATATCATTGTGGACTTCTTCCACAACATTCCTCTCTACCGCAAGTCCAAGCAGTGATTTTACATATCGGGAGGCTACTCGTAGATCAGCCATGAATTAATTTAATTTTAAATCGTTGATGAAACCATCTACCATTTCTTTCTGTGCCTTATCGGTAGAAAGATTCTTTTTGATCAACTTCTCAGCGATCTCAATTGAGAATATAGCAACCTGCGCGCGTACATCGCGCAACGCTGCCTGCTTTTCTATATTGATAACTGCCTTTGCATCTTCAATGATCTTATCTGCATTCTTCTTGGCATCAGCTTGCGCCTGATCGTGAATACGATTCGCAGCATCTCTTGCCTCACGCAACATGATGTCACGCTCTTCACGCGCCTGCTTTAATAATTTTTCATTGTCTGACTTCAGTGAAGCCATTTCATTCTTTGCTTTTTCAGCTGAATCCAACGCAAACTGGATAGAATCTTCACGCTCTTTTAACGACTTTAAGATTGGCTTCCAGGCCATTTTCCCCAAAAGGAAAACAAGGGCAACAAAGACAATAAACTGCCAGAAAAGAAGGCCGGAGCCTGGGGTAAGTAATTCCATAGTTCTGTATTTTATTGATCAAACAAATGATCTTTTTGTTCAATTAAAGAAACCTGCCCGGCCCATTGCCTAAGGCAAGTTTCAGTTATTCTTTACTCATGGTTAACCGTTACTTGAATTCAAATCAAACTTACGCGATAGCCGCGCCAGTCTTGGTTGAAAGCAGGAAACAAATTACAAGAGCGAAAAGAGCTGCCACCTCGACAAGAGCCGCGATGATCAACATAGAACCCTGAAGCTTGTCAGCAGATTCTGGCTGACGCGCCATCGCTTCCATTGCAGAGCCACCAATACGACCAACACCGATTCCTGCGCCAATCGCGGCAAGACCAGCGCCGACACCAGCACCCAGTAGTGCGAAGCTTGCGTCTAATAAAATTGAAAATGACATAACATTAAAAATTAAAGTGAAACAAAATCCAGGGTTATCCTGGAGTATCTTTAGCAGGTACCTGCCTGTTAATATCACATAAGTGACTCGTGTTCATGCTCATGTCCATGACTGTGATCTGCTA
>Ga0123338_10000514_pt1 | contig 39469 bp, 39 predicted proteins | sample grotaG_FD_89793 | JGI IMG/M metagenome (GOLD analysis project Ga0123338, IMG submission 89793) | Glacier valley bacterial and archeal communities from Borup Fiord, Nunavut, Canada, to study Microbial Dark Matter (Phase II) -... | ecosystem: Environmental > Aquatic > Freshwater > Ice > Glacier ...
CGTGCTCGAGCCGTTGCTGATCCATGATGATCTGAGTCCCGAGTTCAGATGGGCGGAGCGCCTCGAGCATGGACTGTTCGAGCGCGGGATCGATCATGATGATTCGGAGCACTCCCGCGTCAATGTGCGGTGCAACGATGACCGGTCCGATCGCCAGTCGAGCCGCTTCGATAAGGCCCTCGGGGTCCGTCGACATCTTGGCGCGCAGCGTGAGCGCCTCATAGATGCGTGCGAGGTCGTTGATGGGCACGTGCTCAAGAAGCAGCCCTTGAAGCACGCGCTGGACTTCGGCGAGCGAAAGCAGCCCGGGAACGAGTTCGTCGACCGCAGCCGGATTGATTTGTTTGACTCCGTCGGTGAGCATGCGCACGTCCTCGCGCGAAAGTAACCTTGCCGCATTGTTCGTGATGATGGACGACAAATGCGTCACGATTACGGAACCACGGTCGATGACCGTGGCGCCCGCGAGCTCGGCGGCGTGGCGCATTTCGGTAGGAACCCACTTCCCGGGGAGGCCGAACACGGGGTCTACGGTCAAGGTGCCAGGGAGTGAATCGAGCGCATCGCCCAGTGCGAGCACTCGCCCGGGAGGCGCCATGCCGCGTCCAGCTTCCACTCCCGCCACTCGGATTGAGTATGTCGACGCCGGCAGTTCGAGACTGTCGCGGGTACGCACCGGGGGAACCACGATGCCCAGTTCTAGGGCGAGTCTGCGCCGCAGCCCCTTGACTCGGGCGAGAAGGTCATCACCCGTCCCCGACGCCAGCTCGACCAGATCCGGGGCGAGCTGCACTTCAAGGGCATGAACGCGCATGTCGGCAATGAGGTCTTCAGGGCTTTCACCCGGGGATGCGGCACCCGCCGCGACCACGGACGCATCCAGCAGCTCCTTCGCCTTCTCGCGCGCACCGATCCGTCGCCCGATGATGATGAGTCCAATGCCGACCGCGAAGAAGGTGAGAGTCGGCATGTCTGGTACGAGCCCAAGCGCAATCGCAGCGACCCCAGCGATCGTAAGGGCAACCCGCGACTGCGAGAGTTGTGCTGACGTCACCGAGCCCATGTCGGCCTCGACATTGGATCGGGTCACGATCATGCCGGTAGAAACTGCCATGAGCAAGGCGGGAATCTGTGTCACGAGACCATCCCCTATCGTGAGCAGACTGTACGTGTTTACGGCGTCGCCGAGTTGCATGCCGCGTTGAAGCATCCCGATTCCGATGCCGCCAAGCAGGTTGATGATGATGATGATGATTCCCGCGATCGCATCGCCCTTGACGAACTTTGATGCCCCATCCATCGCCCCGTAAAAGTCCGCTTCGGCCGACACCTCGGCCCGGCGCGCGCGTGCTTGCTCTTCAGTGATCGCGCCGGTGTTCAAGTCCGCGTCGATCGCCATCTGCTTGCCAGGCATTGCGTCGAGGGTGAAGCGAGCGCCGACCTCTGCCACCCGCTCGGCACCCTTCGTGACGACCACGAATTGGATGACGACCAAGATCAAGAAGATCACGGCGCCGATGATGAGTGACCCGTTCACTGCGACCTGGCCCAGTGCCGCGATGACTTGGCCGGCATACCCCTGTCCGAGAACGAGGCGCGTTGACGCGACATTGAGGCCCAGACGGAAGAGTGTTGCCACGAGCAAGAGCGAGGGGAACACCGAAAAGTCGAGTGGTCGCTTGACGAACATGGTGGTCAGCAAGATCACCAGGCCAAACAGGATGTTCACGATGATGAGTAGATCCAGCAGCCACGCGGGGATCGGGACGACCAAGAGCAAGACGATACCGACCACACCGACCGGCACCGCGAAGGTAGGGAGAGTCTTCTTCATACTGTATTCCTCCTGATCAGGCGGTTCGCGCCGCGAGTCGATGGCTGCCGCTTGCTGCGCCGCGGGTCTTGAGCGACATGACGAACGCGAGTACCTTCGCCACCGCCCCGTATAGTTCCGCCGGAATTTCTTGGCCAACGGAGCACGAGGCATGCAGAGCTCGCGCGAGGGCAACATCCTGAACCATCGGTACACCGGAGGCAGTTGCTTTCTCACGGATTCGGGCCGCAAGATGATCGGATCCCATTGCGACCACTCGCGGCGCAGACTTGCCCGGTTCGTATTTGAGCGCAACCGCGATGTGGGTGGGGTTAAGCAGTACGACGTCAGCTCCCGTCACGGCTGCGAGCATGCGGTTGCGCCCCATGGCCAGCTGACGGGATCGGCGCTGAGCGCGAATCATCGGGTCGCCTTCGGTGCTCTTGTTCTCGTCTTGCACTTCGCGTTTGGTCATCCTCGTGCTCTTGCGATTGCGGCGCATGACGACGAATACGTCAGCGGCTGCGAGTGCTAGCCCCGCGATGATGGCCGACTGGGCAAGCAAGTTGACGGCACCCGTCGTCTCCGTGATCAGTTCCAATATGGGAAGCCCACCCGCGACTTGGAGGACTGGCATCAGGCCTTGAATCACGCTGAAGAGCACCGCTCCCACGACGAGAGTCTTGGCCAGTGCCTTGACGCCCTCCCACAGAGCTTGCGTACCGAACACGCGCTTGATCCCCGTGATCGCATTGAACTGCTCGAAGTGCGCCGTGGGCCGCTTGAAGTGAATTCCGCCCTGCACGGCCGTGGCCGCGACGATCGTCACCACGACGGCAACGAACATCGGAGTCATCGACGGGATGATGCTCTCGAGCGCAGCCGTCATCGACGCGACCGCACGACCGGGATCAGGGTCGGCGATGATACCCCGCAGCGAGATGGTCGTGACGACGATGGACTTCTGTACGGATGCGATCAATCCAGGAATCATGACGACACCGGCGGCGATCGCGAGCCACGACACAACATCCTTCGAAGTCGAGAGCTGACCTTTGGCCCGCACCTCCTTCATGCGCTTGTCAGTGGCCTTTTCAGTGCGCTCCTGTGAATCACTCATGGGGGCCCGCCATCAAAACGCCTCAACAAGCGTGCCGGTGAGACCCTGCGTGAGGGCGGTGACGACTCGCGGAAGCGCGAGCAAAACAACCCCTCCGAAAGTGACGGTGATGAGAATCTTGAGCGGGAAGCCGAGCGAGAAGGCGTTGAGGGCCGGTGCAACCCTGGTCAGCAAGCCGAGGCCGACGTCGGCAAGAAAGAGCACGATGATCATAGGGCCGGCGATCTGCACCGCCGCGAGGAATAACTGTGAGAATCCAGTGACCAGTACGGCGCCCGATGGCGCGCTCGAGAAGGTCATCGTGATCGGCACCGCCGTGAAACTGCGTAACAGGCCGCCAAGAATGAGCTGGTAGCCGTCCGTCGAGAACAGCAGCGCAAGAGCGGTCATGTTGAACAACCTCGTGAACTGCGCGCCGTTGACCATCGACATTGGGTCGAACGCCTGGGCGAGCTGGAAACCGCCAAACAGGTCGATGAGGTTGCCCGCCGACTGAATTGCCGAGAACGTGATCATGACGAGAAACCCAAGGAACAACCCGACAACCAACTGCATGATGAGCGCGACAACGAACGGTCCGGTGTCAAGCGGCGCATAGTCGGCGCTGACCCGCGGCGCGACCGCAATCGCGAGGCCAACGCCGAGCATCGCCTTGATCCTGGTGGGGATGCCACTGTACGAGAACGGCGGGGCGACCACGAGAAATGCCGTCATGCGAACCCCCGCGAGCATGACTGCCTCGAGCCATCCCGCATCGAGTCCGGGCACCTCATGTGCCGATCAACTGGGGGATGAGGGTGAACAGAGATTCGGTGAACGTGATCATCTCGGCGATCATCCACTGCCCGGTGATGACGAGAGCGATCGAGACGGCGACGGCTTTCGGCACGAACGACAGCGTGACTTCTTGGATTTGAGTGATCGATTGGAATATCGAGATCGCGAAACCCACGACGAGCGCTGTGATTAGCATCGGTGCGCCGAGCTTCGCGGCGACGATCAGCGCGCGCACACCGATGTCTATGACGATGGCGGGATTCATTAGCCCGTCCTATAGCTGCCGATGAGCGAGGTAATGATGAGCCCCCAGCCATCAACCATGATGAAGAGCAAGATTTTGAAGGGCAGCGAAATCATCACGGGGGGCAGCATCATCATGCCCAGCGCCATCAGGCCGGCCGACACCACAAGGTCGATCACCACAAACGGGATGAAAATCACGAAGCCGATGATGAACCCCGCGCGCAACTCGGAGATCATGAACGCCGGGATGAGAGTCTGCATCGGCACAACATCGGGAGTCGCCGGGTTGGCGAGGTTCGCGGCGCGAGTCATCAACCCCAGGTCTTCTTGGCGGGTGTGCGCAAGCATGAACGTTCGCAGTGGCCCGGATGCGGCGGAGATCGCGTCGACGAACGACAGGTTCCCGCCCAGATACGGCTGCAGCGCCGCCGTGTTGATCTCGGCAAGGACCGGCCACATGATGAAGATCGACAGGAAGAACGCGAGTCCTGCGAGCACTTGGGTCGGAGGGATAGTAGTCAGGCCGATCGCATTGCGCGTCATGGCGAGCACGATGAAGATCTTCGTGAACGAGGTCATCATCAGCAGGATCGCTGGCGCGACGGAAAGTACCGTGATCCCGAGAAGCACGACGACAGACGACGCCGGTGCTCCGTCCGGGCCGTTGATCCCCACGTTGATGATGCCCCCGACCACGGGAGCCGTGGGAGCCACAGGCGCTGTCGGATCGGTGGGCGATGCCGGATCGGCGGTGGGAAGCGCTGCGGCTGCCGTCAGCACTGTACTCAGGAGCAATGCAGCGGCGCCGGCAGCTGCGACGCGCAGGGTTAGTGCAGTGCGGCGATACCGAGCAGCCTCGGTCAACGCCGCCCTCACGGCTTGAGACCCCCGAACGCACGGCGCCACGTGTCGGCCGACAGCAGCGAGCCTGCGAGTGGGGAGTGCGGTGATGGCCGTAGAAGCGCGCCAGCGGGTACACCTCGGGTCGGGCGCACCCCGGGCTCGCCGTCATCGATCTCCTCAGACATCGCCATCGAGAACGACTGCACCGAGTCAAGCGGCGCATCTGCCGTGTGGAGGATCGTGACGGCGTGCTCCGTGACTCCGAGAAGGAATCGCTTACCGTCGACGTCAACGACTGCAACCGATGCCTTTGAGCCGACGCTCTGGCGACCGACCACGGAGATCGGCTTGCTCTTACCGCCGCGGGTTCCCCGGCTCATCCGGCGCTGAGCAAACCAGATCACACCGAGTACGGCTGCGAGGGACAGCAGCACTCGCAGCGCGAGCATGAGGGTATCCATTTAGAACGTCGACTCCGGGTTTTCGAGAATCCGCGTGATACGCACTGCGTAGTCCTGATCTACAACCACGATGTCGCCGTGCGCGATGAGCTTTCCGTTGAGCAGGATGTCTGCGGGAGTTCCCGCAGACCGGTCGAGTTCGACGACGGCGCCTGGCTCGAGCGCGAGCAAGTCGCGGACCGCCATTCTTGTGCGCCCGATCTCCACCGTGAGCGACATTTCGACGTTGCTGATGCGCGAGAGGTTTCCGGGCGTGAGCGTCGCAGGCCGCGGTGCAACACTCGCGTGCAGCCTGATCGCGAACCACCCGATCGAGCCGGCCTCGGTCACGAGTTCGAACACGGTGGTCCCGCTTGCGATCAGGAGCGCCGACGCATCCGACTCGGTGATCGCGCCCAGCACACCGGTCCCGAGGGTCGCGGTCGCGGCCTCGAGTGCGGGGCGCACGATGTCGCCAGGAGCGGCGAGCACTTCGGTTACTCCTGCCGCCTCGGCGAGGACGCTCCGGTCGTTGAGCACCAGGGCGACGTCCGCGGCGCGAGCTCCGACGAATTCGGCCGCGAGCGCGACCGAGAACGGACCTGCGAGATCTTCCGGCGAGGGCTGGTGGACCATCGTCGGTCGCTCGGACCCGGGAAGACTGTCGGCAAGGGCTTCAGCGGCGGCCACTTGCGCCGCGTAGTCGATGGTGGAGCTGTGCGTCGGGGTGATTGTGGTCATGGTGTTGCTGCTCCGGTTGGTTCTTGGGTTTCAACGATCACGCACGCAAGTTGCGATCCGCTCGCCCCGACAGCGGCGCGTGCGAGCACGTGTCCTTCTACCGCGAAATTAAGCGGACGGTTTTTCGAGTGCGCGATCCGGATGACATCGCCCTCCGCGAGCGAGAGAACAACCTCGGGTCGCACCGCTGTGGTCTGAAATTGGAGCGCGACTCGCACCGGCACCGAATCGAGCTGGGCTCGCATCAGGCCATCAGTCGGATCGTCCTCGGTCCGCGCGTGGCCGCCCGCGAGGCTCGCCGCGAGCGAGACGGCAGGCATCGCGATCGTCAGGCGTGAGGTGACGCCGCCGATCCCGATGTCGAAACTCGCGACGATCATTGCGTCGCCCGGGGTCGCGGCTTGCGCCGTTTGGGGCACGTAGCTAAAGGACTCAACTCGCATGTTCTCGGGAAAGAGCTCTCCGAATGAATACCGGAGCAGTTCAATCGCATCGTTGACCGTGCGGACGACCAGTGCCTGCTCGAGAGGAGAGAAGGGGCGAGGGGGGATGGCGCGAGCACCGGTCCCGCCGAGCATCCGAGCGAGCCATCCGAGAGCGGGGGCGAGGGGCAGTTGCACGACGGCCCGCGGACGAACGCCCTCGATCGAGCACAGCACCATGGTCGAGGCATCCTCAAGCGAGGTGACGTAGCCGTCGTATGGGAGGACCTGCACATCGACGGCGGTGATCTGGGATGCCGTGCGCACGCGCGCTGCGATCTCAATGTTCCACTGACGAGCGAACGAATCGAACCCGGCCATGAGCATGCGCGATTGATCGCGCGCAAGGGACACCGGCCGGTCGAAGTTGTACGGTTCGGGCTCGTCGGTGCGTGCGTCGACCGCAGACACCATCTGAACCGTCATACGCCGTACTATCGGGCGCTTGTGCTCCCGCGTTAGGAATCCTGAACTAAGTCGTGTCCTATCCCGATGTCGTCGCGACCACCTTCGGGACGAGCGCTTTGGCCGCTTCAGGCAAATCGCTGAGCACTACGACATCAACACGTCGCGAGAGCGATAGATCACCGGGCACCGGCCGAGCGGATCCGAAGCTCACGGCAGAGATCTTGGAAGGATCGAGGCCGTCAACTTCGACAAGGTAGCGCAGCACCGCTGTGCTCCTCGCGCCCGCGAGTTCCCAGTTGCTCGCGTATGGGGGGCTCGCCGGGGTGGGGTCAGCGTAGCCCTCGATACTGATTTGGTTGGGAATGCCCTGCAGTGCCGGGCCAATCGTCTGCACCGTCGCGAGCGCCGCTTCGAGTAGCTCGGCGCGGTTCGGTTCAAAGAAGGTTTGCCCACCGATGAGCTTTATCGTGAGTCCACGTCCGTCGACCTGATAGCCGACCTGATCTTGAAGGCCTTGCGCCTTCAGCCCGGAGTTGACCTTCGCGACGATCGCCTCAAAAGTGGCAACCTCTTTCTTGGCTTGCTGCAGGCTGGTCTGCTCGGTGATCGCCGACGTGAATCCGACGCCCTCCTTGCCGACGTATTCCGGCTCTACGATCACGCCAATCGCCGAGTCGACATTGGTACTCGGTGTCGTGCCGAATCCGGTCGCGAGAGAATCGCGAAGTTGCGCGTACTTGTTGGCGTCGATACTCGACATCGCAAAAAGTACAAGGAACAAACACATGAGCACCGTCAGCATGTCCGCGTACGACACAATCCATCGCTCATCGGGGTGGCCCTCATCGTGACCACCCTTGTGGCCACGCTTGCGGCGCGTGCTCATGCTGCCTTGGCGAGGGATTCGCCCTTGTCGGCTTTTGGTGCTTTGCTGGCGTTTTGCGGCACCAGCGCGCGAAGGCGTTCACCGAGTGTGCGAGGTTGGCTGCCAGCTTGGATCGCGAGCACTCCCTCGATCAGGATCGTCATCCGCTGCACGTCGAGCTCTGCCAAACGGATCAGTCGGGTTCCGATCGGCAGCCAAAGGAAGTTCGCCGAAAGGACACCCCACAGGGTTGCCACGAACGCGGCGGCGATCGACTTGCCGAGCGAGCCCGGGTCAGACAGGTTCTCAAGAACATGGGTAAGCGACACGACAGTGCCGATAATCCCGATCGTCGGTGCGTAGCCGCCCATTGACGTGTAGAACTTCGCAGACGTGCGCAGCACGCGTTCTTGAGTCGCGGATTTGTCCTCAAGCATGATCGCGAGATCTTCGGCGTCCAAGCCGTCCGCGACCCCCTGAAGCGCTGACTTGAGGAAGGGATCGTTGATCTTGTTTGCTTCTTGTTCCAGGGCGAGCAAGCCCTGACGGCGAGCGACATCGGCAAGTTCAACGAGTTGATCGATTATGACTTGCGGCTTGAACTTCACGCCCTTGAAAGCACGAGGAAGCGACTTCACCGCAGCAATGGCATCCGGGATCGTCCCGCTCGCAATGCCGACGCCGATCGTTCCGCCGAAGACGAGCATCATCGGTCCCAGCAGCAACAGCGAGCTGACCTTCGCACCCTCGACCGTCATCATTCCTAAGAGGGCCCCGAAGGCGATAACCACACCGATTATGGTTGCGGGATCCATCAGCGCATCCCTGTGCGGGCGGGCGTCGACGACTTCAGGCGGTCCGTCGGCATGGGGACTATCCCCAGCACCGGGGCCGATGTCCCGTCGAAAGACGGCAAGGCGCGAGCGCGGGCAATCACGCCGGCGCGGTAGCTCGCGATCATCTCAATGACCTGCTCCATGCTCTCGGTCACGATGTAGCTCGTGCCTCCGACGAGAGTAAGCGTCGTGTCCGGGCTCGACTGAATGCGCTCGATCAGATCAGGGTTGATCGCAAAGCGCGTGTTGTTGAGTCGTGTGACCACGATCATGGAGATTCCCCCGTCCGGCCGACAGTGAGAATCGGCGTTTCTCCCCACTGTCGACAGACCGGGGGCTCACGTTAGGCGAATCCCGTACCCCATTCGGGGCAATTTGTACCCCCTAGTTACCGCTTGAGGTTGGTCAGCTCCTGAAGAATCTCGTCAGAGGTCGTGATGATTCGCGCGTTCGCCTGGAATCCGCGCTGCGCAACGATGAGGTTCGTGAACTCTTGCGACAGGTCGACGTTCGACATTTCGAGGGACCCGCCCGCGAGTGTTCCGACCCCGGGCGAACCGGCCGTAGCGATCGTGACGTCTCCGGTATTGATCGAACTGCGGTAGTTTGACGACCCCGCCTTCTCGAGCCCCTGCGGGTTGGTGAACGTCGCCATCGAAAGCTGGGCGATCGGCACGGTTGATCCATTGCTGTACGAGCCGACCAGACTGCCGTCCTTCGCGATTGAGAACGCTTGAAGCGTGCCGGCCTGACGGCCGTCCTGCCGCGCGGCAACCACCGTGGTGAGCCCGGCGTAGCCGGTGACTCCGCTGAAGTCAACGGTCACTCCGCCGATCGCCATCGTCGCGCCCGAGGTGAGTTTTCCCGCGGTGAACCCGAGCGTATCCGTGCCGGTCGCAGTTCCATCGGATGCAGTGACACTCCACCCTCCCGCAGTGCGAGTCATATTCATCGTCACGGTTCGCGAGCTCCCCATGCCGTCGTAGACGTCGACATCTCGCGAAACGACAGTTCCCGTCGTCGCGTCATTGGGCAGGTTGCCGGTCATCGTCGCCGACGATGTCGCTATTGCTGGGGCCACGGTGTTTTGCGGCAAGACGATCGGTCCCATAGATCCTGCGCTCGTCGAGATGGCGCCGTTGACTGCAGTCCACCCTTGAACCAGTGCGCCATCCGGTGTCACAAGTCGGCCCCCCGCGTCGAACGAGAACGAACCCGCGCGAGTGTAGAGATCCTCACCGCCCGATTGCACGACAAAGAAGCCGTTGCCCGAGATCATCATGTCTGTTGCGCGGCCGGTTGCTTGGGCGGAGCCTTGCGAGAAGTTGGTGGAGATTGCAGCGACTTGCACGCCGAGGCCGATCTGGGCGGGGTTCGTGCCCCCGGCACCTGCTTGCGGTCCGCTCGCTCCCTTCACTAGCTGCGACAGGGTGTCCTGGAACTGGGTTGCCGACGCCTTGAAGCCCGTCGTGTTGACGTTGGCAATGTTGTTGCCGGTGACGTCCAACATGGTCTGGTGGGACCGCAGTCCCGAAATTGCCGAGTAGAGAGCGCGAAGCATGGTGTGCCTTTCGTTGTGGGGCTAAGAAGCTGAGACGACGCCGGAGATGGCATCCAGGCTGACGGATTGACTGCCGATCGTGACCATGGGAACGGCACCCGCGTAGGAGACCGCAGAGGCAATGCCCGTCTGCGGCCTTCCGTCGGCGGCGGTGTAGCCCACGGTCTTGCCGACGAGCCCAGCCGCCGCCATGCGCATCTGCAGAGCGAAGGTCTCCTGGGTGACCGAGGTCAAGGAGGTCAACTGCTCCATGCTCGAGAGCTGAGTGGTCTGCGACATCATCGCGTTCGTGTCCATCGGCGAGCTCGGATCCTGCGCCCTGAGCTGAGCGACAAGCAGCTGCATAAACATCTGCCCATCGAGCTTCTGCTTCCCGGTCGCCGTTGAGGGTGCCGAACTCGCGGGGATCGGAACGGCGCTCCCCGCCACTATTGCGTCGATGCTGGTCATAGGGCTTGTCCTTCTTTCTTGGTCACGAGCGACTTGGTCAGACGAGCACGTCGAGAGCGGATTCGGATCGCACGGCGATCGGGGCACCGAGAGATGTGGCGACGGCGGGAATCCGGGAATCTCGAGCCCGATTACCGTCAGCCGAATCACGCAGCCACTCGCGTCCAGACGGCTGGTTGCCGGACGAGAGGTCGAGGCTGAGCTGCCCGCCCGACTGCGAGAGGTCGCGCCGCAAGTCGGGCATGATCGCCTTGAGCGCGTCCCTGGCCTGCTCCGTGGGTGCGACCAGTTCGATGCGCACCGCGTCGCCGCTGACGTGCGCGCGAACCGTGACGGGTCCGAGATTCTCGGGGGTCACGCTGATAGTGATTATGTGGTTTCCGTCACCGGCGGCCCGCAGTGCTGCCAACGGTCGAGCCAGTTGCGGCACTAAAGGCGGGTCAGCTTGTCGAGGCGCACCGCCATCCGTTGGTGCGGCTGGCGCGAGCGGCGCGGCGAGCGGGAGTGGCGCGGGCGGGGCCACGGGAGCGGTGCTGGCGAGCACGGGCGCGGGATTCGGGCCAGGTGGCGCGACATCGGCGGTCGGGGTGGGCTTCTCCGTCGCGGCCGCGGGGAGCATCGGGCCGGATGCTGCCGCGGGCGCGACGGAAATCTGGGGGGGAGCATCAACGCTCACACTCGGGGCGGGGAGGGTGACCGGTGCGACCGGCGGCACGGAGGCGTTGAGGGGGACCGGTGCGACCGGCTGCATTGAGGCAGCGACAAACTGCGCGGGAGCGGGCGTGGCCGCATCCGTGCTGTGCTCGGTCGTCTCCGACTTCTTCGCCGAATCGGCGATTCCGGGTGACGCGACCGCTTGGCTCACACCCGGAGTTGTCGGCTCGGCCGAGGCGACGGACGTGTCAACCGGTGCCGTCGAGTGAACTTTCGCGAGCCGGGCCGGGCCGGCAACCTCGGTTGGCGTCATTGCGTCGGCAGCGTTAGGCCCAGTCGGAGCGGCAGCCGAGGTGCCGCCCGTTACTGGGGATGCGACGAACACCGCCGGTGAGCCCAGAGCCACGGTCGTTCCCGTGGGGAGGGCGGACGGCGCAGCGGCCGTCGCTGGATCGGCAGCTGTGGCGGCGGGTGTCGGATCGCTCACAGGTGCGCCGGTGCCGCTCGAAACGGTGCCGCCAGTTCGATCCGTTGCGGTGTCGGGCGTCTCGGCATCGCTTCGTTCATCCGATCGGCTCGGCGAGTCCGGCGCGCCTCCGGAGGCACGCCGGGGGCTGTCTGGTCCGATCGCCGCCCTGGCAGACTCAAGTTCTGCGCCGAAGCGCGAGTCGTCGGTGGGGTTCGTTCTTGGTTCGACGGTTGACGCTACCGGGGCCGCACCGATGTGGGCGGTGACGGCCGTCACGCGAGGCTCCCGGCAAGCATTGAGGTTTGTGCGGCGATGAGTGCCTGTAGCGCTTCAGCCGACGACCGGGCAACGGCGGTTGCAGCCATCGCCGCCTTCGTCGGCTGCGCCCCGTTGCCCCCAACGCCACCCGAATCCGGGGAGACCCGGCGGATCGTGACGATGTCGGCATCCGTAAACCAGGCTTTGGTCAGTGTCACCGACCGGCCGACATCGGGCGCATGGATGACGTTGCCGTTTCCCGCGTAAATCACGATGTGTTCGCCCCCGTCGAGCACGATCAGGTCGCCCGGCTTGGCCTGCGCAAGCGACGGTACAGCCGTGCCGGCCCGCGCCTGATCTGACACGAGTCGCCCGACTTTGATTCCCACATCGGAGAGCGAGCGCTGCACCAGCCCCGAGCAGTCGATCCCGCTCGAGCTCGTGCCGCCCAGTACGTACGGGACCCCCTCGTACTTCGCCGCGGCGTTGACAATGCTCGAACCGGTCGTGCCTGAGGCTGAAACCGCAGCCACTTTGTCTTGTGCAGCGAGTGCACCGATGAGCCGCGCGAACAGGTCGGCGGAGGCGCTGGACGCCGACGAAGTCGGCCGTTGCGCAGCAAGCTGATCGAAGTGCGCCTGAATCTGCCGCAGTGAACCTATCGAGTCGGTGATCATTTGGTCTCCTCCGGATGAGCAAGGTGCCAGGCGCGGGCGGAAAGGTCGTCGAGTACGAGCTGCTCCGATTTGTTCTCCTCGGCAGCCTGCTCGGCGTCAAATCGCCCCTCGAGCTTCTCGAGCCCCAAGGTTCGGCGGTGGGCTTCCGCGTGCGCTACCACCGCGACCTCGACGTGCGCGGCAGCGATCGCCTCGAGCTCGCTCAATTCGGACAGCAGCTCCGTGGTGGAGGCGCGCGTTGCCGCGATCGATGCGAGCGACGCGTGCGACACCGGATCAACGTTGGATGCCGCGAGCTCACTGCGCACCCGCCGCGATCGCGCCGCGCCAATCGCCTCATGATCGCGTGCGCTGTTGAGTTCAAGGGCGCGCTGATCCTCTTCGACTCGTCGCAGTCGCAATAGCCCGGACAGACTGAATGGTGGCGTCATGCGACAACACCAAACGATCCGACAAGCTGCGCCAGCCTCGCCCACGCCTCGGCCTGAGGGGTTCGGTCTGCCATGTCTTGGCGCAGAAACCGGTTGATCTCAGCGGCGTGAGTCACGGCCGCATCAACCAAGGGATTCGTGCCGGGCTGGTAAGCACCGACGTCGAGCAGGTCTTGCGCGGCGAGTCGGGCGGCAAGCACTCGACGCAGTGCAGATGCGTCCTCACGCTGCTGCGCGGTCGTCACGCGAGCCGCCACCCGCGAGACCGTCGCGAGCACGTCGATCGCCGGGAAGTGCCCCGCGAGTGCGAGCTTCCGATCGAGTACAACGTGCCCGTCAAGGATCGAGCGGGCGGCATCCGCTATCGGCTCATTGTGATCGTCACCCTCGACGAGCACGGTGTACAGGCCCGTGATCGACCCGCGTTCTGCGGTTCCCGCGCGTTCGAGCAACCGACCGAGCAGCCCGAACACCGACGGCGGGTAGCCACGGGTAGCCGGTGGCTCACCGACCGACAAGCCGATCTCGCGTTGCGCAAATGCGACTCGAGTCAGCGAGTCCATCATGAGCATCACGTGGGATCCGGTGTCGCGGAACGACTCCGCGATTCGGGTCGCCGTGAACGCCGCGCGAACTCGGACGAGCGCCGGGGCATCCGCGGTCGAGACCACGACGATTGATCTCGCGAGACCCGCCTCGCCGAGATCGTCTTCGAGGAACTCGCGAACCTCACGGCCACGTTCTCCGACCAGCGCTATCACCGACACCTCGGCATCCGAGCCGCGCGCGATCATCGACATGAGCGATGATTTTCCGACGCCAGATCCCGCGAACAGTCCCATACGCTGGCCGCTTCCGACGGTGGCGAGAGTGTCGAGCGCGCGCACCCCGAGCGAAAGCGGCGCACTGATGCGTGCTCGATCGAGCGCGGGGGGCACATCGTTATCAACCGGAACCCATCCCTCAGCAACGAGCGGTCCCTTGCCGTCGATCGGCCGCCCCATTCCGTCGAGCACGCGCCCGAGAAGCCCACGACCGTATGGCACGAGCATGCGACTGCGGCGGGTGCGCACGGGCATGCCAGCGGCAAGCCCGTCGACCGCCTCCAGCGGCATAGCCGTGAGCACCCCCGTTGCCACGGCAACGACCTCCGCTTGAACCCGGTTCTCGTCGCCGATCGTGACGACATCGCCGATGCTCGCATCCAGTCCCCGGATGTCGATACGAAGTCCTGCGACCGACGTGACCGAGCCGATGCGTTCCGGCCGCGCCGCAGCGATCATGGCGTCGAGTTGGGCCGGCCTGAATCCGGAGGTCACGCTCATTGGGGTCCCCCCGCGAGCGCCGCCTTCGCCCGGGCGAGCGCAGTCGAGATGCGCGCATCGATTGACCCGTGCTCGATCTCAAGGATCGCCCCACCGCGCTCGATGTCGGGATCCTCCACGAGCACGAGCTGTGCGCCGAATTCGTGAGGCACCATGAGGGCGATGTCAGCCGGGTTGAGGCGGATGCGGGTCAGCACGACTGCTACCACATCGGTTGCGCGCTGGACAGCGGCCCGTGCTGACCCAGGCCCCGTCGACAGCTCGTGACCGACGATTGCCTCGGCGAGTTCGAAAGCTGCCGCAGCGATCGCGAGGTCGACGGACTGGAGCGCGGGGAGGTGGTGTGCGCGGAGCAGCACAGCTGAATGCTCGAGGGCATCGATTGCGAGCCGGAGCTCGGCGGAATCTCTCTCGACTTGCACCGTCGCGTCGAGCGCAAGCGTGGCCCGGAGCTCATCCAATTCCTGCTCCGCTCTCCGCTTCCCTGCGGTGTAGCCCGCGGAATGTCCGCGAACGCTCGCCTCATCGTCGGTGCGCCGACCAATGGCGGGAAAATTCAGCGGGGCAAATCCCGCGTCAATCGACAAGGTCATCCTCCGGCACGTCGCCGCGTTGGATTGTGATGGCGCCGTCTGCCTCGAGCTCGCGCACGGATCGGACCATCTCTGCGCGGGCTTCGATGACTTGCGCCTTGCGAATCTTGCCGAGCAGAGACACCTCGTCGTCGAGCAATTCGCGGTTGCGCTCTGACATGTTCTCCCGCACGAGGGTGACGAAGGTTTCGTCTGCACCGCGCAACGCGATGGCGAGCATCGTCACGTCGATACCGCGAATCACTTGCTGCACGTCTCGAGGCTCAAGCTTGGCGATGTCGTCGAAGTTCAGCATGCGCGAGCGCACCTCTTCAGCGAGGGCCGGATCCCTCAGTTCGAGCTCGGCGAGCATCTCGTGCTCCGTCGCAACATCGGATCGTCCAATGATGTCGACGAGAGGCTGGACTCCGCCGACGATTTCGTGTGCCGCGGCCGGAGCGGTGGCTGACCGGACTCGAATCTTGAGCGCCTCCGCGACGACTTCAACGACCGCATGGACAGGAGTGCCCATGATCGCAAGTGCCTGCGCGATGTCCACTCGCGTGGCCGGGTCGAAGCGAGCAAGCACAACGGATGCCGCATCCGCCTTCAGGTGGGCGAGCACGAGAGCGACAGTCTCGGGCATTTCGGGTTCAAGCGCGTGAGCGAGCGTTGGCGGCTCGACCGCGTCGAGAAAGTCGAATGACCGACCGCCAACGGTGGAGGTCGCACGGCCGATGAGGCCGGCCGCGCGCTCCTCGCCGAAGGAAGCCTCCAGGAGGCTGACGGCAGCTTCGTGGCCGCCGCGAGCGTCGTTGCGACCGGTCTGCGTCTTCGCGTGAAACTCAGAAATTGCCGCGTCAGCCTGGCTCGCCTCGACCTTGCGCAGCCGCATGATCCATGCTGCGAGTTCCTCGGCCTCGGACTCGGAAAACTGACGCATGACCTCGGCCGCGCGATCCTGCGACATTTGCATGATCACGAGGGCGGCCTTTTCCATACCCGTCATCGTGCTCATGCGAGGCTCTGATCATCCATCAGGCTGCGCAAGAAGTCCGCGGTACGTTCGGGGCTGGTCGCCGCGAGGCGGTCGATATCCAGTCGCATCCGGTCGATACCGAGTTCTGCTTGGTTCGCCGTGAACTCGGCGGCTGCGGCGGGGAAGCTCGGCACGGGAACGGGGACAGGAGCGGGCAGCGCCGAGGGCGCCATGCCCGGCTCGATGGCCGCGGAATCCGGACTGTCGACAGCCGCTCGCGGTTGCGTGAATTCACCCAAATCGACGGCGTCGCCCTTGCGACGTCCGGCCATCCGCAGCCCGCTCAGGAGGATCACGAGCACAAGGGCAGCGCCCGCAAAAGGCACCGCCGCAGTGATGATCTTGACAATGTTGTCTTGTTGCTCTTGGCCACGGGCGGCATTGATCGCGGCAGCTGCGGCCGCTCCGTCGGGTTTGGTGAATGAAATGAGCTCGACCTTGATTGCATCTCCGCGCGTGGTGTCGATACCCGCCGCTGCCGACACGAGACCCGCAATTGTTTCGGCGGTCAGCCCGGTTACCGCATCCTTGTTCACCGCAACCGACACTGTTTGGCGCCGAATTTCTCCCGCCGGAATCTGCGTGGTCTGGGTCACTTTGTCGATCGCGTTGTTCTTCGTGCTCGAGGTCGACGTATAGGTGCCTGTGCCGTTGGCTCCCGTCGGCACTGCGATGCTGTCTGCACCGAGAACACCCGTCGCCGAGCCTCCCGTGCCGGTGAATGCTTGGTTCGAGCTCTGCTCGTTGAGCGCGGGCGCGTTCGTGGGCGTCGTGAAGGATTCTTCGACCTTCTGCGCCGACTGCAAGCTCATGTCGGCGGCCACGACGACGGTCGCGTTCCCGGTGCCAACCACCTGATCGAGCATCGTCTGCACGGCAGACTTGACCTTGGATTCGTACGTCGACGCTTGCTTGTCGTTTGATCCGCTCGCTCCAACTCCGACCGCCGACAACACGGTCCCGTCGGCGGAGACCACTGAGACGTTGTCCGGGGTGAGCCCATCAACCGACGCGGCCGTCAAATGCGTGATTGCCTGAACCTGGTCGCTGCTGAGGGTGTTGCCGCTGAGGGTGTCGATGAAGACCGACGCGGTGGGTTTCTGGGTCTGCGAGACGAAAACCGAATCCTTCGGAATAGCGAGTTGAACCGAGGCAGTGCGCACACCGTGGATCGACTCGATTGTCTTCGAGAGCTCGCCTTCAATGGCGCGCTTGTAGGTCACGGTCTGCTGAAAGTCGGACGCCGTCACACCCATCTTGTCCAGAAGCGCATACCCCCCGGTCCCGAGGCTCGGCAGACCGGCGGCGGCGGCTTTGAGTCGCTCAGGGTTCACGCTCGCCTCGGGCACCATAATTGTCGAACCACCGTCGGAGAGTTGATAGGTCACTCCGTCAGCCTTGAGGATGTCGACGATCGCGCTCGCGTCGGTGCCGCTGAGGCCCGAGAAGAGCGGAGAGTATTGCGAGCGAGTGAACCACGCCCCGAGGGCCAGACCGCCCACGAGTATGACCGCAACTCCGATGATTGCGATCGTGCGCTGCGCGACCGTGAACTCCCGCAACGTGTGTGTGAGGCGACCCAGGGCTGCCGATATCCCGCGCGGCACTAGGCCTGCATCCTCATGATCTCGTTGAACGCCTCGACACCCTTGTTGCGCACGGCCGAGACGACCTCAAGGGTCACTTGAGCACGGGTCGCGGCAATCGTCGCCTGCTGGATGTCGCTCAGGTTGCCGGTCACGGCCGAAACCGCGAGGGAGTTCGCCGACGACTGGAGCCCCTGGAGGTTGTCGATCGCACCCGCGAGCGCGGTTCCGAAGCCCGTACCGTCGGTGCTGGGCAGAAGTGACGTCGAACCGGCTAGGCCGCTTGTCGGTAGCACTGACGCGACGGGTGCAACCGGGATCACCATCAGCGGCTACCGATCTGAATGGCGGCTTCATAAATTGACTTGGCCCGGTCGACCACAGCGGCGTTCGCTTGGTAGCCACGCTGTGCCATGATCAGCTGCCCCATTTGGGCGGCTAGGTCGATGTCCGGGTAACGCACCATGCCGTTGGCATCGGCGAGCGGATGCGTGGGCTCGTATACGATGCGACCTTCCGCGGATCCGAAAGCGGCTCCCTTCACGAACACTCCCGAGGTGCCGGGGCCCGCCTCGGCCTCGACATAGCGGGCCTGAAAAGCAGTGCCGCTCGTTGCGGAAGCATTGTTGATGTTCGCGAGATTGTCGGACACCGCATCGAGCCACTTGCGGTGGACGACGAGCGCCGAGCCCGCGATGGCAATCGCGTCGTTCGTCATTACACACCGCCGATCGCCGCGCGGACCCCGCTGAACTGGGCGGTCATGGCGCTGGCGGCGAACTGAAATCGCAGCACGGTATCGATGTTGGAGAGCGTCTCGGTGTCGATATTGACGTTGTTGCCGTTGAGCTGGGTGGGATCCATCGAGAGTTTCGTGGCCGGCCCGACAATTCCGCTGCCCTGCTTCACCGAGGCCGCGAGGGCTTCCTCGAAAGAGACGCGTTGCGCCTGGTATCCGCCGGTGTTGACGTTGGCGATGTTGTTGGCTATCGCGCGCTGACGCGCTGCGAGACCATCGAGTGCACTGGACAGTGCATTAATCGTGACCGAATCGAACACGGGATCCCGTTCCATACTTCACGAGCAAGTACGGCCGATCCGTGGCCAAGGTGGTGAGCTATCCATAGCTCATAAATAGTTATCGGCAGCGTTCACGATCCGGTTAGCAAAATTCAGAAAATCGTGTAGCCCTCTGGCTTAACCTTCAACGTCGAGGTAGACCGATCCGGGCCGGTCAATTGCCGACCCCACCGCGCGCAGTGCGTCGAGGTGGCCCGCTGCAGTCTGGCGGGTGTGCTCAAGGTGCTCGATTGCTTCGCGCTGCGCATCGATGAGGCCGAGAACATGCTGGGCATATTCGTCGGGGAGCGGGCCCGGCATCGTGGGGGCAGACCACTGCGCCGAGGACATCCTCACGTCGTACGTGAGCGTTGCCCCCGCCCGAAGTCGCTCGACATCCGCTTCAAGTTCACGAATCACCGATCTCCATGCCCGGTCGATCTCTTCTCGGTCAGGCAAAGCCGATCGATCCCACTCTGTGAGTCGCGGCATTGGCTTGACCGGTCGCCGAAAGGAGTTCGGCAGCTTCGTGCCAGGTTTGACGCAGTGGCTCCATGATCGCGATGACCTCGCGGGTGCGGGCGACCGAGCGCTCGACATTCGCGCTCACGAGCTTGGTCGACGAGAACAGGTAGATCGCGAGCAGATTCTGACCGCCGTCCCAGCGCTCAACGTCGAGGGTGCCCGCGAGTTCGGCAACGATCGCTTGCGCGTGTGTGAGGTACGGGGATGCCCGATTCCAGTCCTGCTCGACTTGCGCCGCCTCCGCGCGCTGCAGGTCTACCAGGAGTCGGTCGAAGAGCATGGTGAGCAGTCGACTGGGCGATGCAGACAGGATTGCGTCCTGATTGTATGCCGACCGCGCGAGGCGGGGGTCCTGTTGTGTGATCATCCTGATCTCCTCTATCCCGTGTGTGAACTACTGCTGGTGCTGGTTCCCGATGACAGGCTGGCAAGCTGGGAGCTCAGCCACGCGGACTGAGCCTTGAGGTTGCTCAGAGAGACCTCGAGCTTTGAATAGGTGGCTTGGAGTCCCGCACGCTGAGATGCAAGACGTGTATCCCAGTCGGTGATCTGGGACGAAAGGGATGCGACCGTCGATTGCTGCCCGGTGATCGCGGTCGTGATCGTCCCGGTGTATTTGTCTGACGCTGCGGTTGCCGCGGCAGCAATTCGCGACGCGACGGCTTGCAGCACTGCTTGTGTGCCTGCCGGGTCGATTGCCAGTGCGGCCGAAAACTTCACCGAGTCGTACTGGATCGTGCCGTCGCGCGTGAGAGTGAGTCCGATCTCTGACGGGGACCGTCCGTTCACGGGATCCGACGCTGCCGAGATGATTCTCTGCCGCACGTCCCCAACGGTTGAGTTCCCCGTGAAGACCCCGGCCCGCGTCCTTACTGCGCCCGTCGCCGACGTTGAGGTTGTGACCGATGAACCGAGATCGACGAGGGAGAAGACCGACGACAGGCTATTCACAAGCGCGGACGCAACGTTGCCAACGCCCGCTTTGTCGCGTGCGACCGTGATCGACACCGGCGAGGCCTCGACCTGCGAGACCGTAACGGCGACTCCCGGCAAAATGTTGGCGAACGAGTTGGTGGATGATGTGATCGCCTGTTGAGCCGAGGTACCGGCCCAGAGAATGATCGAGGCATCGCTCGCGGCCGTGACGGTCGCGGCGCCCGTGGCAGTGAGAAGGTTCGTCGCAGCTCCGGCCGCGACATCCCCCGCGGTGCCGCGGAAGACCGAGAAGGCGCTCGCTGCGCCGGTCGTGCTTGACGAAAATTGCAGTCGATACTGCGGTTGCCCGGTACCTGCGTCCGTTCCGACCGCGACCTTGATGGCCTTGACTCCCGTCGCCGATCCGTTGACCGCTCGGGCGACATCATCCAGGGACGTCGTGGCGGCGGTGAGCTCGGTCTTCGTCCCGTCGGCTCCGACAATCGTGAACGTCGCCGGGGTGTCTGGCCATGCCGTCATGGCGGCCGACACACTCACTTGGCCGCGAGCGACCGCGGTTACCCAGAGTGCGAGAGTGCCCGCCGAAGCGCCCGCGGCGGCGCTCACCGACACACTCGGTGCGCTGCTCGTGGCGGTGAAGAGATCGCTCGTTGCCGGCAACGCGGTCTTCGTCGCAAGGGTCGCGAGCGAGGCGACGGTTGCGTTGAGTCCTTGCATGGCGCCGAGGAGGGCTTGGCTTGTCGTGACGCGGCTTTTGAGGAGTGCCTGAGGCGCCGCCTCGACGGCCATGAGCTGGTCGATGAGCGAGGTCGTGTTGAGGCCACTGATGAGGCCATCGATTGCTAGCGACATCCTTGCGCCTCTCGACTCGGGCTCTTGAGGGTATGTACGCCCGGTGGTGACGACTGTCGACGGTTCAGATCTGTGGTCGACACCACCGGGCTATACACATCCGGTTGGACTATTCGGTCATGCTCCTGGGCTAGCGCAGGAGCTGCAGAACACCCTGGTTGGACTGGTTCGCCTGCGCGAGCATGGCGGTACCGGCCTGCGACAGCACGTTCGCACGGGTGTACTTGACCATTTCCTGAGCCATGTCGGTGTCGCGGATACGAGATCCGGCGGCCGACAGGTTCTCGGTGGAGACGGCCAGGTTGCGGATGACGCTCTCAAAGCGGTTCTGAGCGGCACCGAGGGTTGCACGAGCGGTCGAGATGCTCGTGATCTGGGCGTCGAGCGTGGTGATCGCGGCAGCCGCACCGGCGGAGCTCGAGAAATCGAGCGCACCCGCGGAGCCAGCCACGCTCACCGCAAGTCCCGTACCGGCCGCGCCCTGCGTGCCGGCGACAGCGCCACCGACCACAGAGCCACCGTTGAGCGCCGTGACGACGAGCTTGTTGTTCTTGTCGACCGTCGCCGTGAGGGACGCCTTGAAGGTGCTGTCGCTGTTGAGTGCGTCAGCAACACTCTGAACCGTGTTGTAGGTTCCTGCTACGCCGAGCGTGACGTTGACCGTGCTCGTCGACGTGCCGCTGGTGATCGAGAACGCTTGCGTGCCAGCGACCAAAGTCGGAGTCGCCACTGCGATCACGGCACCGGCAGCGCCGGTCGTGAGTGCGTTAGCGAGGCCCTTGACGTTTGCGCCGCTCAGGCTGACCGAGATCTGGCTGCTTGCGTCGCCGTTTGCTCCGACCTGGAACTTGAGCGATGCGTTGCTGCCATCGAGCAGTTGCGTGCCGTTGAAGTTGGTGGCGTCGGCGATGCGGCCGAGTTCCGTGGTCAACTGCGTTACTTCAGTCGTGATCGCACCACGCGATGTTGCGTTGTTCGAGTCGTTTCCGGCCTGAACCGCGAGGTCGCGGATACGCTGCAGGATCGAGTGAACCTCGGTGAGCGAACCTTCAGCAGTCTGGATGACGCTGATGCCGTCCTGTGCGTTGCGCGAGGCGACCATGAGGCCGCCTGTTTGCGACTTGAGGCCCTCAGAGATCGCGAGGCCTGCCGCGTCATCCGCTGCGCGGTTGATACGAAGACCGCTGGAGAGCTTCTCCAACGACTTGGACAGGTCATTCTGCGTGTTGGTGAGGTTGCGGTACGAGTTATTCGCCGCAATGTTGGTGTTGATTGTCATACCCATGGTGATTTCCTCCGTGATGTGGGTTTGTTAGTCGGCCCATCCGTGGTCCGGCACTGTGAACCTTCGGTCGATCTTCCCGGCGGGTAAGTATTCGGCCCGAAAGGGGGGTTAAGACACTGCTGAGCTCGCCCAACCCGAGTCGCCGAGATCGGCGACCATTCCCGCCTTGGCGTATTCGGCGACTCGAGCGAGGTACGCGGCTCGGCGAACTTCGGCGATTCGAGCCTCCGGCGTCACTATGGCGTTGCCGTCTTCGGCGTAGTGGGTTGCCAGACCGTCCCGAATTAGTCGAACGGCCTCGGCGCGCTTTTGCGAAACGGCCGAGTGGGTGAATCCGAGTTCCTCAGCGATTTCTTTGACGCTTCGCTCCTGAAAGTAGATCTGCTCGATGATGTAGCGCATGTCGTCGGGAAGTGCCGCGACACTCGAGCGGACGAATACGGTCCGTTCGGCCGTGACGAGAGTCTCCTCGGGGGTGGCGTTGTCTGCGATGAGAAGGTCTGAGTTGATTTCGTCGAGGGCGCTTACCGACCGCGCGGCATCGGTCAGGGCATCCGTCGCCGCTTGGCGGTCAACCCCGAGTGTTGTCGCGATTTCGTCGACAGTGGGAACGCGGCCGAGCGTCGCAGTGAGCGTTTCTTGCACCGCGAGAGTCTCGCGGATGCGTTTGCGCACGGTGCGGGTCGCCCAGTCGTCCGTGCGCATCGTGTCAGCAAACGACCCGATGATGCGGCGGCGAGCGAATGCGCCGAACGGTACACCGAGGGTGGGATCGAAAGCGTCGGCGGCGGTCACGAGTGCAAGGGCGCCGGCCGAGGCCATGTCATCGCGCGAGAGGTGGGTTGCGCGGGAGCACAGGTCCCTGACGAGGTAACCGACTAGTGGAAGGTTCTCTACAACTAGAGCGTTGCGCTGGTCACGTTTCACCGAGAGCCTCTCACAGGTCACCGATTGGGATGGCACGTTTCATTGGAAAACGCGTTTGGCACTGCATCGGGTGACTCGTGCTGGGTGGGTTGCTTTGGGTAAGCCCCTGCGTGAGACGTTTCTTATTCTGTGGGACGAAATCCGCCCTGCGCACCCCCCACTACGGGTGCGCGTGTCGCCACAACCCGCGACCTACTGGTCGTGATATGCAAACGCTCGCTAACGCGACTCGCCGACCTGCCGATAGTGACATGTATGCCCAATCCAACCCTCTATGCGAAGATCGACCCGAACCGGGTTCTTCGCAGCGAACAGCCGGAAGGAGGCCACTCGACCGTGGGAGTCAATGAACTATCCGCGCTCTTGTGGCGTGAGCGCGAAATGCTCGAACTTCTCACGTTCAAACTGGAGGAAGAGCAGCTTCTGCTCACCGCGGGTCGAACCCGGTGGTTGCCGTTCGCGACTCGGGAGGTTGAGCAGGTTCTCGATCGGCTCAAGCAGTCGGCGTTCGAACGCTCGATCGAGGTCGCTGGTGTCGCGCTTCAATGGGGCACCACCGAGGACGCGACGCTCAAGGAGATCATCGCCCATGCCCCGTCGGTTGCCTGGAAAGAGACCTTTAGCTCCCATCTGCAAGCTCTCAACGAGCTTGCCAGCGGTATTGCCGCCCTCCGTGACAGCAACTTGCACTACCTCAGAGCGGCATCCCGTTCGACACAGGAAACGCTCGCGCACATCGTGACCGACAGCGGAACGTACGACGCAACCGGCGCAGCAGACCTCCCACGAACGCGCGCGCGATTCTTGGACAACGAGCTGTAAATCATGAGCACTTTCGGCGGGCTCAGCACCGCGTACACCGGACTTACAGCAGCACGGGCCGGAATGGACACGGTCGGGCAAAACATTGCCAACGTGAATACTCCCGGCTACACGCGGCAGCGAGTTGCGACATCGGCAAACGCGGCGGTCGCGGGAGTGAGCACGAACACTCCGATCGGCGCGGGTGTCAATGTTGACACGATCAGCCGTTTGGGAGATGCGCTGTTGGACTCTCGCGTGCAATCGACGGCAGCAGCGAGCGGCTTCGCGGATCTCACGGCATCTGCGATGAACGCAATCGAAGCGTCGACCTACGAGCCAGGCGATACCGGACTTTCCTCAACGATGCAGTCGTTTTGGGCATCGTGGCAGAACGTCGCCAATAGCCCGGGAAACGCGTCGGCGGCAAACGTAATGCTGCAAGCCGCGAGCACGCTCTCGTCACGGATCGCTCAGGGTTACACCGACAGCGCGAGCCAGTGGAACACGGTGCACGACCAAGCCGCCAGTGCGGTGGCGCAAATCAATACTCTGGCAACCCACGTTGCCGCATTCAATGATCAGATCCGTCAGACCACGGCGGCTGGGGGCTCCCCCAATGAGCTCATCGATCAACGCAACGTCATCACCGCGAAGATTGCGTCCCTCGCTGGCTCGACGACGGTCGGCCACCTCGACGGCACGATGGATGTCATGGTCGGTGGCAACCCGCTCGTGTCAGGAGCCCAAACTCGCACCCTCGTGCTCGCCGGGGCAACACAACTTGCCGATGCCAACTCCGCACCCGTCAGAGTCGAGTGGGCCATCCACCCGGGCGGTTCAGCTGAAGTTTCGGGAGGAAAGCTCGCTGCCGCCGTCGCCGTGCTCGCACCGGGGACGGCGGCATCCGGCGGGAGCATCGTTGCGGCCAGCGAAACGTACAACGCGCTCGCGACGCAGTTGGCCACCGTCGTCAACGCGATTCACTCCACAGGCGCAACGCCGACTGGAGCGACGGGTTTGGCGTTCTTCACGATCGATGTGCTCAAGCCCGCCGCCCTCGGGCTCAGTGTCATCCCCACAGATGTGTCCCAGGTCGCCGCAGGTATCCCCGGCTCGGGCGCGGCCAACGGTGGGATCGCCGACGCGATCGCCGCGCTAGGAACATCGACAGCAGGACCGGATGCGACGTGGTCGGCGTTTGTTGTACGCACCGGAATTCAGACGGGACGCGCGACCAACCAGGCGGCTGTCGCTACGCAGGCCTCGCAGTTTGCGGCCGCGCAGCAGGCATCTCAGTCGGGAGTCGACATGGACCAAGAGTCGACGGACTTACTCATGTACCAGCGCGCTTATCAAGGCGCCGCACGAATGATGACGGCAATCGATCAGATGCTTGACACCCTGATCAATCGCACGGGACTTGCCGGGAGGTAACACATGGTCTATCGAATCACGAGCCAGATGTTGGTGAGCTCCAGCCAAGACAACCTGCAGGCATCCATGGCGCGGCTCGCAAGTCTGCAGTCGCAGGCCGGTACCCAAAAGCTCATCACCAAGCCATCGGACGATCCGGCGGGCACCGCGGAGTCGATGCGGATCCGATCGGATCAGCGCGCGCTGGCCCAATATGGAACCAACGTCGACAACGGTCTGTCGTGGCTCACCTCGACCGACTCGGCGCTGTCTGCCGCGACATCCGCCCTCGGACAAGTCCGCGATTTGACCGTGCAAGGGGCGAACTCGGGTTCGCTGTCTGCCTCAGCGCGGGAGGCAATCGCAACCCAACTCGACCAGCTCAAACCTGCGCTACTCGCCGCCGCGAACCAGCAGTTTGCCGGGCGCCCGGTGTTTGCGGGCAACACCGACGCCTCGGTGGCCTTCAACGCCGATGCCACATACAACGGGGTTTCGGGCAGCACGGTGCAACGTCGGATCGGTCCAAGCACAACGGTCCGTGTCGACGGAGATGGCGCGGCGGCATTCGGGGTCGGTGCGAACTCGGTGTTCGCTCTTGTGGATAAGATCGCAGCCGACTTGAGGGCGGGCGCAGACGTGAGCGCACATCTGAGCGCACTCGATAGCCACCTTTCGTCCATACTGGGAGAGCAGTCCCGCGTAGGAGCGGTCTACTCGCAACTCGAAGGGAGCAAGGTGCTCAACGCGCAGCAAGCAGGCTCCCTCGAGGCGCAACGGTCACACGTCGAAGATGTCGACCTCAGCAAGGTGATTCTCGACCTGAAGACTCAAGAAATCGCCTACCAAACCGCCCTGTCGGTGACGGCGAAAGCTCTGCAGCCGACGCTCATGTCGTTCCTGTCATGAGTGGCGCCGTAACCTTCATTGCTCCTCCTCCGGGCCTGTCGCCGCTCGTGGACTTCGAGCTTGAGTCGATAGCGGAAGCTGAAGGCCTCTATTCACTTCGTTCGCTCGCGGCGCCCGAAATTCGCTTGTTCGTGATCGACGCGCCGCTCTACCTGCCCGACTACACGCCCGAGGCCACGGCCCAACAACTCGAGTCGATTGGGGCAACCGAAGCATCCGAGATCCGAGTGCTTGTGGTTACCACCATCACCGATAGCGGGCCGTCAGCAAACCTGATGGCCCCGATCTTCATCAACGCGACAAGCGGCGAGGCCGCCCAAGTCATTCTCGACGGAGACGACTGGCCGCTTCGCGCGCTGCTCGGAGTGTGACCGCGCTTCAGCCGCGCTTCAGCATTCTGCCCTCGGCGGCGAGGAGTTCCAGGTCTTCGAGTCGGTAGGTGACACAACCGGCCAAAACATCGACCATCTCGGCCGTGCAATCGGCCAGGCTCGACGCGACCATCCGCCGCGCAGCATCGTGCACTATTGGCCCGCGCCGGTTCGAAAATCCGAGTGCATCTTCAGACAAGGATCGCTCAACGAGGTTCACCGCGAGACCGAGGGATACCGCGAGGCCGTGCATCAGGTCGTGAGGCCAGACCGTGACGTCGAGCGTCTCGCCGAGCACCGAGTCGCGACACGTAGCGCATCGGGTATCGGCCGCTTGGCCTGGCCGAACCCACAGCGCAACTCGGGTATACCAAGTCACCATGATCGTGCCGATGAAGTCGTCGACAGAAGATTGTTCCATGCGAAGCGCTCCCGGGTCGTGTGCTGTGCAAAGCCTCACCGGAATGTACCCGGCATGCCAGTACTGACGGCAGTCGTTGCTTTTCGTGGCGCTCATTTGGGGGTAGACCGGGGGCATGTCCCGCGATTGGTTGTGTTATTCGTGGTGCGCATGCCATCCTCGAATTCTTGGCGACTGCGTGGCGGGAGCGAATACGGCAGGAGGCGGTTCGGTGGCTCGCATCGCTCACGTCGACGACCACGAGACGGTTCGAATCGGATTCTCATCGCTTCTGGCCGATCAGGACGACCTCGATCTGATTGCTTCACACGCAACCGTCGCGCAACTCGTTCCGATCTTCGGCGAAATCGATCTCGTAGTCCTAGATCTTCGGCTTTCCGACGGTTCGACGCTCGTCGACAACTTGGAACTGCTCGTGGGTGCCGGAGTTCCGGTACTCGCTCTTACTGGAGCCGATAATCTCGTTGACCTGCGAGTAGCCACGCGCGCAGGGGTCCTCGGCGTTGTTCGAAAGACGGACTCGCGCGACGTGATCATTTCTGCGGTGCGGCTCGCCGCGCGTGGCGAATCCATCGTGACCACCGAATGGGCAGCGGCAATCGACTCCGACCCTCAGCTCCCGTCGGCGGGGTTGAGTCCGAAGGAACAGCAGGTGCTGGCGCTCTACGCGTCCGGCGAGAAATCCGTGACCGTTGCTCACCGCACCGGGTTGTCGACAAATACGGTCTCCGAGTACGTCCGCCGAATTCGCACCAAGTATGCGATTGCCGGACGGCCGGCACACACCAAGATCGACCTGTACAAGCGCGCCGTTCAAGACGGTATCTTGCCTTCGCCGGAATGACGGAGATCGACGAGTTCCAAGCCGAGACCCAGGTACTTCGGGTGATCACAGTCGTGCTGGGAATCTCCACGCTCGTGTTTCTCGCCCTCACGTGGGCGCCGCTCACGGCCGAGACCGATTTTCTGCTTTTTGGCTGGCAATTGGCGAGCGCGATTATTGTCTTTGGTATCCCCGTGCTCGTGGCGGGATTCGCGTTTCGGCTCGGGAAGACGACGCTCAAGCGAATGCTCGGCGGCTACGCCGTGCTGTTCACAATTGTGGCGATCACGTTCGTCCCGGCGATGACGGCAGGGCCACTCCCCGCGGGTCTCGCCCCATGGCCGCTCCTGGTCACCGCGATCGGCACGGTTCCCGCCGCCCTCGCATTCAGTCCGCCCGCGGCATGGGCGTGGCTCGGACTCAACTCGGCCGCGATCGCGCCGGGTCGGTTCTTCGCGAGTGGAGGCAGCGAGTGGAGCGAGCCGCTGCAGTACGCCTTTTTCACGATCACGTTCGCGGGGATCTTCAGTGCCATCGCGATCGTCGCCGTGGCGAACGGCCGGTCCCTGGATGCCGCGGCCTCCGCCGCGCGCATCACCGACGCGAGTGCGGCCGCGACCCGCGCTCAAGCGCGGGAGCACGCTCGAATCGACGCGCTCATCCACGACGAAGTCATCGCGACGCTGTTTCACGCCTCGCAGGATCTGCCCGAACTCAACGATTCGGTGCATCGTCAAGCAACCGTCGCTCTGAACCACCTCGCTCGGCTGCGCCTGTCGTCCGGGGACAGCACTTCTCCCGTCCCGATCGACGATTTCGTTCGTGCGCTCGCGGATACGGTGAGCGCGCTGTCGCCTGACGTCGCGTTGAGCGTGCGCGGGACGCGGGCCGATCCGGTGCCGGCGGATGTCGCCGCCACGCTACTCGACGCAACGAGCGAGGCCGTCAGGAACAGTCTCGCTCACGCCGTGCGACCCGAGCCCGTCACTCGCACCGTATCGCTACAACTCGCTCACGATGCAATCGACATCACAATTCTCGACGACGGACCCGGGTTCGACCCGCAGTTGGTCCCGGACATTAGGTTGGGTATCTCGGTGAGCATCCACGGTCGCCTTGCCGCGCTGAGAGGGGGGCGCTCGAGCGTGACGAGCGAGCACGGAACGGGCACCCAGGTTCTCGTGGGCTGGAGGGCGTCGTGACTGCCACCGCGCTACCAGCCCCGTTCGGCATCAGGCAATTGACGGGCACGGGCGCCCGGGTCCTCATCTGGTTGTACTTCTCGACAATGCTCGCTTTGGCGCTGTGGACTCTCGGTGACGTGCGGTCACCGTGGCCCACGCTCGCCGGGCTCGTGCTCTTCGGGGGTGCGTGTCTCGCGTTGTCACTCGATTCCGCGCCTCGACTCTCTCTCGGTGTCACCACTCTGGTCTGCGGCGTGAGCGTGGCCAACGCGCTGCTCATCTCTTGGCAGCTCGTGGCGGGGGGCCACTCCCAGTGGTACTTCGGCGCGGGCACAGTCATGATGTTTTACCTGTGCTTGCGGCAACGAATCGTCCTTGCTTGGATCGGCTTCGCCGCCATGTCGCTCGTGATCCTGATGTGGGGGCTGACCACGCCGGTTGGTCTTGCCGAGGCGGCCGTCCTTTTCGGGCGACAAGCGCCAATCGTGCTCGTCGGGACACTCTTTGCCACAGGGATGCGCCGCACGACAATGGAGATCGACCGCTTGAGGGTCGAAACGTCACTTCGCGCGTCGGCCGCTGCCACCGCCGAAGCGACGGCACGGGAGCGTGCGGTGCGCCTGGCTGCACTCGACGAAGTCGTGACTCCGCTGCTGGAGACGCTTGTCAATGGCTCGCCCATCCAACCCCGATCGCGGATCGATTTTGCCATGGCGGCTGCTGAACTGCGCGACGGCCTGCGCGCGCGCTCCCTGAGCACGCCCAAGGTGCTTCAAGCCGCTCGAGATGCCAGGCGGCTCGGGATCGAGGTGACCCTCCTCGACGACAGCGACCCAGCGACCCTCAGCCCGATCGATCTCGAGAGGGCAGAGAACGCAACCGTAGCCGCTCTGCGCGCTGCGCGCGATGGTCACGTCACGGCGCGCCTGCTTCCGCCCGGCCGCGACCACATCGCAACGATCGTCGCGGATGGCACTGCACACCGCTCTATCGAGGTCACTCGCGAAGACTGAGCCATACCGCCGCAGAAACGGCGAAGGCCCCGGAGCCTCAGACTCAGGGGCCTTCGCGCTCGATCTGACGGGCTAGTTGTACGTTCCCGGGGTGTAGTCGTCCGAGCTGAAGCTGTCGAAGTCGACGAAGCTCAAGTCGCTCTCGGTGAACACCGCGTCATCCGTGAAGATGCGGTTCGGGTAACGCTCGGCCTTGGCTTCCTCGGTTGCTTCGACTGACACATCGCGGTAGCGCGGGAGACCCGTGCCGGCCGGGATGAGCTTTCCGATGATCACGTTCTCCTTGAGACCCATGAGCGGGTCGGACTTGCCTTCCATGGCGGCCTGCGTGAGAACACGCGTGGTCTCCTGGAACGACGCGGCCGACAGCCACGACTCGGTCGCGAGGGATGCCTTGGTGATACCCATGACCTCCTGACGCGCCGAAGCGGTCTGCTTGCCTTCGGTGAGCGCGGCACGGTTGAGCTCATTGTACTTGAGTCGGTCGACAAGCTCGCCCGGAAGGAGCCCGGTGTCACCGTGGTCAACCACGGTCACCTTGCGCAGCATCTGGCGAACGATGACCTCGATGTGCTTGTCGTGGATCGGTACGCCCTGCGAGCGGTAGACCCCCTGCACGCCGTCGACGAGGTGCAACTGCACCGCGCGAACTCCCTTGACGCGAAGAACTTCCTTCGGGTCGAGGTTTCCGACGTGCAGCTGCTGCCCGAGGTCGACGTGCTGGCCATCCTCAACGAGCAGGGTGGCGCGACGTAACACGGGGTACGCGATCGGCTCGTCGCCGTTGTCGGGAGTGAGGATCAGGCGGCGAGCCCGATCCGTGTCCTCGATCGTGATGCGACCAGCGGCCTCGGCAATCGGGGACGCACCCTTGGGGGTACGAGCCTCGAAGAGCTCCGTGACGCGCGGCAGGCCCTGGGTGATGTCATCCGCGGATGCGACTCCACCGGTGTGGAAGGTACGCATCGTCAGTTGGGTGCCGGGCTCACCGATCGACTGGGCGGCGATGATGCCCACCGCCTCGCCGATGTCGACGAGCAGGCCGGTCGCAAGCGAACGACCGTAGCAGACCGCACACACACCTACGGCCGACTCACACGTGAGCACCGAGCGCACCTTGATGTTGTGTACTCCACCGGCAAGCAGCGTGTCGAGGAGCACGTCACCGACGTCGGCCCCCGCAGCAGCGATGACCTTGCCCGCGGCATCCACGGCGTCAGCGGCGAGGCTGCGAGCGTAGACGGAGTTCTCCACGTTGGTGTCGAGCACCCAGTTGCCTGCGGCATCCTGCGCAGCGATCGGCATGTCGAGTCCCTTAGACGTGCCGCAGTCCGCCTCACGGATGATGACATCCTGTGAGACGTCGACCAAGCGACGAGTAAGGTAGCCCGAGTCTGCCGTGCGCAGTGCGGTGTCGGCCAAACCCTTGCGAGCGCCGTGAGTCGAGATGAAGTACTCGGCTACGGTCAGGCCCTCCTTGTATGAGTGCACGATCGGGCGAGGGATAATTTCACCCTTCGGGTTCGACACGAGACCACGCATACCCGCAATCTGGCGGACCTGCATCCAGTTACCGCGGGCGCCGGACGACACCATGCGGTTGATGTTGTTGTCCGGGGCAAAGTTCGCCTGCATCGCGGTCGCAACCTCGGCGGTGGCCTTGTTCCAGATCTCGATGAGCTCTTGGCGACGCTCAGCGTCGGTCGTGAGTCCCTTGTCGAACTGGTCCTGAACCTTCGCGGCCCGCTTCTCGTAGCCGGCGATGATCTCCGGCTTGTTCGGCGGCGTGACGATGTCCGAGAGCGCAACCGTCACACCGGAGCGGGTTGCCCAGTGGAAACCGGCGTCCTTGATTCGGTCGAGCGCCGCGGCAACTTCCACCTTCGCGTACCGCTCGGCGAGGTCGTTGACAATCGCCGAGATCTGGCTCTTGTCACCGACAGCCTCGATATACGGGTAGTCAGCCGGCAGCGTCTCGTTGAACAACGCGCGACCAAGAGTCGTGCTCATGAGCACGGTCTTGCCCTGCACGAAGCCCTCGGGGGCCTCGCCGTCAACAAAGTGGACGTTCTCGAGTCGGATGCGCACCTTGGCGTTGAGGTCGAGTGTGTGCTGATCGAACGCGAGGATCGCCTCGGCGACCGACGAGAACGCACGGCCCTCTCCGGTTGCACCCTCCTTGAGAGTCGTCAAGTGGTGCAGCCCGATGATCATGTCCTGGGTGGGCAGGGTCACGGGGCGTCCATCGGACGGCTTGAGGATGTTGTTTGACGCGAGCATGAGCACGCGGGCCTCGGCCTGAGCTTCGACCGACAGCGGAAGGTGCACGGCCATCTGGTCACCGTCGAAGTCGGCGTTGAACGCCGCGCAGACGAGCGGGTGAAGCTGGATGGCCTTGCCCTCGACGAGCTGAGGTTCGAACGCCTGGATTCCCAAACGGTGAAGGGTCGGTGCACGGTTGAGCAACACGGGGCGCTCGCGGATGATCTCCTCGAGCACGTCCCAGACCTGCGGACGTGAACGCTCGACCATGCGCTTGGCGCTCTTGATGTTCTGTGCGTGGCTCAAGTCGATGAGTCGCTTGATCACGAACGGCTTGAACAACTCGAGGGCCATCTGCTTGGGCAGACCACACTGGTGCAACTTGAGCTGCGGGCCGACGATGATGACCGAACGGCCCGAGTAGTCAACGCGCTTGCCGAGCAGGTTCTGGCGGAACCGGCCCTGCTTACCCTTGAGCATGTCGCTCAGGGACTTGAGCGCGCGGTTGCCGGTGCCGGTGACCGGACGACCACGACGACCGTTGTCAAAGAGCGCGTCGACGGCCTCCTGTAGCATGCGCTTCTCGTTGTTCACGATGATCTCGGGAGCCCCGAGGTCGAGCAGGCGACGCAGACGGTTGTTGCGGTTGATGACACGACGGTAGAGGTCGTTGAGGTCGGATGTCGCGAAGCGACCACCGTCGAGCTGCACCATCGGGCGCAGCTCCGGCGGAATGACCGGAACGACTTCGAGCACCATGGCGGCCGGCGAGTTACCGGTCTGGAGGAACGAGTTGACGACGCGCAGTCGCTTGATCGCGCGGATCTTCTTCTGTCCCTTGCCGTTGGCGATCTGGTCGTGCAAGTCGACGCTCTCGGTTTCGAGGTCAAACGCCTGCAGGCGCTTCTGGATCGCTTCCGCGCCCATGAATGCCTCGAAGTAGGTTCCGAAGCGATCCTGCAGCTCCTGGAAGACCGAGTCCTCGGGCTTCAGGTCGCCGACCTTGAGGCTGCGGAAGTCATCCCACACGCGCTCGAGTTGGGCGATCTGCTCGTCGAACGACTTGCGGGCCTGACCCATCTCCTTCTCGGCGCCATCCTTGACGCGACGCTTCTGGTCGCTCTTCGCGCCTTCGGCTTCGAGCGCAGCGAGGTCCTCTTCGAGCTTGCCGAGGCGATCGGCGATGCGAGCATCCCGCTGGCCCTCGAGCGTTTTGATCTCGAGACGAATCTCGTTCTCTAGGCCGGGAAGGTCCGCGTGACGGCTCTCTTCGTCCACCGAGATGATCATGTATGCGGCGAAGTAGATGACCTTCTCGAGGTCCTTCGGCGCCATGTCGAGCAAGTAGCCGAGACGGCTGGGAACACCCTTGAAGTACCAGATGTGCGTGACCGGGGCGGCGAGTTCGATGTGACCCATGCGCTCGCGGCGCACGGAGGACTTGGTGACCTCAACGCCACAGCGCTCGCACACGATGCCCTTGAAACGCACTCGCTTGTACTTGCCGCACGAGCACTCCCAGTCACGGCTCGGTCCGAAGATCTGCTCTCCGAAGAGGCCGTCCTTCTCGGGCTTGAGCGTGCGGTAGTTGATCGTTTCGGGCTTCTTGACCTCACCGTGCGACCAGCGACGGATGTCGTCTGCGGTAGCGAGACCGATCTTGATTTCGTCAAACGCGTGAACGTCGAGCAATGTTTTCTTCTCTCTTACGAAACTTGAGTTAGGAGTCGGTGAGGGGTTCTAGATCTCGTCGATAGACGAGGACTCGAACCGAGTGGAGATGTTGATGCCGAGCTCCTCCGCCGCGCGGAACACCTCGTCATCCGTGTCGCGCAGGTTGACTGTCGAACCATCGGCCGAGAGAACCTCGACGTTCAGGCACAGCGACTGCATCTCCTTGATGAGCACCTTGAAGGACTCGGGAATACCGGGCTCCTGGATGTTCTCGCCCTTCACGATCGCCTCGTAGACCTTGACGCGGCCGAGGATGTCGTCGGACTTGATCGTGAGAAGTTCCTGCAGCGCGTACGCGGCACCGTATGCCTCAAGCGCCCACACTTCCATCTCACCGAAGCGCTGGCCGCCGAACTGAGCCTTACCACCGAGGGGCTGCTGCGTGATCATCGAGTACGGACCCGTCGAGCGTGCGTGGATCTTGTCGTCGACAAGGTGGTGCAGCTTGAGAATGTACATGTAACCAACCGAAACCGGCTCGGGGAACGGCTCGCCGGAGCGACCGTCGAAGAGTCGAGTCTTGCCCGTGGAGTCGATGAGTCGCTCGCCGTCACGCGTGAGCGTGGTGGAGTCGAGCAATCCCTCGATCTCGGACTCGAGCGCGCCGTCGAATACCGGCGTGGCGACCTTCGTTCCGGGAGCGGCAGACATTGCCGTTTCCGGGATACCGGCGGCCCACTTCGGGTTGCCCTTGACTTCCCAACCCTGCTTCGCGACCCAACCGAGGTGGGTCTCGAGCACCTGACCGAAGTTCATGCGGCCGGGGATACCGAGCGGGTTGAGGATGATGTCGACCGGGGTTCCATCGCTCAAGAACGGCATGTCCTCGACCGGCAGGATCTTGGAGATGACGCCCTTGTTGCCGTGACGACCGGCGAGCTTGTCACCCGCGGTGATTTTGCGCTTCTGAGCGATGTAGACGACGACGCGCTGGTTGACGCCCGAGCCCAGTTCGTCGTCGTTGTCGGCGTTGAACTCCTTGACGGCGATGATCGTGCCCTCTTCACCGTGGGGAACCTTGAGCGAGGTGTCACGCACCTCGCGGCTCTTCTCGTTGAAGATTGCGCGCAGCAGTCGTTCTTCGGCCGAGAGCTCGGTCTCGCCCTTGGGCGTGACCTTGCCGACGAGGATGTCGCCGGGGCGAACCTCGGCTCCGATGCGAATGATGCCGCGCTCGTCGAGGTCGGCGAGCAGCTCGGGGCTGACGTTGGGGAGGTCACGAGTGATCTCCTCCTTGCCGAGCTTGGTGTCTCGGGCATCCACCTCGTACTCCTCGATGTGAATCGAGGAGAGGGTGTCGTCCTTGACCAGGTTCTGGCTGAGGATGATCGCGTCTTCGAAGTTGTGACCCTCCCACGGCATGAACGCGACGAGGAGGTTCTTGCCGAGCGCGAGCTCACCGTTCTCCGTCGCCGGCCCGTCCGCGAGAACCTGTCCCTGCTCGACACGGTCGCCCGCGCTCACGATGACGCGGTTGTTGTAGCTCGTGCCCTGGTTGGAGCGGTCGAACTTGCGCAAGTAGTAGTCCTGCGTGCCGCCCTCGTCGAGCTGGATCGTGACGACGTCAGCCGAGACCTCGGAGACGACACCGGCCTTGTCGGCGGTGATCACGTCACCGGCGTCGATGGCCGCGAAGCCCTCCATGCCGGTTCCGACGAGGGGGCTCTCGCTGCGCAGCAGCGGAACGGCCTGGCGCTGCATGTTGGCACCCATGAGTGCGCGGTTTGCATCGTCGTGCTCGAGGAACGGGATGAGCGAGGTCGCGACCGACACCATCTGGCGCGGCGAGACATCCATGTAGCCGATCTGCTCCGTCGGGATGAGGTCGACCTCGCCGCCCTTTTTACGTGCGAGCACGCGAGGCTCGGCGAAGTGCGCGTCTGCCGTGAGCGGCGCGTTGGCCTGGGCGACGACAAAGTCGTCTTCCTCGCTCGCGGTGAGGTAGTCAATCGTTGCGGTGACCTTGCCGCCCACGACGCGGCGGTACGGGGTCTCGATGAACCCGAACGCGTTGATGCGCGCGAACGACGCGAGCGAACCGATGAGGCCGATGTTGGGGCCTTCCGGGGTCTCGATGGGGCACATGCGACCGTAGTGCGACGGGTGAACGTCGCGGACCTCGACGCCGGCACGCTCGCGTGACAGACCACCCGGGCCGAGCGCGGAGAGGCGGCGCTTGTGGGTCAGACCCGCGAGCGGGTTGTTCTGGTCCATGAACTGCGAGAGCTGCGACGTGCCGAAGAACTCCTTGATCGCTGCAACGACCGGGCGCACGTTGATGAGCGTCTGCGGCGTGATCGCCTCGATGTCTTGAGTCGTCATGCGCTCGCGGACGACGCGCTCCATGCGGGAGAGGCCGGTGCGGACCTGGTTCTGGATCAGTTCGCCAACCGCGCGGATGCGACGGTTGCCGAAGTGGTCGATGTCGTCAACGTCGAGGCGCACGTCGACCTTTTTGCCATCGCGAAGGCCCTTGATGGTCGCGAGACTGTTGTCGTGCACGGTCACGTAACTTGACGACGTGTCGTGCAGAGCAACGAGGTACTTGATCGTTCCGATGATGTCGTCGATCGTGAGTACCGACTGCTTGATGTCGGTGTCGAGACCAAGCTTGCGGTTGATCTTGTAGCGACCAACCTTTGCGAGGTCATACCGCTTGGAGTTGAAGTAGAAGTTGTCGAGCAGCGCACGAGCCGCCTCGGCCGCAACCTGCTCGCCCGGGCGGAGCTTGCGGTAAATGTCCTTGAGGGCTTCGTCCTTGGTAAGGATGGAATCCTTCTCGAGGGTGAGCTCGATCGACGGGAATCCCGCAAACTCCTCCAGGATCTGCTCACTCGTGAGACCGAGCGCCTTGAGGAAAACGGTGACCGACTGCTTGCGCTTGCGATCGATGCGCACCCCAACCTGGTCACGCTTATCGATTTCGAATTCGAGCCACGCGCCACGGCTGGGGATGATGCGAGCCGAGTAGATGTCCTTGTCCGAGAGCTTCTCGGGCGTGCGGTCGAAGTAGACGCCCGGCGAACGCACGAGCTGCGATACAACGACGCGCTCGGTGCCGTTGATGATGAAAGTTCCCTTTTCGGTCATGAGCGGGAAGTCGCCCATGAACACCGTCTGGGTCTTGATTTCACCGGTGAGGTGGTTCATGAACTCGGCGTTGACGTAGAGCGGAGCGGCGAAGGTCTTGCCGCGCTCCTTGCACTCGTCGATCGTGTACTTGGGCTCTTCGAGCTCGGGACCGGTGAACGAGAGTTGCATGGTCTCGCCAAGGTCCTCGATCGGCGAGATCTCCTCGAAGATTTCGTCGAGTCCGCTGCGCGACGGCAGGTCGGTGCGGCCGACGGCAACACCCTCCGCAACGCGCTGCCTCCAGATGTCGTTGCCGACGAGCCAGTCGAAGCTCTCGGTCTGCAATGCAAGCAGATCCGGAACAGTCAGGGTGTCGGTGATCTTGGCGAACGAGAGTCGCGACGCTGTGCGACCGTTCTTGGGGGAGCCGTTCTTCTTAGATGAACCAGCGGTGGACGCGGTGCGCGCAGCAGCCAAGGAAATAACCTCCGTGGGCCTGTGGTAGGGCCCTCATGGTCCATGATTTACACGGACTGTGGGTAACGAGATGCTCACCAGAACCCAACAAAGATCTGCCCCGCCGCTATACGCGGGGCGCGCCAGCTGTCCACAATATGACGGCATGAGTTGTCTGGGAGCGCAAGGACCAACTATAGGACGCAACCACACGCCGGCGCAAGTAATTCCTTGACCAGATTCTGCGAATGAGCTATAAGCGGGTGATTTCTACACGCCGACGATGGCGACACGCAGTTTTTCGATCCGCTCGATCACGTGAACCGTGATCGCTTCCTGCACTCCGAGGTCGGCGAGCGCATCGGCGAGATGGTCGAGCGCGGCGGTGTAGGCCTCGTCGGTGATGCGCTGGCCGCGGTGCGCCGTGCGCATGCTCCGGCCTTCGTACAACTCGGGGCCACCCAAACCCACGGCAAGGAAGGCCCGCTGGTGCTCCTTGAGTTTGCCGAGTTCGATCCCGTCAAACCAGACTTTCAGCTCGGGGTCGGCGAGCACGCGCTCATAGAAACTGTCGACCGCGGCGGACACCGCGGGCGCTCCCCCAATTTCCGCGAAGATGCTCGTTTGAGCGTTACTCCCTTTTTTTTAGTGTAGCGAGCATGGCTGCAAGCGGTTGCCCCCCAGTACACGGGGCACGGATGTGGCAGGGTCAAGGTGTGGCCGAAGCATCCCGAACCCTCGAATCGAGCGGATTCCGCGCGGAGATTCAGGCGGACCGCTGGGTGCCCGGCGCGTTCACTCTTGTCGTCGACGGCACGCCTCAATCGCACGTGAATCTCGACGACCCGAGCCAATTGTTTTTCGAGTACGTGCAGCGCATGGGGCACGTGATCGATCAACTCGGGTTGCCGGGCGAGCCGATCACGGCGCTGCACCTTGGCGCGGGTGCACTCACGCTCCCCCGCTATATCGAAGCGACCCGGCCGGGCTCGCGGCAGCAAGTCATCGAGCTTGAGTCCGAGCTCGTTGAGCTCGTTCGCACCGAACTGCCGTGGTCGAAGCAAGCGTCGATTCGAGTGCGACACGGTGATGCTCGCGCGGGACTCGCGAGCCTGCCTGCGGGCCTCAAGGGATCAGTCGACCTCATCATCGTCGACGTGTTCAGCGGGGCGCGAACCCCCGCGCACGTGACGAGTCTGGAGTTCTACCGCGAAGCCATCGCGCTGCTCTCGGCACGGGGACTTTTGCTCGCCAACATCGCTGACGGGCCGGGGCTCGTGTTCGCACGCGGGCAAGCGGCCACCCTGTCGACCGCGTTCGCGCACGTCGCGATCCTCGCCGAGACCCAAGTGCTCAAGGGACGACGATTCGGCAACCTCGTGATGGTTGGCTCGGCGGCCGAATTGCCATTCGACTGGATGCCGCGACTGCTCGCCGCGGGACCGCACCCATCGAAGGTCGTTGCCGGCGCAGAGCTGCGCCAGTTCATCGCCGGCGCACCGCCCGTGACCGACCAGACCGCAACCGGATCCCCGCCGCCATCCAAAAGCATCTTTCAGGTGCGTCAGGGTCGCAACTAAGTCGCCCTGTGCCGGAATTGTGGCATGCGCATGAGACCCGTCGTGGCCGCTCTCGCGATCATCGCCGTGCTCGCTGGCTGCACCGCGACCGAGGTCGCGCCGGGCCCGTCGGCGACTGAGTCGCCGACGCCGGATCCGCTGACGGTCGGTCCCGTGCATCCGATCGGAGAGCCCAGTGTGATCGCGACCGGTCTCGCGGCTCCCTGGGCGATGCTGCGGCTCGCGAGCGGCTCTGCCCTCATCAGCGAGC
>Ga0123338_10000518_pt1 | contig 39206 bp, 30 predicted proteins | sample grotaG_FD_89793 | JGI IMG/M metagenome (GOLD analysis project Ga0123338, IMG submission 89793) | Glacier valley bacterial and archeal communities from Borup Fiord, Nunavut, Canada, to study Microbial Dark Matter (Phase II) -... | ecosystem: Environmental > Aquatic > Freshwater > Ice > Glacier ...
CAACAGACGTGGAAATATGGGGGGTATATTTGATAACCTCATAAAAAGGATGGTAAAATATAAGCCAATCAGGCTGAATACAGTAGATTAGACAGTGCGACCTAAGCGCTTATACCTATAAATAATTTAGTTCACTCCGAATAGGCAATAAATTAAGAAATAACATAATTGAACCCATCACACTTTTGGCTCAATGGTGAATGATAGGTTCCTGTCCAATTTAATTTCCAGACAGTTTGATTTATTCAAATCGAATTGTGGATTGAACTCAAATAAAGAGATTATCATAACTTCAGCGAATTTTGATTTGGGAATGCTGCACCAGGCAAATAGTTGAAATAATTACACATTATGATCTTCAAAATGCAATATTCATACAATATTTACTATTTTAAATATAAAATGAAGTTTGGTTAACCAAGTATCAAAAAATGTTTCTTACCTTACGTTGAAATTATAAATCCATCACAATGGCGAAGAATAAGAAGAATAAAAAAATACAATTGGCTGAAACATTCAATAAGCCAAAGCTAAAAACTGCGATCCTTAATGTTTTTAATGATCAACCTGAAAGAACATTCAATTACAAACAAATAGCTGATTTATTGCAGATCAAAGAACCTGAAATTGTCAAACTAGTTTTTGTAGTGCTTGAAGAACTTGCCGAAAATGGTAATTTGCAAACCATTCAACGGGGCAAATATAAGCTGCAATCACGTGGTGGAGCCATTTTAGGAACTGTTGAGGTGCAACGGCAAGGTTTTGCTTACGTCGTTTCGGAAGAAATCGATAAACCGGTTTTGGTTTCCTCCAGGAATCTGAATCATGCGATGGACGGCGATAAGGTGAAAGTTCAACTGTATGCTTTGCGTAAAAAGCAACAGCCAGAAGGCGAAGTAATTGAAATTGTGGAACGTTTCAAATCTGTGTTTGTTGGTACCATTTCCAAATCGCGTAACTTCGCCTTTTTCATTCCTTCGGGCAAGTCGCCTTTCGATTTATTTATTCCCAACGAAAAGCTGAATGGAGCCCAGGATGGACAGAAAGCCATTGCACGGATTACTGAATGGCCGGCACGTGCTAAAAATCCCATTGGTGAAATCATTGAAGTGTTGGGTGATGTTGGCAACAACAATACTGAAATGCATGCTATACTGGCTGAATATGATTTGCCCTTGCGCTTTCCTGAAAAAGTATTGCAGGCAGCGGAGAAAATACCGGATGTGATTCCTCAGGATGAAATAGCTCGCCGCCGCGATATGCGTGGGGTGACCACCTTTACCATTGATCCAGGAGATGCCAAAGATTTCGATGATGCCCTTTCGATACAAAAACTAGATAATGGATTTTGGGAAGTAGGTGTTCACATTGCTGACGTGTCGTATTATGTACATCCTGGTTCTATCCTTGATGAGGAGGCTTATGAGAGAGGCACTTCGGTGTACCTTGTCGACCGTGTAGTGCCTATGCTTCCTGAGAAACTGTCGAATGGTGTTTGTTCGCTTCGTCCCAATGAGGATAAGCTTTGCTTTTCGGCCATCTTTCAATTGGATGAACAGGCAGAACTTAAAAATCAATGGTTTGGACGCACTATCATTCATTCCGACAAGCGTTTTGCTTATGAAGATGCACAGAAAATCATAGAGACTGGCGAAGGGGACTTAAAAGATGAAGTACTTACCATGAATGGTCTTGCAGTTAAGCTGCGTAAAAGTCGTTTCAAAAAGGGGTCCATAGCCTTCGAAAGAGTTGAAGTGAAGTTTAACCTGGATGAAAATGGTAAGCCTCTTTCGGTCTATTTTAAAGAAGCCAAAGAGAGCAATCAATTGGTTGAAGAATTTATGCTCCTTGCCAACAAACGAGTTGCTGAATTCATTGGCAATCCGGAAGATCACAAAACACCAAAGACCTTTGTTTACCGTATTCACGATAAGCCAGACCCCGATAAACTAATGAATTTTAATCATTTTATCCATAAGTTTGGGTATATATTGCAACTGGGAACACCGGGGCAAATATCCAAATCAATGAATTTGCTGATGGAAAATGTAAAGGGTAAAAATGAACAGAATGTCATTGAAACACTGGCTATCCGAACAATGGCCAAAGCGGTTTATTCGACCCGCAATATTGGACACTACGGACTGTCGTTTGAATATTATACTCATTTTACTTCACCCATTCGCCGCTATCCTGATGTGATGGTTCATCGCTTGCTGGAACGTTATCTGGAAGGCGGCAAAACAGTGGATGCAGTGAAATGGGAAGATATGTGTAAGCATTCATCTGCAATGGAATCCAAAGCAGCCAACGCCGAAAGATCATCCATCAAGTACAAGCAAGTTGAATTTATGCAGGATAAGATCGGCCAGGAGTTCAAGGGAGTTATTTCAGGAGTAACAGAGTGGGGTATTTTTGTGGAACTTGAAAACAAATGCGAAGGTATGGTGTCAGTCAGTTCGCTTGACGATGATTTTTATATTTTCGACGAGAAGAATTACTGTTTGGTAGGCCGGCATTCAAATCAAAAATACCAGCTGGGAGACGAGCTGATGGTAGAGGTTATAAGGGCAAATCTGGAGAAAAAGCAACTGGATTTCCGCCTTGTAAAAGAAAAAGTTGAAAAGAAAAGGCGTTAATTAATTTAATCTTTTCTTGATTTGATTCAATTAAGAAAGGATTATTAATGCCCTGAAAATTATACTTTATTTCTAAGAAACAGAGGTTGCCTCAATTTACGGAATTAACTTTATATTTGCATACTGAAAATATACTATTGATTATGGCGATGAACTTTGATAATGGAACGAATAAAAAGGATGCAAACCGTGAAAGCATCCTGAAAATTGCCCAGGAAATATTTAGTAAATACGGTTACAAGAAAACAACACTTGATGATATCGCCAATGCTGTCAGAAAAGGGAAGAGTTCACTTTACTACTATTTTACCAGTAAGGAAGATCTTTTTCAGGCTGTTATTCAGAAAGAAGTTGACTTGCTGAGAAAAGAACTTGACATTGTGGTAAACCGCAATACCGACCCGGTGGATAAACTCAGGGATTATATTCTTACCAAGCTGACCACTTTTAGGGGAATGGCTAACTTTTACAATGCACTTGAAAATGATGTGACAGCCATTGAGTTTATCGAGAATATCAAACAACGTCATCAGCAAGAAGAAATCAGAATGATCAAACGAATCCTTATTGAAGGTGTACGTAAGAACATTTTTGAAGTCTATGACCTTTCCCTCGCCGCTATCGCAATCACCACTGCCATCAAAGGTTTGGAAATGCCTTTGGCTGCAGGTGATTACAGTAAGGTGAACCTCGAACAGAGTGTGGATAACATTGTGAAAATTCTTTGTTATGGAGTGATGAAGAGGTAGTACAATTCGATCTTTCTATCTGTTTATTTTATGTTTCCCTCTGATTATTTGATTGGTGTAGGTGAAAGTAATTTCCAGAGAAGGAATGGTTTAGTGAATCTGACAAATCAAACATTTAACACAATTAATTAAATTACAGGAAATGAGAAGTTTTAAATCATTTATGGTGCTTGTTGTATGTGGTACAATTCTTTTGAGTAGTTGCTCTACTACCAAGAATTCAACAAAAGGTGGGTTTATCGGAGGCGCTGGTGGTGCACTCTTAGGTGCAGGAATCGGTGCTGTAATCGGTCATGGAAAAGGTGCCGCTATTGGTGCAGCTGTTGGTGGTGCCGTTGGTGCAGGTGCGGGTGTTCTTATCGGCAAAAAGATGGACAAACAAAAAGCTGAGCTTGAAAGAATCGAAGGTGCAAAGGTTGAAACGGTAACTGATGCCAATAACTTACAGGCCATTAAGGTAACTTTCGATAGCGGTATTTTATTTGCTACCGGTAAAAGTATATTAAATTCTTCTTCAAAATCAGCATTGCTGAAATTTGCATCTACTTTAAAAGAAACACCTGAAACAGATGTTACCATTTATGGACATACTGATAATAAAGGTTCTCGCGAAGTGAATGAGAAATTGTCAAATGAAAGAGCTGAATCAGTTTCAAGTTTTCTGGCATCGAACTCCATTCAGAGCTCACGCATAACTACACAGGGTAAGGCTTTTGATGAACCAGTTGCTGACAATGGCACTGAAGCTGGAAGAACTCAAAACCGTCGCGTGGAAGTTTTCATTACTGCCAACAAACAGATGATTGAAAAAGCACAGGATGGTACTTTGAAATAACCAAAGCTTTTGGATTCTATAAAGAGGAAGGTCAATCTGTTTGGCCCTCCTCTGTTTATTTAGTGTCGCCACTTGTCCTTTGAAGCCAATTATTAAGGGATTTGTTTTATTATCCAAAATTATGGGTATCTTTAGATGATTCAATAGAGATAAGACATAAATTAACAGAGCTTGTTGTTCTATGTTTTCAGGATTTAGTAAGTTTGCAGTGACTTTTATGACTATGGAACAAATGGGTTTTGATAATAGTGTTCATACAACACGGAATTTTCCGTGTAAACTAAGAATGAGGTTTTTTAGATTGAAAAGTCTTGTCCCTCTTTTTATGGGTCTCGCTCTTTTTTACCTTATCTTTAATACTTCCTGTGCCAATCAGGGCGTGCCTACCGGGGGTATCAAAGACACAATTCCTCCAGTGGTGGTAAAAACTATTCCAGCCTTGCGGGGAACTAACTATAAAGGTTCCGATCTGCGTTTTACTTTTGATGAATTCATTATCCCCGACGGGATAGGTGAAAAACTGGTCGTCTCGCCACCTATGAAAAAAAAGCCTGTCATTAAAATGAAGGGCAAAACACTCATCATTGAATTCCCTGAAGATCTGCGCAAAGAATCGACTTATTCGCTTGATTTTAAAGATGCTGTGGCCGATAACAATGAAAAAAATGCGATTAAAGATTTAAGGTTCTCTTTCAGCACTGGCTCCACTTATGATAGTTTGCGCGTTGTAGGCTATTTAAAGGATGCCCTTAATCATGAACCAATTGAAAAAGCGGTTGTCATGCTGCACCGTCAGATGGACTATACTGCTTTTATCGACAGTATTCCTGATTATATTGCAACAACGGATAAGCAGGGTCTATTTATGATTGACAATGTAGCCAAAGGCAATTACCGTTTGTATGCACTTACTGAAGATGACAACAGTCTTACATACAACCAAATAGGGGAGAAAATTGCTTTCGCCGATTCAGTCATCGTTCCTTCTTGCAAGTATCGTGCTGAAAATGATACCATCGTTAGAGCCTCTGATACCCTTGTTGTTACAGGTCGTATTGAATATTCTCCAGGACTTCAATTCCTGATGATGTTTGAGGAAATAAAATTCAATCAATATCTGGATTCCTACAAACGTAAACAGGCAAACAAATGTGAATTCTTTTTCCATGAAAGCCTGAACGATTCGTTCAAAATGAGATTGATAAAGCCTGTTACCACCAAAGATTGGTCATTTATCGAATCGAACTTTAAACGTGATTCTATCACTGTTTGGATTACAGATACGCTGATCAGTAAACGCGATTCGCTTTTATTTGAACTCAAATATGAAATGCTTGATTCTCTCAATCAAATGGTATTAAAGACCGATACGCTTGAGATGCTATACGAAAAACCCAAGCTTCCAAAACGTAAGAAAAAGAAAGATGAAGTAGCGGTAGTTCCTACTATTATTTTGTCGACCAATATCAATGCATCGGGTCACGATTTGTACCAACGGATCAATATTGAAGCTCCTGAGCCATTGCTTTCATTTGACACTTCGATGATCAGGCTTTATTCAATACTGGATTCAGTTAAAACGGAAATTCCAATTGTGGTTGAAAAAGATACCAATTCGATCAGAAAATATTATATTGAGCATCAGTGGGAACCTGACGGTAATTATTTGTTTCAAATAGATTCAGCTGCTGCCAGGAACATATATGGTAATCCAAGTCTTAAGATAGATCAGAAATTCAAGACTCAGAAGGAAGATTTCTATGGTAAAATTATCATGAATATATCAAACCTTAAAGGGCCGGCAATTGTTCAACTACTTGCCAACGACAAGGATGAGCGAATATTACAGAAAATTCAGATTCTCGAAGATGGAAAAATTGAATTCCCTTACCTGAAGCCTGATAAATATAAGATTAGGTTGATTATCGATTCGAATAAAAACGGCAAATGGGATACCGGTTATTTGGTTGACCATCTGCAACCGGAACAGGTAATGTATTTCCCTAAAATTATCAAGGTACGTTCTAATTTTGAGTACAAAGAAAATATGAGGATGGATTATAAGTCAACCATTAAGAAAGAATTGATTGATGATGACCTTGAAAAAGAAAAAGCACGCAAAAAAGAAAAGGCTAAAAAAGCGGCAGAGCAACCCGTTGATTAAAAGTCTTTTCCTGCTTATTTTATTTTCACTCTTCTTGATTCCTGATCAAACTTCAGGTCAAAATGCAGAGTACCCCTTCAAAAGTGGCGAACAGGCCCTTTACGGAGCTTATTATAACTGGAATTTTATCTGGATTCAGAGTGGCGAAGTTGAATTTAGAGCCGACACGTTTCAGTATAAAAAGCAAAAGGCATGGCACCTAAAAGCTGTTGGGAAAACTTTCAAAGCTTATGATTTGCTCTATTCTGTCCGCGATACTTTCGAAGTGATCTGCGATTACAATTCATTTAGTCCCTGGTATTCAAAAAGGGTATTAAACCATGCCAAAAGCAATTCTGTTCATCAGTATACTTTTGACTATACCACTGGAAAAATTGCTGTCAGCATTCAGCAAACTGATAAACCTTTGTATGCAGCTAGTCTTCCGGTTCAAAAAAACACTTATGATTTGCTTGCCACAGCATATAATTTCCGTAAGTTTGATTTAAGCAAACTCTTTGTGAGTCAAAAGGTTCCATACCGTATGTTGATTGATCGAAAGATTGAAGATCTTTATTTTCGCTATCTGGGAAAAGAAAATGTGAAAACTCGCAATGGAAATGAATACCGTTGTCAAAAAGTTTCAGTATTTTTACTGCAAGGTGATTTTTTCCCAGAGGGTGAATATATGAAAATATGGTTTACCGACGATCAAAACCATCTGCCTGTTCAGGTAGAAACCAAAATACAGATGGGATCGGTAAAAGCACTCTTATTGGAAGTAAAATCAATGAAATATCCATTATCATCATTAATAAAATAAGCTATGACAACAAGACGAAGATTGAAAAAAGAGATTGATTACGTAGTTTCAGACCTGATTCTCGACAGTATGACCTATGCCAACCTGAAACAAAAGCCCAATGACGAGGAGGCACTTCAAATTGTTAATGAAACCATTGAATTGAGAAATAAATTGCGCAACAAGGCCAATCATCCTGAGCAGAAGGAAAATACAGAAACGGCTAAGACTTTTTACGATAACATCGCCACTACTTTGGTTGAAAGCGTTGACAAGGGTTACACCAAACTGGGTAAACTGGTCAATAAAGAGGCATAATCTGTAGATGTTACCTTACAAACGGGAAGTTTATTGTCCGTAATTAAAACAGGTCCGGTGAATTTTTCATTCATCGGACCTGTTTTAGTTTGTATTGATGGGTTGAATGATTTTATGCTTTACCTAAGAATCGGACCAATCAGTAATTTGTAATAAAATTTAATTCTGTTATTGAAATTGCTTTGATTTTACCTTTTTATCTTGAAGGCGGTAAAATAATGTTAATTTTGCATTCGTTTAATAATTCAAATACTTCAGTTAAGATGGACGAATTAAATAAAAAAAAGAAAGGTTTCTCTCTTGGAGACACTGATAAAGACAGAAGAAATAACCTGATTATTATATTGTTATCAGTTTTATTGCTGATTGTGGTTACCGTATTTGTCATGCAGCGCAATGAAAACAACAAGATTTTAAATGCATTGAATCAGGAGAAGGTATCAATTCAATCTGAGCTTTCGGCCATGATGACCAATTACGATTCGCTGCATACCAACAATGAATCACTCCAATCGGAAGTGTCGATTGCACAAACCAAGGTGAAAGATATGATCGATGAAGTGGGTCAAATTAAAAAGGTCAGCTATGCTCAAATCGCCCAATACCGGCAAGAGGTAACTACCATGCGCAATATTATGAAAAATTATATCATTCAAGTCGATTCTCTTAATCGCCGCAATGTATTGCTGATGGCCGAAAACAGCCAGGTGAAGGAGGATTTTGCTCAGTCAGTATCTAAAAATCAACAGCTTGAACAAGAAAAAGGACATCTTCAGGAAAAAATAAAAGTGGCCGCGCAACTTGAAGCCACTCAATTGGTTGCAGCCGGAATTAACACCCGGGGAAAAGATGCTGAAAGTGCAAGGAGAGCAACTCAAATCAGGATTAGTTTTGTATTGAGCAAAAACGTTACCGCCCCTCGTGGAAATAAAATGATTTATGTACGTATTCAGGAACCCAACCAGATGTTATTTCAGAAATCATCCAATGACGTATTTCCATTCGAGGATCTCAAAATCCCTTATTCAGCCAAACGTGAAGTAACTTACGAAGGTAATGAATTGCCGGTCAATATCTTCTGGGATAACGCAGGTGCAGAGTTTTTACCAGGTAACTATAGCGTCGATATTTTTGCTGATGGAAATAACATCGGAACCACTACTTTTAATTTGAAACGTTGATCAAAAGTATTCGCATATATCCTTATAATTCAACCTAATACCGATCTGTGTACGAGTTAGAATAGTTGGTTTAACACTTCAAAACTCAACTATTAAATCTGTTTAGGCCCCTTATTTTCAACCCGGTATCATTCTCCTCAGCCGAATCATTGAACCTTTCTTTTCAATTCCAACTGTTTTCAGGGCAGCTGTGAAATTCAAAACCCAAGCCTTTCATAACTTGGTTAATCGTAGCCTATTCATCTATAGGTATCCTTCATCTATCTTTTCTCTATCCTTTCTCTGTTTTATATCTGTTTTGTATAATACATATCAAATTTGAATAAAATAGTAATATAATACATATCAATACGAATAAGATATGTATTATAATAGTATTTGATTTGTATTTGATATGTATTATACAAAACAGATATAAAATAGAGAAAGGATAGAGAATGGACAGAAATTACGACAGGTTAAGCAAAAAAGTTTTCACTGACAGTTCCACAAAAGGTATCATTAGTGCTGAGTGGGTTCACCATAATTGAATGAAACGAGTCAGAATCAAGAACTCCCTGGTACTGAGGAGCAATTAAAAAACAAATGATAAACAGATAAAATATTAATAAGGATGAATTCTGTAATGACTATTACAATGTTTTGGATCGACTTCAAGAAGGTTAACATTATATAACAAAAAAAGCTCCTCGTTTCCGGGGAGCTTTTTATAATCATTTATTTTGAACTTTTATTAAGCCGCCTCTGTCAGGAATACATAACGTATAACAACCAGTGCAAACAAGATGTACATCATCCAATGCACTTTCTTGTACTTGCCAGTCAATACTTTAAGAAGAGTATAGAATATAATACCGGCAGCAACTCCATTGGCAATGCTGTAAGTAAACGGCATCATGATGATACACATAAATGCAGGGAAACCCTCGGTGAAATCATCAAAGTCGATGTCGCGAATGGCTGAAACCATTAGAAGGCCTACAATGATCAATGCCGGTGCTGTAGCTGCATTGGGGATCAGAGTGGCTAACGGCGCTAAGACCAGGGCGCAAAGGAAAAGTATACCTGTAGTTACAGCAGTCAGACCTGTACGGCCTCCTTCGCTGATACCGGCGGCACTTTCAACATAAGCAGTCACGGTACTGGTTCCCATCATTGCTCCGAATGAAACTCCGAATGCATCAACCAACATGGCTTTCCCGATTTTGGGTGATTTGCCGTCCTTGTCAATCAATCCGGCTTTGTTTGCAGTACCTACAAGTGTTCCGAAGGTATCAAACAATTCAACAAAGGTAAAGGTAAACACTACGGTCCAGATACCCATGCTCAAGGCACCTCTGATATCAAGTTCGCCAACAGCCAGATTTGAAAAATCAGGAAGTGCAAAGGGTGAAAATCCTGGTGCGATATGGGTAACTCCCATTGGTATACCAATAATTGTGGTAACAATGATTCCGATCAGCAATGAACCTTTCGTTTTGAGTGCCATGAGTGAAGCTGTGATGGTCAACCCAATCAAACAAAGCAACATAGAAGGATTCTTAAGACTTCCGAATCCAATATTCCATTCAAAGAACATCAGGCCGGCTTTTCCGCCTGTGGCCTTCAATGCGTCCATTGTTGGAGGAATCAGATTGGTAGAGGCAACCATAATCTCTGATAATTTCAACCCAATGATCGTTACGAAAAGGCCTATACCAACGGTGATCGCAACTTTCAGCGAAGTCGGAACTGCAACAACCAGTATCTGACGAACTTTTGTAAGGGTTAGCAAAATGAATATTAATCCTGAGATGAATACTGCACCCAGAGCGATTCTCCAGGGCATTCCCACACCCGCAAGGGCTACTGTGGCAAAGAATGCATTTAGTCCCATTCCCGGAGCCAGAGCGATTGGGAAATTGGCAACCAATCCCATAGCGATGGTTACAAAACCTGCAGCAATTGCAGTGGCAAAGAATACAGCGTTCTTGTCCATTCCTGTAGCCGATAGAATATTCGGATTCAAGAACAGAATGTAGGCCATGGTCATGAAAGTAGTGATACCCGCAATGATTTCGGTGCGTACAGTCGTTTTATTCTCCTGTAGCTTAAAGAATTTGGTGATAAATTCCATGAGTAGTCAGATTAAAAAGTGTATTTTAAAGCTGCGGTTGGATTTACATGAAAACCTTTAGTAGGATTTCCTGTAAAGTTATAGCCAAGTTCAATTTCGCTACCTACAGCGAAATTCTTGCAGCAATTGTACCACAATTGCGGTTCAGAAAGAAATACAAATTTTGTGGTCTCCAATATTCGATCACCATTAGGATCCACGCCGATTTGGAAAACATTGTCTTCTTTCCAGAAATCAGCAAATCCATCGAAAGTCAACTTATTATTGAAGAAATTCGCATACCATACAGCGGTTACCTGGAATGAATTTTGATTTTTACCGCGAATATTTTTATACATCGCCTGTAAAGTTATCCCTCTGGAGAAATCTTTCGCATTCAACGAGTATTCAATACCACCCAAATAAGCATCATTGATCTGATAGGCACCATTGAAAGGCGTTGCGGGGAATTGTCCAAACCCACCGTTGTATTCAAGGTGTAGAGCAACTGGGCATTTACCAAATTTTAAAGCACGTGCAATTTCCCAATAGGCAAGGCTAACTCCTTCGATTCCTGCAACACCATAATTCATGTCAATGAAAAAGAATGTACTACCGAATTTGTCAGGTCTGAACATTTCGACAGTGGTAGTCAGAAATTTACGATCTTTTCCCAAGTCGTAATGGGTCTGTAAATTCTGGGCATAAGAGCTCAATGCAAGCAAACTAACAAATAAAATAAGGGCTAATTTCTTCATCTTCTAATCTTTAATTTGTGAGTGTAATTGATTGTCAAAAATAGTTAAAAAAGCATCTGTGAAACACGGATATGTTGCATACTCAATAAATTGTTACCAACAGTTTGTCAACAACATTTTTAGTCGTCAAACTGTTATTAAGTTTACCGAAGTGTTATACTATTCAATATTTTCTTAACTTCATCCTCTAAAACCATTTGGAAATTGATGTATTGACAGGTGAATTTGTAATTAAAGTGAGTATTATTGTACTAAATAATTAAACAATCTGATATGAAACCGATTTCACGACGACATTTTATTCAAGCTGGACTTATAGGAGCTGCTGCAATTACGACGGGCTTTTCCAATACAATTTATGCTTCCTCAAAACTTACTCAAATTGACAGGGTGAAACTGGGCAATACAGGACTTATGGTTCCGCGTCTGGCACTTGGAACTGGTACCCATGGCGGAAATCAATCATCAGATATGACAAGGATGGGTATAGATAATTGGGTCAAAATTGCACGGTACGCTCAAGAAAGAGGAATGACTTTTTACGATGCTGCCGATTTGTATGGGTCGCATCAAAATGTAAAAGCAATATTGAAAGAAGTTCCACGAGAAAAAGCCATCCTACTTTCCAAAATATGGACACGATCTGAAAACTGGAATCCAGATTCTCCAAGTAAAACCATTGATCGTTTCAGACGAGAAACCGGCTCTGACTATTTTGATATCTTGCTGTTGCATTGTATGACCAACCCAAAATGGCAAGAGGAAAAGAAACCATATATTGAAGCGCTTTCAGAAGCCAAACAGAAGGGGATATTGAAAAGTGTTGGTGTTTCGTGTCACAGTTTTGAAGCACTTAAATTAGCAGTTGAGGATCCATGGGTAGATGTTATTCTGGCTCGTATCAATCCTGAAGGAGTTATTATGGATGCCAGTGCTGAAGAAGTAATGGCTGTTCTTAAAAAGGCTCACGACAGTGGCAAGGGAATCATTGGAATGAAAATATTTGGCGAAGGGAAACTTGTGGAAGAAAGCCAACGTGAAAAGTCACTCAAATATGTAATAGGCAGTAAAAATGTTGACTGTATGACCATTGGAATGACTTCCATTGAGCAAATAGAAGAAAATGTAACCCGTGTAATGCGCATTGCAGTAACGGTATAGGGATAATGTATGAGGGTCTTCAAAATGTCAGTTGGCCTATTCAATGCCGTCTGTTGCAATGGAGATCTGGCATTGAGATCTGGAAAGGGAATCAAATTCAAAGGATGGTTGCTTTTTTCCTTAAAATAAAATAAAATAGATCAATAATAAATATATAAATTAAAGCATTATTGAAATTGAATGGGTGGAATTATGAAGTTTCTCTTTTGTTTGCGGATTGATGATAATAAAAAGAGCCAAACGATTTCGAATGGCTCTTTCTTTTTGTGGATTTGTTATAGAAATGGTGGACACTTCAAATGTACTATTCGCTGAAACAATTAGTTACACTTTTGTTCAATGAGTAAGGGTCGATACTGATTTATCTCATGAAATAGTCTGATTCCATCGCGAAATGATCATTTTGACACATGAACGGACATTTCAAGCTTGTAATTATTTATAACCATTTTTCTAAAGCGCAATTTAGGAACCTATTTACAGGGTATAATTCCTTCATCGAACTGATGATTTTCTCTACAAAACCATCACTTGCCACCTCCGCATCACTTAAGGTTGAAGCAAAAACATAAGATTTATATTTCAACAAGTCAATATCTGCAAAATCTTTCGGGAATCCCTTGGGAGCGGTTTTCAATTTGTCGTCATATAAATCAGGATAGATTTTACGAAACGATTCAGCATAGATAAGCTTTTTAAATTCTTCGGGCTGATCAAATATCTCCGTTCTGAAGGCTTTTAAAGCATCGGCTGGGGGTGAGTATGAACCACCTCCGACAAAAGAACTTCCCGGCTGGATATGCAGATAATAACCTGCATGGATACTTTTACGTCCGCCTTTGGCAATAAAACTGCCCATGTTGGTTTTATAAGGTGTTTTATCATTCGAAAACCGTACATCACGAAAGATCCTGAATACAGAGTGCTTCGCATCCTGAAAGGCTATTCCATCATCAAATTTAATTGCCTCGTGGGTGAGCAACTCTGTTAAAAAGAGCATTTTCTTTCGGCATTCCTGGTATCTGTCGCGGTTGATGTCAAACCATTCCTTGTTGTTGTTTTCCTTCAGTTCTGAAAGGAAATTGAGTACTTCTTGCATATCAATTAAATTTTAAAAAAGGATTATATAATTTCATATATTGAGACTTTTAGACCGCATAAGGTACAACTTTTTTAGAATTTATATTGATGTTAAACTATTTTAACAATATCAATAATTTATACAAAGAAAGTTGCTTTGAAATTGTACTTTTGCTTTGAACGTTTGAGCTATGAAAAAGTTTGTAATTATTGTGGCCGGTGGATCAGGAGCAAGAATGAGGACTGAAGTACCGAAGCAGTTTCTTGAATTGTGCGGAAAGCCTGTGTTGATGTATACTATCGAGAGCTTTTATAATTTCGACCCTGATTGTGAGTTGCTTCTCGTACTACCTGTTTCACAGCAGGAATTTTGGGTTCAATTGTGCCTGAAACATTCATTCTCGATTCCTCACCAGATCGCTTCGGGAGGTGAAACCCGTTTCCATTCGGTACAGAATGGTCTAAAACTTATTATGGGTGAAGGGATTGTTTTTATTCACGATGGAGTCAGGCCGTTGGTGAGCCAACAAACACTCGCCAGGTGCTTTGAAACAGCAGTGAAATTCGGTAATGCTATCCCTGTTTTACCAGTAACCGAATCCTTACGCAAACTCGAAGGAGATCAAAATAGGACAGTTGACCGCGGCTTGTATTACAGCGTTCAGACTCCACAGACTTTCCGCACAGAACAGATCTTTCAATCTTTTTCTCAACTTCATGAACCAGGTTTTACTGATGATGCCTCGGTAGTTGAAAAAGCAGGGTATAAAATTCAACTGGTAGAAGGCAATGCGGAAAATATCAAGATTACCACACCAACCGATTTAATCATTGCTGAGGCTTTAATACGAGCCACGAATCTGACGACTTGAAGTCTTGAGATAAGTTAGAAGAATTCTCACTTTATTGAAATTCTCCTTTTTTTTCAATAACTTTGGATATGGAAAATGAGGACTTTGATAGAGAGAAGATTGATGTTGGCTTCTACTATCGACAACAGGATAGAACCTCATCCCATTTCAAGCAAGGATATGAATTCAAATAATCCGTTCGCAATTGAAATTAGAAAAACAGGATTTGAGATAAAAGTAAATAACCACCACCGCATAATTGGTTAGATTGGAGAGGTGCGGACAATTAAGAAAAAGGATTTTGATTCAAAAAAAAATAAAGGCATGACTGAATATAAAGGAATTAAAACTTTTGATGAACTCATCGAAAAGGAGTATGGAGAAATTGGCTCAGACAGCCGAAATGAATATGAAGAAAATGCCCAAATGTTCATCGTGAGTGAGATGCTGAAGGAAGCCAGAAAAGCAGCTAATATGACACAGGAACAACTGGCAGAAAAAGCAGGGACGAAGAAAAGCTACATTTCAAAGATTGAAAATGGGAAAGGCAATATTCAATTATCGACATTGATGAGGATTTTTGAAAAAGGGCTTAATAAAAAGGTTGGATTGACATTCTTATAAAAGACATGACCTATAACATGTTAAAAGATCTCACTCATTAATTTTTAGATTTATGAAATACGAAATGAAACTATTTTTCATTCAGCAAATCTCTGGCTTTTATCATGACAATCTTTCCGTTGCGTGAAAATACAAGTTCAGAATCGTCTTTCGCCTTGGCAATTAAAAGTCTTTGGTAGGCCAATTCAACGCCTTTATTTATTTTATTGTGCAATTCTATTACTTCCTCTTCATTCATGATTCAATAATTTTATTGTAAATTTCATGATTGTAAATTTCAATTTCTTTATTTTTTAATGCCTCAGCAATTAATGCAGATGGATATGCAGAGTTGTCATAAATCATCCAGTTATTACAGATTGGCAGATATATCTTTGAAAGATTCTCGATTCCTTTACGGTATCTTCTTCTAATTGTTTCTTCCGGAATGCCATGTCCTCCAGCTAATACCCTGGTTTTTACACGTTGTATGGCTAACTCTACTGAATTAAGCCAAAAGTAAACCAAAGTTACAAAATAACCTTCTAATTGAGCTTTTTTTATTAGTTGACGGTAAGTCCTTGCTGATAGGGTCGTTTCAAAAGCAAAGTCCACCTTCTGTAACAGCAATTCACTGATTCTGTTCAACATGATCCGTCCGGCTTCAATTGCAACTTTATCAGGCTGAAATGGTGATAACCCTTTTGCAATTTCATCAGCATTAACAAACTCCTTACAATCCAGCATATCAGGCAGTACAGAATACGAGGCAGTGGTTTTTCCAGCTCCATTACATCCAGCTATGATATACAAGTTTGGCATTTATTGTTTTTATCAAAGATATTTCAAATTTCATACATTCAACCATTGGAGGCAAAAAAAACTACCATCGTACTATCGGATAATTGAAATGGGTATTCATTTTCAACAAAAAAAACCTGCCAAGATTAAGATCTCTTGCAGGGTTTTTCTATATCGTAATTATAGAAGAATTTTTATTCTACAATTGTCACCCAACCATATACATCTGGTTCATCGCCATATTGGATGCCACGCAGCTTGTGATATAGTTTTTCGCTTACTGCACCAGGCTTGCCGTCGTGTGAGAATATGTAGGAAATTTTCTTATCGTAATCATCGATGCGTTCAATAGGACTGATCACTGCTGCCGTTCCACAGGCACCGGCTTCTTCAAAGGTTGACAATTCTTCAACAGGTACCTTCCGTTGTTCCACTTTCATTCCCATGTCTTTAGCCAATACCATCAGACTCTTATTGGTGATCGATGGTAGAATAGAACTTGATTTGGGAGTTATGTATGTGTTATTTTTAATACCGAAGAAATTGGCAGCACCACATTCGTCAATGTATTTCTTTTCAACAGCATCAAGATAAAATACGTTTGAATAGCCCAAATCATGCGCTTTTGCCCCTGCTACAAGGCTGGCAGCATAGTTACCGCCTACTTTATATTTTCCCATTCCAAGTGGCGCTGAGCGGTCGAATTCACGCATGATTACGAATGGTGTAGTCTGAAAGCCACCCTTAAAATAAGGACCTACTGGACTTACAAATAAAATAAACATGTATTCAGTAGATGGATTTACGCCTACCTGTGGACTTATTCCAAATAAAAATGGACGAATATAAAGTGAAGCTCCCGATTCATAAGGAGGTACAAAACGCTCATTCAATTTGACCGCTTTCACAACTGCAGTCTTGAATTTTTCGATGGGAAGCTCAGCCATCATTGTGCCTTCACACGAATCCTGAAGTCGTTTGGCATTCTCCTCCATGCGGAAAATGCGTATTTTGCCGTCTTTGCCCTTAAAGGCTTTTAGCCCTTCGAAGGCTTCCTGACCATAATGCAGGCAAGTGGCTGCTATATGAAGGTTGAGATATTCACTGTCCGACACTTCCAGTTCACCCCATGCTCCATTGCTGTATTTACAACGTATATTGAAATCGGTTTTCATATAACCGAATGCCAGATTACTCCAATCTATATTTTCCATAAAAGTAGTTATCAAGGATATTTAAAGAACCATAAAATAACGAAAAAAAAAGATGATATGGAAAGACTTATGATTTCCATAAGAAAATTTATCTTTTTAGTCTAAATTGCTAATATTAAGGAAGTAGCCGTTATGCTTTCGTAAATTAAGTACACGGCCATCTGAAAATATCAGGTATTGACCCTTGATGCCATTCAGGATTCCTGAAATCACAGGGCTCTTATCGAACGTAACACTGTTGATCTTATCAGGAAAAGAGGTCACAGGATAGCTGAGATGCCAGATTCGATTGTCTGAATATAAATATTGTTTCAATTCTGCAGGAAGCAATTGATAAGCATTCACTTTTTCTTCCTGAAGGTTTATTGTCAGATTGGTCTTATTTTGAAGCATTGACCTCCAGTTGGTTTTATCTGAAAAGTAGTTCTTCAGGAAAACTTCTATGACTCCTGAAATATGTCGGTTCGGTGTACAAGCAAGAATAATAGCATCTGTGGCACCTTGGTCGATCCAACGAGTCGGCACCTGGTGATGTCGTGTGACACCTACCTTTAGTTCTCCGGAGACAGCCAGGTAAACGTAATGGTCGATCAGATCGTGTTCGCGGGCCCACTCCATGTCGCGCGCAATACCCAGGTGTGCTTTCGACAATTCAGGCCGCATAATGGTTTCACTGGCCTCGGGAGCCGTTTGTAAACAATTGTAGCAGAACCCTTGACCGAAGGAGGTTTTAGTCTTTTTACCGCAGATAATGCAATTGATCTGACCCGTAAATGCAAGCTGAATATTTTTGCCTATCAGTTCATTCATGGGAACTTCATTTTCTCCCACCTGGAGAAAATACTTTACCGGTTCTGCAAATTCAGACCGCATTTTTATAATATTTCCTGAAACGAGCATCGTCAATGAATATTTTATGTGCTCACAATATACGAAATAATTACCTAAAAATAAAATGGGGTAGAGAGAAGATTAGAATATATCAGTGTATGCATAAAAGGTGATTAAAATTTAGTGTAGCATTGGATATTTCTGCCTGTTTATTTGCATTGCTTCTTCATGAGTATGGACTTGCCCTTTATCACTGGCATCCAATGCCACATCGAGGGCAGTTATTAACTCAGGACTCAAACCTGTTTTATCTGATGAATTAGTATCAAAAATACTGATCCCGAGTACTCGGGATTGTAAATTTTCTCCAGATCAGTATTGTCGAGCCTATCTATTTTAAGGAACAAGTCTAATTTTAATTCAGCTGAGTTCATAATTAATTTCTTTAAACATTCAACAAACTTAACGATTTTTTCTCTCATTTAGTTCCATTGCTACCAAATGAAACGATGTTTTATTTGGAGCAACATACTTAGCATTGGCATTGTAATGGGAGGAAAGAATTTTCTACAGGATAAAATCTCTATTATTGAAAGGCAGATGTTTTGTTTCATTTCAAAATATGTTTACCGAAATAGGTTGATGGCATCAATAAATCCAATAGTTATTCTTACTTTTGATAGTGATGTAAATCTGCAATTATAAATGACCATGAGATTCACCGAATTGAGTGATACTTTAAGTATTACCGAGATAAAAATCAATAGCATTCCGATTATAAAATCAAAGATTGAGTCTAAATTAAATGCATGGAAAGCAAGAACCATCATTACTGATAATGTAATTACTTTTAAAACAATCAATATTATATTGGGTACTCGTGATATTGCTACTAATCCCATATTGCTAAGGGTATACAAGGAAGGTAAGATAATCATCAACAAAGTAGGAAGTACACTCAAAATAAGTTGGTCAGTAAAACTTGACACCTTGTATTCTATATCTTTATGCTTTTCTGCTATAATATTCATAATTGCCTATTTGTTTGGGAAAATTGAACTGGTTTATGCATTAAGTATTAGCCTGGCCGTATTTCTGATGCTGGTATTTATGGGAATCCTGTTAATCAAATATAAATTGACTGAAATGATTTACTACTGTGTGTATCCAAACTATTATTAACGTGAGTACGATCGGAGGGTAAATTAACCGAATACTTTTATCATACAGCCAAGACCGCCAAGACCGCCAAATCGAAAAATGGCGGTCTTGGCGGTTTGGCGGTAATGAATGTTAGGATTCCATTGTTGCTGATAGGATACTATTTGGGAATGGTAAGTTTAACTTGCCACACCCAATAAGAAGGAATAGGCTTCTAATTCAATATATTACATAGATCAAACTAGGGTTGATAATCAGTATTTGCTGCAATTATGCAATTATGCAACGATGCAAAATTAGTCCATTTACACAAATTGCATAGTTGCATAATTGCATAGTTGCATAACTGCATAGTAGGTTAGTTGTATCATAGAGAAACTCTCTCCTGATCAACCGATCAACCGTTTTTTATGGATATAATCCTCTGACAGGAAAAAATTCCAATGCCATTTGCTTTGATATTTGTTTCCAGGAACGTGGGATATTAAAAATAAACAATCTGATGGAACTAAATGTTAATAGATTGTCGTATCAAAAATTTTATCATAATGGATAATAAACAAGGCACAAAGGAATTCCCGTGGAAACTAAAAACTCCACCATTGAGTTCAGAATATGAAATGTATATGGGTGAAAAGGAGGGAAAAAAGGTTATTGTATGTGTTGTTGGCAGTACAACATTACTTTATGATTATCGTTGCTTGAAAGATCTGCAAACTATGCTGATTAAGCATGGTGACTGGATGGAACTTGGAAGTGCAGACGAACAGAAGCCTGCCAAAGAAGGAACTGTTGAAGTCTGGGCACGATCAGAAAACAACCCTGTTGGTGGTTGGTATGGCCTTAAAAAAGGACTTCGGGGGCGTTTTGGAATGTATATTCCCCCTTTGATGGAAGTGCTGGGACTTGCCGAAGTGACACACGATCCAAAGGGTAATAAAATGAAAGCAAAATAACTTTTAAATTCTTTCAGTAAGCTAGTGTTTATTTAGGGTCTGCTGAAAAACTCAGTATCGACTTTTTAGGTTCATTTGGTTAGAATTGAATATTGCTCATTTCCATTGACTTGTTAAAACTGTCATTGGAAGTGAAAGGTAAATAAAATTCTCCGAAAGATGTTGGTTATAGGTTATACCGCTGTAAATGTCTGAATGTGATCATTTAATATTAAAAAAGGGTATAACCGTAGACTTGACCCCTGCCTGTCCCTCCCGAGTACTCGGGATCGGGAAGTACTCGGGGTGGTTATACCCTAAAATGATTCAAGTAACAGCTGATTAGAATATTACAAGGGTATAACCTATAACCAGTATATGTATGGTTGTTTTATTTTGCAGGTTGATATATTCTTATAATACTGTCCCTCCCGAGTACTCGGGATCGGGATGAGTTTTTCAGTAGACCCTATTTAATGAAGGTGCAGCTTGCTATTCAGTAAGTTTATTCCTATATACATTTTGGGAGACCACATTTGAAAAGAAACAACCTGCTTCATGAAAATGCTCCATTATTTCACTTCGATTTCCTTACCCATCTTAGATCTTCCCGTCTCACCAAGTGCTTCAATAGTGAAGTAATATACCGTACCTTTGTCCATTCCACGGAAGTTGTAGCTTGTTTCACCATTTACGGTGATGCAATTGTAGCGTTTGCCTGGTGCAACGCCATACCAGATGTTGTATCCATAAGCTTTGGCTGAAGGATCCCAGTTGATCTGAGCATTGCGCGGATCACTTTTTGAGCGGTTGACTTTAAAGTTTTGCACTTCATCTGGAATCGGTCCTTTGGCCAGTCCGAAAATCCTGAAATCACTGAGGGCATAAGAACCGGTAGGTGTATGGATATTTTCAATACGAAGGTAACGTGTGTTCACAGGCTTCCGCAACTCCACATAGTCATGAGAGACATCACGGTCGTTGTCACTTTTGTCCACAAGTATAGACCAGTTCTTTCCGTCTTTAGATTGTAAAATCCGGTACTGATGGTAGATATCCAACGCTTTGTTGTGTTGAAAGGCTTTGTGTTCGTAGTAATTGACTTGCATGGCATGCACTTCCTTCACATCACCCAAATCCATTTGAAGCCATTCCCCCGGTTTGCCGCTGGTCGCAGCCCAATAGGTGCGCATGTTTTCGTCTGAAGCATTTTCAGGAATAAAGATACTGTCGTGCGATGAAACAGTAACTGCTTTTTTGTATGATAGAAGCATCCAACCTGCAAAAGTACCTGTACGATGGTCGGTGGCCTGATTGGGTGTCAGGCATGGGTAATCTCCATACCCGGTGGAAACGTACATTGTACCGTCCTGATCGAAACCTGCCGGGTAAAGGGCTATCCGGCGTTCAAACTTGTATTTGAGTGACAACATGCAGGTGGCGACATGCCAGTAATTTCCGAAGTTATCCTCAAACGTTCCACCATGACCTGCACCTTGCACAAAACCCCCTGGCTTGTAAGAAACAGGATTGTGCTTTTGATAAGTGAAAGGTCCAAGTGGATGATCGGAAACGTAAACACCATCAGCATACACCTTAAATTCTGTTCCTGGAGCGCCATACTGAAAGTAATATTTGCCATTGTGCTTGTTCATGAAACTGCCTTCGGTAAAGGGTGCAAGGGTGGTACTGTCGTCATTGTTCATGCCAAAGCGTTCCCAACCATGTTGTTCTGGTTTAAGCATCGTCACATCAATGATCTTGCTTTTTGGGTAAAAGTTGCTGCGGTTTAACTCAACAGCCTTCAGTGGAAACTCGTTGCTCGATCCGTAATACATATATAATCGGCCATCATCATCGAGAAGCATCCCGGGGTCCCAAAAGGGTAGGGCAACTGATTCTACCTTATGTTTGAAGCGTCCGCTTTTGGGATCGGTGCTATACCAAATAGGTAGTCCGCGATAGGTGGAACCTGCATAGAACAAGGTGTCGCCACTTACGAAAGCAGCAGGTGCACATTGGTCATCATCGGTTGGGGTACGCTGGAAACTGCTGTATACAAATTCCCAGTGACTCAGGTCTTTTGAATAATGGAATCCGCCTTGATTGGTAGAGAAAAGGAAATATTCGCCCTTGTAATTCACCATCATTGGGTCAGCAGCTGAGCGGAATGAGCCGCTGGACTTCACATTGATGTTATAGGGTTCAAAATTATAGCTGATGTTCATGGGGTTGCAGTAGGTCTTTGGATGATCGCTCTGTGGATCAAACCAAACTGTTGACTGCGCTTTTTCGTGTTTTAATGCATCTGGTTTCTGTGAATTAAGCTTTACATTCAAGGGATTCCCCATGCCCTTTACATTTATGTATGTCATTTCCATTCCTGGATAATACACCATCAGCATCGAGTCGCTGCCATCAACAATGCGGTACATTCCTTTATTATCGGTATTGTCGTGCACAGGACTATATTGATACATCACAGTTGCACCTTCCAATGGTTTTCCATCAGGCCCTGTAATTTGACCTGAGCGAAACTTCTTCTTCTTCAATGTGATCGTATAATCACTTACCTGACCTTTGACCACAATTACACTATCTTCGGGTTCCTGGGCCATCATCTGAGTTGGAAAACAGAAAAGAGATACTAGCAATATCAGAAAAAGCTTATGCATCACAATTGGATTTAATATTTTCGATACCAAGGTACAAATTATTTTTTAAAATACTCCAACACCCAGCCAATGGCTGGATCATCAATGCCGACTTACGCTCAAAGGGCAGACATACAAGTCTGCCCCCTAAACAATTACCTGGATCAGCATTTCATCTCAATGACCCATATTACCTATATTACTCATATTACTCATATTACATACCACGCTATTTTAAGAAAACGAATAAGACTTCACCTGCTCTTCCGGATATTCCCAAAAGCTTGTATTCGCTTTTGTCGATTTGCAATTAGAGTGTTCGGAAGATGCTGATAATAAAAATGAAGGGGGATTACAAAACGTCAAAATGTCAAAATGTCAAGCCTTTTATTTTGTCGTTTTAAATGCATACCGATTACCTGTAGTAATTAAAAAAAGTCATAACCACATAATATTACATCGTTGACATTTTGAGGGTAAATACCAGCTACATCGCAAATACAAAATTTAAGCAATACCTGGTAAGGACAACAATAGCTTTGAACAACAGCAATGTAAATCCGGCGAAACTTCATAGTAGATTTGGAAAATAGTAACTTTAAAGTTACCTTTGATATTATTTGAATGACTCATGGAGAAAATTCGCGAAGTAATCGCTTATAAAAACTATTTTGTAGATTTCTTATCTGACATTTGGCGTGTATTCTGTTTTTTCGACATAGGGAAATTAGTCATCCTACTTAATGGCTTTCAGAAAAAGACACAGAAAACGCCTAAAAAAGAAATTGACAAAGCAATAATTTTAATGAATGAATATTATGAAAGCAGAAAATAAAAACAAAGACATTTCAACCTGGTCTCAAATCAAAGATCAGGTTTATGGAGAAAAAGGAACTGAAAGACGCGATAATCTTGAGAGAGAAGCCGAATCTTTTAAAATTGGACTTTTGTTAAAAAAAGCAAGAGAATCGCGCAATATGACTCAAGAAGAACTAGGACAAATCATCGACAAGAAAAGAACTTATATTTCTCGTATTGAGAATAATGGTAGCAATATAACATTGAGTACGCTTTTTAACATTGTTGAAAAAGGACTGGGTGGAAAAGTTAGCATTTCAATAGATGTATAGTGTTGAATGAATTTATACTACATTTTAACTAACAACATTGTATATAAAATGAAATTTCCAACAGCAATAAAGATCATTTGCATTTTACTGGCCATGACGACCTTGTTGTGTCAGCAAACAGTTACTGCCCAGCAAGGTCTTTCATCCAATGTTTCCGATAAGGGAATTGAAATCATTTACAACGGAAAAACAAGGTTTACAGGTGGAAAACCTCAAGTTGAAAACAAAGTCAGGTCATTGAAAAAAGTAGTTGCTGAATCGAATACCTTCACCTACCAGTTCAACAAGTCTTCCGATATCAAAACCATTGTCACTCCGGCAGGAAACAATATATGGGGATTAAAATTATCGTTGGAGGGTAAAAAGCACAATGGTAAAGAGTATGCAGGCTTTTTCTTTGATGCAATGCCTGGATTTAAAACAGGAGTTGAGATATGGAGATACAAGCCCTGGAACTCATGGACAAAACCCTTAAGAGTTTCATTACCTTCTATGATGCATGATTGGGATGTTCAGTTTTTTTATTGGAAATATGACGACGGACTTTATGGAGCTGCCATTCCTTTAAGTGGTAATGGTTACCGCACTACTTTAGGTTCCGAGAAAGGCAAGTTTGGCTGCAAGTCGCTCACCTACACAGAGGATGCTCCTTCGACTGATATTCCAATGATGGCCATTGGCTTTGGTGATGATCCCTATAAGCTCTTCGAAAGCTTATACAGTGCAGGTCTTGAAATGATGGGAAAGTCGGAAAATATGCGTATAAAAAAGACCTATCCTGAACCTCTGGAATATATAGGTTGGTGTACCTGGAACTCCTCGCAGAATGGTAAAAACCTGGATGAGGAGCACCTGCTTCAAGGAGCCGCAACTTTTACTGATAACAAATTCCCTCTAGGTTGGTTGCTTATCGACGATGGTTGGTTCGACCAGGAGGATAACCAGTTGAATGCCTTCACTCCCAATCCTGAAAAATTTCCCAATGGATTCAAATCATTGACTTCAAAATTAAAAAGCCAGTATGGATTAAAATATGTTGGCATCTGGCATGCTTATGACGGTTATTGGAATGGCATCAATCCCAATTCAAAATTAGGGGAAAGGTATAAAAGTGAACTATTCAAATGGACTCAAAAGGAACGTGTGGATGTAGAGTCAAAAGCAGTTTCTTATAGTTTTATTAAGCCGCAATCCGATTCTCTGAAAGCTTTTTACGATCAATGGCACCGATATTTTCTTAATGAAGGATTCGATTTTGTAAAGGTAGATAACCAGTTAGTTTCTGAAAGAATGAGTGTTGATACTTATCCTATCAACTTAATTGCAGAAAAGATGCATGAAGCACTATACGCTTCGGTATTTAAGAATTTCAATGGCGCCATTATCAATTGTATGGACATGACCAACGAAGCTTTTTATAATTTTGGCAAGAGTGCTATAGCCCGAACTGTTGAAGATTATTTCCCTGAAAGGGATGGCGGCGTAGGCTATAAGCTTGAAAAAGGCGGACCAGCAGCACATGTACTGATGGCCTTGTACAATTCGCTTTATTTTTCGCAAATGGTAACTACCGATTTCGACATGTTTGAAAGTGACAACACTTATGGTGCATACCATGCTGCTGCACGAGCCATTAGTGGAGGTCCTGTTTATGTGACCGACATTCCCGGTAATCAGAAATTTGATGTTTTATGGCCATTGGTTGATGCCACGGGGCGTATCATCCGTGCAGACCGGCCTGCAATGCTTACAGAAGATTGCCTATTCCAATTGCAGGACAATAAGCCCATCAAAGCTTTTTCCTTTGCCGGAGATGCTGGTCTGTTGGCTGTATTCAATGCCGCTGACGCCGATCAGATAGAAGGAAATGTTTCACCTTCTGACATTCATGGACTGAAGGGTGAATCGTTTGCAGTATATGAATTCTATTCAAACGAATTAACTGTTATGAAAAGGGATGAAGAAAAGAAAATTACGCTCAACAGAATGGGCAATAAATATTATAATTTTGTACCCATTGAGAATGGAGTTGCACTTATTGGCCTGGTGAATAAATACAATGCCCCCAAAACCATCCTCAGTTATAAAATAGAGAAAGATAAAATTGAAGTACACCTTATGAATGGGGAAGTTACCAGCTCTGTAAAAGCGATAGACACTGGTGAAATGTCCGTTAGTACTATTGGAGGAAATTTTAAAGCTATCTTGCCATCGGAACCTGTTTCAGTAGCAATTAACAATATTCCAAATAAAGATTTTACTTTTACCGATGGAGTATTTACTGCTCGTGTGCCTTCCGAATCAATAAAAGAAATAGTATTGACAATAAATTTTAAATAAGCAACTTAACCTAACTGTCTGCAAGCTTTAAATAACCAAACGATGTCAGTATAATTGCCACATCCAATGGTTATCGAAAGATATCAGGCTAATGAAAATAGATGAATCAATTACAATATTAAAAAAATAATCAAATGAGAAGTTCAATTATTATCGGGGCAATTTGTCTGTTTTGTATGGCTGGATTGTCTGCCCACTCCCAATCAACCCATATATTGTGGTACAATCAGCCTGCACAGTATTTTGAAGAATCACTGGTACTTGGCAACGGTAAAATGGGCGCTTCAGTATTTGGAGGGGTCAACTCCGACAAGATATTTCTGAACGATATCACGCTCTGGACAGGTGAACCTGTCAATGCCAACATGAAGCCTGAAGCGTACAAAAATCTTTCGGCTGTGAGGGATGCATTGAAAAATGAAGATTACCAACTGGCCGACCAGTTAAACCGCAAGCTCCAGGGGAAAAATTCCGAATCGTATGCGCCACTTGGAACGCTCTACCTGAACTTTAAAAACAGCGGTGCCCCTCAGAAGTATTACCGTGAACTTGATATTGACAATGCGGTTTCTAAAGTGGAATATGAGATAAATGGTGTAAAGTTTACCCGTGAATACTTTGTTTCATATCCTGATAAGGTAATGGTTATTAAGCTTACAAGCAGTAAAAAGAAAGCATTGAGTTTCGATCTGAAATTTAAAAGCCTGTTGAAATACAATGTAGCAACAACTGGCCAACAAATCACTGTCAAAGGTTATGCACAGAGTGGAAGTAAGGGAGATGTGGCCTCTTTCGATCCAACCAAAGGTACAAGATTTTCGACAATGGCAAAAATCATAAATACAGGTGGTAAGCTTACAACTACCGACAGCACTTTGGTTGTTACAGGAGCTACAAAAGCCATTATTTTTGTATCTGTGGCTACTAGTTTTAACGGGTATGATAAAAATCCAGCCACGGAAGGACTGAACGATGTAGAAATTGCAACCGTTAAGTTAGAAAAAGCATTCCAAAAGTCTTATGAGGTACTTAAAAAAGACCATCTGGATGATTACCAGAAATATTTCAACAGGGTAAGTTTAAACCTTGGCAAAACAGAAGCCCCAGATCTGCCAACTGATGAACGCTTGAAGCGCTATGCCACAGGTGAAGAGGATAAAAATCTTGAAGTACTCTATTTTCAGTATGGTAGATATCTGTTGATCAGCAGTTCACGTACACCGGGCGTTCCAGCTAACTTGCAGGGATTGTGGAATCCTTATATTAACCCTCCATGGCGCAGTAATTACACTTCAAACATCAATGTTGAAGAAAACTACTGGCTGGCCGAGAATACCAATCTTTCAGAAATGCACCTTCCCTTGTTGGGCTTTATCAAAAACCTATCAGAAACTGGTAAGATCACTGCAAAGACTTTCTATGGAATCAATGGTTGGCTGGCCTGTCACAATACTGATATTTGGGCCATGAGCAACCCTGTTGGCAATGGCAATGATGAACCTATGTGGGCCAACTGGAACATGGGAGGAGCTTGGTTAAGCACTCATTTGTGGGAACATTACCGCTTTACCCTGGACAATGATTTCCTGAAGAATCAGGCATACAATATCATGAAGGGTGCAGCCCAATTCTGCCTTGAATGGTTGGTTGAAGACAAGGAAGGAAAATTGATTACTTCGCCTTCCACATCACCCGAAAACAAGTATATTACCCCAACCGGTTATCATGGTGCTACTTTATATGGCGGAACAGCCGATTTAGCCATGATTCGCGCCTGTATGCAACAAACAGTTGATGCTTCTAAACTATTGAATGTAGATGCCGATTTTCGTCAAAAACTGGAAAGTGCACTTGAGCGTTTACACCCCTACAAGGTGGGTAAAAAAGGCAATTTGCAGGAATGGTACTACGATTGGGAAGATGAAGATCCTCAGCATCGTCATCAGTCTCATTTGTTTGGATTATTCCCCGGTCATCAGATTTCACCACTTACAACACCTGACCTGGCCGATGCATGCCGTAAATCCCTTGAAATAAAGGGTGATGAAACAACCGGCTGGTCAAAAGGCTGGCGTATTAATCTATGGGCTAGATTAGCTGACGGTAATCATGCCTATAAAATGTACAGAACTTTGCTCCGTTATGTTGATCCGGATGGTGTCAAAGACAGTAAACACAGAGGAGGTGGCACTTACCCTAACCTGTTCGATGCTCATCCGCCTTTTCAAATTGATGGAAACTTTGGAGGAGCGGCTGCGGTGGCTGAGATGCTGGTGCAGTCAACGGAAAACGAAATTACCTTGCTGCCTGCTTTACCCGATGCATGGAGCGAGGGATCAGTGAAAGGAATTTGTACACGTGGAGGCTATGAAATTTCAATGGAATGGGAGAATAAAGCCCTCAGAAAAATCACCGTTCTTTCTAAAGAAGGGGGAAGTACTACCCTGATTTGCGGAAACAGGAAAAAGGAAATCTCATTATTGAAAGGTAAACAAATTGAAATCCTTTGGTAACTCAGCTGGTGACCTCAGCTGGTGACTCCAAGTCACCTGCTGAGTAACCAAAGCCTTATATTGAATAAGAATTTTGAATGGTATCTATAAAATCAACAATGAATAAAATTATATCTCTGCTAGTTTTGCATCTAAGTGTGTTGTCCGGCTTTAGCCAAACCATTAAAATACCGATAAAGAATCCCATTATTGACGGGTATTTTGCAGATCCTTCTATAGTTAAGCATGAAGATAACTATTATATTTATGCCACCATAGATCCCTGGGGTGGTGATGAACTGGCTGTGTTTGAAACCAGTGATTTTGTCACCTTTACACCTAGACACCTCAACTGGCCTAATAAGAAGGCATGTACCAGTCCTACCTCGAACGAATCAAAGGTTTGGGCCCCTTCAGTGGTGAAAGCCCCTGATGGAAAATTCTATATGTATGTTTCGGTAGGAAGTGAAGTATGGGCAGGCGTAAGTGAATCTCCTCTTGGGCCGTGGAAGAACCTGAAACCCGATAACAGTCCTATTATTCCGGCAAGCATGTATCCGCAATACCATACGATTGATGCTGAATGTTTTATCGACGACGATCGCCAGGTATACCTCTATTGGGGGTCTGGCTTAAACTGGGTAAATGGTCACTGCTTTATGGTAAAACTGAAAGCCGACATGGTCACTTTTGCTACCGGAGTGGTTGATGTGACCCCTCCCCACTATTTTGAAGCGCCGTTCATGTTCAAAAAGAACAGGGAATACTACCTCATGTATTCTGAAGGAAAGGCAATCGATCCTACCTATAAAGTGCGTTATTCCAAAGGCAAATCACCGTTGGGACCTTGGGAAGAGGGAGCAACCAGTCCAATTCTGGAAACTTCGGCTGACAGTATCACTTACGGTCCGGGTCACCATTGCGTTTTCACAGTAAAAGGCCAGAGTTACATAATCTATCATCGTATCGTCCCCCAAAAGGAAAGTTATGTATTGCGCCAACTATGCCTTGATAGCCTGAACTTCGACTCAAAAGGAGCTATCCGAAAGGTAAGCACTCTGGGTGTGATCAATCCATTGAAAAAATAGAAGAAGGCTGATGGATTTGGGCGAACACATAGGTTCGCCCCTCCTTTTCCCAATTTACAACTTTTCCATTTCTGGATTGATGCCCATCATCTTATTGTAGTGTTCAATATGGTTTGTTTTTTTGAAGATATTCCTGAAAACCTTTAAGTATCTGTCGCTTTCAGAGGGTACATATAATACTTCAGGGACATCATCAAGGCTCGAATTTGACCATGACAACAATGAATTGGCTGTTAATTTATCTGCCTCTTCAAGATTATTTAGAATTTCATCCGCAGAAATCCCTCCAAAGGATTTAAAATAGTTTTCTATAATTCGCCGCAATGTAATATCGAGGTTTATACTTTCGGGATTCTCTTTAACTTCCCTCCACATCAGTTCATAAGAACTTATTATAGGATTATTATCATATTGCCTGATGCTTGTAAAATCATGTTCCTTTCGAAGAATCCAAAAGGTTTCGTCATTTATATTTTCAATGTTATTCTCTTTTTTATAGCTTACTTCCTCATAAAAGTTAACATTGTGGGTAAGTACAATAATTTGTTTGATCGTACTCTTTTTAGAGCGGACCTCCTCGATAATGTTTCTAACCAGGTGACTGACAATAAATAATGCATCGCCATCCAGACTTGAAACAGGGTCGTCAAATACCACTATCCGATCGGTATTAATTGAATCTCTTTCAACACTTCCCTTTATCATATAATAGAAATACAAAAAAGTGATCACTGTTTTTTCACCCTCGCTTAAAGTGCGTTCAACCCTTTCCCCGTTTAACCTAACAATCTGGTAACTACCTTTTTCATCGGTCGATTCTGCTAATTTAAAGCTTGTAAAACCAAATTTACCCAGCAAGGCATTGATTTCATTTATGGTATGTACAATATTAGTGCCCAGGATCTCCAGTTTTGCAATCTCCTCCCGATGTACTTTTAATTTGCCCTCGTTTTCACCGATTCTCATTTCCAATCCTTCAATGGTTTTAACATTCGCTGCATAGTCGGAAAGATATCGTTGATAAACTGGCTTTATTTCTTCTGTAATATATCGCCAAACCTCCGAAGTTAATTGAGCGCTTTCCCTTGAAAGATGCTTAACGGTCTCATTGTGAAGCGCAATTTTATTCCTCGCAGCTTGAATTAGTTCATTGATAATTTCCAATTCTGGATTTAATGACTCAATAACAATAACACTACCCGGTTCTTTTATTTTTGAATTGATTTTATCCTTGTTCGCATTAATTTTAAGGACCAGCATACGTTTTAATTCTTCCAAACGCGCATTGTCAATCATATTGTTATTGGAATTTAAAAGCGAATCCATCTCATAAACGATCAATCCTGTTTGGGTGGAATAGGCAGATCCTATGTCGTTGATTATTTTTATTTGAGCCAGATAGGTTTCATCAAAATATTCATTGAGCTGCTGTTCAAGATTATCCGGCGCTTTCTGTTGACAAAATGGACAATAATCACCATTCCCTGAATAAAAATACCGACCTTGTTTTACCCAATCACTATTGTTTAATCGCTTGATCATTGATGCAATATCCACGTCGTCTTTACCGATGATCCTTTTCCCCCAAATTTCATTGGATTCTGTACCTTTCAATGCTTGAAAATTAATCAGAGCAATATCCATTATGGGTAGGGTCGAACCCGAATAAATGCGATCTGCCTTTTCCTTTAATACAGCCAGGTCCAATAAGGCAGATCCCGAGTTCTCGGGATTAATCTCAGCCTTGCACCGGTCTTTAAAGGTGTTTTTAAATGCACACCCCTTAAATGCCGGCTTGAATATGTCTTTAAAGCGAGAGTATACTTTCCAGCAATCTTCCGTGAACCTTACTTCATTCAATTCATTGTTTACATTGTGCTTTTCAATTTCGGCAATATCCCCAATGATAGCTGTATTTATTTGGGCAATTTCTATTTTTATGGCTTCAATGGTTTCTTTGGCATCTTTTTCGCCTTTACCCAATGTGAAGATCCCTTTTTGCGTTTTACTTCGTCCGAAATTCTCATCTATAAAATTACGATTGTACACATAGGATTTCAATTCTATATTATTCTGCCAAACAATTTGGCATTGCGGATACTTTTTCCAATCTGCTATTATGTTTGAAAAAGTAGTCTTGCCACTTCCATTTGGACCATAAATAAAATTAATTTCTTTCAAGCCTTTCACTGTCACTCCAGTGCGATCGTAACTTGCAAGGTTCTTGATTTGAATTTCGGTTATCATCAATTTAAGGTTTCAATTAAATTCCATTCAATCCTTTTAAACATTATCAAAAATAGGATTACTCATTCAATATTCTATCAAAAATACAATAATTAATTCACTTTATTTTACTTTTTTTTAATCCTATTATTCCATAATCATAAAAATCTCAATATCTTTTTGTTTTTCTCATAAATTAATTTTTATTCATCCATTGATTCAATTTATGATTATTTATTGCTATATTTGAAAGTTCAACTAATGATGAGCGATATAACATTTTTGTATTTTCTATTTATATAGTATGTAAATTATGACCTTATGAAAACAAAATTCTACCTGATTTTGATTGTATTAATGAATGCTCATGCAGCATTTTCACAATTTAACAAAGAAGTATTATTCAATATGGAGAATGTTGATTTGCTTACGAGACCAAATGCCCCCAATACTTATGACTTTGGAATGGGAGTCAAAAGTATAAATCTTGATGCTACAAAACAGGCAACTCCTGGTTCTAAAGCATTTATAAATTATTACTGTAGTGAAGATTATGTGGGGATTCATTTCTTTTCTGATATCTTTAATTCTTCAAATAATCAACATGCCGATTGGAGTAAATATAGCCAGAATGCCTATATAACATTTTGGATAAATACCAACGATGGAGGGGCAGTGATTTTAGTTATTGGTTGGAATGATGGAACTTCCTCTGAAAAATATTGGTCCAGTCATAATATTACGATTAATACCAATGGCAAATGGGAAAAACATTTTATTAAACTTTCAGATTTAGTATATAGGGATAACTGGGGTAATGGAGAAATTACTTTTCCTGATTTAACTATAGAACCCAAATTACTCACGGTAGTTTTTGAAAATCCTCGTAAGGATATAAGTTCATCACCTATGGTTAATTTGAGCATAGATGATATTGAAATCTGGGATACACCATTAGATGCCCCTCTAAAAGTAATTGCAAGTGAAGACCGCGATATTGTTTGTGGAGAATACACTCAATTATCGGCTTCAACCAATTATCAGGGTGCTGAAAAACTCTCCTATTTATGGACACCTTCTGAAGGATTAAGTGCTGTGGATATACCAAATCCAATTATAAATATTTCGTCAAATACTACCTATACCGTTACGGTTACTACTCCCGATGCAGGTTCAGCAAAGGACTCTGTAAATGTGAAAATACAACCATTGACGGTATCTATACAGAACCAAATTATATCTTGCGGTAATACTGCACAACTAAAGTTGAATACCAATTATACGGGAACTGATCAATTGAAATACAAATGGACCCCTTCTGATGGCCTCAGTTCAGACAGTATTGAAAATCCTTTTGTTACCTTGAATGCTATTGTTGAATATTCGGTAGAAGTAAAAACGGAAAATGGCTGTACTGCAAATAGTAGATTTGTATTAAACCCTTCAGTGATTGATATAGGGGCCTCCATTTGTATGGTTACAGTGGATAGTGCTGACAAAAATGTGGTAGTTTGTCAACAAGACCCCAATGCAGCTGTTGATTCATTTTACATTTACCGCGAATCATTAAATCAAACAGATCAGTATGACTTAATCGGAAAGATTTCAAATTCAGAAACCAATGAGTTTGTAGATTCAAATTCCAATACACGTTTACAATCCAATAAATACAAGATCGCCATTAAAGATATTTGTGGATTTACAACATCAAAAAGTGCCGCTCATAAAACCATGCACTTGATGGTTAACAGAGGTGTCGGCAATAACTGGAATCTTATTTGGGAACCTTATATCGGTGCTCCAATTTCTAATTACAAAATATTCAGAGGAACTTCCAAATCCGATTTAATCCAAATTGGCAGTTCATCGGGCAGTAACATTTCATTCACTGATGAAACTTCTCCAACGGGAGATGTTTATTACCAGGTTGCATTAGAATTAAACCAGTCGTGTACAAGACTTAAATCAGCTGGAAATGTTTTTATTCGTTCCAATATCATCAATACAAAGGAAATTTCAACCAACATAATTACAAAATCAAAAACTGAGGCAATAACCTTTCCTAATCCTGCGACCGATGTATTAAATATTAGAACTTCAGGTTCATCAAATCTATCAATTCTGATATTTGATTTGAATGGCAAACAGGTTTTTTGCAAGCAAATAAATGCTGAATCTATTGATATTTCTAATCTTTCAAAAGGAATATACACTTTAAAACTAAATGATTCAGGTAGTATTACCGTTAGTAAATTCGTAAAGGAATAATTATAATCCTGTTTTAAACCCCTCGAATTCGAGGGGTTTAAAACAGGAAGCGGGATTGAATGCTTTTACAATGTCGCCTCAAAAATGGACTGTATCTACCAATGCCAAAGGAATGATGTCTAAATCAGGACGATATGGCGGTACTTTTGCACATATCGAAGAGGCAATCCTTGTAATCAGCTTTAATCTGTGCAATCTTTTTCAAAAAAGAAATACAGCATCAACAGACCGGTGCGAGGCACTTGCTGGTTCAATTACTCATAAAATAATCGATTCGTACTCTCACCTTCTCACCTTTAAAGTTTCTACTATTTTCAACGACATTTAGGGTCTGCTGAAAATCTCATCCCGATCCCGAGTACTCGGGAGGGATCAATATAAAAGAGCTATACAGCCCCAAGTACACGTGGACTTTCTTTATGCGTCTGATTTTGCACCTTCCTATCTACATTTTCAAAATAAGCAATCGATACCGTATTTCCCCCTCTGTTGCAATGAAATGGGTTCGTGTTTGAGCCCGATCTTCTGATACCTTTCTGATACTCATCTGATACCTTTCTGTAAAGTAAGGTTACAGAAAGGTTACAGATGAGTTACAGATGAGTTACAGATAATAGGGCTTTATCCCCTTGCATAATTGCATTGGGTTATCCCTGTTATTTATTTTGATGTCCGGTTCCAAATCCGTTAAGGGATTTGGTAACCAAAGTCAAACCCCTCCCGGGATGCAGGCATTTTGGACACTTTCTGATTTTAAAATCAATAATTGCAAATATAAAATTGTAGAGACAGGTATTATTCTTGTCAGGTAATTTAAAGTTCAATCTTCCATCAATTGAAGATATTGTTTAGCAATGAATTCATTGCTTTTCAAGCTATAAGTTATCCTGATTGTTCCTCAAAAAATACTGCGCAATATCATATAAATTACATAAAAAATAAGACAAAAGTAGGATTGATTGATCTTTATTTATCGTATATTTCGGTTATGAAAAAATTAAGAAATTGAATAAAGAAAAATTACCTGTGATGGTGGATAATAGTGAACTTCAAAAAGTTACATTTAAAATAAAATGTTCAACTTTTAGCCGTTTATTTCACAACTATTATTGGGCATAGATTGTTTATAGAAGGCTATTTCCATAAATAAAGTAATATCCAAATTAATAATTCTTTAGAGGATTGTTCAGAAGTAAGGAAAAAGTGAACAACGCTTTCACTTCAAGATGGTTTGGTTTTGATAAAATAATTTCCTGACAACTAATACAATGTGACTATGAAAAAAGGTATACTTGGACTAATTTTACTGCTTTCAGTAACTACACTTTTTGCACAAAATCAGCAATCCATCAAGGGCACAATCACCGATGGTAAAAATGAAACGTTGCCTGGAGTAAGCGTGGTGATTAAAGGCACTGTGCAGGCCACAACAACTGATATTGATGGACATTATTCTATTCAGGCCAGTCCGCAGGCCGTATTGGTATTTAGTTTTGTAGGCTTTCAATCACAGGAGATCCCTGTCAATAACCAGACGACCCTGAATGTGAAGTTACTGGAGGAACGCATTAAACTGGAAGAAGTGGTGTCGATTGGTTACGGTGTGGCACGTAAACGCGATGTGACCGGATCAATCGTATCAGTAGATGGCGAAAGTCTTAAAACCTCTCCTGATTACAATCCTATAAAAGCATTGCAGGGAAAAGTACCAGGCTTACTGATCATCAACAATGGCGCGGCAGGTGGAAGTCCTACCATTCGCTTGCGAGGTGTGGGAACGGTCTATGGAGCCATTACAAACACCAACCCGCTTTTTGTGGTAGATGGAATGATTGTTGATAACATTGATTTTGTGAATCCAAATGATATTTCATCCATAGAAGTGTTGAAGGACCCCTCCTCACTGGCGATTTTCGGAGTACAAGGTGCCAATGGAGTCATCATCGTGACTACTAAACGTGCAGCCAAGGGAAAACTAACGCTAAGTTATGACGGCTATGCAGGAGTGCAGGTTTTGTCAGATCGTGACCGGTTAAAGCTAACCAATGCATCAGAATTTACAGCCTTATACAATGAGCAGATTCAAAACATGAACCCTTCAGCAACTGAATGGGTGCCTGGTTTGACAGGTAAGGGCACCGACTGGCAATCTTACATTTTTCGTCCGGCAGCAATTACCAATCATGGAGTCACGGTTTCACAGTCGACCGATAAATCAAGCAGCATTCTTTCGGTTGGATATTTCAAGCAGGATGGGATTGTCAAATTCAACTCTTACCAACGATTTAACGCCAGGTGGGCAGGAGACTATACCGTTTCCGATCACTTTAAAGTGGGAGGTAATGCCACGTTGAACCGTTGGGATCGAGATCCTGAAACAGCCGATGTTGCCAATGCAGCACAGGCATTGCCAACCTACACTCCCTATTCACCTGTAGAAAACCATATTGACTATAATGTAGGATCGAATTATACACCCTCACCCGGAATTCAGAAAGATGTACCCAATCCGGTTGCTGTAATGGAAATAAATAAAGGGACTACCGAAAATTATGGTTACAGGGCAGTTGGAAATGTATATGCCGAAATTGGCTTTCTGAAAGATTTTACCTTCAGGGCTACCGGCTACAGCGACCTTGGAATCAATATGACCAACAAGTACTCGCCACGTTTTGATATCAACGATTCGACTTCCAACTCCTCCTACAAAAGCGAAAAGACTTCCTTTAGCCGGAAGAGTGAAGAATTTACCAAATACCAGATGGATTTGATCCTGAATTACAATATGGTCACAGGGGTACACCGTATAGGAGCCATGGCTGGATATACATCCAGAGTGCAAGAGAACAAAATGTTCGAGACAGCAGCCGACACTTTGGTGAATCCCAATTTATGGATTATTCCAAAGAATTTCTGGATGTTAAGCATGGGTTCAAAGCTCAACAAAACCAATGGTGATACTTATGATGCTGAATCTTTTATATCCTACCTGGGCCGCGTCAATTACTCGTATGCTGACAAATACCTTTTAACAGCCACTTTCCGTGTGGATGGATCTTCAAAGTTCTCACCCAATAAACGATGGGGCTATTTTCCCTCTGTCGGATTGGGTTGGGTGGCAAGTGAAGAAAAGTTTGTGAAGGATTTATCTGATAAGATCGACTATTTAAAGATTAAAGCTTCCTGGGGGCAACTTGGCAATGATAAAATCCCGAACTACCTTTATTACCCGACCATCGATCCCAAAGGACAACAAGTTCCGATTGACGGGAAGACCTATTACCTTCCCACAGTGAGCAACCTGGTGGACCCCAACATTCACTGGGAAGTGATGGCCGGTTTTGATGCCGGCATTGAGAGCCAGTTCTTCAAGAGCCGCCTGGGTGTGGAATTGGGTTATTTCACCAAAACGACCAGTGATTTGCTGGCTAAAGTGGATCCGCCAATATCTGTGGGGACTGGATTTTTGCTTACCAATGCCGGCTCCATACGAAATAATGGAATCGAATATATTCTCTCCTGGCGTGATAAAATGGGGGATTTTACATATGGAATCAGCACAAACGGTGCGACCTTAAAGAATAGAGTGCTTTCATTGGGAAATGACAATTCGGATATTGTAACCGGTAGTTATCATATCACCGCAGTAGGGCATCCTGTTGGCGCACTTTATGGATATGTGCAGGATGGTATTTTCCAGAATCAGGCTGAAATAGACAGCTATTTTCCAGCCCCATGGGCTTCAATTCCAGGCGATATACGTTACAAGGACCTGAATGGTGACAGTAAGATTACGGATAAGGACCGTAAATTCATTGGAAGTACGATTCCAAATTTCACCTATGGTGTTAACCTGAATGTGGGCTATAAAAAATTTGATGTAGCCATTGATTTCAACGGGGTATCAGGTAACAAGATAGTGAATACGAAAAAACTACCCACCTACGCACAATTCAATTTCTATACTACTTCACTCGATCGATGGCACGGTGAAGGAACTTCCACTTTGGAACCCTCACTGAACACTGCACGGGGAAACAATTTTGTACCCTCAACCAATTTACTCGAAAGCGGTTCCTACTTTCGAGTTCGTGCCATACAACTGGGATACAGCGTTCCCGACAATGTTGTAAAAGCGATGGGAGCAAGCAAATTCAGGGTGTTTGTAAATGCTCAAAACCCGCTTACTTTCAAAAACAATAGCGGATATACTCCTGAAATCGGGGGAGGAATTTTAGATGGAGGTGTTGACACCGGCGGTACCTATCCTTTGCCATCGGTTTATACTGCGGGAGTAACCGTTAACTTTTAATTCAGACAACCATGAAAAAGATACTATTGTTTTTAGTCCCGATTCTCGGGATAGTAATTTTCTCCTCCTGTAAAAAGGATTTCCTTGACCGATTTCCAAAGGGACGATACTATGAAGGCAACTTCACTCCAGATACTACTCTGAAAGCCAACATATTGGTAGAAGCCAAATTATCACAGGCTTATACTAGCTTACGTGATTACAATTTTATTTTTGCAGGATTCGGAATGCAAAACTATACGACTCCCGATGTGGAAAAAGGAAGTACCCCCAGCGATGGACAAGAAGTGGTACAATTCAAACCGATGAGTTACACCGCGAGTAATAGCCAGATCAGTGCTTATTATACTACCTGTTACAGTTCTATATTTTTCACCAATGAAGCCCTGGTGCTGGCAACGGCTATCATGGACAATGAGGCTCAAAAAAACACCTACATCGCGGAAGCGTTGTTTCTTCGCTCGGTGATGTATTTCAGGTTGACACAGGCTTTTGGGGGAGTACCTTATGTTGACAAGGTGCTTGCACAAACCGATAAA
>Ga0123338_10000523_pt1 | contig 39065 bp, 37 predicted proteins | sample grotaG_FD_89793 | JGI IMG/M metagenome (GOLD analysis project Ga0123338, IMG submission 89793) | Glacier valley bacterial and archeal communities from Borup Fiord, Nunavut, Canada, to study Microbial Dark Matter (Phase II) -... | ecosystem: Environmental > Aquatic > Freshwater > Ice > Glacier ...
ACGGCCGCCATACCTGGCACCCCAATCAGCTCGGTGGCGTCGACCTGTCCGTCGAGGTTGGCATCGCGCCAGATCACGGTGTCTTTCGTCGCTGCGGTGCCCGCGTGAAACCCCGTTCCCCACACGGCAGAGACGCCGGCCTGCACGCGCACCCGCCCGCCGCCAGCGTCGACGCCGACATGCCCGACGAGCTCCTTGGTCTCGGTCGGATCCCGCAGCGCAAACTGCGCGTCGCCCGCCGGATGCCCATTGAGCACCGCACACTGCACCCGCAGCCAGCGCCAATTCCCCTCGAGCCGCGCACCCAGATCGAACTCGCCCGGAAACAGCGCCCGCGCCAGCGTCGACCGTTCCAGAAACAGTCGCTGGTCGTCGCGCTCCTGGACCTCGAAGCCATACGGAATGCGCAAGAGCCCCACGACCAGCCTCAGCCAAGGCAACACTGTCCTCGACGGCAGCCGCACCCACACCTCGGCGTTGGTCACCCGCGCCACCGGCCCGCGCACGGTGTTGCCGTCGAATTCCAGCGTACCGCCCACATAACGCTGCTCGACCTCGACGCGCAGCCGGGCGCGGCGCAGCAAAAACCGCGTCAGATTGAGCGGCTCGCCCGTCGAAGGATCGAGCTCGTCGACCGACGCCTGCTGAAAGGCCACCACGTCGGCTTGCACGAAGCCGTGTAGCGCGATGCGAACGCCGGGCGGCGCCGCGCGTAACTGTTGCAGCTCGGCGCCCTGCTCGTCGAGGCGACGCCGCAAGTCACTCAGCTGTTCGTCGACGGTGGGCGCAGCCCACGCCGGTGACGCAAGCAGCCCAACGAGCAGGCTAAGGCAGCGGCGGCAATTGACCATTGGGCGCGCGCGTCGGATAGAACGGCATCTTGTCGACGCTGTCGGCAGTGGTGCAGGCGTTGAGCAACTCCACCGACGTCACCGGATTCGACACACAATCCATCGCCATATCCGGCGGCACACTGAGGTCTTGCGTACCCTGCGGCGCTGCAGACTTGTCCGTACAAGCCGCCATCAACAACCCGAAAAGCAAAAGAGCGCGCATTACCGCACCTCGCAGAAACCGCGACGGCAAACGCCCGACGCGCAGGGAGTGGCAATGTCACAGGCGGTACACCCAGGCGCAGCGACGGTAGCGTCGTAATAACAACCGCAGGGCGCGGGGTCGTCGTACTTGGACAGCGGCCCGCCTTCGCTGCTGCGCTGGACCTTCATCGCACAGTTGGGCACCAGGCCACTTTTGACCACACCGTCGAGAGAATCGGCCGGCAGGCTCGCCGCCGCCACCAGGCCCGTCGCCTCGCCCAGCATGGCAGCGATGAGCAGCTTCACGCCCGGCTTGGTCGGCACGCCGCTACCGTCGACGGGCGCGAGATATTGTACGTAGGACCACAGCGCATAGTGCCCGTCGCGGACGTTCTGTTTCTCGAAGCTGGTCGACGTGCGATCCGGCCAGTAGGCGCGCTTTTGCTGGTAAGCGCGGAAGGCGAGCGCGTGCATCTTGCTGCGGTTGGCGGCCTTGTCGTAAATCTCGGCGCCGAGGATACCAAGGGCCTTTTCGGCACTGGGATCGTTGGCCAGCGCGGCCAGTGCTGCCGCCAGATCCGACGACTGATCGATGGTGTGCTGGGCGTCGGCCAAGAGACGCCATTTGGCGGCCGGGACGCCGATGTTTTCGCCGATGCTGACCTGCGTGCCCTTCGACGCTGGCCGACCAAAGATGAAAGCTGGATCGCTCCACGGCGGCACCGCGGCGTCGGTGGGCCCGATGCCGAGCACCAGATAGGCTTCCTCGGCGGTGATGGCCTGCTGCGACGAGCCAGCGTGCGTGATGGCGTCGTAAGGGACCGCAAAGACCATCGCCTGCACCGGGCCCTGGAACTGGCCGATGGTGCCTGGGCGTACCGGTGTAGTCGGGCAACTCTTGGCGTCGGGGAAGACGATCGAGTTGGCGACGTCGGGCACGATCGCCGTCGCCAGCGTGCACGGGCAGGCCGTCTTCTGGGTGACGTCGAAGGTGGGATCTGCCGGAATGTAGTAGGGCCCGCCGCCAGTGCCGGCGGTGAACTTGTTGGTGTAGAGGTTGGTCAGGTTGGTGCAGGAGCCGTTGGGAATGTAGACGATCGTCGTCGGGCTCGGCTGGGCGCGGAGCAGCTTGCCGACGCGGTGAAGGACGGGGACCTGCGTGTCGCCGGACAGGACGTAGACCGGATTGACGATGCTGGCGTCAGTGCAGCTCACCGGCGTGGCTGGACACACCTGGGCCGCAGCAACGCCGGCCAGGGCGAGCAAGCCCAAAAAAGGTTTCAGCATGACTTCATGTAGCAAATCGTGGGCCTATGGTCCAGGCCACAGCGACGGAGAGTTAAAGAAATGGAATTGTAGACGAATGTAGCAAATTGTTACCCGCTCAGGTCAACAGGCGCTCGTGCCAGCGTGGCGCGTGTTCATCGCTGCTCGGCGCATTGCGCTCCAGCAACAGCACCGACGCATTGGGCGGATTGGGCTCGGCTTCGAACCATTCCACCGAGTGATCGAGCCAGCTCATGCGAAAGGCGCGCTGGGTGACGCCGTGCAGAAACACGATGTGGTGGCGATGACTGGTGCGGTGAATCTTGCCGATGAAGACGGCCAAGCGCTGCGTGACATCGGCCCGGCTCTCGCCGCCCGGATAGCGAAAATAAAAGCGCCCCAGCGCGTCGGTGAGAAGCTTGCGGCGCGCATAGCGGAGCGGATCGGTCGAGGCCACTTCCGCCTCGGTCATCGAGTCCCAATCGCCGAACTCTTGCTCACGCAACAGAAACGACATCCGCCGCCGGATCTTGGCCGCACCGTCGGCAAACGCCTCACCCAGCACCAAAGCTTCCGTCTGCTGGCAGCGCAAATAGGTCGAGCACCAGCTCGTCACCTGCGACGGATCGAGGCCCAGCGCCTGCACCGCCCGCCCCGCTGCCAAGGCACCCGCATCGTCGTCGGGCCGCGTCAGCGAGATGGCGTGATCAGGAGTCGTCCGATAGATGCTCGGATCGTCATTGGCCAACGAGCGCGCATGCCGCACCAACAAGATCGTCTGCAAGTCGGTCATGAGAATCGTGAGCTTATCGCGTTAAGCTGCCGCCCATCATGGAGAGTCTCTTGCTCACCAGCCGCGAGGTCGCCGCGGTGCTGCGCGTTCACCCGAAGCATGTGTATCGGCTGCTGGCACAGGGATTACCCGGCAAGCGCGCCGGTGGCAAATGGCTCTTCGATCGCGACGAAGTCTTGCGCTGGGCGGCGGCGCGCGGTCATCGTGCACCCGATCCACCGTCGAGAATTTCAGCGCCGACGCATGGCGCACTCCTCGCCGCCAACGGCGATCTCTGTATCGAGGAGCTGCTGAGCGCCGCCCGCGATCGCGGCCCACCCCTCATCGGTTTCGTGCAGGCCGATCGCGCCAGCGCCTTGGCCTGGCTCGAGGACGGCGCGATCATGGCCGCTGGCTGTCACGGCGAGCACATCCCGGCCCAGCTCGGCGCAGAACGCCTGGTCTGGCTGCATCTGTGTAACCGGCAGGTGGGATTGTGCACTCGCGGCCGTGCGCTCTCGTCGCTGGCAGAGCTCGCCCGCTTACGACTCGGCAGTCGTCCCAAGAGCGCTGGCGTGCGCGTCCATCTCGACACCGCCCTAAGCGCAGCCCGTCTCGATCCCGACCGCATTCACCGCTCGGCGACGCTGCTCGGCTCCCACCGCGACGTGGTGTTCGCCGTGGCCCGCGAGCAAGTCGACGTGGGCCTGGCGTCACAGGCCTGGGCCTCTCGCCTCGGTCTTCGCTTCCGCGCGCTCACCGAAGAGCCCTATGGTCTCTTGCTCCGCGCCGCCGATCTGGGCGAGCCAGCGACGGCACGCCTCTGCGAGATCGCCCAGAGCCGGAGCTTTCGCGCCCGGCTCGACGCCATCCCCGGCTACGACGCAACCCAGTCCGGCATCCTCCGCTTCGCTACGGAGTAGGCAGCAGCGCCGGGCTCAGAATCCCGTCGGTGGCGGCCGCGTTGGTGCCGTGACACCGGTTGCACGTGGGCATGGTGCCATCGCCGGCCGGATAGCCGTGCGCTCCCGGTGTGGCGTCGCTGGGATTTTCACCACGCGACCTGACCACCGGCTGACCACCACTGGTCATGAAGATCGTAAAAAACTCCCAGCCGATCGCGCCTGCCGGGTTGAAGCCGCCGCCGCGCTTGGCCATGGCGAACACCAACCATTGCGTTGCATCGTCGCTGGGCTCGATCGTCTTGACCAAGATCGAGCCCACCGGATATCCCGTCTTGGTGGGTCGCTGACGCCGAAATCCGACGCGAGGCCCAGTCACGTTGTCGTTCTCGCCGGCGACCTCGGCCGAAACGCCGTCGCCGAGCCGGACCTGTTCCCAAGAGCGGAAATCGTCGAAGTCACGCTGCAGCGCAATGAACACCGCGGGCTCCGTCGAGGAGCCGCAGCCGGCGAGCAAGAGCAGCAACCAACGCACAGCCTCATGATAGCCCACAAAAGCAAACGGCCCATCTCGGGTGAGAGTGGGCCGCTTGCCGACTACGACTTCGAGACGACTACTTGGTCTCGGTCTCTTTTTCGGACTTCTGGGTGGTGGTGGTCGTCGTGCCGTCGGCGTTCTTGACCTTGGTCTTGGACTTCTTGGTCTTCTTGGCGCCGTCAGCGGACACTTCCGTCTTGGTGGTCGACTCAGCCTTGTCGTCGGCAAAAGCCGGGGCGACAAACGACATGAGACCCATGGCGGCGACGATCATCGAAATCTTCTTCATGTGTGGCTCCTTGGTTGCAGAACGTTGCAAACGTCTTAGTTCGTTTTGGCTGCCCGTTGCAACGACTTTAGTGCTTGTCTGCCACCGACGACGACTTGGCGTCCTTCACGGCATTCTTGCCGCGGTTGGCCAGATCCTCGACCTTGTCTTCGATTTTGTGAGCGATGTCCGAGGCCTTGTCCTTCGCCTTGTGAGCGAGGTCAACGACCTTGTCCTTGGCTTCGTGAGCGAGCTCTTCGACCTTGTCAGTGGCGGTCTTGATCGCGCCCTTGACTTCGCCCACGGCCTGCTCGGCCTTGCCCTGCGCAGAGCGAACTTTGTCGCCGGTGAGGTTGCCTTCGATTTCCTTCGCAGTGCCCTTCGCCTTGTCGATCAACTCGCCCATGGTCGTTCTCCTGAATTTGGTTTGTGTTCTGGCCGGGCTCTAAAGCAGCAGCCGTGCCAAACCCAAATCCTTGAGATCGCAGACAGGTGGCGAAATGACGCGAGAGCAGATTGTCTCAGCAGAGGCAGAATGTCGCGGACACGTTGCCCGACAGCGAGAGGGCGTCAGCCGATGACGCCGCAGCTCACGTCCGACACCTTGCCGCTGTTGTTGTCACTTTTGCACTCGAGCAACACGCCAGCGTCGGCGTCGCCGCCGATGGACACGAAGAAGTCGAATGGCCCCGCGTCGGTGAGCGGCACGCTGAAGTCGAGCTGCACCACATCGCTGCCACCCGGCAACAGCGCCTTCTTGGTCACCGCAGTCCCGATGACCATGCCGCCTGCAGACGTTCCCCGATAGAACGTCACCGGAATCCCCGCCGCGACACCGAGCGACCCCTGATTGGAAATGGTCGCCTGAATGGTGATCTTGTCGGGGCACAACGCCAGATCCACCGACACACCCGTGATCACCAGATCGGGCGCATTGAACACTCCGGCACCCTGGACGTTTTGCCGATAGTTGTTGAGGCCGCTGGTCTCCCAGTTGTTCGGCTCCGTCGCTGGGACGTCGCCGGAGTTGAGAACATTGCTCACGTGATAGGCGTGCTCGTTCCAGATGCGCCGCGTGCGCACCCATTTTTTGGCCGGGTCGTGAAAGACGGTGATGCCGCCCTGGCCGCAGGTCGCCGGCGAGATGGGTGTCGGGCAGTAGGGGCATTTGTCGCGCGCGATCTTGTCGTGGTTGGACGGCACGATGAACTCCGAACGGTTGTCGGCGTTGACGTCAGCGACGATGGGATACTCGGTCGCGGTGCGCGACGAGTTGGGCAGCTCGAGCAGGATGTTGCCGGTTCGCCCGTCGTAGACGCGCAGATAGCATTCGTCGTTGTAGATGACCTCGGCCGCCCCGTCGCCCTGGAAGTCGAACACGCTCGACCCGGTCACGCTCGACGACAGATCCTGCGTGACCTTCGACCACAGCACACCGACGGGCATGCCGGTGCGATTGGTACCGCAGAAAGCCGCGTTGGGCGTGGCTTTGCAGTCGGGGTCGTAGACTTTGTAGGCCGCTTGGCCGGCCGAGGCGAACTCGAGGTGCCCGTCGCCGTCGAAGTCGGCGATGGTGGGCGGGCCGCCGTTGCCGCCGATGTCGGCGCTCGGCACACCGGTGTCGAACGGGATGACCGCGCCGGTGCGCCCGTCGCGCATGTAGACTTTGCCTGCGGAGACGACGACCACTTCGGGTCCAGCGTGCGTGGTGTCGATGTCGGCGATGGCCACGTAGCCGTCGGTGTTGAGAGTGGCGTCGGCGCGGTGGTCCCAGTAGATTTCCCACTTGGTGGTGGTCTTGTTGTAGCGATACGCCATCGCGCCGCCGACGAGCTCCGGTAAGGGATGGCCGGCGCCATCTTGGTTCATGTCGCCGTCGAGGTCGGCGACGCCGTTGAGGCAGCCGTTGGTGTTGCAGCCGATCGAGGCTGGCAAGGTATTGGCGTTGGGGATGCTGTGGCCGATGCCGGCTTTGGCGTCGAAGAGAATATTGCAGTTGGCGTCGACGACGATGCCGCCAGCGATGATCTCCGGCGCGGCGTCGGCGTTCATGTTGGCGATAGACGGCGACGTGCGGGCGTCGAAGTTGACGCTGGTGGCCACGCACTTGATGACCGGCGTCGTCGACAAATGGTCGAGGATGAAGAGGCCCGCGCCGCCTTTGTCGGTGGTGGTGGCCATACCCACGATCTCCAGCTCAGCGTCGCCGTCGAGGTTGCCAATGGCCAGCGACGCGAAAGAATTGAGATTGAGTTGCGATAGCGGCAGGACCCGTTTTTCGGCGCCGGTCTTGCCGTCGAGAATGACCAAACGCGCGTTGCCTTCTTTGCCGGTGGGATAGGCGCCGATGACCACGTCGGGAGTGCCGTCGGCGTCGACGTCACCGACGATGGGTGTGACGCACACGTTCTCGTAAAGATCGGTGTCGGTGCCGGTGGTGTCGGCGTGCCCGCGCCATTGCCAGTCGGGCGACGCGGTGTAGCTGGGGAAGGTCGGCGTCACCTGACACAGTTGCGCGCCGGTCGGCTGCGGTAAGCACTTGAGCAGCGTCGGCTCGCAGAATTCGCCGTCGGCGCAGTCGAAGCTGTCGACGCAGGCGGTGGTCGGCGTCGAGCAACTCTGCGAGAGACACACTTGATCGGCGGCACAGCACGTGAGCTGGTCGGCGCCGCAGCGAATGGTACTGGCGCAGCCGGCCACACAGGCGCCGTTGACACAGTCCTCGCCGCCCATGCAGCAGGCGGCCGGGCTGCCGCACAGCACGCCCGACGGACAGCGGATGGACAGATCTGGCGGCGGCGTGCCCGTGAGATCGTCGCCCGTGCCTTGATCATCGCCTCCATCGCCCGTCCCCGTGTTGGTGCTGTCACACCCGGCTAGCGCAACGAAAAGGGCAACGAAACCAAGGCGAAGGACGAGGGACATGAGACCTCCGCCAGCATTATCGCTCAATTTCAGTGGAACTTAAATGGTGTTCGGGCCTGGCTTTTCAGGATGAAAACACCGTGCTAGCGTCCGTCGGGCCTGGCGGGTCGAGGCATAGGGGCCGTTGTCTCTTGGCAGAGTGCTACGCGTCTCAGTTGGATCGACCCGACAGGCATTTTCCTCTGCCGCGCTACGTTCATCTCATACCTCGTCACACTGGCCGAAAGAACCGCCGACATGCCTCCGACCTCCTTTCCCAAGCAGCAAATCCGCGTGCTGTTGCTCGAGAACGTTCACCAGACCGCGCATGAGATTTTTGGCGGCGAAGGTTTTCAGGTCGAGGCGCTGACCTCGTCGCTGCCGCCGGCCGAGCTGCGCAAGCGTCTCGCCGACGTGCACATCTTGGGGATCCGCAGCAAGACGCAGGTGCCGGCCGAAGCGCTCGTCGACGCCAACCGCTTGCTGGTGCTGGGGTGCTTCTGTATCGGCACCAATCAGGTCGACCTCGACGGTAGCAACCGGCGCGGCATCCCCGTGTTCAACGCGCCGTTTTCCAACACGCGCAGCGTCGCGGAGATGATGATCTCGGAGATCATCGCGCTGAGCCGCCAGCTCGGCGATCGCTCGCGCGAGATGCACGAGGGGCGCTGGCGCAAGGTGGCCACCAACTGTTACGAGGTGCGCGGCAAGACGCTCGGCATCGTCGGGTATGGGCACATCGGGCGGCAGCTCGGCGTCATCGCCGAGTCGCTCGGCATGCGGGTGGTGTTTCACGATCATGTGTCCAAGCTGCCGATGGGAAATAACGTGTCGATGCACACCCTCGACGAGCTGCTGTCGCAGGCCGACTTCGTGTCGCTACACGTCCCCGAAACGCCGCAGACGCGCAACCTCATCGGCGCCGCCGAGCTCAGCCGCATGAAAAAAGGAAGTTACTTGCTCAACGCCAGTCGCGGCACGGTCGTCGTGATCCCGGCCCTGGCAGCGGCGATCAAAAACGGCCACCTCGGCGGCGCGGCCCTCGACGTGTACCCCGAAGAGCCAGAGTCCAACGTCGACGGCTGGAAGACCGAGCTGCAAGGCCTGCCCAACGTGATCCTCACGCCGCACATCGGCGGGTCGACCTCGGAGGCGCAAGCCGCCATCGGCCGCGAAGTGGCAGCGTCGCTGACCAAGTTCGTCAACACCGGCGCCACGACGGGATCGGTCAACTTCCCGACAATCGAGCTAGCCGCGCCAGTCCCACCGACGAAAAACACCCACCGCATCCTCAACGTGCACCGCAACGTCCCCGGCGTGCTCCGAGACATCAACAAGATCGTCTCCGACCTGGACGCCAATATCCAGAGTCAAGTGCTCTCGACGGACGCCAACATCGGCTACCTGATCATGGATATCGAGAACGACGTCTCGAAAGACGTCTACGAGCGAGTAGCAGCGCTGGAGACGAATATCCGCACCCGCATCCTGTACTGAAGCCTTTCTCGAAAGCCGATTGCGGCTTTCCGATCTCTTTCTGCGCAGCAGAAAACGCACCTCCCCCGTCGCTGTGAAGTTGTGGACAACCAAGCCAACCCCCTGTGAGTCGGGGTGTTGTCCAAGCCCTGTGGTCACGCAAGCCAAACCCCAACCGAAGTCGACGCGTGTCCAAAGGGCGCCAAATTCACAGCGTCCGTGAAGCCTTACTCTCCAACGAAATACCCGCACGCCCAAGTTCAGGTTCCAAGTGCACCTGGGCGACGTGGCTCGGTCTTCGCCGACCGCTATCACGCGCATGTGCTGCGTACCCCGACGGAGATTCGCAACGCCGTACGCTATGCGGTCAGCAACCACGCCGTGCATGCCTTGCGTGCTGGGCGTGCCGTTTCCAAGGCTGCGGATCCGTTTTCGTCGGCGGGTTATGGCGCGCTCGGGTTGTTCGCTGCCGGCACTCTGACCGTGCCGCCGCAGACGTTCCTGTTGCAAAAGGCCAGGCCGCCGTAGCTGTTTCAAACTGAGACCCTTGTTCGGTCGCCACCACAAACACAAAACCGACACGCACCGACGGCACGCCCCCCAAGCCGTGATACGGTAGCGGTTGAGATGCCGCATGAAGGCGTCTGGCGAACGGTGACCCCATGACCCGGATCTTGCTGACGTCGTTGTTCGCAATCGGCCTACTCGCCTGCTCGTCGACCCCAGCCTCGACAGCAGCAGACCTGTCGATGGCCGCGCACCCCGACGCTGGTGCAGCCTGCCAAGCCTACTGTACCTGCATGGCCACCAACTGCCCCGGCGAAACCTTCGCCCCACAAGGCTGTCTCACCGAGTGCAATGCCGGCACCAAGTGGGATCTGCCCTGCCGCATGAACATGTGCTCGCTGGTCCCGGCCCAGCCGGCCAACGATCACTGCACGCACGCTGCCGGCCGCGTGCAGTGCCTCGATACGCCCTAAAACGTGCGCTTGGTGGGTGGGGCGTCGGCAGCAGCGCGGTCAGTGGCGGCCGCAGGTTCAGTGGCGGCGGGTTCGGCGCCAGCGGCGCGCTGAGCACGTAGACGGGCGAGCTCGGCACGCGCCTCGTCGTCGGTGAGGCGCGCATGCGGCGACGCATGGTCTTCCGCGCCAGTGAAAGCCAGCGCTTCCTCGGCGAGAGCTTGCGCCTCCATCGCCGGAAGCTTGCCGGCCAGCTTTCCGAGCTCGCCAAGCTCAGCAAGGGCAGCCGCACGCTGAGCCCGCGCCTCGCTACGCTCGCTCTCGAGCTGCGCCATCTTCTCGCCGAGCGCAGCACCAAGCGCGTCGTTGCCGTCGCCGAGCGCGGCCTTCTCACGAGCCAGCTCGGCCAGCTCGCTGGTCAGCGCCTCCTCACGCACGGTCATCTTTGCCGCCAGCAGCTTCTGCTGCTTCACCGCCACCCCGATCGCCTCGCGTTGCTCGCTCATAGCCCGAGAGTACACCACGGACTCGCCGTCCGAGGCACAGGCGCGCTACAGTGCGCCCCCATGCGCCGAGACCCTCATTCGTTCCATGATGATCAGCAGCCCACCGTCCACCATGTCGCGTGGGAGGTCGAGGTCGACTTCGATGCCCACGTGCTGCGCGGCACAGCCGGCTTGGTCTTTCGCGAGCCGGCTGCGGCGGGGCCGCTCGATCTCGACACGCGTGGCCTCAAGATCCACTCCATCACCGACGGTAAGACCGCACTCGACTTCACGCTCGACGCGGCCATCCCGGTGCTGGGCTCGCGCTTGCGCATCCAGCTGCCAGTAGACACCAAACAAGTCGTCATCGGCTACGAGACCTCCCCCGACGCCAGCGCGCTGCAGTGGCTCACCCCGTCGCAGACCTCGGGCTCGCACCCGTTCTTGTTCAGCCAGTGCCAGGCCATTCATGCCCGCAGCCTCTTGCCGATTCAAGACACGCCGCGCCTCCGCGTGACCTACGACGCCGTCGTCCACGCGCCGGCACCACTGGTCGCGCTCATGGCCGCCGAGCATGTCGGCCCCGGCCGTTTTCGGATGCCGCAGCCGATCCCGCCGTATCTGTGGGCCATCGCCGTCGGTGAGCTGGCGTCGGTAGAGCTCGGGCCGCGCTCGTCGGTGTGGGCGGAGCCATCGGTCGTCGAAAAAGCCGCCGCAGAATTTGCCGGCGTGGAGAACATGATCGTCGCCGCCGAAGCCTTGTTCGGCCCCTATCCGTGGCAACGCTTCGATCTCCTGGTCATGCCGCGATCGTTTCCGTACGGCGGCATGGAGAACCCGCGCCTCACCTTTCTGACGCCCAGCCTCATCGTCGGTGACCGCTCGCAGGTCGGTGTGGTCGCGCACGAGCTCGCCCATTCGTGGACCGGCAACCTCGTCACCAACGCCACCGCCGAGCACTTCTGGCTCAACGAAGGCTGGACGGTCTACGCCGAGCGCAGGATCCTCGAGGCGCTGTCCGGCACCGAGGTCGCCGAGCTGCAAGCCGCCCTCGGCAAACGCACGCTGGAGCGCGCATTCTCCGACGGCACCTTCGACAAACGTCCCGAGCTGACCCACCTCCGCACGCATCTGGAAGGCATCGATCCCGACGACGCGTTCTCGCTGGTGCCGTACGAGAAAGGCTATTTGCTCCTGCGCGCACTCGAAGAGCACGTAGGCCGTGCCACCTTCGATCGCTTCGTCAGCACCTACATCGAGACCTTTCGCTTCTCGTCGATCGAGACCGAAGACTTCCTGGCGCTGTGCGAAAAACATCTGCCTGGCGCGCTCGCTGCCGTCGCTGCGCCAGCCTGGATCGACGGGCCCTTCTTACCGCCCAACGCCCCACAACCGCGCTCGCAAAAGCTCGACGCCATCACCGGCAACATCGCGGTCGAAGTCTCGACGACACGTGCCTGGTCGCCGGTCGAATGGCAGCTCTACCTCGACGCCCTACCCCGCCTGTCGCTCGCCGACGCCGAATCCCTCGACGGCCGCTTTCACCTCAGCGACGGACAAGACTGCGAGATCCTGGTGAGCTGGCTCGTCCCCGCCATCGAAGCCGGCTGGCAACCGGCCATCGTCCGCGCCGAAGCCCTCGTCGCCAGCATCGGCCGCATGAAGTTTCTGCGCCCGCTCTACCAGGCACTCTACAAACGCGACCCTGCCCGCACCCGCGCGGCGTTTCTCCGCAACCGCCCCTCCTATCACCCCATCGCCGCCGAAACCGTCGCCCGCACCGTCGGAGAAACCTAACGTCGATGGCGCTTCGGCTCAGCGGTCTCGATCATCTCGATCCGCAAACCGTCCAGCTTCCTTATGGCACCGAGGTCACGACGCGCGTCGACCGTGATCACGGCGCGCGTCGCATTCCGTCGGGCGCCATCGGCCGCGTGGTCGCCGAGCAAGACGGCACCTACGAGATCCAGATCATCGGCATCGGTCCCGTTGCCTACGTCCGCTCGGAGCTATTGCCGAGAAAGGCCGGTCAGCTCCGTTTTGCCATGCGGCGCGCAGCGGACTGGGAGGCGTTGCGGCCATGCGTCGTGTTGGAAGCCACCGTTGGTAGCCACGCCTGGGGTCTCAACGACGAGCACTCCGACACCGATATCCGCGGGGCCTTCGTGCTGCCGTTTTCCTGGACCGGCGGTCTTGGCGAGCCACCGCAGGATCTGATCAGCGCCGACGGCAGCACCGCGTTCTGGGAAGCCGAAAAACTGATTCGGCAGGCCCTGCGCGGCGATCCCAACACGCTCGAGCTGTTGTTCGTCGATACCGCCCGCGCCCTCGATCCCCTCGGTGAATGGCTTTTGGAGTCGCGAGACGCCTTCGTGTCGCAGCTCTTGTACGGCACATTTGGCCGCTATGCGCTCTCACAGCTCCACAAGCTGCAACAAGCAGCACGGCTGGCCGAACATCGCGCGCAGGTGATCGCCTGGCTACGGCAAGATCCGGAGCTGACGCTCGACGATCTGGCGGCGCGCCTCGTCGCAGCGACGGAAATCGATGCACCAAAAGGCCAGGCCGAGCCACGCGCCCGCGACTACATCAAGCAGCTTTATGGCTCGATGCACGATCAGGGCCTGCTGCCGCATAGCGATCTGGCGTCGCTGCGCGCATTTGCCATCAGTGCCGAGGCGGCGACGCTGGACCTGCCGCGCGAGCTCCGGCCCAAGAACGCCTACAACCTCTTGCGGCTCATCGGCAGCGCCATCGCCTGGCTGCGCACTGGCCAGCCAGCACTGCGCGTCGATGGTGCGTTTCGCGATGAGCTTCTGGCCATCAAGCGTGGTGAGGTCAGGCTCGACGAAGTGTTGCGCCGGGCCGAGGCGCGCATTCCCGAGCTCGAAGACGCGCGGCGTGCCACGCGGCTGCCCAAAGAGCCGGATCTGGCCCGCGCCGATGCCCTGCTGCGACGGCTGCGTGAGGAGGCCGCCCGACGGTGGATCGGTCGCGTATCGTCGGTGTTCGGTAGCGATGCACCGCAATTGCCTGCGCTAACCAAGGAGCCGACATGACCGTCCTCAACGCACACCAAACGGCCGTCTCCGATCGGGCCCTCGACGAAGAATCGGCTGCGCGCGATCATCTGGTGATCAGCCTGAGCGGCGCCCACGCCTACGGCTTTCCGTCGCCAGACAGTGATCTCGACCTCAAAGCCATCCACATGGAGCGCACCAGCCGGCTGGTCGGGATGTGGCCGCCGGTGCTCCACGCCAACCGCCTCGAGGTCATCGACGGCGTGGAGATCGACTATTCGTCCAACGAGCTCGGCGGCGCCTTGGCCGGGATCTTGACGGGCAATGGCACCTATCTGGAGCGCATTCTTGGCGCACTGTCGCTGCGCACATCGCCCGAGCACGCGTCGCTCAGGCCCATCGTCGAGCGCACGCTGTCGAAGCGCATCTATCGGCACTACCACGGCTTCGCGCGCCGACAGCTCCTCGACTTCGACGAGGCCGCCGAGCCTACGGCCAAAAAGCTGCTTTACGTTCTGCGCACGGCGCTGACCGGCGCACATGCGCTCCGCACCGGGCGCCTCGTCATCGACGTCACCGAGCTTCTCGACGAGTACGGCCTCGGCGACGCGCTGGAGCTGGTGGCACACAAGCGCGCCGGCGAACGCGTGGTCCTGAACGAGCCGTTGCGCAGTCGCTGGCGCACCCGGGCCGAGACAGCGCTCGCCGCGCTCGAAGAGGCACATGCGGCGTCGCAGCTGCCGGACGAGTCGACCAACGTCGCCGAGGTCGAGGCCTGGCTCCTGGAGCTGCGGCAATCGCGGTGGTAGTCACACGGCTAGCGCTTCCGCGCGAAAACGGTGTAAAGAGGCGCGTGCGCATCTTATTCGCGATGTTGTTGGCCGGTTGTTCACTGGCGCCCGTCGCCAAAGAGGCCGCCATCATCGGCGGCACCAACGACGTCGACGATCCGGCGGTGGTGCTGCTCATCTCTTATCCTGCCGATCACTCCACTTTCTATACGTGCAGTGCGGTCGTCATCTCACCGACGGTGTTGGTCACTGCCGCCCACTGTGTCGATGCCGCCAACCATGCCGGCTATGCGTACGGCGCGTTTCTCGGGCCCGACGCTTCGGCATATCCCACCCTGGCCGATCTGATGCCGCAATTGGCGGCCGCCTCGTCGGTGCACGCACATCCGTCTTACAATCCAGCGTCGCCGTTCGTGGCCGATATCGGCGTGGTGATCATGGCCCAGCCGCTCGGCATCACGCCACTGGCGATGGCGCGTTCGTCGCTGCCGGCCAATCTGCCCGGTCAAGCAGCCCGCCTCATCGGCTACGGCCAGACCGTCTACACGCAATTCAATGTCAAAAAGCACCAAGTGGTCACGACGGTGGAGTCGTTGCCCAACGATGACACCGTCGTCGTCGGTGACAGCCTGCACCACAGCTGCATCGGCGATTCTGGCGGTCCAGCGCTGGTGATGCTCGACGGCGTGGAGCAGATCGTCGGCGTCGACTCCTACACCGAGACCACCGGCTGCAAAGATCCGGCGCATTATCGCCGCGTCGACAAATATCTACCGTTTCTGGACACCTACGCGCCGCCGCCGCCGCCGGATCTGGCGCCGCCGCCGGATCTGACCGGGGCGGCCGACCTGGCGACGGCGGCGATGCCGCATTCGGGCTGCTCTGCCGTCGGCAACGGCGATCTCGTCGCTACCAGCGTCGCGAGCTTCGCCGGCCTCGCCCTCTTGGCGCTCTGGCTGCGTCGGCGTCCTTTGCCTTTGTAGCTCCATTCACGATATCCTGGGGCACGATGTTGTGTCCGGTCTGTGACGGTGACGGTGGAGATGCGGGAGCCGGCACCGGCGCTTGCACGACATGCAACGGCAGTCTGGTCCTCCACGAGCGCTACACGCTCGAACGGCTACTTGGCGCCGGCGGCCAGAGCCGGGTCTACGCCGCGCGCGATGCCCGCGACGGCTCGGTGGTGGCCATCAAGATCTTGTCGCTGGCCCGCGTGCGCGACTGGAAAAACGTCGAGCTCTTTCGTCGCTCGGCACAGGTGCTGGCGGGTCTGTCGCACCCGGCCATCCCGAAGCTGCTCGAATATTTCGAGGAGACGCGCGCCGGCTTCGCGCTCTACGCGCTGGTGCACGAGCTCATCGAGGGCGAGACGCTGGCCGAGGTGCAGAAGAAGGGCGAGCGCTTCGACGAGGCCGCCATTCGCGCACTGGCCAAGGAGCTGCTGTCGGCGCTCGGCTATCTGCATGGCCTGCAGCCGCCGGTCATTCATCGCGATCTGAAGCCGTCGAACCTCATGCGCAGGCGCGACGGCCGCCTCGTGGTGATCGACTTCGATCTGGTCCGTGACGTGTTGCGCCCCGATGGTGGCTCGACCATGTCGGCCGGCACGCCAGGCTACACGCCCATCGAGCAATATGCCGGTGACGCCACGCCGGCGACCGATCTGTACGCCATGGGAGTGACGCTTCTCGTGCTGTTGTCACGGCAATCGCCGCTCCAGCTCCGTCGGTCCGGCGAACAACGGCTCGACGTGCGCGGCCACAGTCGGGTCAGTGATCAGCTGACGCACGTGCTCGAAAAGCTGGTCGAGCCGGAGCCGGGCGATCGCTATCAGTCGGCGGCCGAGGTGCTGGCGGCTCTCGAAGCGCCCAAGCCGAAGCCCAAGCCGAAACCGGTGCCGGTGCCAAAACCCGTCATCAGCGACGAGCCACTGGGGAAAACCGGCACCCCGTCTGCTCCAGCGCGCAAGCCGAAGATGGGGGTGGAGACCGTCGTCATGGTGCTGCTCATCGTGGGCGCTGGCGTGTGGGAGCTGCTCAGCTATGCGCCGCGCAAGTCGACAACGCGCAAGACCATACCGAGCACATGGACGCCGACTTCGACTCCCACTGCGAAGCCGACACCGCCGCCAGTCCCTACGCCGCCGCCGCCGTCGCTGGCCAAGGGTTTGTCGGCGCCCGAAGTGGGCGCGGCGCTGACGTCGGGCCTGTGGGAAGGCAGGCTCGACAAAGAGCGCGCCCAGCTGGCGGTCACGGCCTCCGGCACCGGCAAAAAAGGCAAGCTCGCCGCGCAGCTCACCCTCTTCGACGCCGCCGGACACGGCAGGAAACAACCGCTCCGCGTGGAGGTGACCGGCATCGGCAGCATCATCTTGCGTGGTCACTCCGTCGAGGACGGCGTCTCCGTCGACCAGACGTTCTTTGCCGATCTGACCGAGGACCTGCGCGCGCTCATCGGGACCTGTGAGATGCGCTATGGGTCGGCAGGCTCGAGCTATGTGGTAGACCACCCGTGGAACGCGAAACGCGTGGCACCGTGAACATCACCAACGAGGAGAATCGATGAACGTCGCATGGAAGATGGGGTTGGTGATGGTGGCGTTGTGGGCGGCCGGCTGTGACAAGGCCAGTCAGCTCGCGTCGAAGACGACCAAGTCGTCGAAGACGGGTACCACGACGGCCGAGCCTGCCGTCGCTGGCGTGGAAGCGCGTCTCTTGTCGGGACCGTGGGTGGGTATGCTCGACCACAAAGCGATTCAGGTCGCGTTCGACAAGAAGCGCAAGCAGCTCACTGCCGAGATCCGCTATCTGACCTTCGGTAATGTCTACGCCACCGACAAAGTCGACGTCACCATCGACGCCACCGGCAACGTGACCCTGACCGGCACGCCCAAGAACCCTCTCGTCGGCGCGCCAGAGTCCAAGCTCCCCGCCCTGGTCGGCAAGCTCTCCGACGACAAGACCGAGCTCGGCGGCGCTGTCGGCGCGACACCGGCCACCTGGTCGGTGACGACGTCCAAGAGCATCGTGGATGTCACGAAACCCTTCGACGCCGCGGAGGCTGAAAAGGCCCTGCTTTCCGGCCAGTGGGAAGGCAAGATCTCGGGCCGCCCAGGCAAGCTCGTGGTGACGCGCAAGAAAGGCGCACTCGTCGGCAAGCTGACCCGCGGCAACGAAGTCTCGACGGTGGCCGTGGTCGTGGTCGACGGCAAGATTTCTCTCAAAGCGCAGCCCATCCCCACGTCGGCGGGCCTGCTCAAGCAGAACGGCGGCGGGTTTTTCCTCAACGACAACCTCGACGCGATGATGGGCAGCTACCACATCGAGACCACGCAAGGCTTCATGACCAGCAGCAGCACCGAGTCCTGGCGCTTCGACAACCTCAAGGCCGGCGCACTCGCCACCGCCAAGACCAAGTCCAAAAAGAAATAACATCGGGCGGCGGGCAGCGTCGGTTAAAGCCGCGCTAGAGCGCATCTCATAAATCCGGACCGAGCCCCGGCCGAGCGAGGAGCCTTGGCCGCGAGGCGCGACGAGCGCGAATACCCGTCGGTATTCAAGGGAGGAGCAACGAAGCGGACAAGGCCCGCAGCCGGGCGGGGCGACGGGAGGATTTGTGAGATGCGCTCTAGATCTGGATCGGCAGGTTGCGTACGCGTTTGGCGGTCAGCGCGAAGACCGCGTTGGCGATGGCTGGCGCCACCGGCGGCACACCTGGCTCGCCGATGCCGCCCGAGGCATGGTCGCTTTCGACGAGCTCGGTGTGGATCTGCGACGGCGCTTCGCCGATGCGGGCCACCTTGAAGTCATGGAAGTTGGACTGCTCGACGGCGCCGTTGCGAAAGGTGATGGCGCCGTGAAAGGCGAGGCTGATGCCGAAGATCACCGCGCCTTCCAGCTGTGAGCGCACGCGGTCGCGGTTGACGAGGATGCCGGCGTCGGCCACCACCCAGGCTTCGTCGACGACCAGCTTGTCGTGCTTGCGCGTGACGGCGACCACCACGGCCACGTAGGTCAAAAAGCTGCGGTGCGCCGCCAGTCCGTAGCCACGTTTTTTCCCGTCGCTGCTACGCGTCGCCCAGTTGGACATGGCGGTGACGCGCTCGACCACCTGCCGCATCCGGCCGACGTCGATGGGATGCTCGTCGAGCGACGCGCCATAGTTCGACAGCTTGTCGACGCCGAGCTCGGCCAGAGTCACTTTGCGCGCCGGCCCATATAGCTCGAGCAGCGACGTGCGCGGATCGAGACCGCGTGCATGCGCCAGCTCGTCGAGAAAGCTGCTGACGGCGAACGCATGATGGATATTGCACACCGAGCGGAGCCAGCCGATGCGCACCTTGGCGTCGGCGTGACCCACCTCGGCCTCGACGTTGGGAATGTCGAGCGGCACGTCGAGCACACCCTGCTGCAGCTCGTTCTCGCCGGCGCGCATCGACATCGGCATGAACGTCGACGAGATGCTGGGAAACGCCGTTCGATGGAGCCAGGCGGTCACCTTGCCGGCGGCGTCGATGCCAGCCTCGAGTCGCTGCGTCGCCGTGGTGTGAAAATAGTCGTGCTGGATGTCGTCTTCGCGCGTCCACTGCACACGCACCGGTACGCCGAGCTCGCGCGCCAACAGCGCCGCCTCGACGATGAAGTCGGGCTTGGACTTGCGACCAAACGCGCCGCCCAAGAAGGTGACGTGCACGGTCACGCGACTGGTGGCGATGCCGAGCGCCTGCGCCACCTCGCCGCGCGCGGTGTCCGGATCTTGCGTCGGTGCCCAGATCTCACAGCCGCCACGCTCGAACCGGGCCACGGCCGCCGGCGGCTCCATCGGCACATGGGCGAGGTGCGGCGTGTGATATTCGGCGACCACGCGTTTGGTCGCTGCGGCCAAGGCGTCCTTGATCTTGCCACGGCTGCGTACCGACTTGCATGGCGCGTTTACCGTCGCTGACAGGGCCTCTCGAAAACGGGCAGAGTCGTAGTCGCCGTTGCTGCCGGCCTGCCAGGTGACGTTGAGCGCCGCCCGCCCGCGCAAGGCTGCCCAGGTGTCTTTGGCCACCACCGCGACGCCACCGAGGGGATGAAAGCCGTAAGGCCGCGAGACCGATTTGCGTTCGATGACCCGGACGACGCCAGGGATCTTGAGCGCGGGCGAGATGTCGTAGCGCAGCGCTTTGCCGCCTACCACCGGCGGGCGGGCGATCACCGCCACCAACATGCCCGGCAGGCGCACATCGGCGCCGTAGACCGCGCGCCCGGTGACCATGGCTTTGCCGTCGACGAGCGGCATCGGATGTTTGCCGAGCTCCGTGCGCGGCCGCAGCTTGGCCGATTTGGGCGGTGACAGGCGTCCAGCGGCGTCGGCCAGCGCGCCAAAGCCGAGCGTCTTGCCACCGTGAAACACGGCGTGATCGCGCGCCTCACAGTCGCTGGCCGGGACTTTCCACTCCGTGGCGGCGGCGCTCACCAGCATCGCACGGGCCACTGCGCCGTGTTGCCGGAGCTGGTCGTACACGCCGCGTACGCTCGAGGACCCGTCGGTGTTCTGGTTTCCGTAGGCGGGGTTGCCGTCGCCCTGGATGATCTGGATCCGCGCCGGATCGGCACCGAGCTCCTCGGCGATGAGGTGCGGCAACGAGCTGCGCACGCCCTGCCCCATCTCCGAGCGCGCACAGACGATGGTCACGAGACCATCGGCAGCGACGTGAACGAAGACATTGGCGCGCAGGCCCTTGGACGTCGTGGCGGCAGCTCGGCCACGAAGGTCGAATGCACCGACAGTGAGCCCGCCCGCCACCAGGCCCAGACCCTGCAAAAACGCACGGCGGTTCATGGTGTGCCTGCCGCTTTGCGGACCGCGTCGCGGATGCGGTTGTAGGCGCCGCAGCGACAGAGATTGCCGGCCAGTGACTGATCGATCTCGGCGTCGGTGGGCTTGGGACGCTTGGACAACAGCGCCGCCGCGCTCATGATCTGACCCGCCTGGCAGAAGCCACATTGCGGCACGCCGAGGTCGACCCAGGCCTCTTGCAACGGGTGTTTACCGTCGGGAGACAGGCCTTCGATGGTGACCACGGCGCTGCCCGCCGCGCGGCTCACCGGCGTCACACAGGCGCGCACCGCTTCGCCGTCGAGATGGACCACACACGCGCCGCACAGCGCCTGACCGCAGCCAAACTTGGTGCCGGTCAGATCGAGGACATCACGCAGCGCCCACAACAGCGGCATCTCCGGATCAACGTCGAGGTGCCGCTCTACGCCATTCACTTTGAGCACGATCACTTGGTGGCCTCGACGGGACAAGCCGCCCCGAGCTCGATCCAGGCTGCAATGAGCGCACCAAGCTTGGCCTGCGTGCCCGGTGCCGGCACCCGATTTTTCCCGTACAGATCGACGCCTGGAGTCCAGCCCCAACCGACCAGCTTGTCGTGGGCCACATGCTCCAAGATCTTGTCGAGGCTGCGGCCGCCGTTGCGACGTGGATCTTTGAGCTGCTCACACAGCGCGCGCGGCCCGAGGCCCACCCAGGCCATGGACCGCGGCGCCAGATGCCACAACGGTGCACCTGGCACCCTGGCCAGCGCCTGATTGTGGTCCTGGTGACACGACACGCAACGCAAGGCGGGCACGCCCTGATCGTCGCTGCCACGGCTCACCGGTGGATCGTGAAGATGATGATCGTCCCCCTGCAGCGGCGAATCGCCGGCGGGGTGACAGTTGGCGCAGCGCGGGTGCAAAAAAACGCGACTGGCCTCGACGAAGATCGCTTGCGCTCGCGCGACGCGGTCGACGATTCCGGCAAACGACTCCGGCGGGCGCAGCTCGGAGAAGACCGGGTTGGCCTGCGCACGGCAGGCCAACCCCATCACCAGCAATAGAACCGGACCGAGGGTCCGCATTACACGTTCCGCACGACTACACGTCCTAGTGGAAGAAGATCCCGCTGAGAACGCTCCAGATACCGAGGCCGATCGAGATCAGGCCCAAGGTGCCCTGGTACGGCGCCAGCTTGGCCAGCATCTGGTCGGCCTTTGCGTTTGCCGCCGGATCTTTCACGAACGTCTTCATGACGCCGATGCCGAGGAGGAAGCCTAGCAGCGTCATGACGAGCCCCGTCGCTAGCCAGGTGATCCACCAGATCGGCCAGTGGCCCATCATGCCGATGTTGAGGACGGCCATGAGGGTGTAGTACACGCCATATAGTGCGGAGACAGCGCCGATCCAACCCTGATAGGGCGACAGCTTTGCGATCAGTTCTTTTGCATCGGGCTTCTTGGCGACAATCAAGCTCGCCGCACCCAACACACCCAACACCGCCAACCAGATCCCTGAGATCAACCCCATGCAACACCTCCCTTTGCCCGACACAGTATCACTTGTCAGGGCAAATCCTGCGTCGCATTCCTGGCGAATGTTTACGCTGGTCAAACGACCTAGCGAAACGACCAGCGAAACGACCAGCGAAACGACCAGCGAAACGACCAGCGAAACGACCAGCGAAACGACTACCGAACGAACTGCGATAAATCCTATTGTGCGGCGGGCCAAGACCGGCAAAGCTGCGCTGCTTGGCCGGTCCCCAAATCGCGTCCGCCACCACTTACCCGTCGCAGACCCGCAACGGTGGGTGGCGGCGTGCGTTGACGGCACCGTCGGCAGCCGACTGGGTGCTGCTGCTGTATCTGGGCACGGTGGTCACCGGCTTGTTGCGCGCTCCCGAGGGTGCGAGCCGCGATGCCGAGCTCCGCTACGTGAGCTGTGTGGCGGTGGCGTTTTTGGGCTGGATCTTGGGCTTTCGCATGCTGGTGGACCGTCGCTGTGAGGGTCGCCAGCCGGCATTTTGGATCCTCTCCACCTACCGCCTCATGGTGGTGCCGACCATCCTCCTCGTCTATTTCCATCTGCGGGCGATCCTGCCGCTTCTCAACCATGCCGATTACGATGCAGATCTCTACCGCCTCGACGAGCGGCTGTTTGGCGTCGCCCCGACGCTGGCAGTGGCCGCCTGGGCCACGCCGCGCGTCGTCGAGTGGTTTTCGTTCTTCTATTATTCGTATTTTTATCTAATTGCAGCATTTACGTTGTCGGTGGCGCTGCTCGACCCCGAAGCGCGCCGCGACGGGCGACGGCCGGTCATCTTCGGGACGGCGCTGCTGTTGGTCTTCTGCGTCGGACAGGCCGTCTATGCACTGGTCCCGGGCTATGGCCCGATCACCCATCTCTCGGGCCGTTTCGAGCACCCCCTCGAGGGTGGCTTTTTCTACGGCGTGATGGTGCGTGCAGTGGCCCTCGGCGGCGCTCAGCGCGACATTTTCCCGTCGCTGCATACCGCGGTCCCGACCCTGTGCGCGCTCTTTGCATGGAAGCACTATCGACGCTTTGCCATCCCGGCCACGTTCTGGGCGGTCAACATCGTCGGCGCCACGCTGGTCCTGCGCTGGCACTGGGCCGTGGATATCCTGGCCGGCCTCACGCTGGCCACGCTCGCCTTACTCGTGGCGCCGCGTATCGTCGACGCTTATCAACGTCTCCGTCGTTCGGGTGGCACTCCGCCCGACTGCTACTGGTAAGAAAGCCATGGATCAGAATCAGATCAACGCCGAGATCGCTCGGCGCCGCACCTTCGCCATCATCTCGCACCCCGACGCTGGCAAGACCACGCTGACCGAGAAGCTGCTCCTTTACGGAGGCGCCATCCACCTCGCCGGCTCGGTCAAGCAGCGACGGGACGGACGCCGCACGACCAGCGACTGGATGGAGATCGAAAAGCAGCGCGGTATCTCGGTGTCGACGAGCGTCCTGCAGTTCGAATATCAGGGTCGCCGCGTCAACCTCCTCGACACGCCTGGCCACAACGACTTTTCCGAAGACACCTACCGAACCCTCGCGGCCGTCGACTGCGCCGTCATGCTCCTCGATAGCGTCAAAGGCGTCGAGCCGCAGACGATCAAGCTCTTCAAGGTCTGTCGCATGCGCGGCGTGCCCATCGTCACCTTCATCAACAAGATGGACCGCATGGGCAAGGAGCCGCTCGAGCTCCTCGACGAGATCGAAAGCGTGCTCGGCATTCCGTGTACGCCTATCAACTGGCCGGTGGGCTCGGGCCCGACCTTCGCCGGCGTCTACGAGCGGGCTTCCAAGCGCCTCTTTCGCTACGAGCGCTCCGAAGGTGGCGCCGAGCGGGCCATCACGACTGTCGGCGAAGAGGCCGAGCTCGACAGCCAGGAGCTGACCGACTTCATCGGGGTGCGCGCGCAAGGCGTCCTCAAGGAGGAGCTGGCCCTCCTCGACGGCGCGTCCAATCCGTTCATCGAAAAAGACTTTCTCGAGGGCAAGCTGACGCCGGTGTTCTTCGGATCGGCCATGACCAACTTTGGCGTAGAGCAGCTCCTCGATTCTTTCGTGGAGATGGCTCCGCCGCCCGGTGGTCGGGCCACCTCGACGGGACATGTGGCCGCCACCGAGCCACGCTGCTCGGCGTTCGTCTTCAAGATCCAGGCGAACATGGATCCGCGTCACCGCGATCGCATCGCCTTTGCGCGCGTGTGCTCGGGCCGGTTTTATCGCGGCATGTCGCTCGATCACGTCCGCACCGGCAAGCCCATCGTCCTCAACCGCACGCTGAACTTCTTGGCGCACGAGCGGCATCAGGTCGACGAGGCCTTTGCTGGCGACGTCATCGGCATCTGGGATCCCGGCATTCTGCGTCTCGGTGACAGCCTGTGCGAAGGCGCGCCGGTGCAGTTCGAGGGCATCCCGCGCTTTTCGCCCGAGCACTTCGTCCGCGTGCGCCTCACCGACGCCGCCAAGCGCAAGCAGCTCAAAAAAGGCCTCGAGCAACTCTCGGAAGAAGGCGCGGTCCAGATGTTCTTCGACCGGCATCGCATGGAACGAGAGCCGATCCTGGGCGCCGTCGGTGTGCTGCAGTTCGAGGTCGTCCAGCACCGACTGCAATCGGAGTACGGCACCCCGGTCAGGCTCGATCGACTGCCCTATCAACACGCGCGGTGGCTCGAGCCCATGGTCGAGGGCGAGGAGCTGCAGCTCAGCCGCTTCGAGCAACGCGGATGCACCTGTGTCCTCGACGTCGAGTCACGACCGCTGGCGCTGTTCGAAAACGATTGGTCGCTACGGACCATCCAGGAAGAAAACCCCAAGGTGCGCTTCGTGGCCGCGGTCCAGCCAGGCCGGAGCGCGCGCGGCAGCGGCTGACAGCGACATTTCGTCCCGGGGCGGCAAAACACGCCAAGTGGGCGCACGCTCCAAGTAACGGTCACAGCAAGACACAACCGCGGCATGCTTCGTGCTCAGGCTGGGTTCATGGACACGAACCGAGGTTGGTTGTGGGGTTTGGGAATCTGCCTGTCGATGGCTACACCTGCCTGGGCGCAGCCGCATGGTGGCGGCGGACATGCGCCCCCGCCAATGCGTGGTCCGGCGCCGATGCGCGGCCCTGCACCCGCGCCGGTTCGCACCGCGCCCCCTCCGCAGGCGCAACCCCACCAGATGGCTCCACCTTCGCAGCACGTCGAACCAGGGCGGACAGTAGGGGCGCCGCAGGGCGGCCGGGTCGTCACCTCCCCTCCGCCACGCCAAGAGGGTGGCCGGGTGGTTACGGATTCGCCGCGTGGCGGCGTCACCGTCGGTGCTCCGCCTCCGCGTGTGCCGCAGCCCGATCGCCCCCACTATGACCGTCGCGGCGGCTGGGTCGGCCACAACGCCGGCCCCGGCGACGCGCGCTTTCAACTCGACCGCCCCGCGGTTCGCTTCGGCGGCCCCATCGGCTATCGCCACGTCTATCACGCCAGCGGCTGGGACGGCGACCGCCACCGTTTCTGGTCGGGCGGCCACTACTGGGGTGTCGCGCCGTGGGAGCTCGAGTACGTCGACGACTGGAACTGGTCCAGCGACGACATTGTCTTCTATGACGACCCCGATCACCCGGGCTGGTACCTTGCCTACAACGTGCGTCTTGGCACCTACACCCACGTTCAATACGACGGCGCGGTCGAGTAGCGGTCATGACCGCCGTGTTGCGAGACAGGACGGAGTCGCGCGGCATTCTGCCTCGCTTGGCGGATGGCGAAGTGGGCGGTCTGCCATCGGTTCAGCGACGGCACGAGCCGTGCAATCCAGCCTTGCTCGTGGAGACGCCAATCATGGAACCGCAAGACGGATTGGTGCCCGGAACCGTGGTGGGTGAGTACCGTATCGAGCACAAGCTCGGTGAGGGTGGGATGGCGACGGTGTACTCCGCCTTCCATCCGATCATCCACAAGCGTGTGGCCATCAAGGTGCTCAACGCCGAGTTCTCCGCCGACGAGCAAGCCGTGGAGCGGTTCGTCCTCGAGGCCCAGGCCGTCAACCTCATCCACCATCCCAACATCGTCGACGTGTACGCCTTCGGCAAGCTGGAGGACGGCCGCTCGTATCTGGTGATGGAGTATCTGTTCGGCCGCACCCTCGGCGACCAGCTCTTTCACGGACCGGCGCCCAGCATCGCTGACACCTGCCGCATCATGCTCGGCATATGCGACGCGCTCGAGGCTGCGCACGAAAAAGGCGTGGTCCACCGCGACCTGAAGCCGGAGAACGTCTACCTCACTCAGCAGCAAATGATCGATGGCCAGGTGCCTGGCTATGACGTGAAGCTGCTCGACTTTGGCATCGCGAAATTGCTGCGCGCCGGCAATCGGATCTCCCACCCGACGGTGACGGGGCTGTTCGTCGGGACGCCCGGCTATGTCGCGCCGGAGCAGGCGCGGGGCCAGGCGCTCGACGGACGCGCCGATCTGTACGCGTTGGGCGTGGTGGCCTACGAGATGTTCACCGGCAAGATGCCGTATACCGCGCCCGACTCGGTGGCGCTGGTCTTCAAGCAGCTCGAGGAAAAACTGGTGCCGCCGTCGGTGCTGCGACACGAGCTGCCGCCGGCGCTGGATGCGTTGGTGGTGGCCTTGATGTCGGTGGATCCCAATGATCGGCCGGCGCTGTGTGTCGTGCGCCAGGTGCTGCGCAACGAGCTCGGCGCGCAGGGCAATACGCCTATGCCGCTGGCTGTGTTTCCGTCGAAGCCGAACCGGATCGGTGACGACGCGGCGCGCGGCCCGACGCTGAGCTCGGGTGAGCTGATGGCGCTGCTTCCCGTGCGGCCGCTGCAGCGTTATCGCACCTGGGTGGCGACCGCGGTGGTGATGGCGGCGATGGCCTCGGGGTGGTTCATGTCGCGCGTCCGCATGTCGTCAGCGGTGGCCCATCCCAAGGCTGCCTTGGCCGCTGCTCCAGTTTTTGTAGCACCCGTGGCAGCCACCCCGCCGGCTCCGGTGGTGAAGCCCGAGACCGCGTCGCTCACGGTCCGCGCCAGCGCGGGCAACAAGAACCCGGCCAAGATCGAGATCGACAACCAGCCGATGGAGACCGGCACGGCGCGCAGCGTCTCGGTGGGCGCACACAAAGTGGTCGTCTCGGCCAATGGACACATTCCGGTGACGCGGCGCCTGACGCTGACGGCCGGCCAAAAGCGTGAGCTGGCGGTCAAGCTCAAGCCTGCCTCGCGCGACTACGTGTTCGACCCGTTCGGTAAAAAGCAGTGAGGGCGTGGGTCGTTGCGGCGGTGCTGGTGTGCGCAGCGCCGGCGTGGGCCATGCCGCCGGCGGTTTCCATGGTCGAAGCCTCGGCGCATCACCGACGAGGAATGTTGCACTTCGAGCTCGGTCAATTCAAAGAAGCGCTCGGCGAGTTCGAGCAGGCGTACAAGCTGAGCCCTCACCCGTTGCTGCTGTTCAACATCGCGCAGGCCGAGCGGTTGGCGGGTGAACGGGATCGGGCGCTGGCGACCTACACGGCGTATCTGCAGGCGGTGCCCGACGCGCCGAATCGCAGCGACGTGGAAGCCTTCGTGGCCGAGCTGAGTCGGCCCGCCGAGCCGGTCAGGCTGGAGCGTCCCGTCGACCGCCAGCCCGACGCCGCAACCCGCGCCATCTACGTCAAGACACCGCAACCGGTGTACAAAAAATGGTGGCTGTGGACGTCGGTCGGCGTCGTCGTCGTCGGTGCCGTCGTGGTTGGCGCCGTGGTCGGCACGCGCCCCCATGATCCTTCACTGGGAGTCGTCGATGCGCGCCATTAGTCTGTGTTTGGTCCTCTTGGCCGGCTGTGGGCCGCAGCCAACCGCGCTGCGACTCGATTTCACCTGGGCTGGAATCACCGTCGACCAGGTGCGCTTTCAGGTCACGCGCAACAATGCGGCAGTGACCGATCCGTTGCTGCGCCCCAACACGCCCGCCACGCTGACCTCCGGGGCGGAGGTGATGATCCTCCTGCCCGACACGCTCGCCGGCACGCCGGTTCACGTGACGGGCTCGGTGCGTCTGGGCGGCAAAGATCTCGACACCGCCGACACCGACGTGACGCCAGTGCTCCATGGCGAGACCCACGTTGCGCTGGCCTTTGGCGCGGTCGCGCCGTCGCTGGTGGTGTCGCCCGGCTCGGCGACGCTGGGCCTTCGTGACACGCAGCAGCTCAAGGCCATGCTGACCGACCAGAGCGGCAACAGCGATGTGTCGGCCACTGCCGCGTGGGTCTCCTCGGCGCCGCTGGTGGCCTCAGTGGCGCCTGGCGGCCTCGTCACCAGCCACGCGGTTGGCCAGGCCAAGATCACCGCCATGGCCTCGGGTCTCACGGCGGCGAGCAACATCACCGTGTCCTTCTTTCCGCCCGCAGTCACCAGCGTCGACTGCGCGCCAGCGACGGTGACGGTGATGAAGAACCAGAACCAGCAGCTACAAGCCACCGCTCACTATCAGGACGGCACCACGGCCCCCGTCACCAGCACCGCCGTCTTCACCTCCAGCGATCGCGCCGTTGTCGACGTCAACACCTCGGGCATGCAGGGCCAGGTCACCGGCAAGAAACCGGGCGACGCCCAGGTGACAGCGACGGTGGCAGGCTTCAACGGCGTCTGCACGGTCCACGTGATGTGAGTCAGCGGTGTAAGGCCAGGGCGGCGTGGCGGTCTTTCAGGATGTCGCGCAGGTTCTTGAAGAGCTGAGGAATCTCTCTGACGGCTCCGTCAGCGACGAGCAGATTGGGGACGCCTTCGCCGAGGGTCATCTGCACGTAGTAGGTGATCCGGGTGCCCGTGCCGATGGGCTCCAGCTCCCAGCGACCGCTCAGGATGGGCATGGCCACGGCGTCGTTCGGCAGATCGGCGGAGAGGCCAGGCGCCAAACCGAAGCGGATGTCCGACCGGCCTTGGGCCGTGGTGTTCCAGGCGATGCGGAGGAAATAGACGCGGTCTTTGATGACCGGCAGCTTGAGCCGCTGAAAGACCAAGAGGTCATTGGTGCCGCGACGCAGGATCTTGGACTCGGCCAGGCGCGGATTGAGCCGGGCATAGTTGTCATAGTCGAGGAGCACGGCCTGCACATCCGACGGCGACGCGTCGATCATGCCCACCGCCATCATCTCGACGGCAGCGGCATTTTTGCGCTCGTAGACCTGCACCTGACCCTCGTTGGCCACGGGCAGAAAGCCAGGATGCCCGGCCAGCGCCGCCAAACCGAAAAACATGATCGCGCACATGGAAACGCTCCTTACCGAGAGCCCTGCAACATCAACGCCGCCGGGTCAGCGTTGTTCCGCGCGCAATATCCGATTAAATAGATACGCCTCCGCGCACAGCTCGCCGTCGGCTCGCTCAGCGCTCGGCGTATCAACTACCTGCGGTGCTCTGACTCGATGCGGGCGATCGTGGTTGCATCGAGATCGAGGTGGGCGCGCAGTCGCTCCAACCAGGCCAGCTCCTCGGACGTGACCACGCGGTCGAGGCGCACGATGCCGAGGACGGCGCGATAGACGCCTTCTCGGGCGTCGCGGTTGAGGGCTGCGACCTCGGCTGGATCGAGGGTGAGCGGGCCCTCGAGATACGCGAACGCCTGCTTGCGCTCGTCGGCGCGCAGATCGGTCGTGGCCTCGAGAAAGCGGCGCAGCGCGGCCTCTTCGGTCACGTGAAGAACCCCGTCGGCCCAGGCCGCCGCGGCCCACAGTCGGAAGATGCGCAGGCTGTCCATGCCGCCATGTAACACCAAACTCAGCATCGGACCGGCCAAATTCGGCGAAGATGATGGCCATGCGCGTCCATCATCTGAACTGCGGCAGCTTGTGTCCGGCCTTTTCGAGCTTCATGGGCCCGCGCGGCTTCATGCTGTGTCATTGCCTGCTCATCGAGACGGAGGACGGCCTGGTTCTCGTCGACACCGGCTTTGGCCAGGCCGATCTCGCCGAGCCCATCAAGCGGCTCGGTTGGGGCTTCAAGACCATGACCCGGCCCAAGCTCGATCCGGCCGAGACCGCCTGGGCGCAAGTGCAAAAGCTGGGATTTTCCGTCGACGATGTGCGGCATATCTTCCTGACCCATCTCGATCTCGATCATGCCGGCGGGCTCAGCGACTTTCCGCGCGCCAAGGTCCATATCCATGCGCCGGAGCTCGACGCGGCCGCGGCGCGGACCCATTTTCTCGAGCGGGAACGGTACAAGCCGCTGCAGTGGGCGCATGGGCCGGAATGGGTAAGACACGAGGTGCATGGCGAGAGCTGGAAGGGCTTCGACTGTGTCTCTGCCGTCGAGGGGTTGCCGGATCTGTTGATCGTGCCGCTGGCGGGACATACCCGGGGACACGCGGGCATCGCCGTGCACACCGACGGCGGCTGGCTTCTGCACTGCGGCGATGCCTACTTTTCGCACTTCGAGATGGATGTCGAAAAGCCGAGCTGTCCGGTGGGTCTCAGGATCTTTCAGTCGGTGATGCAGATGAACGGCAAAGAGCGGCACCACAACCAGGCGCGGCTGCGGGAGCTGGCACGCGACCACGGCGATGTGCGGCTGTTCTGCGCGCACGATCCCGACGAGCTCGACGGGTTCAATAGGCCCGCCGGATTGTAGGGCGCGGTCCCACAGAGGTGGACAGGCTTCAAAACCAGCTTGGTTGCATTTGCGCGTAGGAGTCGTCGGCGCTGCGACACAGTGCGATGAGCTGCGGCACGCGCGGTAACTCGGTGGCGAGCCAATATTGTGCGGTGAGCAGCATGGCGGCGTAAAAGCCGTCGCTGGGGTCCGCCTGATGCTTGGATTCTGCGACGGCGGCGGCCTCTAGCCACAGCCAGCTCACGGTGACGATCGAGAAGAGGTCGAGGTAGTCGGCGCTGTGCAGGAGCATGCGGTTGGCGTCGCCGGCCAGGCCCGCTTGGGCGAGCTCGGCGGTGAGCGTGGTGAGGTCTTCAATGGCGTCGCTGAGGGCTTTGCACCAGGTGGGGTTGAGGTTGACGGAGTGGGCGCGGGTGATCGTGGCACGGACTTCTTCGCCGAAGAGGGCCAAGGCTGCGCCGCCGCCAGCGACGACTTTGCGGCCGAGCAGATCGAGGCCCTGGATGCCGGTGGTGCCTTCGTGGATGGTGTTGAGCTTTTGGTCGCGTAGCCAGGCCTCGGGCAGGTACTCGCTGGAGTAGCCGTAACCGCCGTGGATCTGGAGAGCGAGCGCGTTGGACTCGAAGCCTCTTTCGGCCGGGAAGGTCTTGGCGATGGGCGTGAGAAGGTCGAGGAGCAGGCTGGCTTTGCGGCGTTCCTCGTCGCTGGCATGCTGGCTGATGTCGGCGTAGCGCGCGGTGGCGGTCACGAGGAGCAGGCCGCCTTCGACGATCGCCTTCTGTCGCAGCAACATGCGGCGCACGTCGGCGTGCTCGATGATCGGAATCTGCGCACCATCGGCGCGGGGGCGGCGTTCGAGCGATCGGCCTTGCGGGCGGTCGCGCGCGTAGTCGAGCGATTGATGATAGGCGACCGAGGCCGTGCCGACTCCACTGGCACCGACGAGAATGCGGGCTTCGTTCATCATCTGGAACATGTAGCTGAGGCCCTTGTGTGGCTCGCCGACGAGCCAGCCGCGGCAATCGCCGTGGTCGCCAAAGCTGAGTGCCACCGACGGTAGACCGCGCCAGCCGATCTTGTGGATCATGCCGGTGATGGTGACGTCGTTGGGCTCGAGGCCCGTGGCCGTCGGGCGACGCTGCGGCACGGCGAAGAGCGAGATGCCCTTCGAGCCCGGCGGTGCGCCGTCGATGCGGCCGAGCGCGAGGTGGACGATGTTGGCGGTGAGATCGTGATCGCCGGCGGAGATGAAGATCTTGCTGCCGCGCAGATCGTAACTACCGTCGCTGCGTGGCGTGGCGGCGGTCTGCACGTCGGCCAGGCTGGAACCGGCCTGCGGCTCGGTGAGGGCCATGGTGCCGGTCCATTCGCCGGAATACAGGCGCGGCATGAGCTCCTGCTTGAGCCATTCGCTGCCGAAGGTTTCGAGGAGATGGGCCGCGCCGGCGGTGAGGCCGACATAGCCGAGCGCGCTCAGGTTGGCGGCGCCGAGATAGACCTCGGCCACCGTGAAGATGCCCATGGGCAATTGCTGGCCACCGACAGCAGTTGGACGCGTGGCGTTGACGAGGCCCAGCGCGACGAGCTGCGGATAGAGCGCTTTCATGATCGGGTGAACCAGCACGCGCCCGTCGACAAATCGTGGCGGCTCGGTATCCATGGCGCGATAGGCGGGAAAGAGCGCCTGCCTGGCCAGCCGCCGGGCGCTCTGCAAGAACAGGTCGAACGTCTCGCGCGAATGCTCCGAAAACGCCGGCAGCTCACACAGCGCGTCGAGGTGCAGCACCTCGTACAAGATGAAGTCGATCGCGCGATCGGACACCAAGACGTTCTCGGACATGCGCCAAGCTAGCATCTCTGTTGGGCGCCTGTCTCCGTCGGTGTAGTGTGCATGGATGATCGAGACCGAGCGACTGGTGATGCGTCGTCATGAGCTTGGCGATTTCGGCGACAGTGCGGCGATGTGGGGAGACGCAATCATCACGCGACATATCGGTGGGCGGCCGTTTTCTGCCGAGGAAGTGTGGTCGAAACTGCTGCGCTATGCCGGGCATTGGGCGCTGCTCGGCTACGGTTATTGGGTGGTGGTGGAGAAAGCGTCGGGGCGGTTCGTCGGCGAAGTGGGCTTTGCTGATTTCCGGCGCGCGATTGTGCCGTCGCTGGACGGTGCGCCGGAGCTCGGCTGGGTGCTGGCACCTTGGGCGCACCGACGTGGCTTTGCGACCGAGGCGGTGCTAGCTGCGCGCGCTTGGGGACTGGGCCATTTCGGGCCGAAGCGAACGGTCTGTCTCATCGATCCCGACAATGTCACGTCGATCCGCGTGGCCGAAAAATGCGGCTATGTCGAGTGGTGCCGCACGACCTACAAAGACGCCCCGACCATTCTATTTCAATCGACGGTCTAGTGTCCCCGTAAGTCGCCTTTCCAACCCTGCGACGCAGCAAAGCAGTCCACAGGCGGCAAGGCAATAGCGTCCGGGAGCCGTCCACGTCGACAAATCAGCTGTTGCGGACCCCGACCGAAGTGCGTCATGGCCTGCGTTACGTGCTCGGCAACCACGCCATTCACACAAGGCGTCACGGCCGCCAGGTCTCGCCGCAAGTCGACCCCTATTGCTCGGTTGGCGCTCATTCCGCACGCCGCTGAGCGAAGAGACGCTTCCATTTTCACAGGAGGCGGGAGGTGGGAGGAACTCCTTCAAAAAATGGGCTCTCCGACGGGGTTTTGGCGGATTTCGTCCGATCTGCCCCATCATCATTCCGGCTCCCAAACTCCCACCTCCTGTGAAAACGGAAGCGCTTCGGATGACGCTGCGGATTCAATTCTTCGCTAATTGAACGGCATTGGCCTCAAAGATGCTTTCAAGAGCCTCAAAGAGGTGGCTCTACATATTTGTAGAGCGTGCCGTCGACCGTACCAGCGACGAGGATCCATTTCTTGATCGTGGCGTTGTAAGACGAGGCTTGGCCGAAGGGCGCGCCGCCTTTCTTGAAGTCCGCTGGCACGTCGCAGTAGGCGATGTCCCATTTGTCGGCGCCGATGGGGTCGGCAATGGGCGCGCGGGCCATGGTGGGCTCGCTCAATACATTGGTATAGATATATCGATCAGTGACGGCCAGGTTGGTCATGCCGGAGCTGTTGAACTGGTGCGGCGGGGCCCAGCTGCCGTCGGTGAAGTGGGTCCAGGTGGCGCCATGATCCGTGCTGCGAGCGCCGTTGGTAAAGCCGGTTGCCAGGATGGTTCCGTCTTTCAAGATGACGTTTTCGTGGCTGCCGTGTGCGTGCTCCAGCGTATCCACTTTGGCCCAGGCTGCGGCACTGATGGTGCCGTCGCGGAACTTGGCGCCTTCGGTGCCGCCGGTGCGGCCGGCGGTGGTGGTGAGCCAGATCCCGTTTTGACCGCCGTTGTCTTGTGCGATGACGCCCCAGGTGGTGCCGCTGATGGGGATCACATAGTGCGATGTCCCAATACCGACTGGCCCAGGATGGACCACCCAGTGGGCGCCGCCGTCCCAAGATTCGCCAAAGCCGCCGTCGCCCACGTTCTTGAACGCGTAGTGATAGGTCACCAAGACATGGTTGGGCGGATCATCCGGCAGGATTTTCGTGTGATACAAATCGGTGAGCTTGTCGCCGAATGGATTGAACGGCGCAAACGCGGTGTCGGTCTCGGCGCGCCTCCAGGTCACGCCACCGTCGATGGATTTCCAGGCGCCGACGTTGCCATACCCCGATGGTGACCACATGGTGGGCACGGTGCTCGGATCCCGGCTGAGATTGGGATCGATCGACGCGCCCCACGGATTACCAGTGATATCCGCGGTGGTATTTACATTGACCCAGGTATTTCCGAAGTCTTTCGATTGATACACCTTGATGGTCGGCCCACCGTTGCTGCCGACAAATGCGTAGAAGTCGCTCGGCCGTACGGGATCGACCAGCACGGTCTGCACGCTATCGACCCCGGTCACCAACCCTGGCAAATCGCGCCGCACCCAGACACCGTCGGGACAGGTGTTGGCTGCAACGCATGGGTCGGTGACGGAAGGACCACCGGAAGACGAACAAGCGACCAGCACGACGCACGCCACGGAAAGACGCATCGTTCCACCATACTCCGGCTACAAATAATAGCCGAGCGCAGTCCGATATTGCACCCGATCGAACCACAGATCACGCCACTTGCCCTCGAATGGTGTCACCGTCTGCTCCCGAAACAGATTGTCTTCCCAGCCTGGCTCCGACCACACCACGCAATCGTCGACGAGCGTGACCTTGACGCTGAAATATCCGCAGCCGAGGTCCCCGCATTCACCGCAGATATACAGCGCTGCGCGAGAATCGCTTCGCTCGGTCGGAATGAGCGCTTTTGCGTACGTGCGTTCGATGGCGCGTGTGCCCCAGCCGAACACTGAAATATTGTCGTTGGCGATGATCGGATGCAGCGGATGTCCGTTGATTGCAAAATCGGTGAAGCTGCGACCGGTCTGGCTGGCGCCGTTGGTGCGACGGGTCGCACTGACGAACGACAGCGCGTCGGGGCCGCTGGTTGTCTTGGGGGGAATCGCTACCGCCATCTTACTCGCGCCGTTGTGCAAAAGGTCAGCCCGTCGCGCCGGCCGAACGACCGAGTCCCTCGGCGACGCTGGTAAAGGCGTCTGCGGATCGCAGGCGATCGCCGCCAAAACGCGTTTCGAAGAGCGCGTGCACCGACGGGATCTGCGACGTGCCGCCGGTGAGAAAAATGGCGTCGATCTGGGCGTCGTCCACGCCGGCGCGCCGGATCACGTCGGAGACGGTCTCGGCGAAGCGCTCGAGCAAGGGGGCCACGAACGACTCGAGCTCGACGCGGGTGATGGGCTCGTCGAGCTGGATGCGGGCTTCGTCGAAGCGGATCTGCGTGTGCGCCGCTTTCGACAGCGCCACCTTGGCGGCCTCGATCGCCCGAAACAGCCGATAGCCGAGGTTTTCGGAGACAAGATCTTGCAGCGCCTCGATGGCCTTGGGCGCGTCGGTGCCTTGCAAGATGCGGTCGAGCATTTCCTCGGTGGTGCGGTCGCGCAAAAACGACAATTCGTGCCAGGCGAGGAGCTTGCCGAGGATGGCCATGGGCATCGGCATGCGCTTGCCGAAGGCGTCGTAGGTCGAGCCGCCACCAAAATGCGGCAAGAGCTTGTGGCGCATGATGGCCGCGTCGATGCGGTCGCCGCCGATGGCCACGCCGCCCGACGCCAGGATGTCGCCGCGACGGTCTTTGCGGCCGCGCCCGCTCGGCCCGAGGCGCATGAGCGTGAAGTCGGAGGTGCCGGCGCCGAAATCACCGACGAGGACCAGCTCGTCGCGCTTCAAGTCGGCTTCGTACGCCAAGGCAGCGGCGATGGGCTCGATCACCAGCTCGATCTCGGTCCAGCCGGCGGCAAGCGCGGCCGCGCGCAGACGTCGCTCGGCGAGCGCGTCGGCCTCGGGATCGTCGGAGAACAGCGCCGGACGCCCGATCACGGCGCGCTCCAGCGAATGGCCGGCCGCTGCTTCGGCTTGCTCGCGGATGCGCCGCAACAGCGAGCCGCACAGATCTTCGAGCGTGATGGCGCGGTTACGAATATTGGTCGAACGAAACGACGCCGACGCCAGCCAGCCTTTCAGCGACTGCAAAAATCGCCCGTCGGCACGCGCCAGATATTCGTCGATGGCGCGCGTGCCAGCGAATACCTCGCGCGTCCCCTCGGGAAAAAAAAGCACCGACCGAAACAGCCTGGGCTCCGCCGCGACGGGATCGATGGGCAAGACAACGCCCGACGGCAACGCCACTGTGCTGTTACTCGTCCCAAAATCTACACCGCAAAGACCGCTCACTGACCTGGCTCGCCGAGCGCCGCGTGAGGTCTGCCGATCCGTGCGCGGAAGGCGAGCGTCATCTAATGTCCGAGTTGGTCACGTCAGGTGGCCCTTTGGCCAGCACGAAGATGCCGGGGAAGCCTTGCGTCGAAAAACCGTCGTTGGGATTGTTGGTCAAGATCGAGTCTTTGATGATGAGCGAGCCCGAGCGATCGTTGCTGACGAAGAAGATGGCGCCGCCGCCTTCTTTGGCCGAGTTGTCGTCGATCTTGGTGCCGCACAGGCTCAGCGTGAAGGTGTTGCCGTCGTTGTAAATCGCGCCGCCCGAGCCGCCACCCGGCGTACCCGACTTGGCCGGATTGGCGCCGTTGCCGATGGCTTTGTTGAAGCTGAAGAGGCTGTTGATGACGGTGTAAGACACGCCGATGCTGCTCAAGGCACCGCCGTTGGAGCCGATGTTGCCGAGGCCGTCTTTGCCGCCGAAGGTGGAATTGACGACATAGAGCGGCTGGCCCATCGACTGGCTGAAGGCGCGTACCGCGGCACCGCCGACGTCGGGGCCGGTGTCGTCGCAGACATTGTTGAAGAAGCGACTGTTGACGATCTTGAGCCGCCCGCCGCGCGCAAAGATGGCGCCGCCGCCCGACAGTCCCGCGTCGCTGTTGATGGATTTGGCGTTGCCGTCGACGAAGGTGAGATTCTGCACGGTCAGGCGCGGATGGTCCTGATCTTGGCAATGCGAGGTGGTGAACTTCTGCGCCATGTCGCAGGTGTTTTGATAGAGGATGCGCACCTTCCCACCGCCGGAGAGCGTGACCTTGCCGCCGCCGTCGATGACGATGCGCGGGCCGGTGTCGTTGACGACCTTGGCGGTCTCGGTGAGCACGATCGCAGTCGGATCGGATCCGCAGTCGAAGGTGATGACGCCACCTTTGGCGACGGCAGCGACGAACGCGGCCGAGGTACAACTGGCGGCCGTGCCCGTTCCGACGACGGTGGTCGGCATGCTGACGTCTTCCAGCGCGCCGTCGCTGGGCACGGCGCATTTGCCGTCATAGCCGGCCACGGGACCGTCGGCCCAGTTGGACGGCGGCGTGGTCGTACCGCCGCCACAAGCGACCAGCAGGAGAGAGCACATCAGCCGCATAAGACCTCCGCCGTCACGATATCACTCCGCGTAGGTCAGCTCGACGAAGAAGCTCTCGGTATGGCACGGCTCGACGGTGCGGATCTGGCCCACATTGATGCCGTTGCCCGGGCTGGTCCAGGGCTCGAGGCACACGAAGTCGCGGCCTGCCAGCGTCCATACCACCCAGTGCGTGAATTCCGGCGATGCCGACAGCCGAATCTCGCGACCGTCCCAAGTCAAGCTACCCGTCGACGCGCCATGATCGATGAGGTGCAGATCGACCTCTTTGGCAGTCAGATCGATGTGGTCGAATTCGACAATCTGCTTGGTCACATTGTCGAACGCACTTCGCGCCGCAGTCTCGACACGCACCTTCGATTTATCTGCATCCAAGACGCGGAAATACGGATGAAACCCGAGCCCGAACGGCATGATCTCGGTCCCGGTGTTGGTCACCCTTTGGTCGATCCGCAAGCTGCGCGCAGCGACGGTAAACGTCAGCTCGACGACATTGGGCCACGGCCAGCGCGCTTGGCCTGCCGACTGGAGCCGCACGGTCGCCGTGCTCTTCCTGACCGTGACCACCTGCCACGGCTGATTGCGCGCAAACCCGTGTTGCGGCAGCGATCCTTGCCGACCCCCGTACGCCCACTGATCGCCCGCCAGCTTGCCCGGCGTCGGATACAGCACCGGGATCCCGCCGCGCACATTCTTCGTCGCATCGTCGAAGGTCGACTGATCGAGAAACAATATATCGGCGCCACCGACGGTAAAGCGCGTGAGGAGCGCACCACGCTCTGGCGCCAGCTCGGCGGTGCTGGTGCCGGCTGGGTCGGACAGTCGAACGAGGTCGGGCATCTTGCCAGCTTACCAGTTGGCCCCGTCGAGGGGCGGTGGTAGTCAGTAGACGTGTCCGCGTTGATGGAGCAGCTCACGACCAAACGTCCCGGCGATGCCGAAGACGTCGGCGTGCGCCTCATCGTCCTCTACAAGCTCATCAAAGGCGTGGTCCTCGCGCTGGCGTCGGTAGGCGTCACCGTGCTCGTCGCCACCCATTCCACCGATCGGCTACACCACTGGCTTTCCCAGCTGCGCGACGAGGTGGTCAACAGTTTTACGCTCAAGCTGGTCGACCTGTTGCTGCGCGCGCTGATGCCGCGTCATGTTTATTTTCTGGCATTGGCGCTGGCGGTCGACTCGGTGGCGAGCATCGTGCAAGGCGTTTTACTCGGGCGCGGCTATGTCTTCGCGCGCTGGCTCGTCGTCGCTGCGTCGGGTCTCCTGGTGCCGTTCGAGGTCATTGGCCTCGTCCGCCATCCGCATCTCGGGCATGTGGCCATCTTGCTGTCGAACCTGGCCATCGTCGGCTATCTGACCTGGCGCACCCTGAAAGATCATCGCAAATGACGCGCCTCCACATCGTCGACGGCACCTTCGAGCTCTATCGGGCGTTCTATTCCAAGCGCCCGTCGCATCGCAATCCGGACGGCCTCGATCTGAAAGCCACACTCGGTCTGGCCGGCTCGATGCTCATGCTCCTCGACGAGAAAGACGAGGCCGTCACCCATCTGGCGGTGGCCTTCGACAATCCCATCCGCAGCTTTCGCAATGATCTGTTTGCCGGCTACAAATCGGACGAAGGCGTGCCGGCCGAGCTGCACGCCCAATTCGATCTCGCCGAAGAAGCCCTCGGCGCGCTCGGCATCACCGTCTGGTCGATGAACGAATTCGAGGCCGACGACGCCATCGGCACCGCCGCCGCGC
>Ga0123338_10000525_pt1 | contig 39024 bp, 22 predicted proteins | sample grotaG_FD_89793 | JGI IMG/M metagenome (GOLD analysis project Ga0123338, IMG submission 89793) | Glacier valley bacterial and archeal communities from Borup Fiord, Nunavut, Canada, to study Microbial Dark Matter (Phase II) -... | ecosystem: Environmental > Aquatic > Freshwater > Ice > Glacier ...
GTGAGGTGCTGAAGTTGGGCCAAGACAGCGGCCCAGCCCGTGAGGTGCTGAAGTTGGGCCAAGACAGCAAACGCCCCCAACTCAAGAACTCGAGCCACGCGTTCCCCAAAAACACCATGACCCTCAAAATCCCCCTCTTAACCGGACCCACCGCCAGTGGCAAAACGGCGCTATCACTCGAGCTAGCAGCCCTTTACCCGCTCGAGACTATCTCTGCCGATTCGATGATGGTGTACCGGGGCATGGACATCGGCACCGCCAAGCCTTCGCTCGAGGAGCGCGCCCTGGTGCCACATCACCTGATAGATGTTCGAGACCCCTGGCAGGATTACGACGTAACCCAGTTTGTGCAGGATGCCGAAACGGCCATTGCAGACGTGCTCGAGCGCGGCAAAACCCCACTCGTGGTAGGCGGAACCGGGTTTTACATCTCGGCCCTGACCAGTGGACTCACCACCACGCCCAAAGCCGATTTGAGTGTGCAGCGTGAACTCGAGGCTGAACTTGCAGGGCGTGGCCTGGACGCCCTGCTCGAGCAGGTGCAGCAGGTGCGGCCCTCCGAACTCGCGCGGCTCGAGCGCAACCCCCGCCGGGTGATTCGGGCGCTCGAGCTGTACCGCCGCACCGGGAAGTTTCCCTCGCAGTTCCCCCGTACCACACCGCGTTTTCAGTACGCGAGTGTGGCTTTGAGTCCCCCTCGAGAAGACCTCGAGCGCAGAATCGAGCTGCGGGTCAACGCCATGCTGAGCGCGGGTCTGGTGCAGGAGGTTCACGGCTTGTACCTCAAAATGTCCGGTTTTCTCGAGCGCTACCCCACCTCGTTTCAGGCCATCGGTTACAAGGAAGTGCTCGAGCACATGGAACCCGAATGGACCCGCCCGCAAGATGGGGACCGCCGCGAGGTGCTGCTCGGCCCAAATCGCAAACGCCCCGACCCCCTGCGCGAGACGCTCATTCTGAACACTCGCCAGTACGCTAAACGCCAACTCACCTGGATTCGCACTCAGCTCAAACTCGAGACTTTAACCCTCGAGCGGGCCAGAGAGCGGCTCGAGGAGATTTTGGCGCTGGCTCGAGGGTAAAAGAAGTTTTCTTTCACGGGGGTAACTCAAGTTTGCGGGGTGGCGGCTATTCCGCCTGGAAGGACCCCCCTTCTCTCGAGCGCTGTCTTGAGATAAGCGGCACCTATCGGGCCATCTCGCTCCGCTTTCGAGAATATCCCCCCTACCTTGCAGGGGGGAACTAAAAGCCTTTCCCACTCGAGCTTTTAAAGTACCCCCATGTTTTGTAGGGGGGTCTTGCGTGACTACGCAAGGGGGGGTCCTTCCAGCTCGCTCGAGCTAAACCCGCATTCCTGAGTTACCCACCCTCTTACCGTCTTGAGCAGAACGGCACCTTCTGGGCCTGCTCGCGTTTTGGTCTGAACGGCACCTTCCAGGCCAGACCGCCTCCAACCCTCCAACCCTCCTACCGACTTACCCTCCCTCCTCTCAATCCCCACCCGCATCACTTTCCCTGCTATAGTTGTGCGCGTGATGGAAACTGTGGATATGCTAAAAGGTCGCCTGGGTGGAGCCGATGGTTACGACGTGCGCTGCACCCTGGACGAAGACCAGATTATCGGGCGCGTGGGCGGCAAGCTCGCGGGCAAAGAAATTCGGCTCGAGATTACCGAGACCGGGGTCAGCGGCACTGCCGCCGGACTCGAGGTTTACGTTGAACTCAAAGACGGCAAACTGGTGGGCAAGGTCGGCCCCGAGGAACTCACCCTGCAAGGGGTGGACAAGGTTTCGGGTCGCCTGGGCGGAGCCATCACCGGATTTAACATCTACGCCGAACAGCGCGGTCAGATGATGGCCGGACGCCTGGGCGGTACGGTGTTGGGCCGTGACTTCACCTTAGAATTGGGCAGCGCTCCGGGCTGGATTGGTGCGCTAGTGGCGGTGGTGGCGTTTTACGTCATCGAAGTGGCAGGAAAATAAACCGTCCAGATTTTTGGACTTGGGGAGGGGCGACTTTCCAGTCGCCCTTTTTGTTTTTGCTTCCAAGAGTCTCGAGCGGCAAAGGGCGTGTAGGGGCGCAATGCTTGCGCCCCTACACGCCTGAGCTTAAGCCTTGAGGGCGCAAGCATTGCGCCCCTACGACATCAAAACCCTACTCCCTGCGCCCAGCCAATTTCCCCTCGAGTTCGTCCCCAATGCACAGCGCCCCCATCAAAGTGTCCTCGAGCGTGAGCGAGTCGCGCTTGGCGTAGGCGGTGCCAACTACCCCAGAGAGTTCGGGCAGCAGCTCGAGCGTCACGTCGTCCTCGGCTTCGAGCGCGTAATACTCGAGCCGCTCGAGCGCGTGCAGGGTTTCGGTGTAGAGCGTGGTGAGCGGGTTTCCCATGCCCAAAGATTAGCACTTCATCCTCGAGCGAATTTTAAACCTGTTCTTAGATTGTGAGGCAGGCTCAGTTGTGATTGTTTTGCTTCCCAGCCTCGGTAAGTCCTCAAAAGCTGAACTTGTAATTGAGCAACAGCTTGAGTTCATTGCCGTTCTTCGAGCCAGTCTGAACCCCGAATTGCAGGCTCGAGCGCGGGTCCAAATCGAGATTGTAGCTCAGGCCGAAGGTGGGCTTGGCTTTGGACAAATCGAGCCACTGAATTGGGGTGTTCACGGTGAAGGTAAACTTGCCGTCCGCCGTGGTGTACTGGGCATCGAGCAGGCCGTTGCCCTGCAAGTCCACCTGATATTGCAGGTAAAACTCTTTGGTCAGGTAGGTGCCCACCGTGAAATCGGCCTTGAGATCGGTGCCAAACTCGAGGGCGTTGGTCCGAATGCGGAACACGCTGAGGTTCAGGGCGCGGGCGATGCCCCGCTCGAGTTCGCCAATCACGAACACGTTGACCGCCGTTTTTAGCGCCGATTGGGTGAGGTTTCCGGTCAGGTTGGCCAAATCGCTGCTGCCGGTGGCCAGCAGGGCGTAGAGTTCGCCACACTGGGTTCCCAGGTCGGTGCTCGAGCAGGTGATTCCGGTGTCGGTTCCCAGCGTGGTGTCGAGCTGAAGCTTCTTTTCCTCCTTGCTCTCGCTGCTGCCGTCCTGGAGCACGGTCACGCTGCGCTGGGTGATGAAGTCGCCCTTGACCTGTACCTTGAGGGTCACATCGCGGGTTTGCAGCTTCACCTTGCCCAGCGCCCTGGCGTTGAGCAAAATGCGCGGGTAGATGCCCTCGGCGGGGTCGAAGGTGATATAGGTGCTCGAGTTATCGAGCACAAACTCGTTTTCGCGCAGGAACACGCTGCCGCGCACCGGAACTAACTTGCCCTCCAGGCGCGGCGCGGACCCCGTACCACTGAGGGTGAGGCGTCCGGCGAACTCGGCCCGCGCCAGATTCTCGTCCACCTTGACCCCGCCCCGGCTGGCATTGAGGTCGAAGTTGTCGAACTCGAGCTGTTCGAGGAAGCTGCTGGAGCGCTTGACCGACGCTTTGGCCCGTGGAAAGGTGGTCAGTTCGTCGGGAAGCGGGCTGACAAAGTTGCTTCCTACCGGGGTTTTGGGGGCGTTGGGGTCGGTAACGGTGGCGGGCGTGGCCACCGCGCCGAACAGCAGGCTCGAGAAGTCCGCCGCCCCACTGAGGCGGTAACGGTCCCGGCGCGCGGTTTGGGCGGGGTTAGGGGGACTCGAGGGGGTTGTTGCCGCAGTGGTGTCCGTCGCAGTGCCAGGAATCGCAATTGTAGGCGAAACGGCGCTCGAGGGGATTGAGCTGTTCAGAGGCAGGGCCGCTTCGTCCCACGTCAATCGCTCGAGCTTGCCTTTGGCGTTCAGGACCGACCCCTTGATAAAGAGCGCGCCCACCACCGGGGTGATGCCCTGTCCCGTAAACTCGAGCGCCAGTCTGGGCGCGACCTCCCCAGCAACCGTGAGCGTGCCGCCCTGTTTGCCGCTGGCCTGCACGGTCCAGCGCGCTCCCCCTGCACCCGTGCTCGAGACTCCGGCACTTTGAAGCAGGGTGACTTTGACGCCCTCGAGCGGTCCAAAGTTGTCAATCTTGCCCTTGCCAGTGAAGATGGCCTGAGCGTTGGAGATGCCATGCACGCTGAGGTTGGCCTTGGCGTTGACCACACCGTCGGCGGTGAAGGCGCTAGAGGCGCTCAAATGCCCGCCCAGCTCGAGCAGGTTGCCGCGCAGTTCGCCAGATAGGTCGCTAGACTTGACTGCGATTCCGGCAAAGCTGCCCTCGAGATTCTGGGTCTTGACCACCGCGCTCGGCTGCTCAAAACTGCCGCCGACTCTCACCTGTACCGTTCCCTTGAGGCTCGGCTCGAGCGATTTGAGCGCCGGAATCAATTTGAGCAGCGGGGTGAAGCTTGCGTCCACGAAATCGGCGGTGAAATCTACCTTTTCGGGGCTGTACTCGCCGCGAATCTGCACCTTCCCGGCTCCCGAAAGTGAAATGTTAGGAATTTTGAGAATGCCGCGCGCGTACTCGAGCTGCCCAGAACCGCGCAGGGCCTGACTGCCGCCCTCCACACTGAGGTTCTCGGCGACGGCCTCGAGCTGACCGCCCAGCAGATTGTCCAGACGGCCCCGGTAGCGCACCGCTCCGGTGGCGTAGGACTTACCGGGCAGTGGGCCGCTGAACGCGCCAATAATGGCGTGCAGTGGGGTTTTTACCAGTTCGACTCGAGCGCTGAGCTGGCCGTTGGTGACGTTTCCCACCACGCTCGAGTCTCCGAAACTGCCGCGCAGACGCAGGTTGCCGCCGCTGAAGGTCCCCTCGAGCCGTGCGGGAAGTTCCTCGCCCGCCAGGGTCAGGGCCTCGGAGCGCAGGGCAAAGGTGCTGACCGACTCGGCAAAGGTGGCACCCCCCGAGACCCGGCCCTCGAGATACTCGGGAAGCTTGAGACCGCGCAGTTTGATGTTTTTAAGGTTCACGCTGTCCAGAGTGGCCCGCACCTGGTAGCCGTTCTCGCTCTGGGACAGGCCCACCGCGCTCAGCGCCGGAACGAAATCGGCCACGGCCCCATCACCCTCGAGCCGTAGTTTGCCGCCGCCCGCCTCGAGCAGCCCACTGAGCGTAAAGTTCTGTCCCGCAAAGCCTACAGTGCCGTCCACGCTGAGCGGGGTATCAGCCAGATTGAGCTGGAGCCTCTTGGCCACCAATACCCCACCCAGTGCGGGTTTTTCCAGCCCCTCGAGCGCCCCATTCTCCAGCGTTACGGTTCCCTTGACGGTTCCGCCTTTGGGCGCTTTGAGGTCCACCTTGGCCTGTCCTCGCCAGCCCCCCGCTCCGGCTGATTTGGGGTTGTCCGCTTCGAGGTCCACGGTTCCCGCCGGGGTCTGCACTTTCAAACTCAGTCTTGCGCTCTCGGCCAGCTCGAGCGTGCCTTGCGCGCTTCCGGCCAGCGCCAAGTCGAGATAGGGAATCGTAAACGGTGTTTTGACCCCCTCGAGACCCAGCGCGAGCTTACCCTTTTGCCGCGCCAAATCGAGCGACCCCACCAGCTCGAGCAGGCCGCTGTAACCGGGCAGGTTCAGGCTCGAGAGGTCAAAGCCCCGCACGTCACTCGTCACGGTCTGGCCCTGCCACGACACGGTTCCATTCTCGGTGCGGGTTTTAAGCTGCACTTTACCTTGCTCGAGCGTGCCGTCGCCGATGAGGTTTACGTCGCGGTACTGGGCGCTTAAGTTCACCTGGGGTTTCTCGAGCGTACCAGACAGCTTCAACTTGCCGCGCACTGGGTCGCTCAGCACCCCAGCGCTGAGTTTCCGCTCGAGCGCCACCTCTCCACTCAGGGGTCCACCCAGTAAATTTGCCGACTGGCTCGCACTCCATGACAGCGTGCCTACAGCCTTGGTTTGAGGACCATCGGAAAGCTGAAGTGAAGCACCCGTCAAACCTGCCTCGAGTTTGGCCCCCGCACCCAATAGGTTCAGGTTTGAAACCAGGGTGGGCGCGTTCAAAGTTCCGCCCAGAGCGAAGACAAGCGGACCCTCGACCAAATCTGTGGGCAGGCCGCGCACGCTGCCGTTTCCGCTCAGAACCTGTGCGCTTCCGAGCTGGGTCCGCACTTTCCCACTCGCCTCGTAAGCGCCGTATCCGAGGTCGTAATCCGCGCTGAGCACATCGCCCACCAGCGTTCCGCCGACTTTGCCTTCGATTCGCCCCGCGCTCGAGAGGTTAAAATCCGTTCCCTTGGCTCCATAAGTTCCACTGAGCGACAGGTCGCTCGAGAAGGCGCTGGCCTTCAGACCCTCGAGCGTGACCCCCCCCAGGCTGGCCTGTCCTACGTTCTGTCCTTTCTGCTCGAGCGCAACACTCAATTTAGAAAAATCGCTCCAGTTCTCTAATACTCCACCGCCCTTCACGGTGACATTGCTTAAGCTCACCCCGGCGTACTCGAGCGCCTGGGTGCTGCCTATGAGCGCCACAGTGGGTTTGAGTGGGTCGCCCTCGAGCGTGACTTTTGCGTTGACGCTCCCCTTCAAGTTCTTGCGTAACTCTGCCGAGAGCAGGTTGAGAGGTTCGAGACTCAGACTCGCCCGAATGCGGGGAATCAGCCCACTGGTTTGCTCAAGCGCCAGGGTTCCCGTACCCAGCTTTCCGGCCTCGAGCGTATAAGTCCCGTTGCCCTGACCCTTCACCTGAATCGGAGCTTCGAGCTGGGGAAGTGAAACCTGAGCGGTTCCCTCGAGCGCGGGCCAGATTCCATTCAGGTTGGCCTCGAGCGCGTTTCCATTCAACTTAAGGTGGGTAGAAAGCTTTACTCGAGCGGTCAACTTGTTCAAATCGAAATCCTGGGCCTCGAGCGCCAGATTCCCCTGTACTGGCGCGGTGAGCGTGGTCTTCAGGCTCACTCGAGCGCCCAGCGGGTTGAGCGTGAGCTTGGAAAGCTGCGCCTCAAACGGCCCTTTGACCCCCTCGAGCAAATCTCCCTTGGCGCTAATTTGCGGGTCCAGCACCCGGCCCGAAACCTGGACTTCACCCTTGGCGTAACGGCCCGCCACCCTCAATACTCCCTCGAGCGTGGGGTTCTCCAGCGCCCCCTTGACGGTGGCCGACCCGCTGACCCGGCCCACCTGCCAGCGGCTCAGGTCGAGCGCGTTCACGCTCAGACTTGCGCCCTCTGAGACACGGCCCTCGAGCGTGGCGCTGCCGCCCAGCCCCTCGAGCCGTAACTTGCCCAGCGGCTCGTTTCCGGCCCAACTCAGGTCGCCTATGGCCCGCAGCTTACCCAGGTCGCCGTTCTCTACCCGCACATCGAGACCCTTGACCTCGAGCGACGTCGGCGTGAGGTCTACATTGCCGCCCAGCCACACCGCGCCGTAATTCCAGTTGGGCGGCAGCAGATGGCTCACGTCGGCTCCTAGCGCACTTACTCGAGCGCTCCAGGCTTGCTGTGCGCCCGTACCCGTACCCGTGCCCGCGTCCCAGCGGCCCCAGCCCTGAATTTTGGCTCCCGCCAAGTTCACTCGAGCGCTCACTTGAGTGTTATGGGCCGTGACCTGCCCACTCAAAGTGCCGCTGAGCACGCCCTCAGCGTCCTCGAGTGTGCCGGAAAGCGTTCCCTGCGGACTCGAGTAAGTGCCACCCAGCTCGAGCTTAGCGCTGACCCCCAGCGCACCGGGGCGACCCCAGAAGCGGGACAGGTCCACGCGCTCTAGGGCTACGGTTCCGACGGGTCGCTCGAGAATATCGCGGCCCAGCGTGGCTTTAAAGCGGCCTTCTCCCAGCGAACCTGCCAGCTCGAGCGCGCCCGTTCCGCCCGCCGTGAGGGTCGCGGCCTGACCCAGCACCGCTCCAGACGCTTTTAGGTTCGCCCTCAGGCCCTGCGCGGGCGTCCACTCGAGCGTGCCATTGGCCGTGACTGCTGTGACTGGCGTATCCCGGCCCTCGAGCGCCACCCCGCTGAGGCGCACACTCGCCGAAAGCAACTTGAGTCCGCCCTCGAGTGTGGCTTTCGCGGTTCCCTGGATTCCCGTTCCCTCGAACCCAGCGCTGATTTGATTGTTCTCGAGGGTTGCCGTAAACGGAACCCTCCCGCTTTTGACCCGGTACTCAGGCCCCAGGGTGATTTGTGCGGCCTCGAGCGCGCCGATGGCCGTGACCTTCGGGTTGCTGTAGTCGCCGCCTACCGCAAAAGTCGTTTGAACGGGTAAATCACCGCTCAGGACCGCGTTTCCGCCCAGTTTGAGCGCCGGATAGACCTCACCTGATGCACTGGCCCTGAGCGAACGGCCTGCCGAGAGCAGACCCTCGAGCGAGCCGTTCAGAACGTTCAATTTGCCACCTGTGTACTCGAGTGGGGCATCTACTGCGTAACCCGCCACCGTGCCTCGAGCGGTTCCTTTGAGGTCCAGATTCTCGAAGCTGGCCCTGAGTTCGAGGTTCCCGCTCAGCCCGGTGAGCGGACGCAAATCAAAAGCGCTGGCTTGAAACGTGCCTTTGATGCCGTTCTCGAGTCGGGCGTTGGCGCTCAGGCGCACCCCATCCACCAGACCCGCCACACTCAAAGCATTGCTTGCATAGGCCGCGCTGAGGTCCACTGAACGCCCAAAAGACTGGCCCTGTACTCGCGCGCTGGCCTGCTGCGTGTCGCCCTCGAGCTGTCCAGTCAGGCCGTCCCACAGCACCGTGGCGCTGGCCCTGGGATAGAGGTTGCCCTGAACCCGCAGCGGTTTCTCGAGCGCGGTACCCAGCAGATTGACGCTCCACACCCCGCTCGAGGCGTTGATTGCGCCGCTCAGCGAGTCCGCGCCGCGCTTCACCGTACCGCTCAGATTGCCCTGCGCTTTGGTCAGGTCGTAGGCGGGTAAAACCAGCGTGCCACTCAGGGTGCCACTCAGGTTTTGCTTCAGGTAAGGCTCGAGCAGTTTCAGGTCGGCCCGCACACCACTCAGGACCAATCCATCGCTGCGGGCCTCGAGCTGAGCGCCCAGTTGGGGGTGCTCGAGGTCGCCGCGCACGGTCCACTGTCCGTTCTCGAGCGACGCCCGACCCGCGAGGCTCAGCGCCTGCCCCGCATACTCACTGCCGAGCAGCTTGTAAGTTGCGCTCACGCTGGACCCCTCACTGCTCACGCTGGCCTCGAGTGCGCCCAATGAGGTGCTCGAGCGCAGTTCAGCCGGAAGCAGCGCCGTAAAAGGTTTGAGGTTGCCGATGAGCTGAGCGCTGTAGCTTTGTAGCCCAAATTTATCGTCCAGTTCGAGTGTGCCGCTTCCCGAAACTGCTAGCGGCAGCTTATTGTAACTCGAGTCGAGCAGCTCGAACTTTGCCTTCAGGCTCGAGCGGGTTCCCGACGCGTTCAGCGCCAAGCGACTCAGTTTGAGGTCGCGGGGAAGCTGAAACGTGCCCAGTTTCAGGCTCGAGAGTCGGGCCTCGAGCTTGGCGTTGAACTTTTGTAAACCGGAATCGGCGCTGAGTTGTCCGCTGAGCGGCCCGGTCAAGGTAGCTCGGTAAGTGCCGTCTGCACTCAAAGCCACCTTACCGCTAACGCCGCTCAGCGAGTAGGGGAGGGCAATAGAGCCGCGTAGCCCTTCCGGCTCGAGCGTGAGTACGTTGTTCTGCGCGTCGGTCAGGCTGAGCTGGGTTGACTTCCCATCCCAGAGCGCGCTCACTCGAGCTGATTGCGGCGCAACACTCAGGTTCTGGCCGCCCACAGTCAACGCCTGGGCCAGCGTGCTCAGGCTGCCCTCGAGCGTGGCTTTTCCCTGAGCGTACTGCGCCGAACCCTTGAAATTGCCGTACCCTGGCGCGTTTCCACTAAGCGTGAGCGCCGCTTTGCCGTCCACATAACGCCCGTTCGCTCTGATGTTGCCGTACTGAGGCGCGTCGAGTCCGATGTTTATCTCTCTAGCCTCGAGCTTGTTCAGGTTCAGAACAGCCTCGAGCGTGCCTTTAACCCCACTATAGTCGCCTTGAGCCTTCAAACGATTTCGTTGAATGTTGACCGCGATGGGAACATCCTGCACCCGCGCCTCGAGCGACCCACTGAGGCCGGTGGGTCCGTTCTCGAGTTGCCCGCTCAAATGCGCGCCCCGGGTCTGGAAATCCTCGGCTCGAGCGCTCCAGGTGTTCAGGTCGCGCCCACTGAGGCGCAGCACGCCGCCCTCATCGCCGTTAACTAAGCCCTCGAGCGCGTAGTCAGCCCCTTTGCCCTGCGCGGTCAGGCTCAGCCCATAACCTTCAACCTTTGCCGTGGCCGTGGCGTTGTAGCTGAGGTCGGGCAGCGCCACCTGACCCCTAAGCTGTGTGGCGTAGCGCGGCCAGTTTCCGCGCAGCTCGAGCGCCTTCCAGGGACCCTTAAGCTCGAGCGTGGCCGTCTCGCCATCCAAGGGGCCACTCAAAGTAGCCTCGAGCGAACCCAAAAAGTCGGGCTGCCAGTCGCCCTGTGCGCGGAGCGTGAGCGCACTCCCGGAATACTCGAGCGGAACCCGTCCGGCAAAGTGCGCTTTTGTGCCATCGTAATTGAGGCTCAAGTCTCCCCAGGTTCCTTTGGCGTAACGGTCAGGGGTGAGCCGACCCTCGAGCGCAAGCGTCTGAGACGCAATTTTGACGCCGGACACCGTGCGCGGCGCATTGGTACCTTCGAGCGCGAAGCGCAACGCGCCGTACTCGCCGCTGAGCTGAGCACCCACCTGCTCGAGCACGCCCTGAAACCCGTACTCGAGCACTCCAGTGGCCTGCACTTTCGGGTAGAGCTGACCGCTGAGTCTGGCCTGTGCGCCCCCATAATCGCCCTCGAGCTGGGCCGTGACCGCGCCCGAAGCCAGGGTCAGGTTCCCACGGACTCGAGCGCCGTAAGCCTCGCCGTTCACCCGTCCGGTTCCTCGAGCACTTATCAGGTCCACACCCGACGCCTCGAGCGCCAGGGTTCCTTTGGCCGGGATGTCGAAGCTCCTTAGCGCCTCGAGCGCCAAATCTCCTTTCACCACGAAACCCTTTTCAGGCGACCAGTTCAGGTTTAGTTTCTGGGCTGCTCCGCTAGATAAGGTTCCAGTCAGCGTTTTATCGTACCGGCCCACGAACTCGAGTCCCCGACCCTGCGCCTCGAGTTGGGCGGTCAAGGTTTGCAGATTTCCGTTTGCAGCAATACTGAACCCCTGATACTGAGCATGGGCGGTAAAATTCTTTCCATTGGCTCGAGCACTCACCACACCCTCGAGACCCTTGAAACCAAACGACTCGAGCGCACTTAAATCAAAATTCCCCTCTGCTTTCAATCCCTCGAGTCCCTTGGCAAAGTCAAAAGTTCCGTTTGCTTTCGAGTCCAGATTCTTTCCGCTCAACGTGGTGAACTCAAGTGTTTTATTATAATTAGCAATGATTTTAAGATTCTTCTGCTTGGCCTCGAGCTGAGCCGTCAAGGTTTTAAGGTTTCCGTTGGCTGAAATGTCAAAACCCTGATACTTGGCTCGAGCAGTGATTTGCTCACCATTGGCTCGAGCACTGACGACACCTTTTAAGTCTTTAAAACCGAACGACTCGAGCGCACTTAAATCAAAGTTTCCCTGCGCTTTCAATCCTTCGAGTCCTTTGGCAAAGTCAAAGGTTCCGTTCGCTCTCGAGCTGAAATTCAGACCACTCAACGCAGTGAACTCGAGCGTTTTATCATAATTTGCAATGATTTTAAGATTCTTTCGATTGGCCTCGAGCTGAGCCGTCAAGGTTTTAAGGTTTCCCTTGGCTGAAATGTCAAAACCCTGATACTTGGCTCGAGCGTTGACAATCTCCCCTCGAGCGTCCGCGTTCACCACACCCGAAAGTCCCTTGAAACCGAACGATTCAAGCGCACTCAAATCAAAGTTCCCCTGCGCTTTCAATCCTTCGAGTCCTTTTGCAATGTCAAAGGTTCCGTTTGCTTTCGAGCTTAGACTTGAACCACTCAAAGCCGTAAAATTGAGGGTTTTATCATAATTAGCAATGATTTTAAGATTCTTTCGATTGGCCTCGAGTTGAGCGGTTAGAGTTTTTAGATTGCCGTTCGCTTGAATGTCGAAACCCTGATATTTAGCTCGAGCGGTAATTGTCTCACCATTCGCTCGAACATTGACTACACCTTGTAAATCCTTAAGACCGAACGACTCGAGCGCACTCAAATCAAAGCTCCCTTGTGCTTTCAAGCCCTCGAGACCTTCTATGATATCCAGATTCCCGGTGGCTCTCGAGCTGAAATTTAAACCACTCAACGCGGTGAACTCGAGCGTTTTATCATAATTAGCAGTGATTTTAAGATTCTTCTGCTTGGCCTCGAGCTGAGCGGTTAAATTTTTTAGATTGCCGGCTACTTGAATGTCAAAACCCTGATACTTAGCTTGAGCAGTGATTTGCTCTCCATTTGCTCGAGCACTGACCACACCCTCGAGACCTTTTAAACCGAACGACTCGAGCGCGCTTAAATCAAAATTTCCCTGTGCTTTTAAACCCTCGAGTCCTTTGGCAATATCCAGATTTCCTGTGACTCTCGAGCTGAGGTTAAAACCACTCAAAGCGGTAAACTCGAGCGTTTTGTTATAATTAGCAGTGATTTTAAGATTCTTTCGATTGGCCTCGAGCTTAGCAGTTAGATTCTTCAAATTCCCATTCGCAGAAATATCGAAACCCTGATACTTAGCTTGAGCGGTAATTATCTCACCATTGGCTCGAGCGTTGACCACACCTTGCAAACCCTTGAAACCAAACGACTCGAGCGCACTCAAATCAAAGTTTCCCTGTGCTTTCAAGCCCTCGAGACCTTTCGTGATATCCAGATTCCCAGTGGCTCTCGAGTCTAGATTATTTCCGCTCAACGCGGTGAACTCAAGTCTTTTGTTGTAGTTAGCAGTGATTTTAAGGTTCCTTCGATTGGCCTCGAGCTGAGCGGTAAGAGCTTTCAGATTGCCGTTAGCCTGAATATCGAAACCTTGATACTTAGCTCGAGCGGTGATTCGCTCACCATTCGCTTGAGCGCTGACCACACCTTGCAAACCCTTGAAACCGAACGACTCGAGCGCACTCAAATCAAAGTTTCCCTGTGCTTTCAAGCCCTCGAGTCCCTTTGCAATGTCAAAGGTTCCACTCGCGCTCGAGTTCAAGTTTGCTCCACTCAAAGCGGTGAACTCGAGCGTTTTATCGTAACTGGCCTTCACCACCAGATTTTTGTTGCGGCCCTCGAGCGTGGCACGCAGCGTGTCCAAATCGCCCTGGCCCATGAGTGCAAACCCGCGAAAATTGCCCTTCAGGCCGAGTGTGCGACCCTTTGCCTCGAGCGTGGCCCGCCCTCCGGCGGTGCTGGCCTGCACCCTTCCGCTCAGGTTCTGGGTGTTCAAGTCCAGCCGCAGGGGTCCACTCAGAATCACCGTTTGACCTGCCTGCACGCTCAAATTCTCGAGTGTGGCCTCGAGCGCTTTCCCGGTCCAGCGCAAATCGGCGCGCGCGGTGTTCCAGTCGGCCCTCGAGCGCTTCCAGTCGAGGTTTAAAGGCCCACTCAGCGGTGTGATGCCCAGTGGGAGTCCGGTCAGGGCGGCGTTTCCCTCGAGCGTGCTGGCCTTTAAATCGAGCTTTCCTGTGCCGATAGCCACAATATTTTGCGGCAAGGCGAAGCGTCGCACCTGCCAGGTTCCGCTCAGCTCGGGGTCGAGGTCAATCTGTACTTCGCCCAAATCCAGGCCATAGCCTCGAGTCCCGGCGTAGCCCGTGCCACGGTAGCTGCGCCGTCCCAGACCGGGTAAATCGGCCTCGAGCTTGGAGACTTGCACTTCGAGGCGCTCGAGAGGTCCAGCAAAACGGCCCTGCAAGGTTGAATTTTTGAGATACGGAACCAGGCCGTTCCAGTTGCCCTTCGCCTTCCCGGTCTTGAGGTCGTAAACCGCGTCCACCGCGCTCGAGAGCAGGGTTCCTTTAGCGCTCAGCGCGTTGCCCTTAAGCCTCGCGGTGGCGCTCACCTTATCCCCGAGCAGCGTGCCCTCGAGCTGCCCGCTGCCGTTCCAGACCATTCCGGTGGCGGACTCGAGCGAGATTTGGGCCGTCTGAGCCTCGCCCAGAGCGCGAAGGTCGCCCTCGAGCGCCAGCGTGCTTTTGCCACCTTTAAAGGTGTAATCTGCGCTGGCTCGAGGAATCGGCACGCCCGCAAAAGCGCTGTTTCCAAGTGCGAGTACCTTCACTCGAGCGGTAGTCCAGCCCGAAGCCGTGACCTGCGCGGTAGGCTGCCCGGTGACGCCCTTCAGGCCAATGAGCGAAGCAAACAGTGGCTCGAGCTGGGGTTTTACGGTTCCACGCACGTTCCAGCGCTGTTTCTGGTAATCCACCGAACCCGTTGCGTTCACAGGTCCGTTGAAGCCCTGGCCCCACGCGGTGAAACCGACCACGCTGCCCCGGTGAGTCACCTGTCCCGAAAGGTTGGAGAGGGTCAGCTTCTCGAGTCCGGGAATCTGGACCACGCCGCCTGCAACCTTGACCTCACCCTCGAGCGCGTCGTTCTTGAAGCGGTACTGGCCCGTCACAGTTCCGGCCCGAATTCCAGGCCACCAGTGGTTGGCCAGCGCGGCGTCGCCCTTAAAATCGGCGCTGAAGGCCAGCGGCTCGAGCGCGTAACGCAGCTTGGCCTGCACCTGACCGTCTACAGTGTTCAGTGTGAGGTCGGCGTTTCCGGTGTTTCCTTTACCCTCGAGCGAATTCAGTGAAAGGGTACCGTCGGGCAGGGTGAATGGCGCGCCCCGAACCTTGACCGTCACGCGCTGGAGTTCCAGGCTCTGCGGCGAGATTTTCCAGGCGGTCCCGCCCCCGGTGCTTGGTGCGCTCGAGGGGGCCACGGCCAGTTTGCTGGGGTCCAGCTCGAGTTGAGCGTCAGAGAGGCTGAGCGAGAATTTCAGTTCCTGACGGGTGAGTGCGGCTAGGTCGTAGTTCAGGGCGATGCTCTCGGCCCGACCCACGACCCCTGGACCCTGAATATCCACCCCACGCAGTTCGGGCCGCCACAGCGAGCCGCCTACGTCGGCAGCCTTGAGGGTGTAGCCGGGAATCTGCACGAATCGCAGGGCAAAGCGCACCGCCAAGGGTGAACTCAGCAGCGCGATAAAAGCAGCCAGAAGCACCAAAAGGGTGGCCCACAGCCAGCGCCGGGTTCGGATGCGCCCGCCTCGAGACGATTTTTTTTGTGCTAGAACGCTGCTCACAGGGCATAACTCATAGGTTGCGACTCACCGGGTTGGGTTGGGAGGGTGTTGCTCAGAAGGGGAGCTTTGAGTGTCTTGCTGAAATGATGCTTCAATAGAGTTAAACAAAGGCCATTGTACGGCTCTAGCGGTGAGATGAGAAGCTGAAAAGCTCATTCCGACATCAGAATTTGGCGTTTCTGGCTCGAGATTAAGAAGGGGTGAAAACCCCTTATAGGTCGCGCTCGAGCAGATAGGTCCATCGGCTCTCCCCGGAACCGCTACACTTTTCCCATGATTCGCATGAGCGTACTGGTGTCGGGACAGGTTCAGGGCGTGGGCTACAAGCGATTTATTCAGCGCCGCGCACTGGACATGGGCGTGGTTGGTTACGCCGAAAATCATTCGGATGGCAAGGTAGAAATCGTGGCCGAGGGTTTGCGAGAAGACCTCGAGAGGTTGCTGCACTGGATTCGGCAGGGACCGCCGCACGCGGAAGTGAGCGAGGTGGCGCTCGAGTGGAACGAATCCACCGGACTCAAAGGGTTTTACACCTATTGAGGGGGGTTGGATGGCTGACGTTTATTTGGAACGCAATCCCTGCCCATAAAACTCAGTTGACAACCTTCCCGCCTTCCCCTTACCCTGAAACCCAGCCCCCGAGTATCTGTAATGGGTGGCCCACCTTATCCAGAGCGGCTCGAGCGAACTGGCGCACCCCTTCTCGTTATTCCTGAGAATAAAGAGCCGCAGCAACCCCGCCCTCATCTCGGCGCGGTGCTCTCCAGCTCGAGCAGACACGTTGTTTTAACGCTCGAGGCCGATAAGGGAAGGGAATTTGAGCTTTGTCCCCTTCTCTGAAATGGAGAGGGGGATTTTTGGTCCCTCGTGTCCCAAAGACTTCTCGAGGGAAAATCATGAGCCAGCGCATCTTAAACACGCAAGAACTGACACAGCAGGAATTGACCCCCACCCCGGACTTGAACACCTTGATTCAACATACTCGAGCGGATTTCGGCGCAAAAATCGTCACCTTATTCGAGTCGTATCCGCTCAAACTCGAGTGTGGAACCCTACTCTCGAGCGTGCAGGTGGCCTATCACGACTACGGAAAGCCCGCCGAGCGCGCTTTTCTGGTGTGCCACGCACTGACCGGCTCGAGCGCGGCGCACCTGTGGTGGTGGGAACTCTTCGAGGTGGGCAGCCTGCTCGACCCGGTGGAGGGCTACACCGTCTGCTCGAGCGTGCTGGGCAGTTGCGTGGGCACCAGTGGGGCGCTCGAGTTCGGCAACCTGCCCATCACGGTGGGCGATATGGTGCGGGTGCAGCGTGAACTGCTGATTCACCTGGGCGTAACCCAAGTCTCGGTTTTAGGCGGCAGCATGGGCGGGATGCAGGTGCTCGAGTGGGTGCGAACTTTTCCCGAAATGCTCGAGAAAGCCGCCATCATCGCCACGCCGCAAAAGCAGACCGTGTGGTCGCGGGGCTTTAACGTGGTCGCCCGAGCGCTGATTACTGAGGACCCGGCCTGGAACGGCGGGAATTATCTCGAGCAGCCACGCGGTTTGGCTCTGGCGCGGATGCTGGGAATGTTGACTTACCGCAGCCCCGAGTCGCTCGAGGCGGAGCAGTCCGGCCCCAGTAAAGTGAACCCAAATCAGAGCGCCATAGAGAGCTATCTCGAGTATCAGGCCAAAAAACTGCTCGAGCGCTTCGATGCCCAGTGCTATCTGCTGATGATGAACGCGATGGACGCTTTTGATGTGCCAGACGCGTCCCTCGAGTTCAACACCGTACCCGTGCTGGTGGTGGGTATCTCGAGCGACGTGCGCTATCCGGCGGCTAATTGTCTCGAGCTGGCCGCCAAACTTCCCCATTCTGAATACTGGGAGATGGTGTCTCCGTATGGACACGACGCCTTTCTGGTGGAAATGAATGCGCTCGAGCGCCGGATGAGGGCTTTTTTTCGGGGCTGAGGAAGTAGCATTCAGGGGTTTCTTCAAGACAAGTGTGCCGAACGAAAACATGTGTGTGCAAAAGTGGTGAAGTTTTGTTCGGCCTGGAAGGACCCCCCTTCTCTTTTACGCTGTCTTGGCGAAAGCGGCACTGTCTTGGCCCAAAAGCAGCACCTCACGGGCTGGGCCGCCTATCGGGCCTCGCCGCTACGCTAAAAAGAATATCCTCCCTGTTTTACAGGGGGGAACTCAAGACTGTGCCACTCGAGCTTTTAAAGTACCCCGCTGTAAAACAGGGAGGTCTTGCGTGACTACGCAAGGGGGGGTCCTTCCCGCTCGAGCGCAACCCCACATTCTCGAGTCACACCCCTCGAGCGGAAATACCAACTGAACCGGGCGCTCCGCCGCTTATACTGAGGTCAGATTCAACCCTCAGGGAGACCTCACGCCTTGCTGACCCTCGTTACTCTCGGTAGACCCGTGGTGCAATTTGAGGGCGCTGCATTGCGCCTGAAGGGCAAGCCGCTGGCGCTGCTCTGCTGGCTGGCGGTGCGTGCCGAACGCGGCTCGAGGTCGGAGGCCCTCGAGCTGTTGTGGCCCGGTGAAAGCAGCCAGAACCTGCGTCAGGCGCTCTATACCCTGCGAAAGCTGCCTCAGGCCGAAAGCTGGTTGACCGACGGCGAGAGGATTGGGGTGCAGGCGTCTACCGACCTGACCCAGATGCGCGACACCCTCGAGCGGGGTGAGCGTGAGACCGCGCTGGCGCAACTGGTGCACCCTTTTCTCGAGGGCTTCGAGGCCATGCCCGACCCCTTCCTCGAGTGGCTGGAAATCGAGCGGCACAAACTGGCTCTGCTGCGCCGCACCCTGCTGTTTGAATCGGCGCTCGAGCTGGAGACCGAGGGTAAGGTAAGCCAAGCGGTCAGCAGGCTCGAGACCCTGCTAAACCTCGACCCCCTGCACGAAAGTGCGGTGCGTGAATTGATGCGGCTCGAGGTGGGGCGGGGACAGCGGGCGGCGGCGCTGGCCCACTTCGAGACGCTGCGCGACAACCTGCGGCGCGAGATGGGCGCGGCCCCACTGCCAGAAACGCTCGAGCGGGCAGGGTTACTGCGTGGGTTTCAGGGTGAAGTCTCGCTCGAGGAGATGTCTCAAGACCTTCCCTTGCTGCACGCCCTGAATTTGCTTAAGGAGGCCGACCCACAGCTTCTGGGCGCGGTTCTCGAGCGCGACCCTCTCACGGTGGCTGGTCAGCTTGGGGTGCTCGAGCGGTCAGGCAAGGTGCAAACTGGACAGATGCAGTCTGGGAAGCTTCATTCGCAGGTTAGTCTTCCCCTCAACCGCACCCTCGAGAAGCTGCTGAGCGAAAAACTGGCGGCGGCCTTGAAGCGGCGGGGATTGGAGGGCGACCTCGAGCGGGCCGGAGAATTTCTGCTGCGGGCCGATTTGTTGCCCCAGGCGGCGCAGGCTTTCCTGAATGCCTCGAGTGGGCCGTTTGAGCTGGGCCTGCTGAGTGAGGCGGCGCGGCTGGCTTACCGCTCACTGTGGGCGGGCGCAGCGGGCCTCGAGCGCGTGCAGGCGCTGAGCCGCATCTTCGATGAAGCCATCACCACCCGAGACCAGGTGGTGTTCAGGGCGGTAAACGCCGAACTCGAGCCGCTGGCTTTTGTGCTCCAGCACGACGCGACTTACTTTTTGCTGCACCATCAACAAGCTGTGGAGGTGTGGCTCTCTGGGCAGGGTGAACGCGCCCTCGAGCACGTTGTCCAGGCGCTGAGTGTGGCGCGGCGACTGGGAGATTTCGAGAAAAGCGCGCGGGTACTCACCACTCAGGGTGGAATTCACTATTCACGCGGCGAGATGGACGCCGCTAAAGAGGTTTTACTCGAGGCGCTGAGCCGTGAAACGCCGCCCAAAGTGCGGCTGCGGGCGCTGACCAATCTGGCCGCTGTGCTGGGAATGCAGCGCGACCTGAACGCGGCGCTCGAGCACTTAGAGGAGGCGCTGACCCTGGCTAGAGCGCACGCCCCTGGAAGCACGGTGGCGGCCATCTTGCTCAATCTGGCCACGACTGCGAGTCACAGCGGAAACCGCGCCCGCGCCGAAGACGGCTACCGCGAAGCCGCGCTGCTGTACCGCTCACTGGGTCAGGGCGCGCTCGAGGTGCTGGCCCTGTCCAATCTGGCCACCTTACATCTGGAATTGGGCCGGGTGGGTGAAGCCTGGAACACCGCTTCGGAGGCGCTCGAGTTGGACGGGGAGGGTTCGACTTCGGCGCTGATTCGAGTCATTCTGGGCGCTATTTTGCGCCGCTGTGGACAGAGGGTACAGGCTCGAGAGTCCTTTGAGGCCGCGCTCGAGGACGCCCATAAACGGCAAAACGTTCGCCACGCGCTCAATGCCGAGGTGAATCTGGTGCTGCAAGACCGTCTCGAGCATAAGCCAGAAACAGACCTGTTAAACCTGCTCGAGCGCCTGAACGCCGCTGGACTGAGCGAACTGACCCGCTCGTTGCAGGGAGAATTCGCGCTTTTGACACGGAGCGCGGCAGACTGGGGCGCACTCGAGGCCCATCCAGACGAGCCGCTCTCCGTTTTGGCCCAGACTCGAGCGTTCCTAAAAGGTTGGATTTCGAGTCCACCCCCTCTCGAAGCCCTCGAGTGGGTTCAAACCGAGGTCCCGGTGGAAATGCCCTACGCACTGAGCTTGCAGGCCCACCTGCTCGAGCGTCAGGGCGAGTTCGAGGCGGCGCAAAAACGGCGAACCCAGGCCCTCGAGCTTCGGCGGGTACAGTCGCAGGGGTTGCCGAAAAATTTGCGCTCGAGCTTTCTGGCGTGGGATGGGATGTCGCTCGAGTGGGTGGTGGAAGCGCTGAGTAATGAGTGATGAATTTTGCGCCTCCGGCGAGTCTTTAGTAGTTGGTTCTTGGTTGGTTTGATTTAGGGCGCAGAAAAGCAGACCAATCAATGACCAAGAACCAATGACCCGCGAGCAGGCCCAGTAGGTGCCGTTTTGCTCAAGACAGCCGCAGGCGCATCTTTTAACCTGATTGACGCCCGATTGACGCCCCCTGTGTACTCTAAATCCATGAGGCGAGAACAGCTCTACCTGCTGAGGCTGTGGTCGGACGGGACCACGCTCGAGGGGGAAGTTGTGTGGCGGGTGGGCTTGGAAGACCTCTCGAGCGGCGCGGGTAATCCGGTCACGCACTTTGAAAGCGTGAAGCTGCTCGAGAACTTTCTCGAGACTCACTATCCCACCCCGCAGCAGGGAACCGATGCTTCAAACCTCTAAAGCGGCTTCACACCAGCGCAGCACTTGTAGGCAACCTCTACTTCTCGAGCATTTGGTGGGTTCTGAAGTTTCGCTCGAGCCGATTATGAAGGAGAACTCGTGAAAAAGACTGTTTTAATCGCCCTCGCCTTGGCGGGTGTCGCCCTGGCCGCTACCCAAAGCCTCACCTTGGTCCTCAACGGCAAAATCTCGAGCAAGAAGGCCATTTCAGTGAACGGTGAAACTTACGTGCCGCTCTCGAGCCTCACCGCTCTGGGTATCAAAGTCTCGAGTGCGTCTGGAACGGTTAGCCTGACTTCTGGCTCGAGCGTGGCTACTTCGGTGGGCAACTCCAGCTCGAGCGGGGCAGGCGGAGCCAACCAGAAAGCCAGCGTGTCGGGTTGCCAGAACGAGTGGCTGTTCAACGGTATCTGGCGGCTGCGCGTGACCAAGCTCGAGGTGGTGGCGGACCCAGACCGTCCTGGCAAGGCACTTTATCAGGTCACGTCCCAGCTCAGCAACGGCACCACCCAGACGCTCACGCCTGACAGTGGCGGCATCTATTACCTCAACGCCTACAACCTCGCTTTTGACGACGGTGACTCCATCGCCGCCTATGGTGGCGCGATTCAGGACAAGACCTACGCCCGGATGCCTCAGGGCAGCAGTGCCCTGCTGGTGCTGAACTTCGTACCCACCGACGGCAAAACGCTCGAGGAGGCGCGGGCCAAGCTGCCCCGGAAGTTCTTGTTCGAGGTCAACGCAGAGAGGCTGGACAAAAGCCTCAAGCTAGGTTTTACCGTCAAAGACCCCAGCTTCCGGGTGGATTTGACCTGCAAGAAGTGAAGTTTCAAAATTTCACCCTCGAGCAGGGCTTCACATCCTAAGCGCGGCGTTTATTCGTAACACCTTCCTCCCGAGCAGTCTGAAGTTTCGCTCGAGCCGATTATGAAGGAGAACTCGTGAAAAAGACTGTTTTAATCGCTCTCGCCTTGGCGGGTGTCGCCCTGGCCGCTACCCAAAGCCTCACCTTGGTCCTCAACGGCAAAATCTCGAGTGACAAAGCCATCAGCGTGAACGGCAAAACTTACGTGCCGCTCTCGAGCCTCACCGCTCTGGGCATCAAAGTCTCGAGCGGCTCTGGTGCGGTTAGCTTAACTTCTGGCGCTAGCGCGTCCACCCCGGCAGGAAACTCTGGCTCGAGCGGTGCGGGCGGCGCGAACCAGAAAAGCAGCGTGGAAGGCTGCCTGGGCGAAAACCTGTTCAACGGCATCTGGCGGTTGCGGGTGGCCAAAATTGAGCCATTTGTGGACGGCAGCCAGAACGGCTACGACGTCACGGTAGAGATTCGCAACGGCGTTTCCAAAACCATCTCGGGAACCGATACGGGCATCACGCCCAGCGCAAGCGGAAAAAACTTGATTCTCTCAGACGGTCAGGCCCTCGAGTTTGCCAACTCCTCGGCAAGTGCCTGGATAGACGCCGCTTTCAAGAGTATTCCGCAAGGAAGTCTCAACAAGGTCAGTTTCCGCTATTACCTGCCGGAGGGCGTGACCGAAAAGCCTGCCAAATTTTTATTTGAAGTGGACGCTGCCAAACTGGATAAGGATTTGAAACTGGGCTTTACCGTGAGAGACCCCAGCTTCCGGGTGGACTTGACCTGTAAAAAGTAAGCCTCAGATTTTAAAATCTCCCACTCGAGCAGATTTACAAGTGCTCGAGCGCCCTGAACTCATGCCCTGATTTTCGTTTCGAGGTCCTGAATTTTAAGGTTTGGCTCTCTGGCCTTCACTCGAGCGTGTTCCTTCAGAAAAAGGAGTTTGCGATGTTCAACAAAATGCTTTCCAATCCACTGGCCTTCTTGCTGCTCTCGAGCGTGCTGGTCCTGAGTGCGTGTGACCCCGCTCCGCCTCAGCCCGCGCTCAAACCCACCCGCATCACCGACTCGAGCGTGACCCCAGTTTCTCCCGCCACCCTCGAGAATGGTGAAAAGATTGCCTTCAACTATAAATTTGTGACCGACCAGACCGATGGGGTGCGGATTTTCGTGCGCCCTTTTACGGCGGGTCAGCTCAGCCCAGATTACGCGGCCTCGCCTTCTAGACTGGTCACGGGCGCATCTGGAGACGGCGATGGCGACATTACCATCCAGACGGGGGCTGTTACGGTGGACCAGCTCCGGTTTCAAATCTTTAACCCGGACCAATCCAAACTGCTGTACGAAGAATTTAAACCCGTCAATTACACTTTCAAAGCACCTGTCATTAAAACAACCCGTTTCACCGAATCGAGCATGACCCCAGCTTCACCCGCAACCTTGAAGACTGGAGAAAAGGTCACGGTCAACTTTAAGTATGTGACGGATGAGGTGGACGGGGTTCGGATTTTTGTTTATCCGTCTTACACACCAGGGTTAGAATATAGTGCCTCGGGAATTTATCTAGGACCGTCAGGAGAAGGCACGGTAACTTTTACTATTCGTTCATTCGCAGTCACAGTCAATAAACTCGAGTTTGTAATTTTTGATAAAGATACTAAAAAAGCGCTCTTTCAAGAATTCAAGCCCGTTAACTACAACTTTGTTCTTCCTTAACGCTTGCCACTACCCTCGTACGTGGCTCTGCTTCGAGCTTGGGCCACCTGACTTCAAATCCGCCCCCTGGTGATAAACCCCGCCCCCTCGAGCGCCAGACGCGCTTTTTCCAAATCGTCGCGTGACTCGAGGCCCAACCGCACCGACGCGCCCTGATCGCGCACTGCCAAAACCTCGATGTCCTTGATGTTGGCCCCCGCGTCTCCGGCCAGTTGCGTCACCTTACCCAGCATTCCCGGACGGTCCGGGACCGCCACGTACAGGTCTTGCAGCGCGGGCAGCAGGGCGCGGCGCACCACCGGAATGCTGTCCCGGGTGCGCTTGCCCTCCTCGGCGGCCTCGAGCAGTTCGTCTTCGGTCTCGAGCAGGTCTTCTAGGTGCTCGAGCTGCCTTCTGAAGCGGCCCAGCGCCTCCTTGAGCGCCAGTTTATTGTGAACCACCATATCGCGGCTCATACGTGGGTTTCCACTGGCCACTCGAGTGAGGTCCCGAAAGCCGCCCGCTGCTAGCAGGCCCAGGCGTTCGTCTCGAGCGACCATGTGGGTCAGGGCCAGCGCGGTGAAGTACGGCAGGTGGCTGATGGTGGCCACGAGCTGGTCATGCGCCTCGGGCGGCATCACCACCGGGGTTGCGCCGAGTGAGTCCACCAAGCGCCGCACCTTGGAGAGCGTGCCCAGCGGGGTCAGGTCGGTGGGCGTGAGGACCCACACCGCGTTTTTGAGCAGCTCGGCGTCGGCATGCTCGACCCCGGCGCGCTCACTGCCCGCCATCGGGTGTCCGGGCACGTAGTGGGGCAGGTGGGCCAGCGCGTCTGCCAGCGGTTTTTTGACGCTGCCCACGTCGGTAAAAATGGTCTGTGGACCCGCGAAGGGAAACAGCTTCTCGGTCAGGGAAACGATGCGGCCCACCGGAGTGGCTAAAATCACCATTTCAGCGTCCCTGAGCCACTCCCCTGGCTCGAGCTGCGCCTCATCAATCACGCCCAGCCCCAGCGCAGCTTGCAGCGTGGCGGGGTCGCGGTCAAAGCCAATCACCTTTTCGGCGAGAAAACGGGCGCGCAGCCCCAGCCCGATAGAGCCGCCAATCAGGCCGACCCCCGCGATGACGATGGTTCCAAAGATGGGTTGTGGAGTGCTCATGGATATTAGATTAGCTGCTCGAGCGTGGGAGTGGGCGCTTGAAGTGCAAACCTTTGCGCCTCCGGCGGGTTTTTGGTTCTTAGTTCTTAGTTGGTCTGCCCCTTGCGCCCGAAATCAAACTGACCAAGAACCAATGACTAATTACCCGCCGGAGGCGCTCTGTTCACCGTCTTGGAAAAAGCGCCACTGTCTTGAGCAGAACGGCACCTGACGGGCCTGCTCGCCTACCGGGCCTGTCTGCCTCTCAAACCCCCGGTGGCAAAAACGGCGGCTCGAGGTTCTCGAACGCCCTCACCGTGAAATCCATCTCACCCGTGTGCCAGCGCACCCGTTTCACGGCCCGCATTCCCATGCCCGAACCCAGCAGCCAGACGTGCTCGACTTTACGCAAATCCTCGAGTGTGATGAGTTGCTCGAGTGTTCCCTGTAACCCGTGTAACTCTAAAAAAGCGTCCCGCGTCACCGAGGGTAAGCCGCCTTGTGGAACGATAAAATGTCCACCACGCTCGAGCAGCAGGGCGCTGCGGCTGCCGTCTACCACATGAGCGCCGTTTTTGGAGCGCAGCAGCGCTTCGAAGCAGTTCTGGCGCTCGGCCTCGCGGGATGCTAAAGCGTAGGGCAGGTAATTTCCGGTTTTGTGCGCCGCTAGTTGGCTATGTATCTGCATCTCGCTCAGCCACACCGTCACCGGACTCAGCGAGGCAGGCTCGAGCGCGCGGTAAAGCCCGTAACTGCCCTCCTGGGTCACGGTAAGGCGGTACAGCGCGTCGGAAAGTGCGATATGAGAGAGGTGCTCGAGGTGCTGAGCAAAGTCGGGTTCGGGGAGTTCGAGCAGCGCACAGGTGCTACTTAGGCGCTCGAGGTGGCGGTCCCACAGCAGGGGTACTCCGTCTTGCACCCGCACGGTGGTAAAGGCGCTGAGGCCGTGTAGCAGGGCGCTCGAGCGGGCTAGTGGGGTCGTTCCTAAGCCGTCTTCGAGCGAAAGCCAGGGTGAATTCACAGCTTCAGTTTAGCGGGATTCTCGAGCCAGCCGCAGCCAGTTGCCCAGCAGGGTGTGCCCGCATTCGCTCAGCACGGATTCGGGGTGAAACTGCACGCCCCAGGCGGGTTTGCCCAGCACTTCGAGCGCCATCAGCTCACCGCCCGAAGGACCACTCGAGCGGGCAATGGCCCTTGCGGTCTCGCTCGGCAGGTCTCGCACGATGAGCGAGTGGTAGCGGGTAAACCCCGCGCCCTGTGGGATGTCCTCGAACAGACCTTCGGCGTTGTGGGTCAAGTGCTCGAGCTTGCCGTGAACCGGGTAGGGCGCGCGCAGCAGCCTCGCACCCACCAGTTCGCCCAGCGCCTGATGGCCCAGACACACGCCCAGCGTGGGAATCCGGGTGTTCAGTGCGTGACTGGCCAGCTCCATCGTGACCCCACTGGTCATGGGGGTTCCGGGTCCGGGTCCCAATAAAAGCGCCGCTCCATTCTCGAGCAACGCGAGTAAATCCTTGAGTGAGTCGCTGTGGGGGCGCACCGTCACCTCTGCGCCCAGAAAAAGCAAATCCTGGGCGATGTTGAAAGTGAACGAATCGAAGTTGTCGAGCAGCAGCACTTTCTGTCCGCTCGAGCCAGACACTTTCACTTGCGCTGGACGCCAGGACGCGCCGAAAACCGGAGGCCGAGGCGCTTGAGCGGGTCTCAGCTCGAGTCCACCGCCGAGCGCCGCAATCAGCGCCGCCGCCTTGTTGCGGGTTTCCTGGTATTCCCGTGCTGGAACGGAGTCCATCACGATTCCTGCCCCGCTCGAGAGGTGAACTTCCCATTCATCCTCCGAACTCTTCGGATGCGCGGCCTGCGGATAGAAAGCCAGGGTCCGAATCAGAATATTAAAATCAATTCTCGGCCCACTCAAAATTCCCACCGAGCCGGTGTACCAGCCTCGAGCAGTCGGCTCTAGGGTAGAAATCGCCTCCATCACCCGCATTTTGGGCGCTCCGGTGATGGTTCCACCCGGAAAAGTGGCTTCTAAAAGCTTCTCGAGCGTGAGGTCAGGCTGGGCGGTGGCCCGAACCTCGCTCACCAGGTGCATCACATGACTGTAAAACTCCACGCTCATGAATTCGCTGACCCACACGCTCCCCGCTGTGGCTACTCGGCCCAAATCGTTGCGCCCCAAATCGAGCAGCATGACGTGTTCGGCTCGCTCCTTGTCGTCTTTCAGAAGTTCGGCCTCGAGTTCGGCGTCCTCGAGCGGATTTTCACCGCGCCTGCGGGTTCCGGCGATGGGCCTGCTCGAGAGGTCGTTTCCGGTCCACAGCACCAGTCTTTCCGGCGAACTCGAGGCAATTGTGAAGCCCTCGCCCTCGAGATAAACCATGAACGGGCTAGGGTTGGTCCGCGCCAGCTCGAGGTAGGCGTACAAAGGGTGGCCCCGGTAGCTCGAGCGCATCCGGTGCGACAAATTGACCTGATAGCACTCTCCAGCCAGAATCAGATTCTGCACCTCCAGCACGCCTGCCTCGAACGCGGCCTGGGGAAAGTCGCTCTCGAGACCTCCCACCACAGGCTTCTCGAGTGTGCTGGGCTGGGCAGCGAAAACTGCTTCCCAGTCCAAATGACTCTCGCCCACTCGTTCAAACGTTCCCTCGAGTCGGTCCCACACTACTCCGCTAGGATAGTAGGCCCAGTGGTGCTGGCCTTCGTAGGTGAGACCGCCTATCCAGGCCGGGAAGTGGGTGCTCGAGTCTGGCCCATTCAAACCTGGACGCTCTGGCAAAGTGTTTTGCGCCCTTGTGGGCGCTGCGCTGAGAAAGCTATAACGCCCAAATTCAACCGTCTCTCCGGCACTCTCGAGCAGGGCTATTCCGGGAATCTGAAGCGCGTGCAGGCGGAGCAGCAGGTCACGGGGGGTGAGCCGGGGGGTGAACATAGACTCATACCATAGACCGATTTATGAGGTTTATACAATGAGAAAAGCGCCCTCTCGAGCGCTTGAATAAAAGCAGAATATCACCGTATCCGATATGCGTCAAGCTTATGCAGGTTATGGTGTGGACGATTAAAAATTCCCTGGCTCGAGCGGTCTAAACTGTGCCTCGGACTCGAGCACTTATGGAAGACTTACTCAAACAACTCAGCCAGAATGTGGCCTTCGGGGTGGAGGGCGCGGCGGCTTTTATCATCGTTCTGGCCACGCTCGAGGCCACCTGGAGTGCTCTGCGGGTGTTCTGGATTCGGCCTGAACTCTCCGACCAGAGCCGTGAGGCGGTGCGGTTGCGGCTGGCCCGCTGGCTGGCGCTGGCCCTCGAGTTCGAGCTGGCCGCCGACATCCTCAGAACCGCCGTTTCACCCAACTGGGACGAGATTGGCAAATTGGCCGCCATCGCCACGCTGAGGACCCTGCTCAACTACTTCTTGCAGCAGGAGATACGCCAGAACGAGGCCCGTCAGCAGACCCAAGCGGATGAGAGCACTCGAGCGCGTTGAGTTTTTCCCTCCCCTCGAGCGGGCCACAAAGCCAGTTTTGCTCAAGGCTTGGCGGTAAAAGCCTCGTTCCGTGCCGCCTTCTCGATTGCTTTGGTCATGGCCAAAACCGGACGCTCGAGCACAGGCCCGTGACCGCAGGCTAGTCTGGAGGGTGCAAGGTCGCGCAAACGCTTTGCACTGTCCAGAGCCAGAGGTTTGTTCCAGGTGGCTTGGGCAGAAATCGGAAACAAGGGCGTGAAAAAGCCCGAAACAATAAACTGAAAGAGGTTGGCGTAGGTGTCTCTAGCCATGAGAGAGCCATCTCGAGGGTCAAAGAGGGAAAGGTGTCCAGGGCTGTGTCCAGGTGAAGCAATCACCTCGAGCGAACCCACGCGGTCTCCCGGTTGTAAAAGGCGGGTGGCTCGAGCGGTGCAGACGGTGAATTCTCCGCGCAGGGCGTCTTGTGGCCCGTTAGGTTGGCAACGGCGGTCTCCTGCCAGGATAGGGGCTTCTCGAGCGGAAATCAGCACTTCCACGTCGGGCAGTGTGGCGACCAATGCGTCGAGCGAACCCACATGGTCGTGGTGTGCGTGGGTAATCACGACGCGCCGAATGCTTTGTTCGAGTTCTTTGGCCTGCTCGAGAATGAGGGAAGCGCTGCCTGGGATGAGCGTGTCAATCAGGGTCAGCCCGTCGGGTTCACGCACCAGATAGCCGTTGAACACCCTGTTTCGCGTGATTTGAAATAGCCTCGAGCCGAATTGCTTCACGTTCATGATTTACCCTCGCGAAACCCATCTTCTGAAAATGGGCCGGATTGAGTGGCCAACCCGACCTATCGGTCTTCAAGCGCCAGAGTTCAGCCCCCGTGCATTTGCCGAATCAGCCCGAGCAGATTGAGGCGGTGAGCGATGAATGCGAGGCTCGCAATAGGAACGAGAATTCCAACACCGATTGCGATTCTTCTGGACATAAATCCCACCTTTTTAGCTATTTTTTGGGAGTTGGATTAAACGTAAGCCAGTGTTTCTCGAATGGTCAGCTTTGAAGCGCGTTGAGCGGGAAAAGCGCTGGCCAGCACGGCCCCAACCACAATCAGCAAAAGCCATATCAGTACCGCAGACGCCGAAAATACCAGCTCGAGCGGGGTGCGAAAGGCCAGATTGCCCAGCAGAGCGCCCACCACCTTTGATAAGGGCAAGGCCAAAATCACCGCAATGGCCCAACTCATCAAACCGATGAACACTCCTTCAAAAATCACGTTTCGCAGCACCGTTCCCGACCTGCCGCCAATCGTTCGCATGATGCCGAACTCTCGGGTGCGCTCGGTGACACCCGTACTCATCGCGGAGGTCAGGCCCAGCGTGCCCACCACCGCCATCAGCAGCGACATCAGCATCAGGGCGTAAATCAGGATGTAGACGTGTCCGTTGAGCGCACTGTCCAGGCGGCTTGCCGAGATGTTCTGGCTGACTCGAGAGCCTGTACGCTCGAGGGTGCTTTCGATACTCTGAGTCACGCGGTCAATGCTTTGAGCGTCGTGCGCGGTCATGACGATTCGCACGGTGCCTGAGTGTTCGGGTAAACCCAGCGCTCGAGCGTAGGCTTGAGGCGTGGTGTAGGCCGAGGCGGGAGTGATGCGCTCCCTAGCAATGCCCACCAGTTTAAATATTTTGGAGTGGCCCTCGAGACTGAGTGAGATGAAGTCGCCCACTTTGTGGGTGGGGAAATAGATGGCGTGGGCGGTGTGGTTTAGGACTACTGCGTTGGTATCGTCTGGGCGCAGCCAGCGCCCACTTAGTAAGGTGTGGTCCACCAGTTTGCTCGAGGGTGGGCTGGAGCGCAGGGCAAAGCTGCCGTGTCCGCCGTCGGGGTAGGTTCCCACCACCACCAGACCGTCGGGGCGGCTGGGCGCGGCGGGCGTGCTATTCCAGATTTCGACCTGCTGCACGCCCGAAATGGTTTTGAGGGTCTCGAGCAGCGGGGCTTCGGGTTGGGGCGTTTGCAGTTTCACCTCGAGGTCGTAGTGTCGGTCTTGGGTGGCTTGGGCGAGGTAGTCTGCCCAGGCCGCTTTGACGTTTAGGCTGGTCATAAACATCGCGCCTGCCGCTGCCAGCAGGCTCAGGGTCAGCAAGGTGCGCCCTCTGCGCCGAAAGGTGTTGCGAATCGCCAGAATCAAGGTGCGGTCCAGGCCGCGAATGTTCCCCAGCAGACCCTCGAGCCAGTCTGAGCCGCCCGTTTTGCGAGTGGTGCCAAAGTCGCTGATGGCTTCGCGCACGGTCACTCGAGTGGCGTTTAGAATCGGAACCAGAGCCACCAAAACCGGAATCAGAACGCCGATAGCGACCTGTGCCAAGACTATCCCAGCCGGGATTTCGTCGCTGTAAATCGTGAAATTGAGCAGTTCGGCGATGATGCCCGCAAACCCTCGGCCTGCGGCGACTCCAGCGGGTACACCGAGTGCGGCGGCCAGCAGGCCCAAACTGACCACCATCACCAGATAGAGGTGGGCAATCTGCCCGGTTCGCGCCCCAATCGCTTTCATCACCCCGATTTGCCGCACCTGCTGGGCTAGCAAGCCGCCAATCAGGGTAGCGGTCAGAATCGCGCTTAAAATCAGGGCCAGACCGCTGAACAGCAGAAAAAGGGTCAGAATCGCCGTCATCTGGGTCTGGTGGGGGTGCAAGGCGGGCGGTGGAATCTGAATTTGCTCCACCGTGCGCCCACCTGCCCTCAGCCACTGGGCTAAACTGCTGACCGTGCGTTCGATGGCCCCGCGCTCGAGAGGCTTATTTTTAACAATCACCTTGAGCAGATGGAGGGTGCGACCTTCGCCCAAACGCTCGAGGGTGGCGGGGGTGGCGTAGCCGTAGGCCATCTGTTCCTGCCCTGCCGGAGCCAAGCCGGCGTCGTGAACCACCCCCGAAAGGGTAAGGCTTTGCTGAGCACCGTTTTGCTGGGGACCGTTTTGCTGGGGACCGTTTCGCTGAGGACCGTTTTGCTGAGGACCGTGCGGGGTTTGCACCTGCACAACGTCGCCCGTTTTGAGCTTGAACAGCCGCAGGGCTTCACGCTCGAGCAACACCGTGCCGCTAGGCGGAGGCCACGCGCCGGAGACCGATTTGAAGGTGTTGATGCTCAAAGCCCCGAAGTCTGGAACGATGAACAACAGCAGCGGAACCCACTGTCCAGAGGTTGTCTCGAGCCGAGCCGAGACCATAGAACTGGCTTCGGCGGCGGCAATTTCGGGGCGCTGCCGCACCGCATCCACCAGGGCACTGTCCACCCGGTCCAGCTCGAGGGTTGCCGATGCGGGATGCGTACCCAGGTAGTTGCGGCTCATTTCGCGGGTCAAAAGGGTGTAGGCATTCAGGAGGGTTCCCACCCCAAAAATGCCCACCGCCAGGGCCAGCACCATCACGACCAAGCGCCCTCGAGTGCTGCGGAGGTCGCCCAGAAGTTTGCGCCAGCGGGGGCTGAGGCGGCTAAACATAGGCTTCCTCGAGCGTGACCCGGCCCTCTGCCAAGGTGATCAACCGGGTGAAATAGCGGCTGAAGTCGCGCTCGTGCGTGACCATCACCACCGTTTTGCCTTCCTCGACCAGCGCCCTGAAAAACTGCATCACGTCCTGCGAGGTTTGAGAATCCAGGTTTCCGGTGGGTTCGTCGGCGACCAGAATGGGAGGGTCGTTGGCCAGCGCCCTCGCAATCGCGGCCCGTTGCTGTTGTCCACCTGAAAGGTCGGCTGGGAGCTTGTGGGCTTGCTCGGCAATGCCTAACTTTTTGAGCAACATCAGCGCTCGAGGAATCCGCTCTCTGGGCGCAAAGGTGTTGCAGAAATCCATCGGCAGCATCACGTTCTCAGCGATGGTCAGGGTGGGCAACAACTGGAAGAACTGAAAAATTACCCCCACGTTTTTACCGCGCCAGAGGGCTAGTTGCTCTTGTTTCAGCGCGTGAATGGCGCTCGAGGCGATGTGGACACGGCCCGAACTGGGGCTGTCGATGCCGGTCAGAATGTTAATCAGGGTAGATTTTCCACTGCCCGACTTGCCCACAATGGCCACAAATTCGCCCTGCCCCACCTCGAGCGAGATGTCTTTGAGGGCGCTAAAGGGGCCTGAGGGGGTGGCGTAGCTTTTGTTGACGCTGCTCAGGGTGATGAGGGGTTGTCCTCGAGCGGTGGGTTGCGGGCGGAGGTCAGGGGTTTTGGGATGAGCTAGCATGGGGTTCCTCGTTCGGTCTGATTTGACCTGCCCCCAGGCTAAGTTCTACCCTGTACGAATGCTCAAGAGTTTTCGTAGTAGCCATCTGCTCGAGGTGAACGACCCCATTCAGGCGGCGGCTTTGCTCGAGCCGAACACCCTGCGCTTTCTGACCCCGTTCATGGGTCAGCGCTGTTCTGCGGATAGGGTGGCTCGAGAGATGGACCTCAGCCTGAACACCTTGCTCTACCAAATCAAACGCCTGATTAAACTGGGATTCCTCGAGCAGGTTGAGCAAATTTCGCGCTCGGGCCGCAGCATCAAGCTTTATCAAGCCAGCGCCGAGTTATTTTTCATCCCCTTTCAGGCCACGCCTTTTGCCTCCCCCGAAGACATGCTGCTGCGCGAGTACGAGCCGCTGTACCGCAAATTCCTGGCGGCCTTTATCGAGGCGGCCACGCAAATGGTCAACCTGACCGCCTTACACGACATCGGCCTCTGCGTTTCTCGAGATGGCGAGGGCCGGATGTGTGTGCAGCACGGCGCTCACCCTTTGCGCGAGCTGAACGTCAATCCACTCGAGCCGCACGCTCCGGCCATTTTGATTCGTTGGGAGGACTCACTACAACTGGATTTTGAAGATGCCAAAGCTATGCAGCTCGAGCTTTTTGAACTTCTCGAGCGCTACGGTGCTAAGCAGGGAAGTGGAACCTACGTCGCTCACATCGCCCTTGCCCCGGCAAAACAAGAGTGAAGTGCGGCGAAAGTAGAAATTGCACTCGAGCGGGGACAACCCTCACCCGGCAGCTCATCGCGGAGGTTCCCTCCCAAAAATAAGGAGCGGTCAAACCGCTAAAACCCCTCTCCCGAAATCGGGAGAGGGACGCGAGCAGGCCCGATAGGCGGGCAGGCCCCACGGGGTGCCGTTTTGCCCAAGACAGTGCTGTTTTGCTCAAGATAGGCGCGAAGCGCCAGGGTGAGGGCGTTAACGCTCGAGCGCCCTAAAATCCTGAAGAATCATGGTTGACACTTGGCAGGAAATCAGTGAAAAGCTTCGGCTTGAGGATAACAAAAAGGGCAACCACAACCCATTGCCCCTACCTTTTAACTCAACCAACTTTCGGCGTCCTGTTCCACCTCGAGCGCACTTTTACTTTCTATTTCGTCGGCCCTCGTGGCCCAGGCCGGAAAGGGAAACGTGACCATCACGGGGGTGGGAACCTCGGGCTGCTGCACAATCATGGTGCCCGGTTGCAGAATGCTGGCCCGCAACCTGTACGCTGCGGGCAAAAAGCGGTACTCGGGCCGCTCGGCCTCGGCGGCGTCCAGGCGACCCACCACCCGAATCGAAGCATTGCCCACGATGCGCCGCTCCACCTCCGAGGCGGTCTGCTGCGCCCCAATCAGGATGATGCCCAGAGAGCGCCCGCGCTCGGCAATGTCGAGCAGAACGTCTTTGATGGGCGAAATCCCCTCCCTCGGCGCGTACTTGTTGAGTTCGTCGAGGACCACAAAAACATAAGGCGTGCGGCCCTGCTTTTCCTTGGCATCGAACAAATCGCGCAGCATCACGCCCACCACGAACATCTGCGCGTAGCTGTTCAGGCGGTGAATGTCCACCACGCTGAGCTGCTTGTCTGCCCGCAATAAATTCGGCTTGAACTTGCGGGCCTGCTCTTTGGTCAGGTCGCCGCGAATAAGAGGGGAGAGGTGCTTGGCCACCCCACGCAGCCGCCGGATAAAGGCTTGCAGGGTGCCGGTATTCTGCTGCGCCTGCCAGCGGCGGTCTCCGCCCTCGCCGTCCTGCCCGAGGAGTTTGAACTCGAGATAGCCAATCAGTTGCTCAAAGGTTTTGAGCAAAGTCTTACCCATCGCGTCGAACCCGATGTCGAAATCGAGTTCTGCGCCGCCATCCTCGAGCTTCCAGTCGTCCACCGCCAGATACGGCTGGTCCGGCTGATTCAGGGCTAGCTTGTGTAACTTGTCCTCGAGTCCGCCAATCAGGAATCCCAGGTTCACGCTCGAGTCCTTGTCGGCAAAGCAGTACGGCAGCATCCGGCCCAGGCAGAAGTCGCGCAGGGTCCACAGGTACGGGGTCACGCCTTCCTTGCGCTGCTCGAGGTCGGGAATAATAACGTTCCGGTCTGTCACCGACTTGGGCGGCGCTAGAAACTGTACATCGGTGAACGGGTGCTTGGGAAGTTCGCAAATCTGGTAACGGTCTGTGGCAAACCCGCTCGAGTTTTGAACTTTCCCCTCCTTCTCGGCAAACCTGCCGTTGGGCTTGTCCAGAAACATCAAATCCTCGCCCTTGACGTTGAAAATGACCGCTTTAGAATTGCTGCGCTCGGCCCCTAGCGCCGCACTATTAAAGATGCTGTAGAGCAGAAACAGCGCGTAACTGGTTTTGGTCGCCACCCCGGACACGCCGGAGATGTTGACGTGCGCCCCATTCTCGCCGTTCACGAAGGCAAAGTTCAGGCTCACCGCCGCGCCGGAGCGCAGCACTCCGGCGGGCAGCTTGGAACTCATGGCGTCCTGATACAGCGCCTTCTCGAGTTCGGCTCCCTCGGCCTTTCGCACCGGGTCGCCGGGGTGCGGTGGGATGAACTCTTCCGGGTCCACTCGAGTGACCAGCACATGGGCGCTGTAGCTCACCTGCGCGGGCAGGATGCCGTCCATCACGCTCTGCACGTCGCTTTCGAAGGTCACGCCCTCGTGAATTTTTCGCACTTGGTCTACCACGCCGAAATATTTAACGATTTTTCCGTCCGGTTTCTGGGTCTCGAGCACCACCAAATCGTCGAGTTGCACGCTCGAGTCGGGGTCCACCCAGAACCAGAATTGCAGGGGGGTGGCTTCTTCGGTTCCTAACACTTTTCCGATGGGGTTATTCACTGTGGAAGTAGTTTAGCCGCTCGAGGGAGAAACCCCCCTTCTTGTGAGCGCTACGCTTTCACAAATATCCCGTGCTTCGCAACACTTCGTGAACCTACAAAGCAGGGGGGAACTTAAAACCTTGTGTGACTCGAGTATCTAAGGTTCCCCCCTATGCAATAGGGGGGATATTCTTTTGAGCGTAGCGGACAGGCCCGATAGGTGCCGCTTTGTCCAAGACAGCGTAAAAGAGTAGGGGGGTCACGGCACTCAAACCACCCCCCAATCCTCTAAACTCATCCCATGTACCCAGAATTCCAGCAAAACCTCGCCGATTACGCCCAGCTCACGCTCGAGGTGGGTCTCAACCTTCAGAGTGACCAGCATGTTGTGTTGGGTTTCGATGGCGATATGGCTGCGCCGTACCTGCTCGAGTTCATGCGCCTGCTGACCGAACTTGCATACAAAAAGGGCGCTCGCAGCGTGCAAATCCTCTGGGGCGACGACCAAATTGCCCTGTCCAAATGGCAAAATCAGTCGCCCGAGTATCTGGCCGAGTTCTGGACCAGCGCGGCGCAACCCTACCTCGAGGCGGTGGAGAAGGAAGCCGCGTACCTGCATGTCTCCGGCACCGACCCGCAGCTTTTTTCGGGCGTTGACCCCTTGCTCATGGTCACGTCGCGCCGCGCCTTCCGCGAAGCTATCCGGCCCTTCCGCGACGCGCAGAGCGAGATGCGCTTTCCCTGGTGCGTCATTGACTTTCCCACCCCGACCTGGGCGAAAAGAGTATTCCCCGACCTGGCCTCAGATGAGGCCCTCGAGAAGCTGTGGAAGCTGATTTTTCAGGTGGTGCGGGTGGGTGAGGGAGACTCTATCGCACGCTGGACCGAGCACAACGCCCAGCTCAGCGCTCGAGCTAAAATGCTCACCCGAGAGCAGTTCAGCGCGGTACATTTTCTTGGGTTTATCACCGACCTCACGGTGGGACTCGTCGAGAACCACGTCTGGCTGGGCGGTCCGGCCACCTCGAGCGCGGGCATCCTGTTCACGCCCAACCTGCCCACTGAGGAGGTCTTCACCGCACCGCACCGCGACCGAGTGACCGGAACGGTGCTCGGGACCAAGGCAGTGTCCATTTACGGCACCCTGGTCGAGGATTTTGTGCTCGAGTTCGAGGCCGGAAAGGTGGTGAATTACTCGGCAGGTGCGGGCCAGGACGCCCTCAAAACCCTGCTCGAGTATGACGAAGGCAGCAGCTTTCTGGGCGAGGTGGCCCTGGTGCCGCACTCGAGTCCGATTTCTCAGACCGGAGTGGTCTTTCAAAGCATCCTGCTCGACGAAAACGCCTCGTGCCACATCGCGGTGGGCAGCCATTACGCCGATAACTTGGCTGGTAGGGTGGAACTGAGCGAAGCTGAGAGGGCCGCAAAGGGCGCAAACGTCAGCAAGATGCACCTTGATTTGATGATTGGCTCGAGCACGGTAGATGTGTTCGGGGTGCGTGCGGACGGCTCGAAGGTGGCGCTGCTCGAGGGCGGGGATTGGGTGTTCAAAGGTTGAGCTGAATGAAAGTGATAGGCTGGCATTATGCCCATCCTCGAGCAGGTTCAAATCAAATTTATTCTGTCCTCAACGCCTGAAAACACGCCTGGGGATGCCGAATTTTTCCTCGTGACTACTTTGGGAGGCTTTCAGCCTAATCTCCCCGACTGGAAATTTAGCCTGCAAGACGGGCAGTACACCCTGACCCAATCGGTGCCGCTGGGCACGCTGCTCGAGTTCAAGGTCTCGAGGGGGTTTCACCAAACTGAGGAGGGCAACCTCTACGGGTGTCGGTCCTTGCCCCACCGTCTGGTGGTCACTGAATCGGCTGAGGTTGCCCTCAAAGTGCTGGGCTGGCAGGATTTTCCCGCCGGAGAGCCGCAGCACACCCTGAGTGGCCACGTCGAGCGCCTGACCTTGCACAGCCCCGAACTCGAGGATGACCTGAACATTCTCGTTTACCGACCTCCTGGTTACGACGGCTCGAGCGCCCGCTATCCGGTGCTCTACATGCACGACGGGGCTAACGTTTTCGACGCGGCCACGGCATACCCTGGCGTGGAGTGGGGTGCGGACGAGACCGCCGAGCGGCTTGCTCTGGAGGGCCTCGAGTGCATGATGGTGGCGGTGGAAGTGCGCGGAGAGCACCGCAACACCGACTACACGCCCTTCAAATCTCGAGTGAACGGCTACGCGCCGGGAGCGGAGACTTACACCCGTTTTCTGACCGAGACGCTCAAGCCCTTCATAGACCACCAATACCGCACGCTCGAGGACCGGGAGCACACCGGAATCGCGGGGGCCTCGTTCGGCGGTCTGATAAGCCTGTATGGTGGCCTTGCTCGAGCGGACATTTACGGTTTTATCGGCGCTTTTTCACCGTCGCTGTGGCTGGGCGATTTTGAGATGTTCGATTGGCTGGGGACGCAGGACCCGTCTGGCTCGAGAATTTATCTGGACATGGGAACCCACGAGGGCCAGGATGTGGATGACGCGGCCCTGGCCCTGCGGCGGACCAAACTGCTGGCAACGGTGCTCGAGCGGCGCGGCGCAGAGGTGCGCTTCGTGACCGGAGAAGGCCACTGGCACGATGAAACGGCCTGGGCCGAGCGCTTCCCGGCAGCGTTGCGTTGGTTTCTCGAGAATGGAAGTGTTAACCCGCTATAAGTCGCCTGTAAAGCTCGAGATATTCACTCGCGCCCTTCGTCCACGACCAGTCGAGTTTCATAGCTGCCTCCATCCTCGAGCGCCACTTTTCCGGACGGCTCACAAACACCTCGAGCGCCTGATTCGTGCCCTCGAGCAGGCTCCCGTAAGTGGCCTCTGGAAACAGAAACCCGATGTCTTTTGAGATGGTGTCGTGCAGCCCTCCGGTGTCCCGCGCAATCGGCAGCGTGCCGTAGCGCATCGAAATCATCTGGGCCAGTCCGCACGGCTCGAATCTCGAGGGCATCAGAAAAGCGTCCACGCCCGAATAAATGCGGTGGGCCAGCGCCTCATCGTACCCCTGGCGAAAGTGCAGCCCTGGCGCGTATTTACTCAGCAAACTCAAAACCCGCTCGGGAAAGATATCGCCGTTGCCCAGAATAATCACGTTCCAGTCCTCGAGCAGCTCACCGAGTGCCTCAATGACCAAATCCACGCCTTTTTGCCCTGCGAAACGGCTCACCAGACCCAGCGTGGGGCGGTCCTCGAGCTTTAAATCATGGAGTAGCTCGCGCTTGACTCTAGCCTTGTCCTCAGGTGGGTCAAAGGGTGCGTAAGGGTCGGTGCGCGGGTTCCAGCGGTCCATGTCCAGGCCGTTGAGGATGCCGTGCAGCCGCCCCTGCTGCTGAGTTCGCATCAGCACACCCTCTAGTTTTTCTCCGTACTCTGGGGTGGTGATTTCCTGCGCGTAGGTCGGTGAAACCGTCGTCACCGCGTCCGAATACACCACCCCTGCCTTGAGCAAATTGACGTCGCCAAAAAACTCGAGGCCGTCGGGGTTGAACAAACTGGTGGGTAGCCCGGTCCAGCTCAGCAGGTCCCAAGGGTTCCAGCGGCCCTGATATTGCAGGTTGTGAATGGTGAACACCGTTTTTACTCCCTCCAGAGCCACGGGAACTGGGGTGAAGCGCAGCAGCGCGGCCAGCAGTCCACTGCCCCAATCGTGGGCGTGAATCACGTCTGGGCTAAGCTCGAGCGCCTCGAGCGCGTAAGGCACGGCTTTGCAGAAGTACACAAAGCGCTCGAGGTCGTTGACGAGTCCATACAGTTCTGTCCCCTCGAAGCCCTTCTGCCGGATGAACAGATAGGTCACGCCGTTTTGCTCGATGCGGCCCACCTGGCTGCCGCTCGACATGCCCGGAACCTGAAAACGCGCGATTAATTCAGGCTCGAGACTTCCGCCCAGGCGTCCGTACCACGGCGAGACCACGGTGACACTCACGTCTGTGCCGCCTTGCCCAAGTTTGGCCTGCTCGAGTGGCAGTGCGCCCAGCACGTCGGCCAGACCGCCGGTTTTGGAGAACGGGTAAACTTCGCTCGAGACGTGCATCACAACAATGGGCATGAGGACACTATAAAAGGTTCGCAGCCCTCGAGCACAGGGTTTGTCCGGTGTTTGACAAGACGGAGGTGGAATGCTAAACTCCTCTTCGCTGAAGAGTCAGTGCTTTGGACGGGTATCACCCTTTGAAAGTTTTGATTCGGACGCTCGAGTGCTCGAACCTTGACCTCGGATTTTTGAACACGGGCCTTTAGCTCAACGGTTAGAGCAGTCGACTCATAATCGATTGGTTGCCGGTTCAAATCCGGCAGGGCCCACCAAGTGCTCGAGGTTGAAAAAGTTTTATGGGTGGTTAGCTCAGCGGTAGAGCATTCGCTTCACACGCGA